>Ga0335080_10000213_pt1 | contig 51910 bp, 49 predicted proteins | sample Lox_Sample_34_FD_206720 | JGI IMG/M metagenome (GOLD analysis project Ga0335080, IMG submission 206720) | Soil microbial communities from Loxahatchee National Wildlife Refuge, Florida, United States - Lox_Sample_3.4 | ecosystem: Environmental > Terrestrial > Soil > Wetlands | place: USA... | reverse complement strand
GCAGCACTTTTCCGTTGGCGACGCAGTTCAGCGCCACGCCGCCCGCAAGGCAGAGATTTCGCGCGCCGGTCTTTGCGGCAAGGCCGCGCGTCAGCCGCAGCACCGCTTCATCGAGCACCGCCTGAATCGAGGCCGCGACATCCATGTGGAACGGCGTCAGCAGCTTGTCGGGCGTGCGCACCGGCTGGCCGAACAGCTTTGCGAACCGCTCGTTGGTCATGGTCAGCCCGGTGCAATAGTCGAAATAGGACATGTCGAGCCGGAACGAGCCGTCCGGCTTGAGGTCGACGAGATGGTCCAGAATGAGCTTTGCGTATTTCGGCTCGCCATAAGGAGCGAGCCCCATCACCTTGTACTCGCCAGAATTGACCTTGAAGCCGGTGTAATAGGTCAGCGCCGAATAGAGCAGCCCCAGCGAATGGGGGAAATGGATCTCCTGGAAGATCTCGAGCCTGTTGCCCTCGCCGATCGCAGCCGACGTCGTCGCCCATTCGCCGACGCCGTCCATGGTGAGCACCACGGCCTTGTCGAAGGGAGAGGGAAAGAACGCCGATGCCGCATGGCTCAGATGGTGCTCGGTGAAGAGCAGCTTGTCGGAGGAAATCTCTTCATCGAATTCCTTCAATTGCTTGCGCAACAGACTCTTCTGAAACAGCTTTTCCTTCAGCCACAGCGGGATCGCCATCTTGAAGGACGAAAACCCCTTCGGCGCCATCGCGATATAGGTCTCGAGCAGCCGCTCGAATTTCAGGAAGGGCTTGTCGTAGAAGGCGATGTGATCGATGTCGCCAAGCTTTGTGCCGGCGGCCTCCAGGCAATAGCCGACCGCGTTGTGCGGAAACGACGCATCATGCTTCTTGCGGGTGAAGCGCTCCTCCTGCGCTGCGGCGACGATACGGCCGTCCTCGACCAGCGCCGCGGCGCTGTCGTGATAGAATGCGGAGATGCCGAGAATGCGCATCGAACGACAGTCAGAACAGCGTATAGATGAACGGCGCGAACACCGTGCCCTTGGTCAGCACGACGAGGCCGCCGAATACCACCATCATGATGAGGATCGGCAACAGCCAGAATTTCTTCCTGACCCGCATGAAGCGCCAGAGCTCGCTCAAAAAGTCCATCATCAGAACTGGTCTCTCATGGTTTCAGGCGCCGGCCCCGGCGGGCGCGTGATCCAGTAGCTGTCCGCGGCCTCGTCCCGCCTCAGCCGCAGCAGGTCCCTGCCCCGCATGCGCATGACAAGCCCCGTGGGCAGGACGGTGCCGTAGAACAACAGGCCCATCACGATCGGATTGACGATGCGGTGCAGAACGAGGCCAAGCATCATCCACAGGCGATTGAGCGGATGCAGCCACGATGGCCTGAGCAGGCTCGCCACCAGGAACAACGCGGCCAGAGGCATCAGCCAGGGCCACAGGCGCCCGTGATGCCAAACGTTGACCACGCTGACAATTGCGAGCGCTGCGGCCATGACCAGCCCGAACGTCCGGTCCGAGCCGGGCGCTGCCGACTCTTCACGGACAAAGCTTTCGTGGGTTGACTGCGTCATTTCGACTGTCGACAAAGATCGCCCTCGATGTGGCTTGCGATTTAGCAGGTGTCGGCGCCGAGGTCGCGTTTTTTTTGAGCCCTCTCTGGCCGGGTTGCGCTTGGGCAAAAGGGCCAATAAACGCGGTTTCGCACCTGACGACGAAGGAAACGATGTCCGACACCCCCGCCTTGCGGCCCATCTTCCGTTTCATCGGGGCCGCCTTCGCCCCGAAGCGGGTCCTGCTCAATGCGGCGATGGTTGTCTATTGCCTTGCGTTGTTCCTGATCTTCGATTTCGCCTACTCGGCGCTGACCATGGGCGAGGAGCGCGCCCGTGCCGCGCGCGTCTACGATCCCGTCTACGATCACGGCCTTTCCCCGAATTTCGACGGTTACGACGTCTGGGGCGAGGTGCGCTACCGGCTGATCACCAACAATCTTGGCTTCAAGGACGGTGCGACCCGCGACGTGCCGCTGCAATCCGATGCGCACCGTATCCTCCTGATCGGCGATTCCTTTGCGGAAGGAATAGGTCAGCCCTTCGAGAGCTCGTTTGCGGGGTTGCTCGCCGAGGCCGGCGGCAAGCGGTCCGAGAAGATCGAATTCCTCAATGCCGGCGTCGCATCCTATTCGCCCTCGATCTACTACAAGAAAATAAAATACCTGCTCGATCGCGGACTCCGGATCGACGAGGTCGTGCTGTTGTCGGACAGTTCCGACGTCGAGGACGAGGCGACTTCCTATTTCTGCATCGACGACGATCCGAAATACCACGCTTACTGCACGACGCCGCCGGGCGCGGTGCCGCCCTCCTCTGCGCCGAAGCGGGATTTCTTCATCGACCATTTCGTCATCACCAACCGCGTGCGCATTCTTTTGAAGCGCTGGGTGCAGTCGCAGCTCGGCAACCGGCGGCGGGCAATCGATTCCGATCACAACCGCATCGGCTGGACCACGGAAAATCCGGATCCCGCCCGCTACAAACCGCTCGGCGTCGACGGCGGCGTCGCGCGATCGCTTCAGAACATGACCAGGCTGTCCGATCTCCTGGCGAGCCGAGGCATACCGCTTACGATCGTGGTCTATCCCTGGGCGCAGCAGATCGCGCAGAATGACCGCCAGAGCCGGCAGGTGGCGCTGTGGCGGGACTTTTGCCGCACCCGCTGCAAGGCCTTCATCGATCTGTTTCCGGCCTTCTTTGCCGCCGCCGATCGCGACAGGGACTGGTACGAGCACCTCTATATTCTCGGCGACGATCACTTTTCCGCGGCCGGCAACCGCATGATGTTCGAGGAGCTTTCGAGGCGGCTGGCGCCCTGACCGGGGGCAGGTGCCGCAGGATTAACACTTGATTCATCGTAGTTCTTAGACTGCGATTCAAATTTTCCCGACATGATCGCCACGCTTCCGGACGAGATTGGCGTTGTGAACAGCGCCGCGACCAGCCTCGCCCACACTCGGAATGACCAGCATGGCGATCGCGGATTCGGCGCAGTTTGCAGATGAAGGCCGCGAATTGGCGAGGCCGCAGCGGCGACGGACGTGTCCGAGGTCGCTGCCGCTGACCATCGTCGCTGTTGCCTGTGCGGCAATGTTGGCCGCGTGCGCACGCAATCCGGCGCAGAGCGAGCTTGCACCGGCCCAGCACGAGGTCCGGGCAGCGCCTGTTTGCCCACCTGCGCGTCCCCGCGTCTACTCCGAAGTTCGACGACACACCGAACCGCGCGCTCGCCGCCCCGACCAGGCGCTGCTCGAACCGCAGCTGGCGCCCAATTGCGAGTTCAAGAGAGCCGCCGACATCAAGGCGGTCGACCCGGACGAATGGGAGCGCCTGCGAAGCGAGTATGAGCGGCAGTGCTATCGGGATGCCGAAAGGCTCGCACGCGAGCGCTTGAGCCAGCTGCAGGACGCAGTCAGGTAACGCCAAGCGGCGCTCGCCGGCGCAAACTCATGCTTGCCATCGATCGCCTCGACGTGTGTCAACCGCCCGACGGCAGGCCGGCGCGGCAGCCCCTATTTCAGGCGTTTTTCCGCCTTATTGACGCACGCTTTTCCGCCACAGCAAGGCGCAGTTTCGTTGCAACTTTCCGCACGATTTGAGTCGCCCGACCCTCGTTCTGAAAAGACGAAGAGCTGATTTCTGGAAATGTGAAATTGCTGAGGAGCTGTATTTTCGAGGGTCATTATGCAAACCCTTTACGATTTACTTGGTGCACTTCCCGACGATGATGCCGATCGCCTCAGGTCGGCGTTTCGCAAGGCCGCCAAGGCGAGCCATCCCGACAACAATCCCGACGATCCGGACGCGCCCCATAAATTCAGGCGGATCGTTCGCGCCCACGGGATTCTCGGCGATGAGCGGCAGCGGGCGACTTATGACTGGCTGCTGGCTGTCGCCGACCGGCAGCGAGGCCTCGGTTCGAAGCGCAACAGCTTCGGCTCGGAGACCCGCAACCTCCTTCCGAACGCGATCGCCGGGGCTGCGATCTCGCTGGTCTCGATCAGCGCATTCCTGATCTTCGGATATGTGTCCAGGGTCGACATCATTCCTGCGCGCGTGCAGGGAATGACCGCGCGAGCATCGGCACTGGCCGCCGCGGTGCCGCCACAGCCGTTTGAGACCATCGGACAAGCGTTGCCAAGCACAAAGCTCGATGATGTCACCGTCGCCGCCAGGGCGGATGCTGTCGACGCTGTGAGGGAAACGCCGGCGCCAGGCCTCGCCGCCGCAACGGACAATACCGCCGCCATCCCGGCTGCTCCGGATGTCGCCGTAAAGGACGCCGGATACTACCGGCAGCAGGGCAGCGTGGCCTATCGCAGCGGCGATCTGTCCCTTGCCCTGATCGATTTCGACCGGGCAATCAATCTCGATCCGAACTGCTCCGACGCCTATATCGACCGCGCCATTGTCTTCCACCGGATGGGCGATCTGAAGCGCGCCTTCGCCGACATCGCCGAGGCGAAGCGCATCGACGATCTGAGCCAAACTCGGATTCCGCCGGTCAAGCCCAAACAGGCGTTGTCTAATTAGTGACAATCTTCGCGACGCAGAGCAGCACCACAGCAGCCAGGAAGAACAGATCGATGTAGGATTTCACCTCGCCGTCGCGGCGCAGCACCACGACGTCGGCGACCGTCTGCTTTTTCAGCGGCGATTGCGCGCCGCCCTCGGTGAACAGCGCCATCACCCGACGCGCCTCGACCTCCAGCCGCTCGATGCGCTGGAAGAAGTAGAACGAGCGCAGCGCAGACGCCGCGCGCATGCCCGCATAGACCAGCACCAGCATCGCCAGGATGGCGCGGTTGTTGTACTTGTCGATGTAATTGAGGCTGACATAGATCGCCGCCAGGAACGAGAAGTTGGTGAGGAAGCGGTAGACGAAGCTCAGGAATCTCATGCGTTGGCTCGGCTCGATCGAGGGTCGACGGTGTTGGCGATCAACCGATGCGCCGGTCTTCTCTGTGACAAATCAGTCGCGCGCAGCGCGCTCGCGTCCTGATTTCACGTTGACACGGCAACATCCGGAGATTGACGGGAAGGCTACGACGTACGCAATCTGTATACTAGATTCTCGACAGATCGTGCGATGTTCGCGCGATGCCGAAAGCGCCATTCTGGCTATGATATTCGCCGCGGCAGTCCGGGGCCTGCTTCCACAAGAGCAGCAGCGATTTCAAAAACGATCCGGCCTGTAGGCTGCGGGATCGACGATCGGCTCTTCGCCGCTCATCAGCTCCGCGAGAATCCGCGCCGTGATCGGTCCCAGCGTAAAGCCCTGATGCCCGTGTCCGAAATGCATCCAGAGGTCGGGGTGGCCAGCGGCAGCTCCGACCACCGGCAGCATGTCGGTCATGCAGGGCCGGGTGCCGAGCCAGGGCTCCGGCTCGACCGGCACGCCAAGATCGATCAGCGAACGGGCGGCGGCTTCCGCGGACTCGAGCTGGATCGGGGTTAGCCCAGCGTCGGGCGCCGCCAGCTCGGCGCCGGTGGTGATGCGCACACCCTTCGCCATCGGCGCCATGACATAGCCAAAGGCGGCATCCCGCAATGGCAGCCGCAGCGGGCTTCCGCCGGCATAGTGCCGATGATAGCCGCGCTTGCGCACCATCGCGAAACGGTAGCCGAACCGCTTCAGGAATTCCGGCGACCATGGCCCCAACGCGACCACCGCGGCTTGCGCATCGATCCGCCCGGTGCTGCTCATGACGGACCAGCCGCCGCCCCGCGCAACCAGGGTGTCGGCCTCACCGACCAGAATTTCTCCGCCCTGCCGCTCGAACAGATCAGCATAGGCCGTCACCAGTGCGCCGGGATTGGAAACCGTCCAGGGGTCCTGCCAGTGCAGCCCGCCGAGCCCTGTGTCGATCAGACCTGGTTCGGCACGCGCGAGATCGCCCGCCGTCAGCACACTGAACGTCGTGCCAAACGCGTTCCGCAGGGCCTCGGCTGCGGCGACATCCGCGTCGAACTCCGCCGGCTTGCGATGCAGAACCCGGTAGCCGTCGCGCTGCACGAGATTGCCGGCACCGGATGCGCGGATCAATTCGTCATGCTCGGACGCAGCATGCGCAATGATCCGCGCATAGGCGGCCGAGATCCTTTCGTGCCGGCTGGGAAGCGAATTCCACCAATAGTGCAGCAAAGGACCCACGTGATGAGGCAGCGCTGCGAGGTTGTAGCGCACGTCGTTGGTGCGGCCGATCGCGATCCTGGCGAGCGAGAGCCAATCATGCGGCATTGGATAGGGCTTTAGCGCCTCGCTCTGGATGATGCCGGCATTGCCGTAGCTCGTCTCCTGGCCGGGCCCCTTGCGATCGACGATCGCAACCGACCAGCCGCGACGCTTGAGGTGCAGCGCGGTCGCCACACCCACCATTCCGGCACCAAGGACGATTGCGCTCCGCATTTTGAAAGAAACCCGATGGCAGTTGCGACAAAGAGCGTTTCAGCACCCGTGATGCACGGCAACGGCAATGTCCACAAGTCCGTCATGATAGGGGACCGCTTGCCAAACACCCCATTTCGCTGCTTGCTTCTCGACCGCTGGGATGCCGCAAGGCGACGTCGGGGCGATCATGAAGCGAAGAGATCTGTTGGGACTTGTCGGCGGGGCCCTGGCACTGCCTGCCATGCCCCGGCGGGTGTTGGCGCAAGCCGCCTATCCCGGCCGGCCGGCGCGCATCCTTGCCGGCTTTGCTCCGGGCGGCGGGGTCGATATCACGGCGCGGTTGATCGGCCAGTGGCTGTTCGACCGACTGGGCCAGCCGTTTGTGACCGAAAACCGAACCGGAGCCGACGGCAATATCGCGACCGAGGCGGTCGTGAATGCGCCACCCGACGGCTACACGCTGCTGCTTGCGACGCTCCCGAACGCAGTCAACGCCTCGCTCTATCCAAGACTGAATTTCGTGTTCCTGCGCGACATCGCGCCGGTTGCCGGAATCATCCGCGTGCCGATGGTGGCGCTGGTCAATCCATCGCTGCCGGTTGCAACGATCCCCGAGCTGATCGCCTATGCCATGCAAAATCCAGGCAAGATCAACATGGCCTCGGCCGGCACGGGGAGCGCGCCGCATATGGCCGGCGAGCTGTTTTGCGCGATGGCGGCCGTCAGCATGCAGCACGTTCCCTACCGCGGCCAGGGCCCGGCGCTGTCGGATCTCCTTGGCGGCCAGGTGCAGATCCTGTTTGCGGCCGCGCCCGGAACCGGCGACTATATCAAGACCGGCAAGCTGCGCGCGCTCGCCGTCACCTCGGCGACAGAGGCCGACATGTTGAAAGACCTGCCCACGATTGCAAGTTCCCTGCCCGGCTACGAAGCGAGCCAGTGGTACGGCATCGGGGCGCCCAAAAAAACGCCAGCCGAAATCGTCGAACGGCTCAACAAGGAAATCAACGCCTCCTTCGAGGACGCCGCGATGAAGTCGCGTTTTGCTGCCATCTCGGGCGAAACGATGTCCGGAACGCCGCAGGCGTTCGGAAAATTGATGTCGGACGAGACCGAGAAGTGGGCGAAGGTCGTGCAGTTCGCCGGGCTGAAGATCGAATAGCGCTCCATGGCGGCCACGTTGCGTTTTCGGTAGAGTGCAAAAGATCATGCGCGGACGAAAGAGGCGCTAAAGTCCCGGTCCCGATAGTCGTATGGAGTGAGCCGATGCCGAGGAAAGGAATCACGGGCCACGACGAATGGGTCGTCGTCGAAGCATTGGCAACCGCCTTCGTCGCGCTCGAACAGCTTCCCGAGAAGCATCAGCCGCGAACGCATATGGAGGATATCCGAAAAATGCTTTCCAACGGCCGTGAGCCCGAAACCGTCAGCCTGCATCTCGCACAGGCCAAATGCCGCCTGTTCCCCGACCGCGATCCCCTCACGATCTACCAGGAGTACGGCATCAGCGACAGCTATTACGGCTGAGGCATGGATCGGGTGGCAGACGCATGACCCAGAGTGTTTCGAACCACGCGCGCAAGCCGGCGCGGATGCGCTCGGTGCATCTTGCCCTCGCCGCTATGACAGCGCTGATCGTGCTGGGAGATCATGCATCCGCCAGAAGCGGTCGGAGCGAAGCCTCGATCGAGTCCGTGGAGTCGCGAACCGCCGGCGAGCCGATCCTGGCCATCGTCTCGCTGCAGCGCCAGCAAATCACCGTCTACGACGCCGCTGGCTGGATCCTGCGGGCGCCGGTGTCGAGCGGACAGAAAGGGCGCGAGACGCCCGCTGGAATCTTCAGCGTTCTCGAGAAGGAGGCGGAGCACTACTCGAACCTGTATGACGATGCCTTCATGCCTCACATGCAGCGCATCACCTGGTCCGGTATCGCGCTTCACGGCGGAGTCTTGCCGGGGTATCCGGCGTCCCACGGCTGCATCCGGCTTCCTTTCGACTTCGCGGAGCGCCTGTTCGATCTGACCCGGCCGGGCTTGCGGGTGATCGTGGCGCCAACCGATGTGACACCCGTGGAGATCGCCCATCCGGTTCTGCCCCAGTCGAAACCGGGTGCCGGCGCCTTGGCCGCGGCTCGCCTTGCGGAGGCGGACGAAGCGACCCGCAAGACGGATCAGGCCAGGCGCGCGGCCGCGACGGCCTTTCGGGAGTCGACGCAGGCAATGGGACCGGTGCGCGCGGCGGAGAATCTGAAACGCAGAGCCGAGGCGCAATTGGCGGCCGACGAGACTGCTGTTGGCTCCGCAAGCTCGGCGGAGGCAAAGCAACAGGCTGAAGACGCCAAGGCAAAGGCCGCCGCCAGGGTCGCCGAGCTGGAGACGCAGTGGGCCGCGGCAAAAACCGAGCAGCAAGCCAGGCTCGATGCGCTTGCGGCTGCGCGCGAGGCGGTCGCCGCCGCTGAAACGGCGCGCGTTGCGGCAACCGAGGCGGCGCACCAGGCGGCGCGCGAGCTCGAGCCCGCGTCGGTGTTGATCAGCCGCAAGACCCAGCGGCTTTACGTCCGGCAAGGCTTTCAGCCGATCTACGAAGGTCCGGTGACGATCCAGGAGCCCGATCGTCCGATTGGCACGCACGTCTTTACTGCCCTGGAGCCGGCCGCCGGCGATACCAGGATGCGATGGAGCGTTGTCTCGCTGCACGGGCATTCCGCTATCAGCGCGGCTGAACCGCGTGGCCGGACGGCCTCGGCCAATGGGCGCGACATCGAGCCGATGCCGACAGAGCAGGACAACGCGAACGCCGCACTCGACCGGATTGTCATTCCGCAGGAGGTCCTGGATCACATCCCCGGGATGATGCCGCGATCCTCTTTCATTGTCACGGACGAGGCGTTGAGCTCGGAGACAGGCAGGCGAACGGATTTCGTGGTCGTGTTGAGCGACGAGCCGCAAGGCGGAATCAAGTTCCGCCGACGCGGTCCGGCGACCCAATTCCGTTACGCGCGGCCGCAGGGTTTCACCCTGTTCGGGCGCTCGCCTTTCGGGGGTCCGTTCTGGTGAGTTTTTCGCGGGGACGCGACTGCGCCCGCAATCGGCGGCAGTGCCACGATTGAGAAGGCCAGCCTGAACTTTCGGAGAGGCAATCGCATGAGCGCTCAGATCAACATCTATAACCCTGCCGAGCTTGGCCCTCCAATGGGGCAGTACCATCACGTCACCAGGGTCAAAGCCAGCGAGTTTCTGTTTATCGCCGGCATGCTCGCAGGCAATGCAAAAGGGGAAATTGTCGGCGACATGGATTTCGACGCACAGGCTGTGCAGGTGTTCGAAAACGTCGCTGCGGCTCTGAGATCTGCCGATGCAGGCTGGTCAAATGTGGTTCAGTTCACGACATACCTGGTGCATTCGCAGGATATCCCGAAGTTCATGGCGTTTCGGCTGCGTGAATTCCCGAAGATGTTTGTCGACGGAAAGTATCCTCCGAACACACTTCTGATGGTTGATCGGCTGGTGAAGGAGCCATTTCTCATCGAGGTTCAGGCCGTCGCTGCGCTGTAGTTGCGGATAGAAGACTTGGCAACATTTTCGTATCGAAGAGCAAACATCCTCGTCATGTTGCTCGCGTGCGTTCTTGTGATTGTTTGCATCGGCGCGCTCTACCTGGCAGGCAATCTGGCAAGATTTCAGGAAGCCATTTCCGTGAAGGAAAGCCAGACAGCCCTGCAAGGCATCGACGATCCCGGGCAACTGGAGCAAGTGCTCAAGCAACATCCTTCAAATCGTATTCTGAAGATGGTCGCGCTGGCGAACAGGGATTCGATCGAAAGCGATGCCGCCATGCGGCGGCTGTTGAATGAAGCCGAGCCGAGGGATCTTTCGAAACCGGCTTCCCTGACTGAATCCAGCCGCGCCGATCTTGAGGCGCTTGGCCGGGAACTGAAAACTGCAAAAAGCAATGCCGCGACCGTCATGCCCCGTTATGTCGCCCTGCTCAAAACCGCGCGCGACAAACTCGAACACGACGCTCGCCCGCTGGAGGTCGGAAACTACACACTCGCAAAATTCACGGCCATGATCGACGAGCAGCACAAGGACATGACGGCGATCATGCCCGAGGCTTTGGCCGCGCGTGTCGAGTATGATTCGGCTTACGAGCAATGTGTCTCGCTTCTGATCCGGCATTTTGGCGATTACAAAGTGGTCAACGGTCAGCCCGTGTTTCCGTCTCAATCGGCAGCCGACAGCTACAATGTTGCGGCGACCGCAATGACGGCCGTCGCAAAGCGCATGGCCCGGCTTGAGAGCGAAAGAGCGGCGCTCAGGCAGTCGCAGCTGACGAGATGGAAGACCTTCGTCGAAGCCCGGTGATTTACTGCGTGCCGATCTCGCCCGAGATCGGGGTGCCGAACAGCTCGTTGTGCTCCCCGTTGAAGCGTGACATTTGCATCTGCTCGATCGGATAATAGTCGGTCGGGCCGGTGTTGATCTTGATACCCGGCAAGAGCAAGCCGATCTCGAAATCCTTCAGGTTGGCGGCCTGCCTCATGACATTCTCGCGCGTCAGATCGTCGCCGCACTGCTTCAGCACCTGAACGAGTGTTTGTGCCAATGCGTATCCGTAGACAGTGAAGGTCGAAGTCTTGTCGCCCTCCGGGAAATATTTGTCCATGAATTCCGACCACTGCTTGATGGAGGGGTCGTCCTTCCAGGCCCGATCGGTGGGATCCTTGATGTAGTTGGACGAGAGAATGCCCCTGGAATTCTCGACGCCGGCGGGCTTGAGCACCGCGCCTACCGAATTGGAGATACTGGCGAGGAACAGCGTCGGCCTCCAGCCGATCTCGGCGGCCTTGCGGATCGCTTGCGCGGCAAATTTCGGCGAGGCCTCGTCAAAGAAGATGTCGGCGCCGATGGTTTTCAGCGCGACCACCTGGGAATCGATGGTCGGGTCGGAGGGATCATAGGGCAGCTCGGCAACGATCATGCGCTTGCTGGCCTCGGGCCCAAGTCCGTCCTTCAGGCCCTTGATATAGTCGCGGCCGGAATCGTCGTTCTGGTAGAGGATGCCGATCTTGCCGTCCGGCAAGTGCTCCAGGATGTACTTTGCATAGATGCGGCCCTCGGTCTGGTAAGTCGGCTGCCAGCCCATCGTCCAAGGAAAATTCTTGTAGTCGCCGAACTTGGTCGCGCCGGTCGCGACGAAGAGCTGCGGCACTTTCTTTTGATCCATGTATTTCTGGATCGCATTGTTGGTCGGCGTGCCCAGGCTCTCGAAGATCAGGAGCACCTCGTCGCTTTCCACGAGCTTGCGCGCCTGCTCCACCGTTTTCGGCGGACTGAAAGCGTCGTCATAGGAGATGAAGTTGATCTTGCGTCCGTTGATGCCCCCCTGCTCGTTGATCATCTTGAAGAACGCGGCTTCGGTCCGGCCGATCTGCGCGTAGGCCGAGAGCGGACCGCTATAGGGCATGATGTTGCCGACCTTGATCTCGGTATCGGAAGCGCCCGGATCGTATTTCTTTTGCGCGGCGGCGGGATGGGCCGAGACTGCAAGGCCCAAGAGAACGCACATCAACAGAACGCATTTCTGCGTCATTTCAATCTCCTTCGTATGACCGCCTACCGATCGGGGCGTCAGTCTAGGGGCTGGGCGTGAGCGGAGTCCAGCAAAGGTTAACCGAAACGCCTGCCCCCATTAAGGTTGAACCGAGTTTCGCGTTGCCTTGAGGCGACTGTGCGCCGCATGGTTCGCCCTCGCCATGGCAAGGCATCAAAATGGTCACAGTTTCGGAAGAGAAGTCTGTTGACTATGAGCTGACTGCCCGGATCGCGACCGAGGCATTCGACGCCGAAGGCGTGCACTTCTCCCCCGACCGGATCAAGTGGCTCTATGAGAAGAGTTTTGGGCAGGGAACGACCGTGCTGGCCGCGATGGATGACGGCAGGAAGGTCGGCCAGATCGCGCTGATCGGCCAGAAGCTCTGCCTGAACGGCGACGTTTTCCCGTCGGTCCAGCTCGTCGATCTTTTCATCCTGCAGGCCTATCGGTCGGGGCAGCTTGTGCGCCGCCTGTACAGGGAGGTCGAGGCGATCTGCGCCGCGCGCGGCATCCGCTATCTGCTGGCGCTGCCGAACGACAAGTCGGTGCACTTGAACGCGCATTTCCTGAAACTGCGTCCGCTGCTTTCCATGACAATTCGCGCCGGCTTCTCGCTGCTTCGGCCTGTGCCGTCAAGGCTCGGCTATTCCGGTCCGTTCAAGGCCATGACGCGGGACGAGGCCACAAGATTGTTCGCGCGCTTCGGCAGTCCTTCGACCGAGAACGGCCTGCACTGGGATGGAGAAACGCTGGCAAGCCGTCTCGCCGATCCGACCCGCGACTACGCCGTCCACACGACGGAAAATCTGCTCTTGATCTCATCGCCGCGGAAGGCGGCCGGCATCGCCTATACCGCGCTCTGCGCCTTCTTCGCGCGAGCGAACGCAACGGTCGCCAAGGACGAGGTGCCGCAACTCGTCCGCGCCGCCTGCCGTTTCTGGAAAAGGCCGGTCTTCGTCTATGCCGGCATCAATGATCGGCTATCCGCCCTGCCCGGCTTGCCCGTGCCCGCGCGGCTGCGGCGTCCGATCCTGGTGCAGCTGCGCGACGTCAACAGCGAAACAGGCAGCGTCCGCTTCGACCGCTTTCAATTGATCGATTCCGATTTCGCTTAAAGAGGCGCGGCCGGGCCCGGCTGCTTGCGGCTCGGGGGCTTAAGCCCCCATCATGCCACCTCAAGGCAGCGTCGCTTCTACCACGAGCACTTGGCACGTGCATTCCAGTCGCGGTCACCGAGCACCGTATCGGGGTAAGCAAGCTCGTATCCCATGTTATCCACAAGCTATTTTGATTGTCGCAAATAGTTAGAATAAGGTCCCTAAATAGGCCAAAGAACATTTTGTGAGAGGCGTTCGTCATGGACGACAGAATTGCCCGTTTACGAACTCATCAGCGAAATATTAGTCGCTACCAAAACATGCTCAAGACCCGTTTGTCCGACGTCGAGCTGCACTTTGTCGAAAAGCGCTTATCCGAAGAGCGTTTCAAAATAGCGATGCTGGAATTCATGAGCCCGCCGAACCTCCACCCGAGAACTATCGATCTCGAAACACCGAAATAGGCCTGAGGGCTCGCCGACGAATCCGGCATAGGTCCTGGTTCCGTGCCTACCTTCGATCTCGGCCTGTTGATGGGCTGCGGCTCATTTCAGCTTGTGCCGCCTTGCGCCCGGCCCCAAACTGCAGCTCTTCACGCGGAAACAGCGATGTCCCGCAATTCGGCGCTTGTTCTCGTCCTGCTGCTCGGCAGCTCGGTTGCGCATGGCAGCGCACACGCGCAGCTCACGCCGCCGGCGGGAACGGCAGGCGCGGGCAATTCGCCGATCAGTGGCGTGCCATTCGGTCCCGCCAATCCGCGGGCGCTCAGCGATCCCAGCGGCATCGGCAATGCGTCGAACCTTCCGCCGCTTGGCAGAAACCCGACGACGCCGGTGGTCTCCTCGACACCCAGCGGCTCATCGCAGCCGCGCGTGGCAGCGCCCTATGCGGGCGCATCGCAGCGTATCATCGGCCCGGATCAGGCTGGCACCAGCAAGCCGCACTTGCGTCGCCGGAGCCGACCGCAGGTCAGCACGTTCACCGGAATTTGCCGGGGCTGTTAGCATCGCTGAGGATGATCTGCCTGGAGCTGTACCGCTTCAACCGCCTGGTGCGCTCGGCGGGCGCACGCATTTGTTGCGATATCAATGGGTTACCGTGATCCTTACTGCATAAGGTGCATTTCGGACCCAAAAGTGCCTTTGAAGAGATGCCGTTTTGAAATCACGCCCAAGGCCACCTCCGTACGTCCGAGCCTGCCGGATGACTCCGCCTGATTTTTTGATGCGGCTCGCGCCGTTCGAAACGCCCTTGCTCGCGGACGCATTCACGCCGCGCCTGCGCTACAGCGGTGCCTCTATCGGCTATCAGCTAGCCTCTATCATTGCAGGCGGACCAGCGCCGTTCGTCGCTCCCTGGCTGTTCTCGACATATCATTCCGCGCTCCCAATCGCCTTTTACGTCTCTGTCCGTGCGGCGATCAGCATCTGCGTGGCCTTGCTGCTCCCCGACCAAACCAACAAGGACATTGCGCACGAGGTGAGCGTTCCCAGGGCGCTTGGCCGTGCTGAGCCGGGCGCCACGCGGTACGAGAAGAGACCTTTTTTCGAGAGTCACGCTGGGTGTTTCAGGCCGCGTTCGCAGTGATCAACGGCATGACCCCGACGATATTGATGACCCATGTCAGATCGTAGGCCAGAACCACCGGAGGGGAAATAGCGTGCACTGCATCAAGGTATGGTGTAGGCAACAGCAGGTGCGAATCTTAGGGGGCCCACATGTCACATGCCTATAAGCCCAATGAAGACGTTCACCACCAGGCCCAAGGGCCACAAGGTCGCGCCGTGACTGAGCCGCCATTGGTTTACACCATCGTTCAACGTATGCCTATTGAGGCTGACGGACGTCTTAGATACCGCATCAAGAGCAAATCAGAGAATATTGAGCGAGTAGTTACGGAAGATCAGCTTTCGTATGCTCACTGATCTAGCGCGCTTGGCATAGGGTTCTGGTCGTGCTGAATGATCGAGAAAATATCCTGCGCGCGCTTCGCGAGAAGCCGCTGAAAGTCCACGAGGTCATGAGGCGCGCCAATGTCGTGAATGAGGAAGCTTGCCAATCTCTCCTGTTGAAAATGCGAGAGGAAGGCTTGGTCAAGTTCGACATCCACAAAGGGCGATGGATCATCGCGCGATTCGCGAACGGCGCGGCCGTCCAGCGCTGACCACGGGAGACCCTCGCCGCGCACCGTTACGATAGCGATAGTCGATTTCAAGATTTTCGTTTTCGCGATACCAAAATTCGACAAAGGCCACTTCGAAACGCATCAGGAAAAGGAGTGAGGCTCGCTTCTCGCTGAGCGGTGAGCCATCCGATGCGAGGACCTTGGCCGCAGCGTGCGCGCTGCCACTCTTTGCCGTTCCGCCTCAGACCGCGTCCGTCCAGCTTTCCGAGAATGCCAACGCCGATGTCGAGAAGGGCCGCCCCTCGCGCTCGCGCCGCCAGGATTGCCCCTTGGCTTCAATGCCGTTGCGGACGAGGCGCGCGCCGAGCGCTGGTATCAATACAGTGCATGCGCCGTAGCGCCGGCGCGAGGCGGAGGCCTTAGGATACTTTTCGAGAAATTCCGCCTTCTGCTCTGCGGCTACAGCAAAATGGAGATGACGGTGAAGTCGGCCTTGTGCCCGAGGCCGTGCAATTCAGGCCAGGATTCCTTTCAGGCCCGCATAGACAGAGCCAACGGCTGTAACTGCGACCCCGACGAGTGGGCCAGCTGTCTGCATCAGATTTTGGATCAGGCGCGCTCTGCGTCGCAGCTGTTCCTCTCCAACATGCTGCCCCAGCAACCGCGCTACTCTGAAAGCGAGAGCGTTGGGCCTGCCGCCCTGAGCCAGAACACGTGGCATCACCTGGAAGATCAGGACACCAAGGAGGTTGCCAGAAACAAAGGCGAGTAGGATGCTTGCGCCATACTCGATCACTTCGCGCCATTCAATCCACACTTCCGGCAGAATCGGAACGTGATCATGAAACCCCGTCACCGTCAGCATGGCCAAGACACTGAAGGTCGCCGTCGCAAGCGCCAGCGCAAGAGCGCCATTCATCGATACCTTGTGCAGAGGATAGGCCAGAAAGCCGAACAGCAGGGGGATGGCGACCGATGCCAGTCGTAACGGAAGTGGCGAAAGATTGAAGATAATCGTGACAACGATGTGAGCAAAGACGAGCAATAGCGAAGGAATGAGAACGTAGAGAACGGCATGTGTGGTATAGTACCGCAGCGGGTATTTATACCGTTCGAGTCTTGCAGTTACGCGATCAAGGTCCCGCCTAAGCCTGTCGAGCTCGGCGACGAGATCGTCAATTTCGAGTAGCATCGGCCGAACCACCCGGAGGTCGCGCGAGCAATGCTTGCACGCGATCGCTTCATCCTTGATGGTCTCGGCGCAGAAAGGGCATTCCATCGTCTAGCGCTGTCTCCTCTGGCTTCTGATCAGGTCGATCTCATCCCGTGCGTGCCGTAATTCATCGAGCAGAAGCTTCCGCTTGCGAAGCAGCTCGTCACGCTCGGCAATTAACGTAAGCGGTATTGCAATGTCGCGCGAGCATGTGGCGCAGACGAGCGCACCCTGGGCATTTTCGGAACCGCAATAAATGCAATTCATCGGGGTATCATGGCGACACCGTCAAGGTGAAGCTCACGGTGGCGGGACGGCCATCACTGTCTTTGACATCGACCCTCACTGTGTATTCGCCGGGCGGCAATTCGGCTGCTGGCATATCGATCCCGTTAGGCTGAATAAACGGTTTGACGCGTGGGGTCAGGTCCACATTCGGCGTACGAAGATAGATTACCTTCACCGAGTCTGGATTGATCGTCGTGCCGCCAAAAGATTCGAACCTCAACTGGAGCCGCAACGGCGAGTGCACCGTCCCGCTCGGCGAGACGACTTCCACCTTAGGACCGCGCAGAATGCCGCGCCGATCCGCGGCAATTGCCCCTTTTGGCGGGGGCAGCTTGGCCTCCTCCGCCGTGATCAATTCTGTCGCTTGTGCTGCTCCCGAGATCAGAACGGCGGCCGCAACCCAGCAGAGCCATATATTCTTCATCACCCGTCTACTCAATGCATCGCTCCAGAGCCTGGATTATCGCACGCCGCCGTCGCCGATGATCGTATACGGTGCCCAGAACAACGGATGGGCATACGCGAACTCGGTCCTGCCTTCACTGTCAAGATAGCCGGGGCCGTCCATAAGTGCCATCATCGCCTGCCGCAACGCCTCGCTGCGGCTAAGTTTCGGATCGTCGGCCTGACGCTTGAACAAATCGGTGACCAGTTGCCGCGCGGATTGCGAATGCACCGACCAGTTCGTGACCAGCAAGGCGCGTGTTCCCGCGTAGAAGAACGCGCGGCCGAGTCCGGATGCGGCCTCCGCGCCGGCCCCTGCCCCAGCGCCGGTATTGCACGCCGAAAGAATGACCCAGTCGGCATCGAGCTTTAAGCCCAGGATCTCTTCCATGGTTAACAGCCCATCCCCGTCTTCGCCGGTCACGGTCGGCGAAGAAAGTGCCAACGCCGGCTGTGTCAGACCATTGAGTTCGCCGGGCACAAGGCCGTGGGTGGCAAACGCCAGAATCTTGAAACCCGAAAGGTTCATGGTCTTAACAGTCGCCTCGCTTGCACTCTTGCCAAGGAAGAGGACCTTGGATGGATCAGCCTGCAGAGCCAGCGCGATCGATCTCAGCTCCTCGGCGGTATCGGGAAGCCGAGGCAAGAGGCCAAGCTCCGCGCTGTCTACGCCATCAAGCTTCGGAGAACTTCGTCGCTTCAGCGGCAATCCCCGCGTGATGTTGCCGCCGGCGTCCGCCGCCTGAATCTTGCCCTCGGTGCCATCCGCCTCGGATTGCTGATCCTTATTGAAATAGGGATCACCGAATGCGACCAGTTCGCCGCGCCCGGATTTGCCGGGAGGCAATTGCCGCAGCGTGCGCAGCGCCGCCGCCGACGGCACCGTCGTCACTGCGTGGGTGCGCGCAAGCCACGGCACCTTGCGGTAGCCGACAAACAAGGGATCATCGTCCTGCGCCACTTCAGCGGGCGCGGTCGGCAGCAGCGACAGTGGCAATAGCCCCAGCGCACCGTTAGTGACGACAATGAGGTTCTTTGCAGGCCTCCAGCCGCTTTCAACCGGCTTCAAGAGCAGCTCATAGAGCTCATAGGCCCGCTTGAGGTCGAACGGCGGGATATCCGAGATCATCGCCGCCTGCGGCTCGAGTGCCTCGCGCAACGTGCGGATCCTGGTCTCGATGTCTCCAATCTTCGCCTTGACCGCTGCAAAAGCCACCGGTCCTGACTTGGGTACTGCCCACACGAAGCTGCCGTTCTGGCCGAAATAAAAAGACAGCATGGCCTCGCCGTCCGCCAGCGTCGCCCTGATCTCCTCGACACTTGGCGGCTTGGGTGAAACGAGATCGGCATAGGCCGGGAACTTCTGCTTGATCTCCTGCCGCGCCCTGTCGCGTTCGGTGCGCAACGCCGCGATCGACGCCTGAATTTGCTGGGCGCCCTTCTCGTCACGGTCAGCCGACGGAATCGCAAGAACATTATTCAGCGCGCCAAGCTGCGCATTGACCTGCTTGGTAAGGTCCTGTTCCCTGCGCACGAGTTCGGCCAGCGCCGGATCCTTTGCCGCCGCACGGGCGCTGGAGGCCGCTAGCGCTCGCTGGACCGAACGAGCGCGGATGGCGTCGGCGAGGCCGAAGGTCTCCGCGCCAACCTCGCCGGTCGCGCCCTCGGCCCGCGCTAGCACTGCAAAATAGCTCTCGACGATGGTTTGCAGCCGCTGGCTGCGCGCGGCGACGACCGTGGTATTCTCATCGTCGGCGTTCTCGCTTGCGCTCGCCAGCATGACGGGAATGGCGGTCTTAAATTCGCGGATGGCCTCGGCATCTCGGCCGGCGCGCATCAGCCCGATGGCAAGCGTACCGCGCGCAGACGCCGCATCGAAATGGTTCTCGCCGACGCGCTGGGTCAGCTTCTTGACCAATTGCTCGGACGCGGCGATGCCGGCGTCAACCTGGCCGGAATTGTACAGCGAAAGGATGCGCGACGGATTAAGCTCGAACATCTGGCGGCGCCGCGGCTCCCACGTTGCGATTGCCTTGTCGATCCGCTCATAGACTGCGTTCGCCTCAGGGTTTTTTCGCTGGAGCGTGAGGATGCCGGCGAGTTGCGAAAAAAGTTGCACGGTCGACGGTGAATCTTCGGAAACGCCGACTGTCTGATTGATTTCGATCGCTACGCGTGCCAACTGCTCGGCTTCGTCGTGGCGTCCCTCTTCGACCAGGATGCTCGCCAGGCCCACCACGAAACGCGGCGTAACGGGATTGTACTTGCCGGTGTCCTTGAGCCTTGAAAGCAGTGCGCGACGAGCATCGACTTCCGCTTCCGCTAGCCTTCCCTGCCGCGCCTTCATGCGAGCCTGACTCAGGATCGCACCGTCGATTGCCTGCAGGACCGTGGATTGCGACGGCGGATTCGGAGACTCTAGAAGAGCCTTGATGGCGGTACGCTTGCGCTGCTCCGTAACACGATAGGATGCTTCCGCCTCGCCGAACTGCCCCCGCGCCTCGAAGATCATGGCGCGCGTAAACTCGACCTCCGCCTCGTAGTTTTGCCCGAACCTATCGTATGATGTTCGCCATCCAGGAAGCCCACTGGTGCGCGCTTCCTGAATGAGCGCGAGACTCCGGCGCAGATAGGCCTCAGCCTGCGCAAGGTCGCCCATTTGAAGCAGGATGTTGCAAACCAGCCGGTTGGCAGGGAATTGGTAGCCTCTGGCGCCCGCGACGTTGGTCTCGCGCAATTCCTGCAGATAGATTTCGAGCGCCTTTTTCGGGTCGCCCGCATTGGAATATTGCACGGCCAGGAACTGTTTCAGCCGTCCCATTGTGTTCGCGTCGATCGCGCTCCGCCCGACCTCGACACCCTTGCTGGCGTCCGCAATGGATTCCGCCACCCTGCCGAGCTGCGCCCGCGCGGCGGAGCGATCGAAATAGAATCGCGACAGATCCTTAGGCGATTCCTTGCCTGTCGGCATGACATTGGCATCCGACTTCAATTTTTCGATCAACTTAAGATCGGGCTTCTCGCTGTCGAGGATCGCCGTGATGTCCGAAATGGTCCGCGGCGGCGCAATGAAGCCAGCCGGCAGCGCGGTTCCGGGAGCGAGCTTTGGCGCGGCTTCGGTCGGAAGCGAAACGGCGACATTGTCGCGCCCATTGGTCGCATTCAATGCCGCCACCACGCAGGCCACAACTTGTGGCCTTGCTTTCTCGCGGCACGCTTCAATACTACCTCCGCCAGCGCGGAAGCACGCCTGCACGATGGGCCTTCCAACCGTCATGCGGCAACGCTCGATCGCAGCTTCTTTCGTGAGAGCGAACGCAGGACCCGCCAACAGAATGAGGGTACACATCAATGCCAGGGCCGGGATACCCTGGGCGGGCGCCGAAACACGCTCAATAATTCGCATATCGGAAGCGCCTTGCTTAAAATTGTCTTGCTCGAATGGTGCATACTATCGACAAGCCTTGATGTGTAGCAAGGGACTGTTTTGGCGATGGAATAAGTGGATGATCCCAAGCATTGCTCTTTGTGCGAACAGGAACTGCCTCGGTCCCCGGGAGCTAGCTACAATACCCATGCTCGCCATCGTGGCTCCCCTTCTGTTTGGACTCGCGGTGGTTGGTCTGGCGAGTGATGCCTTCGCACAGGACGGACCCGCAGCGGAGGCGGCCATTTGGCCGGCTGACGCCGCTTATCGTGCCGCAACGCTGGCGGAGGATTTGACGTTTCCCGCCGACGCCGAAGCAGCCGCCAAATTGACATCGCCGCGCATGGCTCTCTTGAAACCCGCCGGTGAGGGGCCATTTCCGGCCCTTGTCATCATGCATCAGTGTTCCGGCCCGAAGGAAGCGGTTGTATCCTGGGCGCATAAGGCGGTCGCTCGGCGTTACGCCGTACTATTGGTGGACAGTTTGGGGCCGCGGGGCGTGCTCAGCGTGTGCTACGGTCCGGAAGCCGGCGTCAATTTATTCCGCGGCGCCCGCGACGCGCTTCAGGCAGCCGAGCATCTCCGGCGTCAGCCATTTGTCGACGCTGACCGGGTCGCACTGGTCGGGTTTTCCTGGGGTGCGATGGTGGGCCTGCTGGCGGATAGCCCGCATTATGTCAAAGCGCTGAGGGCGGGACCTGGCTTCACGGCTGTCGCCAGCTTCTATCCGGGCTGCTTTCGAATTTTTCCACCGAACGGCCGCCCTCCCCTGGACACGGTCAATGGCGATATCGAGAACCCGCTACTCGTCCTGATGGGCGAGGCAGATTCGGAAACCCCGCCCTCCGAATGCCTCGAAAAGCTCGAGCCTTTGAGGAAAGCCGGTGCGCCGGTCGAGTGGCATCTCTATCCGCAAACGACGCACTGCTGGGATTGCGAACAGTTCAATGGCCTCAGCAAAATCGACATCCGAGGCCACCATGTCGAATATCGCTTTCGCCAAGATGTGACGAAGGATTCCGAAAACAGACTGTTTGCATTCCTGGACCGGACGATGTTACGCAAGAACTAACGCCTCGTCCGTTTTCCCCTCGAAAGCGACTGTTTAGCGGACATCCCGGATTGGCAGCTTCGTGCCAAAGACGGAAGTCGGGAGAATTATTCGATCACCTTGGTAGCGCGGACGAGCAAGGAGGGCGGGACGGTGAGGCCGAGCGCTTTGGCAGTCTTCATGTTGATGACAAGCTCGAATTTAGTCGGCTGCTCCACCGGTACGTCGGCAGGCTTGGTGCCTTTCAGAATTTTATCGACGTAGTCACCTGCACGGCGGAACAGATAGGCTATATCGGGGCCGTACACGATCAGTCCGCCAACGGCAAATCGTCGGAAAAGATATATTGCAGGTAGATGATATTGCGCCGCCAGGGCGACAACTCGTGGGGCATGCAAGTTATGCACACTATCGCCCAAGACATTTATCGCATCGCCGCGCGTCAAAGCCGCAGCAGCGGCGGCCCAGGGCGGAAGGACGGCGCATGAGTATCGCGATCGGACTGGGCTGCGCGGAGTTTCCGTTTTCTGGCGCGGCGGCGTACTGGCGCTGGATTGACATGTGTGAGGCCGGCGGCGTGGATTCGATCTGGCAGACCGACCGGATCGTCAGCCGTCAGCCGTTCCTTGAATCAATGACCACGATGGCGGCTTTGGCTGGGCGCACGCGGCGCATTCGGTTCGGCATGAACGTCGTGTCGCTGGCGTTCCGCGATCCCGTGCTGCTGGCGAAGCAGTGCGCCACGATCGATGTGCTGTCGGAGGGCCGCCTGTTGCCGGCCTTCGGCATTGGTAGCCCGGCGGCGCCCGAATGGCAGGCGCTCGGCATAGACACCACGACGCGCGGTCGCAAGACCGACGAGTGCCTCGAAATCATCCACCGCCTGTGGCGCGAGGAGTCGGTCGACTTCGGCGGCGCCTTCTACAAGCTAAAAGGCGTTACCATTGCGCCGAAACCGGTGCAGCTTGATCTGCCGATGTGGATCGGCGGCTCGAGTGACGCCGCAATCCGACGCACTGCGCGCATCGGCACCGGCTGGCAATCCGGCGGCGACCCGCCGGCCGAGGCCGGTCGCATCGTGGCCGCAATCAAGACTGCTGCCACCGAAGCCGGCCGATCCATCGACGAAGATCATTACGGCGCCGGCTTCGCGTTCCACTTCGGCAGCCAAGACGCGCCTGCCGTCGGCAGGGCGATGGAGGCCTACGCCAAACGCACCGGACGCGACGCCACGCAGGTTTTCGTCGTGGGCGACGCCGAGACGATCGTTGCGCGCGTTGCCGAATATGTCGACGCGGGCGTATCCAAATTCATCTTGCGGCCACTTGGCAGTGATGACGATACGATTTTGACCCAGACCCGTCTCCTGATCGAGCAAGTGCTGCCGCTCGCGGAGACGCGGTGGCCGAAACGTGCGAAGGTCGTTACAGTCGATCAATAACGACACAAAATCCGTCGTCGGCCAAACGGTCACGTCACAAGGGAGAGAACGATGCGCATCGGCGGGCAGATTTTTTTTACCGACTATTCGATCACGCCGACCGAGCTTGCGCCGGCGCTGGAGGAGCGCGGCTTCGACTCGCTCTGGGTGCCCGAACACTCCCACATCCCGTTGACGCGCAAGTCACCCTTTCCCAGCGGCGGCGATGTGCCGAAGAAGTATTACGACGTGATGGACCCCTTCGTCGTGTTGGGCGCGGCAGCGGCGGTAACCAAGACGCTGTTGCTTGGAACCGGCATTTGTTTGATCGCGCAGCGCGACCCGATCCAGACCGCCAAGCTGGTGGCGTCGATCGACCAGGTCTCGGGCGGCCGTTTCCTGTTCGGTGTCGGCAACGGTTGGAACGAGGACGAGATGGCAAACCACGGCACCGTCTTCGCAACGCGCCACAAGCTCGCGCGCGAGCGTATCGACGCCATGAAGGCGATCTGGACTCAATCAAAGGCCGAGTATCATGGCGAGTTCGTGAACTTCGACCCGATGATGACCTGGCCGAAACCGATCCAGAAACCGTACCCGCCAATCCTGGTCGGCGGCGCTTTTCCGTACGGCGCGCGGCGTGCGCTTGCTTACGGCAACGGATGGATGCCTCACCGTTCGCGCACCCAATATGCCGACGTGCAGGCCTTTCTGCCGAAGTTCCGCGAAATGGCTGCCGAAGCGGGCCGCGATCTGGCGTCGCTGCCGATCACGATCTGGGGCGCAAAGGAGGATCTCGACCTGCTCAAGCGCGACCGCGACAACGGCGTCTCGCGCGTGGTCGTCGCCCTCGATTCCGCCAAAGCCGACAAGATCCTGCCGGTGCTCGACCGCTGGGCGACGTTGATCCATCAACTCGACAGCTAGACCAACGACAGAACCTCGGCCCTGAACTTCTGCATACCACCGAGGACTTCGTCGGCCGTCGATCCGCCGAACCCGAAATCGAGACAGCCGACGCCCATGTCGCGCAGCGCCCTTATGTCGGCGGCGATGAGCGCCGGCGGACCGGCAAACATGCGGCGCTCGCCATCGCTGGCTTGCGGTGGCGCGCTCTCGCCGAACACCGTGACGCGCAAGGTCAGGCCGACTGCCTTGGGATCGCGGCCCGCCTCGGCTGTCATCTTGCGCAGACGCGCGACCTGGGTCCTGAAACGCGTCAGGCTGTCGAGCGGATTTTGCGGGTTGGTGCCGATCGGATACCAGGCATCGCCGAGGCGGGCGGTTCGCCGCAGCGCCGGACCGCTCTCGCCGCCGACCCAGATCGGCGGATGCGGCTTCTGCACGGGTTTTGGCGCGAACCCGATATTGGAAAATCTGACATGCTTGCCGTCAAACCTCGGTTCGTCCTTGGTCCAGAGCTCAACGAAGGCGCGGACATATTCGTCGGTCACCGTGCCACGCGCGTCGAAGTCCGGCGCGCCGATGGCCTCGAATTCCTCGCGCATCCAGCCCGCACCGATGCCCAGCGTCAGCCGGCCGCCCGAGAGAACATCGATGGTCGAGAGGATCTTGGCGGTCAGCACGGCCGGTCGATGCGGCACCACCATGACGGAGGTCACAAGCCGCAGGCGCGTCGTTTTTGCGGCGATCCAGGCGATCTCCGTCAGCTGTTCGTGCCGCTCACCGCGGGTACCGCTGGGGAACTCCCCGGAGGCGCTGTAGGGGTATTCGGCCGCGATCGATGTCGGAATCACGACGTGGTCGCTGAACGTCGTGTAGTCGTAGCCCATCGCCTCGGCGCCAACCACGATTTTCGCAAGGTTGTCCGCGGCCGACAAGGGGCCGGCTGTCGGTGCGTTGAAGCCGATCTGCATTTCTTGCATCCTTCCTTACGTTGCATCGCGCGCGTCGATGGGACACCATGCGGCCCCCAGCGGATGGCGGCAAGCGACACCTCTGCGGGCGGAGACGAGCGATTATGGCGGCGGCCGAACAACAGACGAGACGGCGGTTCAACGCGCCGCTGGCCGAACTGATAGCAGAAGCCTCGGCCTTGCGCGATTCCGCACACGGCCGGCTGCTGTCCTACTCGCGCAAGGTCTTCATTCCCCTTACCAAGCTCTGCCGCGACGTCTGTCACTACTGCACGTTCGCGCAGGTGCCGCGCGCGGGCAAGCCCGCCTACCTGTCACCCGACGAGGTACTCGCCATCGCGCGCGCCGGGGCGGCCGCAGGTTGCACGGAGGTTCTGTTCACGCTGGGCGACAAGCCCGAGCTGCGTTACCAGGCCGCGCGCGACGCGCTGAAGGCGCTCGGCCACGATACGACGATCTCCTATCTGACCGCGATGTGCGCCCTTGTGCTGCGCGAGACCGGATTGTTGCCACATGCCAACCCCGGCGTGATGACGCGCGAGGAGATCGCCGCTCTCCGCGAAGTGACGGCAAGCCAGGGCATCATGCTGGAGTCCGTCAGCGAGAGGCTCTGCCAGCAAGGCGGAGTTCACTACGGTTCGCCCGACAAACATCCCGCGGTCAGGCTGGAGACCCTACGTCTGGCCGGCGAGCTGAAGGTTCCGTTCACGACCGGCATCCTGATCGGCATCGGCGAGACACGTGACGAGCGGATCGACGCCCTGGAGGCGATTGCTGATCTGCACGCCGCCCATGGTCATATCCAGGAAGTCATCATCCAGAACTTCCGGGCCAAGCCCGACACCAAACTCGCCAATTCCGAGGAGCCCGATCTCGACGACCTGTTGTGGACGATCGCGACGGCGCGCCTGATTCTTGGGCCCGACACGAACATCCAGGCGCCGCCAAATCTGTCGCCCGGAGTCTATCAAAGGCTGATCGACGCGGGGCTCAACGACTGGGGCGGCATCTCGCCGGTCACGCCCGATCACGTGAACCCCGAGGCGCCGTGGCCGGCCATTGCCGAACTCGCCCGCAAGAGCGCGGACGCCGGGAAGCTGCTGGTGAACCGCCTGCCCGTCTACCCCGCCTATGCGCGCGCCGCTGATACGTGGCTTGCTCCCGACATCGCCACCCGCGTGCGGCGCATGAGCGATGCTGAAGGCTTCGCGCGCGACGACGACTGGGCACCGGGCAAAACCAAGCCGCCACCGGCGCCGCTCGTGCTCGCCCGCGGCGTCGACGCCGGAATCGCAGGAATCGTCGAGCGTGCCACATCGGGCGAACGGCTCTCTGCGAACGACATCGTGCGCCTGTTCACGGCGCGCGACGCAGACTACCGGTATGTCACGCAGGCCGCGGACGCGCTGCGACGCGCGGTCAGTGGCGACGTTGTGCGTTACGTCGTGAATCGCAACATCAATTACACAAACATCTGTTACTTCCGGTGCAAGTTCTGCGCCTTCTCGAAAGGCCGCACGCACGAGGATTTGCGCGGCTCACCTTATGATCTCGCCATCGAGGAAATTGCGCGTCGCGCGGTCGAGGCGTGGGATCGCGGGGCAACGGAAGTATGCCTGCAAGGCGGCATCCATCCCGACTACACCGGCGCCACGTACGAAGCGATCTGCCAGGCGATCAAGGCGGTCGTCCCCGACATGCATATCCACGCCTTCTCGGCTCTGGAAGTAACGCAAGGCGCGGCCACGCTCGGACTGCCAATCGACGAGTTCCTCGCGAAGCTGAAGGCGGCCGGTCTCGGCACCCTGCCCGGAACGGCGGCCGAAATCCTCGACGATGACGTGCGCGCCATCATCTGCCACGACAAGATTGTCAGCCGGCAGTGGCTGGACGTGCAGCGCGCCGCCCACCAGGCGGGATTGCGTACCACCTCGACCATCATGTACGGGCATGTCGAGACGTCGACTTCGTGGGCGAAACATCTCCTCGCGCTACGCGACCTGCAGGCCGAAACCGGCGGCTTCACCGAGTTCGTGCCGCTTCCCTTTGTCCACATGGAAGCGCCGATGTACCGCCTCGGCATGGCGCGCCCCGGCCCAACGTTCCGCGAAGCCGTGCTCATGCATTCAGTCGGGCGGCTGGCCCTGCATCCGCTGATCACCAACATCCAGACGTCCTGGGTGAAGATGGGGCCGGCCGGCGCCGCAGTCTGCCTGAAGGCCGGTGCCAACGATCTCGGTGGCACGCTGATGAATGAGAGCATCTCGCGCGCCGCCGGCACTCAGCACGGCCAGGAGTTTCCGCCGCATGAGATGGAAGCGCTCATCCGCTCGGTTGGCCGCGAACCGATGCAACGTGACACTCTCTATCGACCGGTGCCAGACGACCGTCGGGCGGCATCCATGATCGCGGCCGACCTTGAGCCGATCGTGCTAACACCGCCGCGCAAGAAGGCGGCGGTCGGTTAGCCGATGCGCCGCTTGGCCAGCAGCGCAGGCACGCCAAGTTCGTCGAGAAGAGTGCGGGTACGAGTGCCGGCTGATTGCGGCAGGCGCAGGAAAAGCGCCAGATCGAGCGGATGGTCGATATCCATGGCTATACCGGGCTGACGGATCACGGTCGGCTCGATGCCCTGACGACGCGCGGCGTCGAGGTGCGGGAAGTAGCTATTTTCGCCGAAGCGAAGCGGCACCGATTCCGGCGGCGAGCAGACGACGGCATTGGATCCGAAATCGTCATGCGCCGGCGAAATCGTGAAAGAGGGCGCTGCGAGATGTGCCGACAACACCGCGTCAATCTCGCCGGCGCGGGCGGCTGGGATGTCGCCGGGCATTGTGATCATACCGCCACGCCCTTCGCCCGCGAGAAGGCGGCGGCCGGCGTTTACGCTGCCGGTATGTCCGTCCCGTGCTCCCAGGGTCACAATCCGCGCACCGATCCTTTCGCCAAGAGCCGTCGCTTGCGGATCGAGGGTGACGATCATCACGCCGGCCAGAAGCCTGGAGCCGGCAACGGCGTCGAGCATGTCCGTCAGCATGGTCTCGGCGAGAAGGCAGCGTTCGGACGGCGACAGCAGGCCCGACAGCCTGTGCTTGGCACCATCAAACTCCTTGACCGGAATGACCGCCCAGATGTCGCTCATCGCAGCAGGGCCAGTGCGTCCGCCGCCTCGAGCGTCACGCGCGCCAGCGTCTCCCGGTCATGCAGGCTCGTCATCAGCGTTCTGGCGATCGTGACCCGCGCGCGGACATTACCGACCCCATCGGCGTCGGCGTGGTCGACGATATAGCCATCGAGCAGATCGCCGTAGCGTGCGGCGACGCCTGCGGCACTTGCTTCGAGGCCAAGTTCGCGCATCATCTTCGCGGTCGGGCCCTTGACGGCCTGCCCGCCGATGATTGGCGACACCGCGACGACCGGTGCGCCACTTGCCTTGATCGCATCGCGCATGCCGGGGATCGCCAGGATCGGCTCGACGCTAATGAAAGGATTGGACGGACAGACGATCACGGCCCGCACGTCGCCCGAGCGCAGCGCCGCCGTGATGTCGGCTTGCGGCCGGGCGAGCGTCACGCCGTCGAAAGCCAGCTCGTGGACGACCGGACGGCATTGCTGGCGCACGAAGTAGTCCTGGAAGTCGATCCAACCCGCGTCGCCGCGCACACGGGTACGCACGCGGTCATCGCTCATCGGTACCACGCGGGCGCCGATGCCGAGGCGCCGGCAAATGTCGGCGGTCACCTCGGACAGTGTCTGCCCCAGGCGCAGGCGACGGGTACGCTCGACATGCAGCGCGAGATCGCGATCGCCGAGCCGAAACCAGTCCTCGCCGCCGAGCGTGCCGATGCTATCCATGAACGACCACGTCTCGTCACGCCGGCCCCAGCCAGTGGCGGGATTGTCGATGCCCGCGAGAACATAAGTCAGCGTGTCGATGTCGGGCGAGATGTTCAATCCTAGATGCTCGAAATCGTCCCCGGTGTTGGCGACCACGAGCAGTTCGTCGGGCGGCAAGACGAGGCTCAGACCGAGCGCCAGTTTCGCGCCGCCGATCCCGCCGGACAGCGCCACGACAAGTCGTTTGCTCATCGGAACAGATCCTCGGCGGGTGGTCGCACCAGTTCGGACGCACCATTGTCGGGACCACGCCATGTCAGTCCGCGCACGATCACGACGGGCTGGCCTTCGTCACCCTGCCCCATCACAAGCGAGGCGGCGGCAGCGATCTCGTCGGCATGCCCGGTGATGCTGACCTGAAGTTCGCGTCCGAACAGATCGGGCGTGCCCCGCAAATCCATCAGCGACGGGAGGCCGGCGGCACCAATCGCAACGCCGCAGGTACCGCGCCGCCAGGAACGGCCGAAGCTGTCGCTAATGATCACCGCGACTGGCACGCCGAACCTTTGCGACAGGCGCCTCCTCAACATCTCCGCGCTGCCGTCGGGATCGACCGGCAGCAACAGTGCTCTCTTGGGGTCATCGGGCGAGGCCACGTTGGACTGGTCGATGCCCGCGTTGGCCACCACGAAGCCCAGCCGGTGCTCGACGATCAGGATGCCCGGCCTTGCGCGCACGACGCGCACCGATTCCGACAGTATCAGTTCGACGAGGCGCGGATCCTTCTGGACGTTGCCGGCCAGTTCGATCGCTTCGGCCGAGGGTTCGACGGTCGCGAGATCGACCATGCGCCCTTCGGCCTTGGACACGATCTTCTGCGTCAGCACGAAGACGTCGCGGCCGCGTGGCACGATGCCGCCGCGCGCCAGGCCCTCGCCGATCAAGGCGACGAGATCGTCGTCCTTGCGCACCAGCGGAATTGCGGGGACGGCGAGGATCTCGACGGCGTTGCTATGCTTCATCGGCCGGTCCCGCGACATCAACCGAAGCGCTTGCGCAGCTGCGGCAGCACTTGCTCGCCGTAGAGTTTCAGGAAGCGCGCCTGGTCTGGTCCCGGCGCGTGGAACACCAGATGCCTGAAGCCGAGACCGACATAGTACCCGATCCGCTCGACGTGCTCGTCGGCGTCGCTGGACACGATCCATCGGCTGGCTGCGCGCTCCAGCGGCAGCGCGTCGGCGAGGCGCTGCATCTCGACGGGATCCTCGACCGTCATCTTTTCCTCTGCTGTCAGCGCCAACGCAGCCCACTGGCGCGTGTCCTCGAGCGCACGCACCCTGTCGGTGTCGAACGACACCTTGACCTCGATCATGCGATCGTAGGACCGCGACGGATCCTCCGACGCCGCGATGCCCTCGGCGACCTTCGGCAACAGGGTCTCGGTGTAAAGCTCCGGCTTCTTGCCGCTGGTGCAGATGAATCCCTCGGCGGAGCGGCCGGCGTAGCGCGCCACGAGGGCACCCGCGGCAGCGACATAGATCGGCACCGGTGTATCCGGACGGTCGTAGATCGTCGCCTTCTCGGTCTTGTAGTACTGGCCTTCAAAGCTGACCCGCTCCTGCGTCCAGAGTGCCCGGATCAGCGTGACGGCTTCGCGCAGGCGGGCGAAACGTTCCTTGAATTCGGGCCAGGGCTGGCCGGTCGAAGGCACTTCGTTGAGCCCTTCGCCGGTGCCGATGCCGAGCACGACGCGTCCCGGGAACATCGCGCCCATCGTGCCGAACGCCTGGGCGACGATGGAAGGATGGTAGCGGAACGTCGGCGTCAGCACGCTGGTGCCGATCACGACGCGCGACGTTCTGGCGCCGAGCGCGCCAAGCCACGTCAGCGAGAAGGGCGCATGGCCGTCGACGTGTTTCCATGGCTGAAAATGGTCGCTGATGAAAACCGAATCGAAACCGACCTCCTCGGCAAGGCACGAGAAGCCCAACAACTTGCCCGGCGCGAACTGCTCCGCCGATGCCTTGTATCCGAGCTTGATCACCGCACCCCTCCTGGCTGGCGCGATCCAAGTCGGCTGTTGCCGACTTGGATATTGATATTTGCCGAACTCGGGTAAACCCGAGTTCGGTCGCGATACCGATGCCGTGGTACCCGTCACGGAAATCTATAGACTAGCGGGAAACCAGCAACCAGCCAAAGCGAGGGCGACGATGCATCTCGGAATCAACCTGCCTTTCGGCGACATCGGTGGCGATGGCCCGATCGTGCGCGAATTCGCTGAGCTCGCCGAGGCCGAAGGTTACGAAGGTCTGACGCTGCCGGACCACGTGCTCGGCGGCAACCCGGCAAACCCTGCCAGCGGCCGTGCGGGTGGGCTCGGCCTGTTCCATGACCCCTTCGTGGCGTTCGGTTTCATCGCTGCATGCACGAAAAAGGTCGAACTCTCCACCCAGGTGCTGATTCTCGCGCAGCGTCAGACGGTGCTCGTTGCCAAGCAGGCAGCCAGTCTCGACGTGCTCAGCGGCGGCCGCTTCCGGTTCGGCATCGGCGTGGGCTGGAACGAGATCGAGTTCGTCGGCCTCAACGAGAATTTCCATAACCGGGGCAAGCGGTCCGAAGAACAGGTCCAAGTGATGAACGCGCTGTGGGCCAATCCCTACATTACGTTCGAGGGCAGGTGGCACCGCCTTCGGGACGCCGGCATCAATCCGCTGCCTCCGCGCCGCAAAATTCCACTGTGGTTCGGCGGCCACATGGACGTGACGCTGCAGCGGATCGCAAAGTGGGGCGACGGCTGGATCATGCTGTCTGAACCGCCGGGACCCAAAGCCGTCGCGGAATTCGACAAGCTGCGCCGCCTGGTGGAAGCGGAGGGACGGGATCCGGCCTCGGTTGGCCTCGAAGTCTGGACCTCAACCGGCACAGGCACCGAAAAGGACTGGCGCGAGGAAATCAGCTTTTGGAAGAAGGCGGGCGTCACGCATGTCACGCTGCATAACACCTTCGCCGGTTATCACCACAAGCGCATGGCCGGCCGGAGCATGGCCGACCATGTCGACGCCATGCGCCGCTACCGCAACGCCGTCGCCGATCTGCTCTGAGGGGAAGCGCCAAACAGGCGCCTCAGGTATCGGCGAGCGCGGCCAGCATGTGGTCGCGGGCGGCGAAATCGCCATCCGCGTGGACGGGCTGCAGACAGACATGCGTAGCCCCGGCAGCGAAGTGTGCCCGCAGGCCGCGCCTGATGGTGTCGGCGTCGCCCCACAAAACCATCGCATCGATGAACCGGTCGCTGCCGCCGTCGGCGAGCTCTGCCTCGGTGAAGCCCTGGCGCAGCCAGCTGTTGCGGTAATTCGGCAGCACCATGTAGCGCGACAGTTCCTTGCGTGCGAGCGCCCGCGCCTTTGCGGGATCGGTCTCGAGCGTTACCTTCTGCTCTACCGCAAGCCACTTCGAAGGTCCGAGGATCGCGGCTGCCTCAGCCGTATGCTTCGGCGTCACGTTGTATGGGACGGCACCCCGCGACTTGGAACCGCTCAGCGCCAGCATCTTTGGCCCGAGTGCTGCGACCACGACAGGCGGCTGTTCCCCGGCGGCCGCGAACTTGTTGATCCCGTCGAGATAGGCGCTCATCGCCGCCAACGGTTTTTCGTAGCGATGGCCCCGCAGACCCTCGACCATCGGAATGTGGCTGACACCGAGACCGAGAATGAACCGGTTTCCGAAAAGAGCGTTCAGCGAGACCATGGCGCGCTGCGCGGTGAAGGAATCGCGTGCATAGATATTTGCGATCGAACTGCCGATCACCAGCTTCTCGCTGCTCGACAGCAGCCAGGCCGCCAGCGACATCGACTCGTAGCCCCGCGCTTCGGGGTACCACAGATTCGAGTAGCCATTATTCTCAACCGTGCGCACGAAGTCGCGCAGCTGCGATCCGTCGAGTTTGTCGGTGCCGTACCACACACCAAGGCGTCCGAGTTTCATATCGATTGTCTCCAGTTGATGGTGCCGCTCGCTGCCTTCAGGCCGCGGCGCCGAGAATAGCTTGCCTGGCGCGCGCGACACCTTCGGACTGGACGTCGCTGGCGAGCTGGCGCAGACGCTCGCGATCGCCGTCGTTCCTCACCGCGATCGAGAATTCGCAGTTGGTGACCACGCCACCATAGCGGTCGCAAAGCTTGCGGCCGATTGTGTCGTAGGTCGCGATCGTCACGAAAGTATGCAGGACGTCGTCGTTGATGTGCTGAGGCATCTCCTCCCATCGCTGCGCCCGCGATAGCAGCTTAAGCCGGTCAGCGAGATCGCCCAGACCGAGATGATCAAACGCCGCGCGATATTGCGGTGTAGAGGCATAGAACGCGATCCGGGCACGCACGTCGCGCACCTTGGGCACCAGTTCCGCCTCATTGGCGGCTGTGGCGACCAGCGGCTTCATACAGACCTGGAAACGATTTAGCGACTTCCCCGCCTTGGCCGCACCCGCCCGCACCGCCGGCAGCATAACCTTCTCGATGTAGGATGGCGTGCATACCGGATGCGGCCGGATTCCCTCGGCGACTTCGCCCGCCACCTGACACATGACCGGGTTCACCGCAGCGATATGAATGGGAATGTCGGGATGCTCGATCGGGCCAGGATTGAACAATGGCACCATCAGATTGATGTTGTAGTGCGGCCCCCTGACGTCGAGCGGCGTGCCGTTTTGCCAGCAATCCCAGACCGCGCGAACGGCACTCACGTACTCGCGCATCCATGGCCCAGCAGGCGTCCAGGGCATGCCGAAACGTCGCTCGATATGGGCCTTCACCTGCGTGCCGAGGCCGAGGGTAAAGCGGCCGCGGGACAGCTTCTGCAACGTCCACGCGCTCATCGCGGTCACGGTCGGGCTGCGCGGAAAGGCAATCGCGACCGACGTGCCGAGCTTCAGGGTCCGCGTCGTCTGGGCCGCCAGCGCCAGCAGGATGAACGGATCGTCCTTGGTTTCCTCGACTACTAGTCCGTCGTAGCCGATCTCTTCGAGCAAGCGCGCGTCGGCGGCGATGGAATGGAGATCGAGAGGTATTTCCGGCGCACGCAGGCCGGGATCGACCTTGCCTAACGGCAGAAGTGTTTCAAGCAGCACGTCGTCACTCCACGATGAAACGGCTACTGTAACCTATCACGGGAGGGCGTCGGGCCAAGCCGTCATGCACGCGCGGATCGGTGCGCATGCAAGCGAAACGTCCCGCTCGCAACCGAGAGTATGCTTGCTGGGCAGTATCGCAAAGAGCCGATCGTTCAGAATAGAAGCCGGAATTGGCTGATCCGCCGCCCGATGGTATGTTCACTACAGCTTTGAAGGAGGGCACGATGGCTGAAGCGAAACTTGCTCCGAACCTGCCAGACTGGATGGTCGAGCACGCGAACCGCTATCTCGCTAGCGGCGGAACCGACGGGCATATGTACAAGACAACCGTGCCCCAGCGAGGTGAGATCACGGCGCCGGCACTGCTGCTGACCACAATCGGCCGAAAGTCTGGCGACAAGTTCATATTTCCGCTGTTTTACGGAACGGAGGGCGGCAGTTATTTCGTCATCGCCTCAAAGGGAGGCGCGCCCCAACATCCAGGGTGGTATCGCAATATTCTGGCGAATCCGGATGTTGAAATACAAGTCGGGACGAAGAAGATGAACGCGCGGGCCAGGACAACGGCGGGCGAGGAACGCCTCCGACTTTGGAAGAAGGCGCTCGAATTTTGGCCGCCTTACGCCGACTACCAGCTCAAGACCGAGCGCGAGATACCGGTGGTCGTGCTGGATCCGGTCCATTAAGAGTGTACGTGGCGGCTGGCCTCGGCAGCGACGGCACCTGTTGGCCGATGCACCACTTTGCCGCCCTCGTTGGGGCTGGAGCGCTCGGAGGCCGCGATTTCAGCTTCTGCTTGGCCATGGCAGGATCGAAAGCACTGCAAATCCGGCATCGACAAAAAAGGAATCGAGGCGTCTCATCGGCCATGGGTAAATCGTCGTCCGTGAAGAACCTGGATTTCAGCCGAGGATGAGCTGGCCGAGGATTTGGCGCAAGAAAAGCGCCAGCCAGCGGATCAGACGCCGGAAGTTGTAGCCAGCGGCAGCCAGGACGGCGTTGATGGCGTCACCCTGGCAGTGCCAGAGATAATTGCGGTCCATCCGATGTTCGGATTTGAGATGGCCGATCACCGGCTCAATGGCGGATCGCCGGCGCAGCTCGCGCTTGATCTTCGGGGTCACCCGCCGCTTCTGTCCTGAGATGAACACCCTGAACTTGTATTCGGGCGGCGCATTGTGGCCGCGATAGCCTTTGTCGCCGAGCAGGCGATCGATGACATTACCGATGAGCTGCTCCATTTCCGGGATGACGGTTTTGAGCGTATGGCCGTCATAGGGGTTGCCGGGCAGCGCCTTCACATGGGTGATGAACTGGCCGCCTTTGGCGTGCGATAGCGTCGTGGCGACCGAGACCTTGACGCCGAACTCGTAAGGCCGGTGGGCCTTGCCCTTGCCGATGCACTCCACCTCCGGTGCGTGCAGCGAATAGACCTTCGGACCACGCTGGTGCTGCTTCTGATCAAGCACCCGTCGCGCCAGCGCCAGCATGCGGTTGAGCGCGATCCCATGGAGCAAGTCGACATTGCCTTCAAGCTTGCGGGCGATGTCGCGAATGACGCGGCCAAGATAGGTTCTGAGCGTCCTCGAGGCCCGGTTGGCGCGCTTGAACTGCTTGGCGTGGGCATAGCGCTGATGCTTGATCAGCGCGAACTTGCCCAGCCGCCCATATGACTGACGCAGCCTGATGCCGGCCCCCTTGGCGAGCCGCACCAGGATCTCGCGGGCGCGGTTGAGGAGCCGTGCATCGGTCGGAAACATAACGTTCTTCGGCTGCACCGTGGTGTCGACGATGACGCGGTTGAGATCGCTCGGCTTGACGGCCTCGGTCTTGGTGGCGACCGAAAGGCTCTCTTGCAGCAGAGCCTGCAGCTTCTCTTCTCCCATCCGCTGGCGCCAGCGTGTCAGCGAGGAGCGGTCAAACACCAGGCGGTGCTGGAAGAACTCCTCGCCGCAGAAGAACTGGTAATACGGGTTCTCCACCCAGCGCTCGCACAACGCCTCGTCGGAGAGGTCGTAGGTGTGCTTGAGGATCGAAAGCCCCGCCATCAGGCGCGTCGGCAGTGGCGGCCGGCCTGGCTTGTCCTCATAGACCGCCCCGAACTGCTGCTCCAGGAACGACCAGTCAATCGTCCGCGCCAGTTTTACCAGCGCATGGTTCATGTCGATGATCGCGTCCAGCCGCGAGCGCAAAAGATCGCTCTGTCCCGTGTCACGTCGCTCCTTCGGTCGCATCGTCCCCTCCGATGCGACCACGGAATCACGACCCGCGATTCGAGGGAAACCCAAAAATCAAATTGCAAGCTTTCGGCGCTTCAAACCCCAAAAGCTTGCAATCTCAAACGTAGCTTCGCCGGCAAAACCGACTCCCGCTCAATGGCTTGGGGGTTTTTCACGGACGACTAAATCGTGAGGGCGTTGCGGAGCAGCTTCGGCTGCTCTTGGCCGTTGTCGTCGCCGACGAAGCCACAGAAATTTTCGAAGCGCTTACGCCGGTGGGCCGTCGATCGAACGGCCCGGCTTGTCTTCCGTTCGCGGCGACGCAGTCGAACGCCAGGCGTCCGCAGTTTCCGCCTGCCTGAGGCGTGTTCTTTCGCGCTCCAGAGTGAGTTCCCGCAACGAATCGTAGATTGGCGCGTCGCGCATCAGAGTTGGCACCAGCATGGCCACGAAACAGGCCCCCAACATCGGCAAAAGCATTGTGACGTTTGCCGTCATCTCGACAACAAGGACGATGCCGGTCAGCGGGGCGCGGACGACACCGGTAAAAAAGGCAGCCATTCCGACAACAGCGAACCCTTCAGGTTGAATGTTCAGATCTGGAAATACCAGTTGGCAGAGCTGACCGAAAAACAACCCCAGTTGGGCTCCCAATACCAGCATCGGGGCGAACAAGCCCCCCGGTGTCCCCGCCGCATAAGAGATGGCGCCGAGCCCGAGCCTGAGCAGGAAGACGAGCGGAAGCAGGCCAAGCGTCTCCGCCCCGACCAGAGTGCGCTGCGTGATCGGATCGCCGCCGCCTACAAGGTCGGGCGCAAACCAGGCGAGCATCCCGACTGCCCCGCCGATCAGACCCGCACGCAACTCGACGGGCCACCTGTCGAGTTGACGCATCGTCGCAATGGATCCGAGCAGCAAGCGATTATAAACAATCGCCATAAGCCCCGCGACCGCCCCAAGGACAAAGTAGAGCGGCCTCGTTGCGGCACCAGCGTAGGCCAACGCTCCAACATGGAAGTCTGCCGCGTCGCCGAGGAGCACACGCGACACAGAAATGGCGGTCGCCGACGCGCCAAGCGCCGCTATCGCAACGCGTAGCTCGAAACGCCGCACCAATTCTTCCAGCACGAAAATGGCTCCAGCGATCGGAGCATTGAAAGCAGTGGCCAGGCCCGCGCCGGCGCCTGCGGCAAGCAACACTCTGCAGTCGGGCCAGCCGCGTCGAAATTCCTTGCCGACCAGATGCCCAATCGTCGCCGCCATCTGAACAGTCGGGCCTTCACGGCCGAGCGCCAGCCCCGAACCGATCGCCAGCACTCCCGCAACGAATTTCACCGGTATGATGCGAAACGGCGCCTGAGGCAGTTCCTCGTTCAGTACGGCCTCGACGTGTGGGATGCCGCTCCCTGACGCGTGAGGCGAGTAGCGGCGAACCAGCCAGGCCGCTACCGCCGCCCCGGCGGCACAAGCGATGCTGACGACCAAGAAGCCGGCGAAAGCTTTCGAATGCGCCCAGACGATGAGGGTATCGCGAAACCTGTCCGCCCGGTCAAGCAAGAGCAGGAAGAGCGCTCCTACGAAGCCTGAAACCGCGCCAACGATAAGCGCCAAAACAGCAAGGATCAGGATGCTGCCATGGTCGCCATCTCGATCGCTCGCAAGGTTCTGCCCGGGCGTCATTTGCATTCCGAATTGGGGACAAGCAAGAACTCGGAGATGGCCACCAAGATCCTTCGGTCGACAACCTTGGCCGGACACGGCGCGGTCCCGGGGCCTGAACTATTCATTGTCTTTCCTTCTCGCCGTCTCGATGGTTCGCGGCGGCGCCCGATGCGTCAAAGACGATCTGGTCGTATTGCCAAAGGCGCTCGAAGAACCTCAGGGCTCGGCGATTGCCATCGCCGTCCTGCGCTGTAAATTTTAGAATTTCGGCCAGGGTTCGGTTCCCGTCGATGGCGCCGAGCAGCCGATCCTCGAAAGAATCGACGGTGCAAATAAGATCAGTGAATTTGTGCGACCGGTTTATCAACACCGCGACGCTACCAGGAGGTAGACGTTCCCGAACGCACACCGTCCGCGGCAGTGCAATCGGGATGTAGTCGCGCCAACAATCGCCGGCAAAATTGATCGGCTGACTCACCTCGGAGCGATCGTCGCGGTAGGCGATGAAGTCGTGCGAGACCATTGTTCCACGGAAGAGTTCGACCGCGGCGTGTTGGAGCCGGGAGGGCAGCAAGGCCAGACGCGCGGCGTGGGGGGTGCGCGCCACTGACCCGCATTGGGCAAGGTAGGGAGCCTGCTCGATCCAGCGACCGAAGGACAGGCCGCACCGATCAAGCCACGCATACAGTTCCGGAACAGTGTAGGCGCGATCCTGGGGGTGAAGGAGCGCGTCCGCCATCGCTTCCGGTCGCCGGAAATCCTTCGCCCGACGCAGCACGCCTGATATCGGGTGGTCCGCCGGCAGCGTTTCGATTGCGGCACCAAGATCTCGCAGATCATTGTCCGACGCGCTGATTCCAAGCAGGCGGCAGTACTCCTGCATCATATAAATTCCCGTCCGGCCGTAACGCGCATAGACCATCAGGCGCATTGCGCCGCTTGGACGCAGCACGTCGCGAAGGGCGCAAAGACCGTGGTCCGGGTCCGACAGGTGGTGCAGCACTCCTGTGCAAACCACCAGGTCGAAAGAGCGTCCAATCTCGTGGATGCGCTCGATCGGGAGTTGATGCAGTTCGAGGTTCTCAAGATTGTGCTTGCGCTTGAGATCGCGCGTGTGGCGCAGGCTCGTGTCGCTGATGTCGATTGCCGTGATACGAGCATTGGGCTCGCGGAGCGCGTAACTCGCCGCCTGCGACGTCCCGCAGCCGGCGATCAAGATCTCCTGGTTTCCCCGTGGTTGATCGGCGGGCCACACCAGATGGAACATGGCTCGGCGACGATTCGGGTTTTTGTAAAGGTCGCGGTGCTTGTCCAGGGAGGTGAGCGGCGCCGGATAAGGCATCCTCTCGTAGAAGTCGCGGACCTCTTCTGTCTTGCTCACTTCAACCTTCCTCAGACGTCGCCGTGTAGTGCCTTCCTATTCCCGGATTGCCCAGGGATGCCCCGGCGAACGAGTTGTGCGCCGAGCGTGTTCCCACAGCTAGCCTTGCAAGAGACCACCCAGGTTGGCGGTGAAAGCGTCAACCTCGGACGTAGCGGGCGGCAGGCCAAAGCCTGCCGCCCGAAGCCGAATGCGGGCTCAGTGCATTCCGGAGGCGGCTTCGTGCATCTTCTTCAGTGCCTCGTCGAGCGTGAAGGTGTTAGGCTTCTGGATGGGCGGGAAGTCCTTGAAGGTGGCCGCCCATTGCGCCGCGAGCGCCTGCGCGCCATAAATCATAGGGATATGGTCGATGTACCATTCGTAGTAGCTGTTGGATGTCTGGTCCGCCCGCTCGTAAGGATCGGTGCGGAGATTGAAGATCTTCGGTATCCTGAGCCGGGTGAACGGCTCCGCCCAGACCTGTAGCGTACCATGGCAGCGCTGTTCCATGAACGCGACCTTCCAGTTGTCATAGCGCATGCCCAGCACGTCCCCGTCGTCGCTTAGATACATAAAGAACTTGCGCGGGCTCTCCTTCGCCTGGCCCGTGAGGTACGGGACAAGGTTGTAGCCGTCGATGTGATTCTTGTAGGTGCGGCCAATCGCCTTGTAGCCCGTCTTGAGCTTCTCGACGACGTTGGAATCGCCGGCCATGGCGAGAAAGGTCGGGAACCAGTCGTGGTGCTGTACGATCTCGTTGCAGATCTGGCCCGGCGCGATCTTGCCCGGCCAGCGCGCAACCATCGGCACGCGGAACGCGCCCTCCCAGTTGGTGTTCTTCTCGCTGCGGAACGGCGTCATGGCGCCATCCGGCCAGGAGTTCATATGCGGGCCGTTGTCGGTCGAATACATGACGAAGGTATTGTCGGCGATGCCGAGCTCGTCGAGATAGTCGAGCGCCTGGCCGACGTTCTTGTCGTGGTCGATCATCGTGTCGTGGTAGGGCGACTGCCAGCGTCCCGCCTGTCCAATGCTCTCGGGCTTGGGGTGGGTCTTAAGATGCATATGAGTGAAGTTGAGCCAGACGAAAAACGGTTTGCCTTCGTCGTTGGCCTTTTTCATGAACGCCTTGGCCGCTGCCACGAACTCGTCATCGCAGGTTTCCATCCGCTTCTTGGTGAGCGGGCCGGTGTCGGTCACTTTCTGCTTCCCGACCCTGCCCCAGCGCGGCTCCTCGGTCGGATCGTCCCGATCGGCCGCCCAAGAGTGGATCACTCCGCGCGGCCCGAACATCTTGCGGAAGTTCGGGAAATCCTTTTCGCTCGGGTAATCGGGCAGCTCCGGCTCTTCCTCGGCATTGAGGTGATAGAGATTGCCGAAGAACTCGTCGAAGCCGTGGTTGGTCGGCAGCATGCGGTTCAAGTCGCCGAGATGGTTCTTGCCGAACTGGCCGGTGGCGTAGCCCTGGTTCTTGAGGGCTGCGGCGATCGTGACAATGTGCTCCTCCATTCCGATCGGCGCGCCGGGGATGCCGACCTTGGAAAGGCCGGTGCGATAGACGCTTTGTCCGGTGATAAAGGACGAGCGCCCCGCGGTGCAGGACTGTTCGCCGTAGGAATCGGTGAACATCATACCTTCCTTGGCGATGCGGTCGATATTCGGCGTCTTGTAGCCCATGAGTCCGTGCGAATAGCAGCTCAAATTGGAGATGCCGATATCGTCGCCCCAAATCACGAGAATGTTCGGTTTATCAGTTTTAGCCATTTCATCTCCTCCTGTTGCTGTTGCAGTTTCGGGTGTAGTAGAGGGGCATGACTCCGCGTATTAAGATCGCTTCAGCGTAGAGGGCGGCGCGCTCGCCGGGGGGTAGCCTTTGCGCTGCTTACCGCGAAACATCCAGTAGACGACCGCGGTGTAGACGCTGATCACCGGCAGCACGAACAGTCCGGCGCCCCAAAACAGGAAAGACAAGGAAGGCTGAGGCGCTGCCGCCGCGGCGACCGTGACGCTGTAGGGGATCATGTACGGCCAGAACATCACCGCGAGCGAGAGGAAGGCGGCGACGAAGAGCACGACCGTCATGGCGAACGGCCATGAGTCGCGAAGCTGTCGCACACCCGAAAAGATGCCAACGATCGCGATGATGCCGATCAGCGGGAAGACAAAGCCCCAGGAACGGTCAAGGAAAAGGCTTCCAGTCATGCGGGCTCGATCGATGAACGCATTCACGACGGCAGCGAACAGGACCGCAACAACCGCAGTGGCAAGCAGCGGTATGCGACTGCGCGCCCAGCTGCGCAGCGGATCTTCGGACTTGAGGACCAACCAGCCTGCGCCCAGCAGGGCATAACCAAGCACGAGGCCGATCCCGCACAGGAACGGAAGCCCTGCGACCCAGTCGAACGAGCCTCCGGAAAATTGGCCGTTCACGACGGGTATTCCGCGGATCATGGCGCCGACCGCGGCACCCTGGACGAAGGCCGCAACGAGCGAGCCGACCGCGAAGCAGCGATCCCAGAATCCTTGCGCAGCGCCCCGAGCGCGGAATTCGAACGCGACACCGCGGAATATCAGTCCCAGGAGGAGCAGCAGCACCGGGATGTAAAAGGCGCCCAGGAACACCGCGTAGACGGTGGGGAAGGCTGCAAACAATGTTGCGCCCACCACGATCAGCCAAGTCTCGTTGCCGTCCCAGAATGGAGAGATCGAGGCGATCATTTCATCCCGCAGCGCCACGTCTTTGGTGGCGCCAAAAAGGATCCCGACGCCCAGGTCAAAGCCGTCCAGGACGACATAGGCGAGAATCGCCAGGCCGATCACGGCGACCCAGAACAGGGCTAGCGCTGAGGGGTCCGTCGCACTCATCGGGGTCCCTCCGTGGAGGATTGCATCGCAACGGCCATTGGCCGAGCCGGAGTCATTTTCGCCCGGTCCGACGCATCGCGCCCTGGGCCATCCCGCAAAAGTCGGTGAATGAAAAATAGACCGAAGCCGAATATTGTAGCGTACGCGATGACGTAGCACGCGAGCGAAACCAGCACGTCACCCGTCGTCAATGACGGCGTTACAGCATCCTTCGTGCGCAGAAGGCCGTAGACGACCCAGGGCTGGCGGCCCACTTCGGCGGTGAACCATCCCGCCAGCACGGCGATGAAGCCGCTGGGGAAGGACAGGAACGCCACCCACAGAAACCAGCGAGTGCTCTCCAGCCGGCCGCGCCAGCGCAGAAAGCTTCCAAACCAAGATACCGCGAGCATGATCAGGCCCATTCCCACCATGATGCGGAATGCGAAAAAGGGAATGATCACGGGTGGGCGGTCTTCGGGTGGAAAGGTCTCCAACCCAATTTCGCGCGCGGTCCAATTGCCGGAGGCGATGAAGCTGCCGAGCTTGGGGATTTCGATCGCAAAGAGATTCCGCTCCTGGAAAGGATCGGGCAGAGCGATCAGCACCTCGGTTGCCGGCTGCTGGCTCTTCCAGCGCGCCTCGATAGCCGCGAATTTGGCCGGCTGGTAGTTGAGAACGTAAATCCCGGTAAAATGACCGAACACCATTTGCACCGGGATCATAATGGCAACGAGCCCGAGCCCCCAGTGCAGCATGGCGCGCGACTCCGGCAACTCCCTGCCACGCAGCAGGTACCAGGCGCCGGTGGCGGCCACGCACATGCCGGTGGTCAAGAAGGCCGCCAGCAGCATGTGTGGCCATCGAATCCGCATGATGGGCCCTGTTGTAATGGCCCACCAGTCTGCCGGGATGATCCTGCCATCGACGATCGTGTGGCCGAGCGGCACCTGCATCCAACTGTTGTTGGCGAGGATCCAGAACGACGAGAACATGGTACCGAGCGAGACCATGCAACAGGAGAGAAAATAGAACCAGGGCGGCACACGGTCGCGGCCGAGGAGCACGACGCCGAAGAATGTCGCTTCCAACATGAACGCGGTGAAGGCCTCATAGCCCAGCAATGGCCCCTGGATCGATCCGGTGCGCTCCGCCATGACGCTCCAGTTGGTGCCGAACTGGAAGGCCATCACGATGCCGCTGACCACGCCCATGCCAAACGACAAAGCAAATATCTTGAGCCAGAAATCGAAGACCCGCCGATAGAGCTGGTTGCCGGTCAACAGCCGCACGCCTTCGAGGGTAGCAAGCCATGCGGCGAGCCCGATGGTGAAGGCCGGGAAGATGATATGGAAGCTGATGACGAAGGCGAACTGCACCCGCGACAGCAGAACGGGATCAAGCTCCATGATCAGGCTCCTCATGGGTTCGCGCAGCGGCCGGCGCCGCCGTCGGCTGCTTCAGTTGCCCTCGAGACCGAGGATGGCGATCTGGGCTCTCCTGATTTCGGCAGGAAAAGCGGGAGCTACGTAGCCGGTCGCCACCGCGACTTTCTGGGCGCCGTTCACCGTGTAAGTGATCACCCCGCCGCCGATCGCGCCGCCGATCTTCCGGCCCCACAGCTTCTGGCCGGTCGCCGCGTCAAGGGCATAGAAATTGCCGCCCAGGTCACCGAAGAACACAAGGCCCCCAGCGGTCGGCGTTACGGCGCTGAAGATCGGATAATTGGACTTCAGCCTCCACTTCCACACCCCCGTGTCGGCGTCGGTGGCGTAAAGCCATCCCGCCCAGTAGCCGTCGGCACGCGAGAACTTTCCGAACTGGTTGAACGGATCGAGGTACTTATTTCCTGTCCACAGCTGTCCGAGCGGGGCAGCCGCAATTTCTTCCCTGGTCTGCAGCTTCACCGTCACGCACCAGTCGACGTCGCCGGTGAAGATGAGATTGGTCAGAGGGTCGTAGCCCGGGCTGTTCCATTCCTCCCCGCCTGCGGCGCCTGGACAAAAATGGACGTCTTTGTCAACAGCGAAGGGCTCTTCCACATTCTCGATTCTCGTCACCGGCGTCCGGTACAAGAGCTTGTTGTCGGCAAGATCAAAGCCGTAGAGGTGTCCGTCCTTCGGCGACACCGCCATGAGCCTCTTGCCTCCCCTTGTCTTGATCAAAGCCGGAGGATTGGAGACGTCCCAGTCGTGCCAATCTCTGGGCACAAGCTGGAAATGGTTCTTGTAAGCGCCGGTCCTGGCGTCGAGGACAACAACGGAACCGGTGAAGAGATTGTCACCCTGGCGGACGCCGTTGGCGTAGTCGGGCGCTGGATTGCCAACTGGCACATACAAGAGCCCGGTAGCCGGGTCCAACGTCGTAGAAGTCCAGGCTCCCCCGCCGCTGATCGGAACGCCAGGCACGTTTTTCCAAGTTGAGGTGTCGAGCGGCGAAGCTCCCTCGGGCCCGCGAACAGTATCGCCCTCGGTCTTGGGGACGAGGAAGAATTGCCATACGATCTTGCCGGTCTTTGCGTCGAGCGCGTACATGTGCCCTTTGGCGCCCTTGAAGTCTCCACCGGCGTTGCCGACAAAGACGAGGCCCTCCCAAGCGATCGGTGCCGCCGGCACGTCTTCGCCTTTTTTCGCGTCCCCGATCGTCGTCTCCCAGAGCCGCTTGCCAGTTTTGAAGTCATAGGCAAGCACGCGCCCGTCCTGTGTTCCACGGAACAACCGACCGTCGAGGTAGGCCGCGCCCCGATTGGTCGGCAAAATGTAGGCCGGGTATTCCTCGTGCGTGCGCCAGTTCTCGGCGCAGGTCGCGGGATCGATCGAGAAAATATCGAATTCGGTTGTTCCGATGAGCGCGCCCTCCACCATGAGCAGGCCACTCTCGAAGCTCGTTATTCGCCAAGTGTCGTAGGTACATAAGACCTTGAGCTTGGTGACGTTCTTCGTATTGATCTGGCTGAGGTCAGAGAAGCGCTCGGAAGTCAGCGTTTTGTTGTAGCTCGGCCAGTCGGCGGCGGCAGGCGAGGCAGGGGCCGCAGGCGCGGGCGCCGCAGCGCCCTTGTAATTTGGGTTCGTTTCCGTCGCGACGGCACCCACTGGCGCCAAGAGCGAAAGAACTGCACCTCGTAACTCGCCGACGCGCGCCTCGATTCCCGCCTCGTCCGCAAGCGAGGAGGTGACTCCTCCGCCCACCACGCCGGCGTTCAGCGCAAAGAGTACGATGCTGAAGAGTCCGAGTCTGCGTTTCATTTTGCGCCTCTCTCGTTTGCCTACAAGCAGGTCTTCCACTGTCGCGGGGCAACCGCCCTTCGAAGGTGAGAGCTTTGCCCGCGCGCTCATGCTTTCTTCGATGGTCGGGCCTGAGTCAGTCATGACGGAGCTCCTTTCACCCGCGGTTTCCCCGGGCGGCTACACAAGGCGCAGCAGCACGGCAAAGAAGGCAAACACGCCGATGCCGACGAGGAGGACGGCGATGACGATCACCGGCGTCTGCACTCCCTCCCTTGTTGGTCCGGCAATTGGAGCGAACGATCCACCCCAAAGGTAACGAATGATCCACAAGTACTGCCAAACCGCGATGAGTAGAGCCAGGACGCCGCATGAGATCAGAGCCAGCCCGAGGTCGCGCGGTGCGTTTGGATAAGCAGCAGCTCGGACTCCGGGCAGTTGTTCCAAACGTTGGAAGAACTGGACGATCGCGAAGCCGAAGCCGATCAGCGCGGTTGCCGTCCGTATCCACGACATCATCGTGCGCTCGATGCTCAGGCGAGTGCGGATCCAGCTGAAGTGGCTGTCCGAGGTTACTCTTACCTCGAACCTGCCTGCGCTTGGGGCGGAGCCTGGGTCGGCCATGCTTGATTCCTTATTGCTGACGATTCATGTCGGCGCCCTCCCCGCGCGGTCCGCGGATGCGCGACCGCGCGATGCGCAAGACGAGCCCTCGGATGATCAGGTACGGGACAAATGCGAGCAGCAACGCGATGACGAGCGCCTCATTCGGATAGAACGTCTTGAGCACGATGAGCTGATAGATCACGTCCATCACCAGCCCCAGAAGGATGATCCTGGCAGTCGCGTTCAATCCCTCGCGCAGCCGTCCGACACGTTCCTGCGGATTGCGCAGCACCGTCACGAAATATGGAGAGCGACCGGCCCGCGCGTCCTCGCGTCCATCGTGAATAGCGGCGATCGCAGCCATCAGGGGCTGCAGGATGAAGCGGAATCTCATCGGCTCGTCCGGCCGCTCGACCAGGTCGTGCCAAAATCGTCGCAAGGCATCGCCCGTGACGCCGTGCCAGACCACGCCGGCGACGATCAGCACGACAGCGAGCCCGAGGACCAGCTTGGCCAGGACGCCGAGTTCCTGCGGAGCGGCATCCCTCATGGCGCTGCTCCCGCCTGCCTGATGATGCAGCGGAACCCCACATGGCTGGTCGAGGTGTCCACCGGCTCAGGATGACGCGCGGCCGGTCGGTAGCGGCGGCAGTAATTTGGCGCACACAGATGCGAACCGCCCTTGAGCACCTTGCGAGGAATCCTGATGTTGGGCAGACATCCGTCGTAGCTTGCGTCCTCGCGACCGCCACGCGGATTCACCGGGATACAGCAGGCCTTGGGGGCATCGGCTTCGTGTTTTGGTGAGTACCAATCGCTGGTCCATTCCCACACGTTGCCGATCATGTCGTAGATGCCGTAGCCGTTCGCCGGGAAAGCGGTCACCGGCGACGTGCGCTCGTAGCCATCATGCCCGAGGTTCTCGTACGGGAACGCGCCTTGCCAGGTGTTTGCCATCTGGCTGCCGCCCGGCGTGAACTCATTGCCCCAGGCGAATTCCGCGTCGTCAAGGCCGCCGCGGGCCGCAAACTCCCACTCTGCCTCGGTCGGCAGATCCTTGCCGGCCCATTTCGCATAGGCCACGGCGTCGCTGTAGGCGACGTGAACGATGGGATGATCTTCGAGCCCACTGATCGAGCTCCCTCGTCCATAAGGTCGCTTCCAGTTGGCGCCAAATGTAAACGTCCACCACTGGCTCCAGTCGCGCAAATCGACCGGATACTGCGGCGGACTGAAAACCAGAGACCCCGCCTTCAGCATATGAGGCAGGGCGCCGGGATAGTCCTTCGGATCGGGCGCGATTTCGGCCCAGGTCACATGGCCCGTCGCGCGCACGAAATTGCGGAATTGGCGGTTCGTAACCGGGGTGCGATCAATCCAGAAGCCGTCGACTGTCACGCGGTGGACCGGCGCCTCTTCGGCGTAGTGCCTGTCCGACCCCATGCGGAAGGTGCCGCCCGAGATCCGGACCATATCGGAGTGAGCGGACGTCTCGGGGGCTCGACCTCTTGGCCGAACTGGCGAAGCGGTGTGCAACTCCTTCATCGCCTGGCCCTTCCCACCGCGTCCGCGGAACGCAATTTGGAACCCTACGACATCGAACGCAGCGCAGTCTGAGGGAGCTGATCAGAGAGGACTATGCAGTTCCGGCATTTTTTTAAGGCGAACGCGGATTTTTGCGAAGGCACGCCGATGGCATCGCTGCGAGTGGTGCTCGAATGGACCTATCCACTATCTGCGCTTTCCAGCGTGCGCTGTGACGAGAGCCATTTCTCCGACGCATTGTCCATAGACCGGCCGAAAGCGCATAGCCCGCCATAAAGGTTGGCTGTCATTCTGACTTGCCAAAAAGCCGGACCCCAGTTGTGAACGGCAGGTTTTGCTGACCGGCAACCTCAGTAGCGGGGGGTTACCGTATGTCACTCATGGAAGATCTACTCGAGCGACCGTTCGATCAGGCGATCACGTCAAAATATACGGCAATCAACGGCCTGATTTATTTGGGCGCAGGAACCGTGGTACTTGTTTGGCCCGGAGTGGTGCAGACCATCTTCAGAGATTCGGCCTTTGTTGGAAACGAGGCAGCACTCATCCGCGTAATGGGTATGGCCGTGATGGTCATTGGCTGGCTCTATTTGTTCGGTGGCTTATCTGGCGGCAGACGGATCGTCTCCGCTAGCGTATTGGACAGAGTAGTGCTCGTTCCCTTGGTGCTCGTACCCCTGGCCATCGCGGGAGTTTTTCCTCATTTTCTGCTCACGTTTGCGGTTCTCGACCCGACGCTGGGCATTGGCGCTTGGCTGCTTCTCAGATCGGACCGCCCCGGAGTTCACTCGACCGCCGGTACGCCATAGCTGTAGCTCTAGGAACCGCGAAATCAGGCGAGTGCCTCTTGCGGCCAGGAGATAAAAATGAGCGATCCGACTCTGCCATCGTTCCGCTACCGCTTGGAACAGCAACCTCCGCACACGAGCTGTGGCGGTCTCGTACGGGGCGCATCCGTCCGACAATTCCCTGTTAGCCAAGGCATCGCCGGCGCCTCCATGCGCTTGCAACCCGGTTGCCTGCGCGAACTGCATTGGCACACGACTGCTGCCGAGTTGGGTTACGTTGTGTCTGGCAGCTGCCGCACCACGTTACTGAGCCCCGACGGAGCGGCGACCGATACGTTCGGGCCAGGCGATGTTTGGTATTTCCCTCGCGGCTGGGGTCATTGCATCCTGGGGGCCGGGCCAGGCGAATGCCATTTCATTCTGATGTTCGACAACGGCGCCTTTGCCGAGGATCACACGCTTAGTATTACCGATTGGTTGGCCCATACGTCGCCTGCAGTCGTTTCACAGAACCTCGGTCTCGATATGGAGTGGGCGGTCAAGCTTCCGAAGGGAGAGACTTACTTTGCGGAGGGGGCCGATCCTGATGACCCCATCGCGCCTTCTACGCTCCAAGCGAAGCCGACACTTGCAACGACGCATCGCTATCCATTGGGGGCCCAGCAACCGCGGCGCGTGCCGGGCGGCGGCGCACAGTGGACGGTTACCGCGAATGAGTTTCCGATCTCGACCACATTGTCCTGCTCTGTGTTGGAGATCGAGCCGGGAGCCATGCGCGAGCTTCACTGGCACCCTCGCGCCGACGAGTGGCAATACTATCTTCAGGGTACGGCTGAGATGGCTGTTTATTTGGGGATGGGTCACGCAGTAACCGAACAATTCGTGATGGGTGACATCGGTTACGTGCCGATGGGCGCCGGACACTACATCCGCAACACCGGTAGCGGGATCCTGCGCTTGCTGGTTGGATTCAACAACGGGCACTATCATTCCCACGACCTCAGTGCATGGGTAGCTTCGAATCCGCCCGATGTGTTGGCTGCCAATTTGGGCCTGCCACGAACGGTCGTAGACGCGCTTCCTACCGAGAGGCTCTTTATCGCACGACCGCCCAACCGATGATCTGACTGCTGCTGCCGAAGCAATCATTGGTCGCGAGTTACCGGAGATCACCATTCGCCCGCCTTCCGGGCTCGCGGAGCAGATCCGCAACCCAGTTCCGTTATCGCCGCAGCCGGCGCTTAAAGCCACTTGCTCCTTGACCGATTCCGAAACTGCATAATCGCGGTAGAACCGCTTTATCATCTTGAGGCAGGACTTGTTCGATCGAAACAACCCCGAACAACCCGCGATCAGATTACCCTGGTCCACCGGCCCAACCTGGCTCCTACTGATAGCTACGCTGTTGTCGCCTTCGCACCAGGAGGGCGGCGCCCACGAGCCTCTCGCCGCCCGGCGCCAATTCCGGCAGCGCAGAGGTGATCCCTGCATGGTAGCGGCACGCCCTGCGTCGGGCGACGTCGCAAATCACCTCCGAAGTTCCGAACCCGCATAGCCAAAGGGAACCAGCCGTCTAACGCTGTCTACTTCGGCGAGACCCAGAACATTCAAAAGGTCGCAAGAACCGTCCGCCGGTCTGATGGGACGGGCACATGTCAGAACGCGGTACCCTGACGTTTGGCGATCCGGATGGCTATGCTGCCGCATTCGGCAATACACGCGTCAACCTCACGATTTTGGGTGCCGGAGATTTCTCGGCTCGCCTGACGCGATTGAAATTGCGACATCTGGAAATGTATTGGTGTCGCGAAAGTCTCGCGCGTATCGCCTATATTTCGCTACCTCCCGAGAGGGTGGCCCTGTCCTTTCCGATCGGCGGCGCGTCGCCCCTGTTCGGTGGATCTGCTTTGCGGAACGGCAACATCGTGCTTCACAGCCGGGGCGAGCGCATGCATCAACGCTCCAGCGGCGTGTGCCAATGGGGCATGATGTTGTTCTCGGAGAAGCAACTTGCCAACTGCGGCGAGGCATTGACCGGACATCCAATTGCCTCGCCGCACGTGAGCCGAGTGCTCCGCCCCACGCGCGCCGAAGCGTTGGGATTCCGACGTTTGTTTCGACACGCCTGCCATCTTGCGGATATCGGAAGGAACCTGAGCGGGCGACCGGAGGTCGCGAAAGCCCTGGAGCAGGAGATTCTCTGCGCCGTCGTCCATTGCCTGACGGCCGACGATGCAGACGACATCGCCAAGACGAGACGTCGCCACGCTGCCGTAATTGTGCGCTTCGAAGAAGTGCTGACGAAACACCTTGATTGGAAACTGAATCTGCACGCACTATGCGCAGAGATGGGTGTGGCAGAGCGAACGCTTCGGGTGTGTTGCGCCGAAGTTCTCGGTGTCAGCCCCACGCGGTACCTTTTGTTAAAGCGACTTAATCGGGCACGCGCCGCCCTGCGACGTGCCGATCCCTCGACAGCAAGCGTCGCGGAGGTCGCCCGCAACAATCAGTTCCTGGAGTTTGGACGTTTTGCGGTCACGTACCGCAGCATCTTTGGTGAATCACCCTCAACCACGCTGCAACGCCATTCGTCGGAATCTGCCGAACCCGCATAGCGTGCTGAATGCACTTCCCGTGCAATCCCTTCTGTCAACCTGACCCATACGCTCGGGCAGTGAAAGCAAGGAGTTGCTCATGACCATGAACAATCGAACCGGCTGTATGATCATCGCGTTCCTGCTGTGGGGCGCAGCACCGGCGCTGGCCCAGACCGCGCCTTCGATACCGCAGCATGTATCGTTGGAGAAGACGATCGGCCAGGCCGGCCCGGACATCGTGCCGTCGTTGATCGTGATGAACGCACGCGGCGCCAGTCTGCAGGGTGGAAAACTGACCCTCACCGGCGTGTCTCCCAACTCGATCGTTTTCGCGGACCGCCCGGTGCGGGCGGCAGGGCACACACTTACGACGCACCTCTTGGAAGAATGGGCGCCGAACAATGAAAGCGATGAGAGCTTTACCAAGGATCCGCCGAACGGCACCGTCTCGGTGTTCAACACGGACGGGTCGAAAATCCGCGATGCCGTCGTCACACTGAAGACGGCGAAGCTCGAGGGCGACAAGCTAACCTTCGACGTTGATGTGCTGGAAGGTGAGCTCACGGGCGGCGACGGGCCGGCGGCGCTGTTCATCGACCGCTTCGGCTACGGCGGCTTCCATGCTGGCGGCTTCCACGTCGGCGGCTACGGCGGCTTCCATGCTGGCTACGCGCGCGTGGGGTACGGTCACGTCGGCGCGGTCGGCGTAGGCTACCATCCCTACGTCGCGCGCGGTGCCTGGTATCGCGGCGCGCCATATGCAGCAGCTGCAGTAGGTGGCGCCGCGCTGGGTGCGGCGGCGGCAGGAGCTGCGGTGGCCTATCCCTACGCTGCCGCCTGCGGCTACTACCCCTACCCGCCTTGCTACTGAATTAGCGCGAATGACGCGAGCGCTATCGGACCACAATTCGATAGAGCTCCACTTCGAGAGGGCTTGACCCATGTCCTTTGGAATGCACAGCCTTCGCATGCCAGACTTTGCACAGTCGCGCTTGCCTATCGCGTTCGAACGCAGCGCGCGACGCGTCAGATTTGTGTTCGTGCTTTTCATGCTCCTATTTTGCTTGGCGCGACAAGGCTACGGCGCAGAGAACCTCGAATGTCCCGAAATCGGTTCGGGGTCGATTCCCGATATCTTCGG
>Ga0335080_10000212_pt1 | contig 52105 bp, 40 predicted proteins | sample Lox_Sample_34_FD_206720 | JGI IMG/M metagenome (GOLD analysis project Ga0335080, IMG submission 206720) | Soil microbial communities from Loxahatchee National Wildlife Refuge, Florida, United States - Lox_Sample_3.4 | ecosystem: Environmental > Terrestrial > Soil > Wetlands | place: USA... | reverse complement strand
GCTTATCAGCGGATGCCAGGCAATCCGCTGATCATTGCTGGCGGCACGAATGCTGCCCTGGAATCTCAGAATCTGGATCTCGCCCAAAAGTGGCTTGAACGCGCAAGCGAAAAGATGAACGCGAACGTGCAGGTGCAGCGCGAACGCGAGCGTTATCTCACCTTCCGAGGGCAGTACCAGGAATCCTCCAGGCTGGGGTACGGCGTGATTTCCAAACTTCCGGATGACCGGGAGGGCGTGGTTTACCTCGCCTACGACCTGTACTATCTGGGACGCTACGACGAGGCGCTTTCGCTCGTGGAAAAGTATGAGTCGGTTCTTGAGAATGATAAGGATCTTCCGCTGATCGCTGGGAATGTCCACGTTCACAAGCAGGATCTGCAGGGTGCATTAGCGAATTTCACACGCGCACTGGAAGTTGATCCGAAGATGGCCACGGGGTATGTGAATCGCGGCTTTGTGCTCAACGACCTGAAGCAACCTGGGAAGGCGTCGAAGGACTTACAAACAGCTCTGAAGCTGCAACCGGATTACGGTGAGGCACATCTCGGACTGGCTTATGCCGACCTGCAGTTGCGTCGGCCGAAGCCGGCACTGCGGCAGTTGGATGCAGCAGAGAAGATCCTCGGCAGGTCACGGCCACTGCACCTGGCGCGCGCGGAAGCGTTCCGACAGGAAGTGGATTATACCCACGCGGCTGCCGAATATCGCGCTGCGCTAGAGGAAGATGCCAATGATCTGACGACGCAACTTGCCTATGCGGGCGTGCTCTATCGCATGCGTAAGTATGACGAGGCGATAGCTGCGCTCAATGCGGCTCTTAAGATCTCTCCGAATGAAGCGGCGATTTATGCCTTGATGGCGCAGGTTCATGCCAAGCAAGGTGATCGGGATCAGACACTTCAAGATATTGAAGCAACTGACCGCCTAGGTGGAGAACGTGTTGAGATCCTCACCGCAACTGGCGACGCGCTGCTGACGCTGGGAGATCGTGGTGCGGCGATGCAGAGATTCGCAGGGGCATTAGAAGTAGCCGGTGGGAATCGCATCGCAATCCGTCTGGCACTGGCACAGGTATTCGTGCGGCAGGGGCAACCCGATGAAGCCCGCCGCCAGGTGGCGCTTGGCTTTGCGGAGGCTCGGATGTTTCCGGACTCGCCCGTCACCGGGCAAGACTTCGCAGATGCCGGAAACCTCTTTCTTGCCGTGCACGATTTTGAGTTAGCCGAGCAGTATTTCAACAGAGCTCGCATGGCGGGAGCGAGCAATCGCGTAGTAGCTATCGGATTGACGAACACGTATCTCGCCGAGGGAAAGACGCAAGAAGCCGGCGCGATCTTAGCGAGCCTTGGACCCGCGACCGACTTCCAGGGTGATTATGACTACATGATGGCGTCGGCGAGCTTCTACCGCCAACGCCAAGATACATTGCATTCGCTGGCATCGTTTGCCCAGGCCACGACCATTGCTGAACCCGAAGATCACGGAGTGGCTGAAAGCTCTCAGTACATCGAAGCCGAGCAGCAAGGCCGACAGATCAATCAGAACATCAGCATCGTTCCGGAGGGTGTGTTTACCCCGGTACTGGAGGACAGTAACGTCTACACATTGGACGCGCGGATTCTAAAGGTAACGAATCCGGCGTTGCTGCCGCCACCGCGCCACTCGTTTCAGAGTCTGGTCGAGTCTCATTACCGGGTAAAGGTGAAGAATTTCCCAGTTATTTCGGGGTTTGTAGGTCAGAGCTTCACGACGGGGCGATTACTTTTTCCCAGCGTCGGCGTGATTCAGCCTCGCAATACGTACGATACGATCTTCAACGGTGGAGTCAATCCGATTTTGAGATTTGGATCGAATTCGATCACGTTCAATGGTGGCCTGCAGTTCACGCTTCGGCGCGACAAAGTTTCTCCCACGTTCATGAATCAGAATCTGTTTCGACAATTCTTGTACGTGTATAGCAGCTCCTTCTTCAACTGGATTTCATTCACGGGAAGTGCTGAAAGAGAGGCGGGGCCATTCACCGATCAGAATCTCCATTCGCGGGACTTGTTTGGCAATATCGAATTCACAGTAGGACGTCCTTGGGGAAGCACTTCGCTGATTACAGGATATTCAGCTCGGGATCTTCAGTTTCGTCCAACGGTGGAGGAATACTTCAACTCGTTCGTTTATGCGGGTCTACAACACAAGTTCGGTAACCGGGTGACGGCAGCGGTTCTCGCCGAACACCTGCGTTCGTGGCGCGTACAGGGTACGCAGTATGCGATTGCCCAGGCTCTGTTACCCGGAGGTCGGTTCGAAATTCGAGCGACCCCCCGGTGGACGGTGCAGGGTTCGGCAGTGATTTCCCGCGGGTCCGGTTTCCACGCGTACGACAACGTGCAGAGTCAACTGCTCGTTTCCTATGTTCGCCCCCTCAGGGGGAGAGTACGGGATGGCTCCGTAGAGACGCCGGTTTCGTTCCCGCTGCGCTTCTCGATCGGCGTGCAACAGCAGACTTTCTACAACTTTCCAGGACAGAGCAGAAACTCTCTGTTTCCGGCCGTGCATCTCACTCTCTTCTGAACCGGCATAGGTCAGTCCATGACTCTTGTGGAGAAGTTTCGAATACGGGACACGTCAGGCAGAGTTCCGGCAAACGCCGCCTCATCCGAAGCAAAGGCCCTAAGACAAAAGCTCTTAGAGGGCAGCTTGACGTTGCTCGCAGGATCGGGCCTGGTAGGAGTCGCGAACCTTGTCTACAACGTCGTGACCGCGCGCATGCTGGGACCAGCAGGATTTGCCCACGTGACGGCGGTTTATACGCTGCTGATGCTGGCTTCTGCCATCACCCTATCATTTCAAGCGGTCTGCGCAAAGTATGTTGCCAGTCACGAAGCCTTTGAAGATAAAGCGACGATCTTTTCTTCTTTGCATTTCAAGTCCTGGATCGCCAGCGTTGCGCTCGGCCTGCTGCTGTTCTTTTTCAGCAGGGTGCTCACTACGTACTTGAATTTGCCAGACCCAATGCTGATTGCGCTGCTGGCACTCGGAACAGCTTTCTATATTCCGCTGGGGGTTCGGCGTGGCTACATCCAGGGCATACACGCGTTCACTTCCCTGGCCGTGAACTTCATGGTGGAAGGGCTGGTACGTCTGGGAGGTGCCTACTTTCTGATCAAGTTTGGGCTCGGCGTGAACGGCGCGGTCCTAGCCAGCGTGATTGCGGTAGTGGCTTCGTATTTTCTTGCAAGTCCCCATCCCCGGCTGAAATCGCTGCCGAAGGAAAGGATTCCGATCGCATCGGGTGAAGGCGTACAGGCGATCGTATTCTTTGCGGGGCAAGGAGCGATCAACAACTTCGACATCGTGTTGATGAATCACTTTTTTATTCCAGAGCAGGCGGGGATTTATGCGGCTGTTTCGCTGGTCGGGCGGCTGATCAACATGTTCGTCTGGTCTGTCGTCAACACCATGTTTCCTGTTTCGGCGGCGGCGCATTCGAGCGATCACGAGGCACGGCCCGTCCTGTTCATGTCGCTGGGTATGGTTTCGCTACTCCTGACCATCTTGATTCTTGGGCTGTGGGCGATACCCAGTTTCTTGTGGCGAACGCTTTTCGGCGCGCACTTTGAGTCTGTGAACTCTGGTGGGCTCGCGACGCTTCTCATACTGTACGCGGTTGCTACCGGGATTTACTCGCTCAGTTCGGTGCTGATCAGTTACGAGATGTCGCGCAAGATCGCGAACACGAGCTGGCTTCAGCTGGCGTTCAGCGGCGCATTGATTCTGGGAATCTGGGCGCTGCACCATTCCCTGGCACAGGTTATCTACGAGCGCCTCTGCTTGATGGTACTGCTGTTCGTTGTAGTCGCCCTGCCTCTCTTGCGACGAGAGATCACTCCTGCTACAAGCCTGAATTTGCATCCGCCCTTGGCGGTCGTGCAGGGATTGAGTGAGCATGCGGTCATCGCGGAGTTTCTTCGCAGCGAGTTTCACCATCCGGAGTTTGAAGATTATCGGGAAGAATTCTCACGCCTTGTGCAGGAACCCAACCTGGAAAGTGACCGCGAAAACGCGTTGCGGCGGGCGCTGCTATTTCTTCGGCGGGGAGCCATGTGGCGCGAACTCCCTGACGATACGCAATGGTTCGAGGTCAGGTTCGCGACGGAAGATATGGGGCGGGTCCGCTTCTTTCCGCGCGCGCAGTGGCGGCGCATAGCGGAGGGAAGCTTTTATGTGACCGATGTGGTGGCGTGCCTGCGTCAGAAATGGCAGGAGGCTCCCGAGGATGAGTTCTTCGGCAAGCTTCGACGAATCAGCGCTCCCGTGCAGGCAGGTCTGGTCAGCCAAACTGTATTGCTGATCGGAGTGGATGCGCGGAGTCCTCTGACTATTCTGGATGGGAATCACCGGATGGCGGCGGCGCTGCTGTCTCATCCCACCGTGGCACCGGACGGATTTCGATTTATCTGTGGACTATCGCCTGCCATGACCCGCTGTTGCTGGTATCGAACGAACGTGAATACGCTGTCGCGTTATTTCACCAATCTCGTGCGGCATATTTTCTACGATCCGGAGACGGATCTGGGGCGATTCCTGGAAACGGGCCTGTAAACCTCCACCCGAGCCCGCCAAATGGCGTCGAGCCAAGACCATCGAGTAATTGTCTCAGCTGAGGGTCAACGCTCGGCCCCGGTTCGTTGAGCGGAGTTCCGTTCCCTAAGGGATACAGGTGGTACCCCGATACGCGACACCGAGCCCCCGCTATAACTTCGCTGGCAGTGTGTACATGTGCTCGCTTCCAACTCCGTTGCGGTAAGCCGCCCTAATGCTCTAGTTGGATTGATCTGGAATTCACGGACGGCACGGAGTCCTCTACGATGCTGTTATCGCGGCGCCGCAGAGCCACCGGTCCTTGCTTAAGGCGAAGTGTATCCCGTTCTGCTGCAACCTTCGTTTGAACCCGCGTGTCGTTGTCTTGCGAAACCGCAAAGAGTTTTCGGCCTTCCTCTTCGTGGCTGGTAGCGACACCTACGGTCACATTCGCTCCACCGGCTTGCCGCGCCTGCTCGTAGAAGAACTGTGCAGTTTCACGATCTCCCTCGAGCTCTGCAACGTAACCGATATTGTTCAACGTGAATGCATTACCGGGATCCAGGGAATAAGCCTTGCGGAAATTTGCATCGGCGCTGTGGAGGTCGTTGCGGTTCACGGCGGAGACGCCGCGCAGATTCAATTCAGCGACTTGGGCAGACACATCTCGTGCGTTCGACAAGTGCTCGCGTAAGGCTTTCGCATTCTCTTGTGCCATCTGGTTGACCTGACGGCCTCTCCAGCCTGGATTGCCCGCTACGACGGCAGTTGCGTCAGAGGCGGTCCTCGAAGCTTCGTCGAAGTATCGCAATGCTTCCTGCTCCTCCCCTTCCATTTCCTTGGCCACCCCCATATTGTTCAGCGTGAATACATTGTTGGGATCGGTCTTCAGCACTTCCCGAAGGAGCAGGTCAGCTTCGGGGGCACGTCCCTGCCGCAGGAGACGCACAGCCTCGACATTTGCGTGATTGACTTGGAGAGGGGCGTTCGCAATATCCAGCGCCGCCCGCATAGCCTGACCGTGGAGATTGCGCCTGCTCGACAGTTCTACGACGGCGTCACTGGATTGTTCGGCGGCGAGAGAATAAAACTGCCTCGCCCGCTCAATCTGACTCTGGAGTTCGGCGATGTATCCGAGATTGTTCAGAGTGAATGCATCGTCAGGATCGAACAGATACGCTTTATAGAAAAATTCTTCCGCTTTTTTGTACTGATGTTTTCGGACTGCTTCCACGCCTTCCCGATTAAGCCGCTGGACCGGTGTGAGCTTACTGCGCCTCGGAATGTTTATCTTGAGATCGCCCGCATGTGCGCCCTGGGGAATCAATTCGGCCGCCGCAATTAGAACCAGAATCAGTAGCCAGCGTTTGGAGAACATGCAGGTGTCTTCCCCCTGGAGGGATGTAAAATGCGTTCTATTGCCAAACGACACTAAGATGCGGACCAAACGAATTTGTTTGCCGTAGATTCGACGGAAAGCTGGCCACCTTTGAAGTTCCTGCCAGCATCCAAATGCGGCGTGAAAGCCATCTCGAGAGTTAGCTCGGCGCTGCCTTGCACCGCGATTGCGGCAAGTTGCGTGCTTTTCGTCAGTCTTGCCTCGGCGCAGACTCCGAAGCGAACGTCCACATCAGAGATGATCTCGCCTAAATCTGAGGCGAATGTCGATGGCGCGATTGAACCCGGAAAGCCGTCGATCACAGAAGACTCAGCGGACAACTCCGTCACGATCGATCCAGCTACGCTCTTGCCAGATCTGCCGCCGGTGCCAAAAGCCAACGCAACTTTGGTAGGGGGAATGGTGGATCGAATCGACCGGGTCCGCGACAAGATCACGGTGCGAGTCTTTGGAGGCGGCAAGGAGAGTTTCCTGTTTGACCCGCGCACTCAGGTATATCGCGGAGGCGAAGCCGTTACCGTCGCTGATCTGCGCGTGGGAGAACGGATTTATCTTGATACGATTCTTGACGGCGACGATGTGTTTGCCCGCACTATCAGGCTCAGGGCGGCTAGTGCGACCGGAACCAGTCAAGGAGTAGTGCTCAAATTTCAGAACGACCGCGGCGAGCTATCAGTGCGCGACGCACTGTCTCCTGATCCTGTAGAGGTCAGCGTGAATTCACTGACGAAGATCACGGAAGGGCGCAAGGCAGTCTCCCCTGCCGCACTTGTTCCCGGAGCCTTAATTTCAATGCGTTTCGGCTCGGGGCAAGCCGCACGCATTACTGCCACGGAGATCTCAATCCTGGCGCAGCCTGGGGCGGAATATACGTTTTCGGGACAAGTGGCAGAAATCGATCTGCGAACACGATTGATTGTGCTCAGTTCCTCAATCGATCACACGACGTATGAGCTGTACCTGCCTCCTTCAATGGTTCCCGATGAGAATCTGCATCCCGGTGTAACTGTCACAGCCGTTACCAACTACGACGGCGGACGGTACGTCGTGCGCGGCATCAGCATTACTTCGCCCTGAGGCGGTCGAGTACACTCCAACGCGGCACTCTGTCTAGGTCATTAAGGGGTCCGCGCCAGAGGTTCGCAGACTAAAGATACTTGTCGCCCATCCAGTTTCGCCGTAGACTCCCTCCGTCCCAGAAAGTTCACGGCTGGTTCAGAGGAATCCGCAGGGTGGCGTCCTTCCCTCCAGAACCAGATCATGCAAGCGCAAGACCTCAGCAAGTTCCGCTCCTGAGGGAAGATGTGTCTCAAAATTTGGTCTGCCCTGGTTGTGCTTTTGTCGTGGACGGGTGTTTGTGCGGCAGGGAATTCAATCATAACAACCACAACTTTGTCTGCGCAAACGGCAAATAACACAAGCGCCGCGAGCAGTTTCTCATCGCAAAGCAATGGGAACAGCGCGGCCAGCAGTGTGAGCAAAGTAGATATTCACAGCCTGTTGTATCCGGGCGCGACCACGAAAATATACGCGCACCTGCTGCTGTGGTTCGGGGGCTCGAACCATATGAACGTGGGTTATAGTTCGACGGATCCGACTCAGGTTCATCGTCAAGTTACAGATATGATCAGCCGTGGAATCAATGGCGTGATTATCGACTGGTATGGCCCTAACAACAGCATCGACGAAGCCACAAAGCTAGTGATGGCGGAGGCGGAGGCTCATCCGGGCTTTACGTTCGCAATCATGGTGGACCAGGGCGCGATCAAGTGGAATTCATGCTCCGGTTGTTCTCCGGAAGAGGCTCTTCTCAGCCAGCTGCAATACATTGAGCAAACGTACTTTCCGTCCCCGGCTTACATGACGAAAGAAGGAAGGCCTATAGTCACGAATTTCAACATTGATCTTGCCTATTCGATCGACTGGAACGAGGTGACGGCGTCGCTTGCGACGCAGCCTGCTTTCCTGTTCCAGAACAACAACGGATTCACGCATGTGCTGAGTGAGGGGAGCTATTCGTGGATTATGCCGACCACTTCCGACTACGGCATGGGCTACCTCGGCAACTTTTACAACGCGGGAATGGCGCTTCAGAGTGTGCAGACGGTCGGGGCGACATACAAAGGATTCAATGACACGCTAGCCTCCTGGGGCTCCAATCGGATTATGGGCCAGCAGTGCGGGCAGACTTGGCTGCAGACCTTTTCTGAGATCAACCGCCTCTACAACTCGGGCAAGCAGTTGCCGGCTTTGCAGCTGGTTACCTGGAATGACTATGAAGAAGCAACCGAGATTGAGTCGGGAATTAACAATTGCCTGAGTCTTGCAGCTTCGGGTTCAGGGAATTCGCTGAGCTGGACGGTGAAAGGGAATGAGAACACGGTTGACCACTATGAAACATTCGTCAGCAAGGACGGACAAAACCTGATGCCTCTCGGGCACGCGAACCCTGGAGTAGGATCATCGAACCTGTGCAGCTATTCGATTCCTGACGGCACTTACGCTTTCTACGTACAAGCCATAGGAAGGCCCAGCTTTAGAAATCAAATCTCCTCGGGTGTGCAGATACAAATTCAATGTGAGACAAGCAGCACGGGACTGAGCCTCAAGGTGAGTGCGCCAACGATGACTCTGGCTCCAGGGGGATCTGGCAATGTCACCGTAAGCGTGAGCCCGCAGTCGGGTTCATTCGACAGCGCGGTGGCGCTTGCCTGCTCTGGGCTCCCCAGCAATTTGAAATGCTCATTCACTCCCGGTTCGGTCGTTCCGGGAACGACTCCGGCCAGTTCCGTTCTGACCATCGCCGTGACTCAGAGTGATGCCACGACTGAACGCCCGGTTCGATCCTTCTATGTCGCCAACGGACTGCTCGGGTGCGGGATGTTCGGCATTGTGTTTCTGGGTAAGGTCCATCGCAAGCATCTCTTCAGCATCGTGGCCGTTGTGGCGTTGGGTGTTGCCATCAGCGGCAGCCTGTCTTGTGGAAACACCAGTAGCGCCGCTCGTAGTCCTGCCGTCCCGAAAAACTACATTGTGACCATCACTGGGAATGGGGGATCTGCCCGGGCTTCCGCTGCCATTACCGTCACCGTTAAGTGACGCCATGGGTGAGATGTCATGCCACGGAGTAGGAAGAACAACCGAACGCCGTGCCCAGCTCAGAGAGTTGCGGGTGAGGAGACGTAGGAGCAGGGATTTGGACGGAATCCAGCGGGGCAACCGACGAATCCGCGAAACATGTTTGAGCGTTTCGACACGCTGTTGCAGCTCGAAATGTCTGAGATATTTCTGTACGACGTTGGGCATGGTCATGCGCAGTGCGGCGGAAAAGTTCTGCATCGCCATCGAGTATTGTTTTTCGGGATCTGTCAGAAGGCGAAATAAGCAATCGGCGAGTCCTTGAGCATCCGCTGGCGGATAAAACTCGATGGCCAACTCTTCACTCTGACCCATCTGCCGGAAATCCGGGAGATCAGCGCTGACGATGGGCACGCTGAATGCGCAAGCCAAATGCGCCACACCGCTGCAGCCGGTGGAGGAGGAATAGGGCATGACCGCGACGCTGGATTCCTGGAATAAATCGACGAGTTCGGCTTCGGGCACGTAGCCTCGGAACTCGATTCTGGGATTTCCTGCATTCTGCTCCTTGACGGATTCCACATATCCCGCAGCCTGAGGATGATCCCCTCCGGCAATGACCAGCTTGGCGTCGGGTAATTTCGGCTCGAGCAGTTCAAACGCTTTGATCATAAGCTCCAGCCGTTTGTATGTCCCCCATTTTCCAAATGCCAGGATGCGATGTGTCGGGGTACCCCGACGGGAGAAGTCTGGAAATTCGGGTCTCCGGGCGAGCAGTCCGTGCGCGCGGAGATGGACATTGTCACGGCCGTACTTGTCATTCAAGATCTTGCGATATCCGGGCATGAGAACTGAGACGGAGTTGGAGAGTAGCAACATCCGCGTCGCCACGGCACCTGCCACCTGGTAGAGACGCTCGTGGCGAACACCGGCGTCCTTGAGTTCAACGGTATCCATGAGATGGTGCAGAGTCACATGGGTATATCGTCCCGACAATCGGGCAAGCAGGGGAGACATCAAGCCACTGAATGCCACGAACGGATTTCTGCCGAATGTGCTGAACAGAAGATTGAACCAGACGACGTCGGGCCTAAGTCGTCGGATTGTCTTGAGGAGTCGATAGGCAGAAGCCGGATCGTCGAATGACCAGCAGCGCTGCACCGTGAAGCCTTCCGGTTCCTCATCAGCCGAGGGAAGCTGATCGGCAAGGACCGTCAGATTGAGGAAAGGGTTCCGCCGTAATTCCTGCGCAATTTGATATCCGTATTCACTCAAGCCACCGGTACTAGGCGGGAAAGTTGTGACCAGACAAATCTTCATTAGCCTCCTGCTTCACTGGGTGGCGGCAGGTTCGATGTGCTGTAGCGAAAAGATGTTGTAGACGAGAATGACCTTAACTATTTGGCGTTTGGACGCCTCCTGCGGCAAATCGGTTTGGCGCCGCCCCTACCGAGACCGTCTCCGGATACGCTCTCAGGTTTGCCAGTAGTTCCCCGATGCGATGTCTCGTTTTCTCTACTGACGCTGATGGAAGCACAGACATTCTGGTGAGACTCGCTAGGGCAAGATAGGCTTCGCGGTTTTTGCGAACAAAGGTCAGCGGGTATTCCGGTTTGCGTGAGATCGCGGATTCGGGATCAGCATCCAGGAGAAAGGCCAAGTCCGGCTTGGGAGCGATTTGCAGGAGAAGCCGAATGTAGAATCGAACTGGCCAATACTGAAGCGGCAGGTTCGCCAACTCGTCATAGATGTAACGATCGAAGATCACGAATTCGACATCTTCGGCGGCACCGTCGGAAACGATGGCGAGCAATCGAAAAGTGTCGAGCACGTAAAGAACAAGCCGCAGCGTGAGGACATACCACGAAGCAACGTTCTTGTCTCGACGTGCAATCGGCCGTTCCGGACTGCCGACTCCTTTTTCACCTTTGAAAGCGCGCAGACTCAGGTACTCCCGGTGCCGGGAGAATGCAACGACATCATCCCAAAAGGCATAGAGCTGAACGCGATGCCCACACTCTTGCAGGTGGCGTAATAGGGCATCGATCTGCGTGCTCTTTCCAGCGCCATCGATTCCAGAAAAGGTAAGAATTGCAGGCTTGTGACGTTTCATTTCGACAAAGATCAACAGTTGAGACCGGCGACTTGGTGATGAGCGCGCACCCGTATCAGTGGGCACCCGGCGGCTTGCTCGGCGTAGACGCGCTCAAAGCAACGACCGTTCCAATAGCGGCCCCCGCACCGAGTATTGCTCCGACCTTGAGCACAACGGTGCGGACTCGTCGCTGCTTAGCGGGAGCAATCGCCGCGCCGGCCGGTTGCGCAGCGGTGACTCCACTCACTTTGGGGGTCTCTGCAGCCGCAGTTCCGACCGGCCGCTGCAGCTTCTCGTCTTTTTGATCCTCGTTCTTATTCGCTGCGTTGCTGCCGAGCGTCTGATCTTTGGGTTGGGGGCTGCTTGCTTGCGATGCAAGACCCTGTGCCGTGGGATTTTCAGATTTTTCCCACACCGCTCCCGGACTGTCTGGCAGTTCCCGCCGGGGGGTGGCTTCAATTGGATGCTCGGAGCTGGCATCCGCCGGATTACTGGGTGTCGCATTCTGCGCGACTAGGCCAAAAGGGCAACCTAGGGCGAGTATGCAGAAAGTCGCAACAGGAAGACATGGACGAATCTTTAGCATCCGAATCTCCTACCCTCAGCAAAAGAAATCGGTGAGCAACTTGCTAGCTTGCCTGCCGCAACACACCGAGCTCATCAAAAACACTGCCGTACCAAGGAGTATTCTGGGGCACGGCATCAGGTGGAATTGCATTGAAACTACGGACCGCATCATCGCAAGTACGGAACGTCTCGAATACTCGGCCAACACGCATGAGTTCCAAGATTACTTCGGCCTCGGCGGAGAGGGCAGCAAGTTTCAGATCGCCATCACGCTTCAAGACCTCTTCAAGACAATGCAGGAGCATCTCGACGCCGGCACTTTCCATCGATCGCACTTGCGACAGGTCGAGAACGACACGAGGACGGTTGGATTCGAGGAGTGGTCCCAAGTCCTGCATGAAATTGCGAACCTCACCTACATTCAAAATCTCCGGCACTTGCATGACTACGATGGGCCCCGTTGTCAACATCTTCTTCCATGCCTCTTTTCTTGTTTTAACTTTGTTCAAAGGCCTCACAGCCAAACTATTCAGCGGAAGATAGTGCCCACGGTACACTGTCGATGTCCGTAAGCTGGCGTTCTCTTCCACGCACGACATTCCGGCGCAGAACCACAGGATCACTGATTTCAAGGTTTACATTGTGCCGGAGGTTGAACAGACTGCGTCCATCTACCACGGAGTGGGAAAGATCCAGGCCGATACCAACATATGTATTTGGCAGAATTGAGCTGTTCTCGATTGCGGTTCCGAAGTCGATGCGAGAGTTGCTTTCGATATTGCTGCCTCGCGTGATCAGGCACTCATCCGAAATCTGCACGTTGCGTCCGATGAATGCCGGCGCCACAATCCGGGCGGAACGATCGATCTGTACTCCATCACATATCCATACGCCAGGCCTGATCTCCGAGCCTTCCGGACGGAGAAGGCCGCGCGAAAAGCTGTCGAGCACCAGGCGCCGGAAGTCTTGTGGAGACCGAAGGCGGTTCACATATCCCTGCGACTGATAGCTGGCAAAGGGAAAGTCTGTGGCAAATGTCCCGGTTTCGAGTACGACAGAAGAATCAATCATCCATGCGTCGAGAGGTCCGTCGCCAGCGGCTGCCTGTGTGGCCCCTAAGCCCTGCTCGTGATGGAACGCGAACATCTCTGCAACATCGATTTCCATATAGGCTCCGCAGCGTATGATCAAGATCGCTGCACACCCTGCATGCCTGTACCTCGCGCAGCAATCGGTTGCGCGATCGGGAATCGAGAACCCGTAAGATTCTCCCGCGGATGGAATATCGCTCGGTTCATCTGCAATTACGGATACGAAGTGACATTCCTTCCCGAAAGTTTCGGCAAGCCTGGAGATAGATGGCTTTCCAAGAACTTCGACGGCAGCCCACGGCCCGCGAGGCGAGTCCCATCGGGCCCCATCCTGTACCTCCCCGGTCTGGTCACTGGCGATGATGATTGTGCCTAACATTTCGCAGCCCTGCAGCGTAACTTCTGTTGGATCGGTGCTCGCATCGACGGTCTCACTTGGCCGACTTTGCTGAGCCCCAGCATTTTATCCCCGCGTAAGAGGGACGGATTTGGTGTGGCGCCGGCGAATCTTCGTCTTTGGGAATAGTAGCGAGCGCATTTTCAATTTCGCTTTGTGAAGTTGAGATTTTGAATTGCCGATAGAGCAACAGAGCAGTTGCGCGATTTCGTGATGCTGGTATCCCTCAACTTCATGGAGGGCGAAGATACGACGGCAGCCTTCTGGCAGTTCCTGAAGTGCACGGCGCAGCGCAATGCGATCGACGACGCCACTTAGATCAGGATCGTTCTTTCCAAAATCGCGATGAAGTGATGGCGATTCGGAATGGACTGGCTCGTCAAGAGATACGGTCGGAGGAGATTTGCGGCGGCGTAACTTCATCAGCACAGTATTGACAGCTACTCGATACAGCCAAGTCGAGAAGGCTGCATCGCCGCGGAAAGATCCGACGGTTCGAAACACCTGGAGAAATGCCTCCTGAGTGAGGTCCTCTGCTTCAGCCACGTCCTTGGTCATCAGGAGGCAAACGGAATAGACCCGGTTCTTGTGCTGCTGGAAGAGCGTCGCAAATGCCTGCTCATCGCCCGCCTGTGCGCGCTTTACCAAATTGATTTGAGAATCGTCGCGGCCTTTAACGTTCGTCGAGGGGATCACATTCGATTCTGTCGCGGAAATCGCACAAGTAGCCACGTTCGGCCTCCTTACACCGCATAGAGAATTTGTCCGCACCACCCCGCGAACATGGTTCTCAGACTAGGGAATGAGGCCTCTTTCTTCTATCGGGTCACATCTGTAAAGGATTGCCGAATACTCTGTAAGGCTTTCGATTTCGTAAATTCCCCGAATTAAAGCAAATGATCCGCGCTCGGCGCGGATCATGAAAGAAGATCTGATTGTCGGGAAACAAACGGATTGACAAGTCGGTTCAGTATAGGTGGAACTCAACCTCCACACTAATCTGAACATCGACGGGATGGCCGTCCTTCAAAGCAGGCTGAAAACGCCACTGCTTCACAGCTTCTACCGCTTTCGCATCCAGACCAAATCCCAGGCCGCGAGCCACGCGGATGTCGCGAGGGTGGCCGGTGGAGTCGACGATCAACCACAAGACACAAGTTCCCTGCTTCTTTGCCCGGCGCGCCTCCTCTGTGTAATCCGGATCAGGCGAGGAGATTGCTGTGGGTGCTGCGATCCCGCCGCCCACTTTGTATACTCCACCTCCGAAACCACCGCCGCTGCCGGCCCCGACGCCGGGCCCATGACCGGCGCCTACACCGCCTCCGGAGCCCGAGCCAATGCCGGCTCCGGAGCCAGTTCCATTCGAAGGTGGCGCTCCCGGCATGACGGGCGCCGCCGACGGAACACCGAGATTCGGCATGTGATTTTCCGCAACATGCACTTGCGGCGGAGCGACCACGGTCGGCTCGGCGGTCAGCTTTGGTTTCTGGTTTCGCATGACGATGGCTGGCGGTGTGATTTGCTGCAACGCAGCTTTTGGAGGTCGTCCCTTAGGAGCTTGAACGATATCGTGTTCACCACCGCCGCCGCCACCGCTGATCACCTTTTTTGCCACGGGGAGCGCGTACGACTCCGGGGACGGTGCAATGAGAGTCACCGTCTGATGTGTCTGGCGCTGCGTTATCTGGTGGCTGACAAAGACACCGCTTACAAGCAAGACGATGACCACAAGGTGCACAATCGCGGAGATGGTTACACCACTTGCGCGATAGTTGTTGTACCGACCCCAAATCTGATCAGGGGGACGAGACACCCGGGAGACCGTCCGCAGACTCTTGCGCATAGATTCAGCGGGATAGCGCCGTACGGGGAGACGCTGCGGGGGGACCCGTAACCACTGCTCATCGCTGCAGGCAGAATTCTGATGACTCGACATGATTGCTCCTCAAACTTGTGCACCACTGTCCTGGGAGTAGATGCGTTTCGAGCAGGGCGGGTTGAAACCAACAGATCCTTTTTCCGCAGCTCTCACCCGTATGACAAAAAGTGGTGGAAAATTGATGTTCTCCACCACTTTTCATGCATCCTCAAGTTCACGAACCTTTCCGCACGGACTCAGAGGCGGCCGGCGAGCAGAAGAACAAGCACTACAATGACGATCAAGCCCAACCCTCCGCTCGGGTAGTATCCCCAAGAGCGGCTGTAGGGCCACGTCGGCAGCGCACCAAGCAGCAGCAAAATCAGGACCACCAAGAGAATTGTGTACATGTCATCTCCATGTTTGAAGTCTTACCCAAATTGTCAGAATAATTGCACGTTTTCGTTCGACCTTTCTGCGCATCGCACATCATTCCGCCGCGGACGCCCCACCTCCTCCGGTACGATTCTGGCCGGACTCGCGGCTCTGCTCCGAGTACCTTCTGACCGCGGCCAAGAATGGCTCGCTCGATTCGGGGGCTCGGACTTTCCCGTTGAGGATGTCAGCAAACGGAACAAACTTGCCGTACAGAATGTGTGTTTCGTCCTTGTCCTGAGTAACTGCCGAGCCATTGAGGTCTACGCCAGCAAAAATACCGCGCGCTCTGGAATAAGTGAGCACCTCGGCCCTCATCTTGATATCAGTGTCCGCGCCGGCGTCCCGGCCAACAGGGCCTGCGGCAGCAGATGCGTCAGCACCAAGTTTGAATTTGCTGGAAAGCAGATGCTGCATTCCCTGCTCATTCATAACGACCATGACCAGATCAATCGCCTGTCCTCCAAGCTGTAAGCCCCAACTTCCACCCGTAATTGTGATGGGTGCGGGAGCGCTCCAGCTACCGTTCTCGGTGCGACAAGTGGCAACACCTTTGCCGTGATTTCCACCGAAGCCGACAGCAATTTTGACCATCGAGGGAATAACGGCAATGCACCTAGCGTCTTTCATGACCTTGTCTGGAATGGCTTTGTCTTTCACCGCCATGATTTCGTCCAGGACTTTGGCTGAGCTGTCAATGCGTTTCACGATCTCGGTTTTATTATTGTCATCGGCGGAATAGCTCACGCCGACCAGAAGCGAACAGATGGTTAAGAGCAGCAGATATTTCGGTACAGTTAAGGAAAGTCGTCTCATATTTGACCTTTTCTGTTTCTGTGCTCGAAGCGAGCACCTGTGATGGATCGTGGCGTTAGGCTATCCCGTGGACTAGGAAGGTTCTATCGGTGGGAGGCAGTAAACACAAGGATGAGTTTCCCGACAAACCGGACATACTGATTGCAGGAGATGCCTAAGAAATGTGTACAGTGTTCACCCTATTGTGACGACCTGCTGTGCGGAATAACCTGCAATCTCTACTCGACACAACGCCCCCCAAGCGGGTGCCGGTCCTCTGGGACGGACCGGCACCTGCTCCTTCTACAGACACTATCTACGAGACGAGCACGACTCAAGTACTGCCTAGTGCGGATAGAGTCGTGCTTCGTGCGTCAGTATGCTCATATGAATATCGCCAGAACGGAGGCAAACACATGCTTTATTGGGCTCTGATGTTCTTGGTCATTGCGCTGATCGCAGGCGTGTTGGGGTTCACGGGTGTAGCAGTTGCTTCAGCGGGTATTGCGAAAATACTGTTCATTGTTTTTCTGGTGCTGTTTTTAATTGCCTTGGTAACACATCTTGCCCGTGGGCGGGCTTAGGAATTGTGCTGAGCACGAGGTCGGGCGACCGGAAGGTCGCTCTTCCTATCTCCCCAGATTCCTTGTATCGCTGCAGTCATAGCGTTTTAGCAATAAACACGTATTGTGAACGCCAGAGTGTCCGGAGCTGCAGCATCCTCGGGCGCAAATTCTTTTACCTCTTCACCTGTGAGTATTGCTTCAGCCACTACGTGGCGGTGGGTGTATTGGTCATTTCGCGCTTCAAGCTGTTATTCCCGGATTGGCGGGGGTATCTTGTGTCGTTGTTCGCGCTCGTGTGGATCGCAAACCAATATATGAGCATCTACAATCGACTGCGGCTCGACATCAAGCACGAGCAAGTAGAAATCAAGGCCGACGAGCAGGTTGTATCAAAGCGCAAGGCTGCTTGAGGAGGGACGCGGGCGGAAAACGCTTCAGGCAGAAATTGCGGCCCCAACAGGATTATGTCGCAAAGTGGGGATAATAACCTCAACCAGTGTCCCAGGATTAGCGTTCGCTAAGCGCAAAGTGCCCCCAAGTTCGGTTACGCGCTGTCGCATTCCTCCAATACCAACGCCGACACTCTCCGGACGCAATTGAATAACCTGCTCATCGATGCCCTTCCCGTCGTCGCGAACGCAGACTACGATGTCGCCGTCTTTCTTGCTGATCGCGACACTGCCGTTGCGCGCTCCGGAGTGTCGAAACATATTCGTGAGGGCCTCTTGAACAATGCGAAAAATTGCCGTCTCCAATTCTGACTGGAGACGGCCCAAGTCGGGCGGGGCGACGTCGAGCACCACCTGGATACCACTCCGTTCGGAAAGACCCTCCAGAAACCAACGCAGGGCAGAGACCAGACCAACTTCATCAAGCAGAGGTGGATGCAGCAGGTGAGAGATCGTACGAACCTGTTGAATCGCCCGATCAATCAACTGGCTCGCTTCCAACGAAGCTTGCTGCATGGAGGGTGAGGAATCCTTGGCGAGAATGCCATCCAGAATCATTTTGGCAGCGGCGAGCTCTTGGCCGAGGCCATCGTGAATCTCGCGTGCGATCCGTCGCCGTTCTTCATCTTGCATGGTCATCATACGATTGGAAAGTCGTCTGAGTGCAGCCGTTCGTTTCTCGACCATGCGTTCGAGCTCGATCGCGTTTTCGCGTATCGATTGTTCCAGCATTTTGCTGTCATGAATGTCGGAACAGGTCCCGTACCACTTTACGATCGTACCGTGAATATCGCGTAAAGGCACCGCCCGCGCACGGAACCAGCGATACTGGAAGTCTGCACCACGCATCCGGTAGACACAGTCATAAACCTCGCCAGACTGGACGGAGCGCATCCACCTTTCATGACTCTGTTCCTTGTCGTCCGGATGCACGTAGTCGAGCCAGCCGAAGCCAACGGCGCTATCGGGCGCAGCCCCGGTGTATTCGTAAAAACGACTGCTGATGTAGTCGCGGCTGCCGTCGGGATTTCGGCTGAAGATTATGTCTGGGGCAGTCTGCACGATCGCGTCCAGTTCCTGATTTCGCTGCGCCAACTCCCGATTCAGTCTATGCAATGCGGCTGCTTTCTGTTGCAACTCGTAAGTTCGTTCCGCGACTCGTTGTTCAAGCTGGCTGTTCAGCCTTTCCAGTTGCTGATTCTTGCGGTGCAACTCGGTGAAGACTCTTACCTTCGCGCGCAGAACTTCCGGGACGACGGGCACCGACAGATAGTCGACGGCACCATGCTGGTAGCCCTTGAGACGATCGAGGTCGGTGAGATGAACTGCTGAGATGAAGATGATGGCCGTTTTCTGGAATCGAGGATGTTGACGGATAATCTCGGCCAGCTCAAAGCCGTCGATCTCAGGCATGCTGACATCCATCAGCACGACGGCGACATCTGTTTTTAGTAGCTTTTCGAGGGCGTCCTTGGCAGATGTAGCCTTGATCAGATTCTCGCCCAAGTCGGACAAAATCGCTTCGTAGGTCAGCAGTTTCCCCGGTTGATCGTCCACCATCAACACGTTTACCCGGCCGTCTGAACTGGCGGTCTCGGAAGGAGCCCCTGCCGGATCGGATTTGATTTCAGTGCTCGAACCCATGCTCATCGATGCAGCCACATGCGCAACGCAGAGAGTAGTTGCTCAGTGTTAACCGGTTTCGCCAAATACTCTGACGCGCCCGCTTCCAAACATTTCTCGCGATCTCCCTTCATCGCCTTTGCTGTCAAGGCGATGATGGGCAGACGGCGGAACGACGGATTCTGTCGGATTACTTGCATGGTCGCGTACCCATCCATCTCAGGCATCATGATATCCATCAGGACGATCGCGACGTCAGGAGTCGACTCGAGAATTGAAATTGCTTCCCTGCCTGTACCGGCGGTCAGTACCGCCATGCCGCGCCGCTCAAGCACGCTGCTCAGCGCAAAGATATTGCGCATGTCATCATCCACAACGAGGACTCTCTTGCCCACGAGAGCCTCGTCGGAGCGATGCAAGCGGTCCAACATTCTTTGTTTTTCCTGCGGGAGGTCTCCAACTACGCGATGCAGGAACAGGGCCGTTTCGTCGAGTAGCCTCTCGGGAGATTCCACACCCTTGACAACGACGCTGCGAGCGAGGGTATGCAACCGCGCATCTTCATCCGGCGAAAGCTCTTTCCCCGTGAACACGACGACAGGAAGATCGCGTACGCTTGGGATGTCGCGCATGCGTTCGAGGATGTCGAAGCCACTCATGTCTGGCAGCCTCAGGTCAAGCACTGCACAATCGAACGAGTCGCCCGCGACCAGCTGCAGCGCTTCACAACCAGTAGCGGCGACGACGACATCGATGTCGTCATGGCCAAGCAATTCGCGGATACTCAATTGCTCTGCTGGATTGTCTTCGACGATCAACAGGCGCTTTCGTCGAGGAGTGGAGTATTCCTTAATTCGGGATAGCGCAAACTCGAGGTCCTGCGCGTTTGTCGGCTTGGTAACGAAGGCAAAGGCGCCGCGGGCGAGGCCGTGCTGGCGGTCTTCGTCGAGGGTCAGCATCTGCACGGGAATGTGCCGTGTAGCCGGGTCCTGCTTGAGATGATTCAAAACTGTCCACCCCAGCATGTCGGGCAGGAATACATCCAGCGAGATGGCGGTGGGATGGAATTCGCGAGCCAGGGTGAGAGCCTCGGCTCCACGCAGGGCGACAAGTACTTTGAACCCCTTATCGCGGGCAAGATCAACGAGCACCCGCGCGTAATGAGGATCGTCTTCGACAATCAGCAAAACTGCGTCCTCAGACTGCAGGCTCTGCCGGTCGTCTGCAATTTCTTCCGCCGGATGTTCGGCTACGACGATATTCGACAGTTTCAGAGGCGCGGCTGGCATCTTTACGTCAGCTTGGCTCAGCCTGGAAGCTGACGGTCCCACATACGTCAGCGGCAGGAAGAGGGTGAACGTGCTGCCTTGGCCGGGCGTGCTCTTCAGTTGAATCTCTCCACCGAGGAGGCTCGCGAGTTCGCGACTGATGGCGAGTCCGAGGCCGGTTCCACCGTACTTACGGCTGGTGCCGGCGTCTGCCTGCTGGAAAGCCTCAAAGATAATTCGCTGCTTGTCGGGGGCGATTCCAATGCCCGAGTCCGCAACTTCGAACGCAACTACCGAGGCGGTGTTGCTTAAGATGGGATGATCTTCACCCCATCCTTTCTCCGCCACCGAAACCGAGAGACGCACGGAACCATGCTCGGTGAATTTAAACGCGTTCGAGAGAAGATTCTTGAGCACCTGTTGCAGGCGCTTGGAGTCGGTGACCAGGCTCCGCGGGAGTTGCGTGTCGGAGCGGACATCGAAAGCGAGCCTTCGATTTTCGGCCTCGTGGCGGAAGGGCCGCGCGACCATTTCAAGCAGGTTCGCGAAGAACACTTCTTCAGCTTCGACGGACACAGTTCCGGATTCGATCTTCGAGAGGTCGAGAATGTCGCTGATCAGGTTCAGCAAGTCGGTGCCTGCGCCGTGAATTGTGCGGGCAAACTCGACTTGCTTTGGCGTCAAATTGTGATCCGGGTTTTCGCTGAGTTGCTGGCCGAGGACCAGAATCGAGTTCAGTGGTGTCCGCAATTCGTGGGACATGTTGGCCAGAAACTCGGATTTGTACTTGGAGGTAAGGGCAAGTTCTTTGGCTTTTTCCTCTAAAGCGCGGCGGGCTTGCTCGATTTCCTGGTTCTTACGCTCGACTTCGACGTTTTGTTCGGCGAGCTGTTGCGCCTTCTGTGCAAGTTGCTCGTTGGTCTGCTGCAATTCTTTCTGCTGCGTCTGCAACTCTGCAGCTAATTGCTGCGACTGCTTGAGCAGGCCTTCCGTCTGCATCGTTGCCTCGATACTATTGAGCACGATACCGATGCTGGCGGTCAGTTGCTCGAGGAATGCGAGATGCGATGCGGTAAAGGTACTGAGTGATGCGAGCTCGATTACCGCCTTGACACGATCTTCGAACAATACCGGAAGCACGATCACGTTACGAGGTCTAGCCTGAAACAATCCGGAACGAATTGGTACGGTGGCTTCCGGGAGGTTGGTTATCAACATTCGGCGCTTCTCTGCAGCTACCTGACCGATCAAGCCTTCGCCAATTCTGAGTCTGCGGAGGTGGCCGTTTTCGCCATCATCAGCAAATGCCGAGAGAAGGGCCATGCCGCTGGATTCCTCGGTTTCCATCTGATACATGACGCCCTGCTGCGCGTTAACGAGCGGCGCCAGTTCCGACAACAACATTCGACCGACCGTCGCCAGATCGCGCTGACCTTGCAACATGCCGGTAAAGCGCGCAAGGTTGGTCTTCAGCCAGTCTTGTTCTGTATTGCGCTCGGTCGTGAGCCGCAAGTTGTCAATCATCGTGTTGATGTTGTCTTTCAACTCTGCGACTTCTCCGCTGGCTTCGACCTGAATGGAGCGAGTCAAGTCACCTTTCGTGACGGCCGTTGCCACTTCCGCGATGGCTCGTACTTGGTTGGTAAGGTTGTCCGCAAGCAGGTTGACGTTTCCGGTCAGATCCTTCCACGTACCGGCGGCGCCGGGTACGTTGGCCTGACCACCGAGTCGACCTTCGACACCGACTTCGCGGGCGACCGTGGTCACCTGATCGGCAAACGTCGCGAGCGTTCCGGTCATGTTATTGATGGTTTCAGCGAGAGCGGCGATTTCGCCTTTCGCATTCACCGTCAGCTTCTGAGTAAGATCTCCGTTGGCGACAGCGGTCACCACTTTGGCGATGCCACGCACCTGCTCGGTCAAGTTCACCGCCATCACGTTGACGTTGTCGGTCAGGTCCTTCCATATACCGGCGACTCCCGGCACCTGGGCCTGGCCACCGAGCTTTCCGTCGGTTCCGACCTCGCGGCCCACGCGGGTCACTTCGGCGGCGAATGCGTTGAGTTGGTCCACCATCGTATTGATGGTATTTTTCAGTTCGAGAATCTCACCTTTGACATCCACCGTGATTTTGCGTGACAGGTCGCCGCGAGCTACGGCGGTGGTCACTTCGGCGATGTTTCGTACCTGTGCAGTCAAGTTGCCAGCCATCGCGTTTACTGAGTCAGTAAGATCTTTCCACGTACCAGCGACACCGGGCACATTGGCTTGGCCACCGAGCCGGCCTTCAGATCCAACCTCGCGGGCCACCCGGGTTACTTCAGCGGCGAACGACCGCAGCTGCTCGACCATCGTGTTCAGTGTTTCTTTCAGCTGCAAGATTTCGCCGCGCACATCGACGGTAATCTTGCGCGACAAGTCGCCGCTGGCGATGGCAGTTGCAACTTCAGCGATGTTTCTTACCTGGCCCGTCAGGTTGCTGGCCATAAAGTTCACGTTGTCGGTGAGATCTTTCCAAGTTCCGGCAACACCGGGCACGTTCGCCTGCCCTCCGAGTCGGCCTTCGGTACCGACTTCGCGGGCCACTCGCGTGACTTCGCCGGCGAACGCGTTAAGCTGATCGACCATCGTGTTGATGGTGTTCTTCAACTCGAGAATTTCGCCCTTTACGTCGACGGTGATCTTGCGTGACAAATCGCCACGAGCTACCGCCGTGGTCACTTCGGCGATATTACGTACCTGACCAGTAAGGTTGCTGGCCATGAAGTTCACGTTGTCGGTAAGGTCTTTCCACGTGCCGGCGACCCCGGGCACCTGGGCCTGGCCACCGAGTTTCCCTTCCGTACCAACTTCACGGGCCACTCGCGTCACTTCGGCAGCGAATGCGTTAAGCTGGTCCACCATCGTGTTGATGGTTTCCTTCAGCAGCAGAATTTCTCCACTGACGTTGACGGTGATCTTCTTCGAGAGGTCGCCGCTCGCAATGGCCGTGGCGACCTCGGCGATATTACGCACTTGGCCCGTCAGGTTGCTGGCCATGGAGTTCACCGAGTCAGTGAGATCCTTCCACGTGCCGGCAACTCCAGGAACGAGCGCCTGACCACCGAGTTTGCCATCGGTTCCAACTTCGCGAGCCACTCGCGTGACTTCCGACGCGAAGGATCGCAGTTGGTCCACCATCGTGTTGAGTGTGTCTTTGAGTTCAAGAATTTCGCCCTTCACGTCGACGGTGATCTTGCGAGACAAGTCGCCACGGGCCACAGCGGTCGCGACTTCGGCGATGTTTCGCACCTGGCCGGTGAGGTTGCTGGCCATGAAGTTTACGTTGTCAGTGAGATCCTTCCAGGTGCCGGCAACTCCAGGGACCTGCGCCTGACCGCCAAGTTTTCCTTCGGTACCCACTTCACGGGCAACGCGCGTTACTTCGCCAGCGAATGCATTGAGCTGGTCCACCATCGTGTTGATGGTGTTCTTCAACTCGAGAATCTCGCCTTTGACGTCCACGGTGATCTTGCGAGATAAGTCGCCACGGGCTACGGCCGTGGTTACTTCGGCGATGTTTCGTACTTGGCTGGTGAGATTTCCGGCCATCGAGTTAACGGAGTCGGTAAGGTCCTTCCATGTACCGGCCACGCCGGGCACGTTTGCCTGACCCCCGAGGCGGCCTTCGGTTCCGACTTCGCGGGCCACGCGCGTCACTTCCCCGGCAAAGCGGTTGAGTTGGTCCACCATGGTGTTCAGCGTTTCTTTGAGCTGCAGGATTTCGCCGCGGACGTCTACGGTGATCTTCTTCGACAAGTCGCCATTTGCGATGGCAGTAGCCACCTCGGCGATGTTGCGCACTTGGCCGGTCAGGTTGCTGGCCATGAAGTTGACGTTATCGGTGAGGTCTTTCCACGTGCCACCTACGCCGAACACTTGCGCTTGGCCGCCGAGTTTGCCTTCGGTTCCGACTTCGCGGGCTACGCGCGTCACCTCGCCCGCGAATGCGTTGAGTTGGTCCACCATCGTATTGATGGTGTCTTTCAGTTCGAGAATTTCGCCCTTTACGTCGACGGTGATCTTGCGAGACAAGTCGCCGCGAGCCACAGCGGTGGTCACCTCCGCGATGTTTCGGACCTGGGCTGTAAGGTTTCCGGCCATTGCGTTGACGGAGTCTGTAAGGTCTTTCCACGTACCAGCGACACCCGGCACTACTGCCTGGCCGCCGAGTTTTCCGTCAGTACCGACTTCGCGGGCCACCCGTGTCACTTCCGACGCGAAGGAGCGCAGTTGGTCCACCATCGTGTTAATAGCTTCTTTAAGCTGCAGAATTTCGCCACGCACGTCGACCGTAATTTTGCGTGACAAGTCACCGCTGGCGACAGCGGTAGCAACCTCTGCAATATTTCGTACTTGGCCGGTGAGGTTGCTGGCCATCAAATTCACGTTGTCGGTAAGGTCCTTCCAAGTACCAGCTACGTCGGGAACTTGGGCCTGTCCGCCGAGTTTGCCTTCTGTGCCGACTTCGCGAGCAACTCGTGTCACTTCCGCGGTGAACACGCCCAACTGTTGAATCATCGTGTTCACAAGATTGGCAGACCGAAGGAATTCGCCCTCCAACGGGCGACCATCCACATCCAACCGAACCGTTTGCGTGAGATCGCCTTGGGCAACGGCGGCAATCGCACGAGTGACTTCTGCGGTGGGTCGAAGCAGATCTTCTACGAGGGTATTGACCGAGACTTCCATCTCTCCCCATGCACCGCGCGATTCGTGAAAGCGGGTGCGTTCGCGTGTTTTGCCCTGCTTCCCCACCACGTGCCCAACGCGCTTTAGTTCTTCCGACATGTGTTGGTTTGCCGAGACGATGTCATTAAAGGTATCGGCGATTTTCCCAGCCAGACCGGTCCAGCTCCCCGGAAGTCGGACGGTGAAATCTCCATTTCTCACGCTGTGCAGGCCGGAAAGAATCACCGACAGATCGAGGGATTCATCTTGAGCTTTTGATTTTCCGTTGCTCTTGGGGAGAGAACTCATCCCTTCATTCTGAGCTGGCGCAATTTCGTTGATGGAAGATCTCTTCATCGCTTAATTCTCCCGAGCTCCACGAGAATTTGACGCAGGTTGCCGCATCTGTCTGGGCGGATTTCCCGTGCAAACGCTCCGGCAAAGAACGGAAAAGTTTTGTAGTGCGAAGAAAGTGTTTTGCTTGAACTCTACTGGTCGGAATTAGTCACCGACCTCTAGAGATTGGAGCACGAGAGCAGGATGGAATCCCTAAGGTGATTCCTGTAGGTGATGAAGGCTACTAGGAATTAAAACATAAGGGGCGGCGACGTTCTGGGCCGGTTTTTCTGTGATCCGAGTGGGCCGAGCGCGTTTGTCGCGCGGACTACTCAAACCGTTCTTCTGCCCATAACAAAATGCAAAATCAAAGATATGACGGCGAAGACCAGAAGCAGATGGATTAACCCGCTAGCCACGTGAAACACGGTGAAGCCTCCGAGCCACGCGATCAGTAGAATGATGAATAACACTGTCCAAATGCTCATATCCTCTCCCTCACCTTTCGGCTATTGAGCACCCCGACTTACAGCCGTGTCATCTGAGGCTCACTGCCGATTCTCGGTTTATGCTAGGCTCCTCGGACCGGGACGTCACTAACGCGAACGTTGTATCTGGCAGGGTTTGTGTATGTATCAGGCCTAAGAAAAAAAAGATGTGGCGGCGGGCCCAGTTTGCGCTCCAACGACTTGGGGACAACCTTGGGGTACTCTTGGCAACTAACTAGGGATCGCAGCGGCTGCGACCTGACCAAGTGAGAAGCGTTATGGTGGCGGTTAGGCTCTGTTAATCGTATTGGATCCAGCAGATTCTTCTATGGCGAACCTTTCGCGGCGTGCGTTGTGGATACTGCTCGCATTTGCATCGCTGGTGGTCAGGCCCGGTACTTGCTGCGCCTATTCGGTATTAACCCACGAAGAGGTTGTTGATCTGTTGTGGCAGGACGACATTCGACCTCTGCTCACAAAGCGCTTCCCAGATGCAACGCCCGAAGAACTGAGAAATGCACATGCCTTCGCTTATGGCGGATGCCTTGTGCAGGACATGGGGTACTACCCGTTTGGGAGCAAGTTCTTCAGCGATCTGACGCATTATGTGCGCAGCGGCGACTTCATTATCAATCTGATCAATGAATCTCAAGATCTGAACGAATACGCATTTGCCCTTGGTGCGCTCGCTCACTATTCGGCCGATAACATGGGCCATCCGGCCATCAATAAATCGGTCGCCCTGCTGTTTCCAAAGTTGGGTGCTGAATACGGGAAGAGTGTGACCTATGCAGATGATCCAAAGGCCCACATCCGAACGGAATTCGGCTTTGATATGACGCAGGTTGCGAAGAACCGCTACACTTCCGATCGATATCATGACTTTATCGGGTTTGAAATCTCAAAGCCGGTGCTGGAACGCGCTTTTCAAGACACATACGGCGTTCCTCTCAATTCAGTTATTTCGAATGAAGATCTTGCGATCGGGACCTTCCGGCGGGCGATCAGCAAGATCATTCCTGAAATGACCAGAGTGGCCCTGCTGGCACGAAAAAAAGAGATGGTGGCGGAAACGCCAAATTTCAATTCGCGGAAGTTTCGATACTATCTCTCACGCGCCGATTACCAGAAGGAGTGGGGCAAGGGATACCGCCGGCCCGGATTCGGCACTCGCGTGTTGGCATTCTTTCTGAAGTTCGTGCCCAAGGTTGGGCCGTTCAAGGCCCTGGACTTTAAAATTCCAACACGCCAAACCGAAGACCTATATGTCGCAAGCGTCAATCACACCGTCGAGGATTATCGGAAACTACTCGAGGAGGTGAAGAAACGCGACCTGCGTTTGGTCAACACAGACTTTGATACTGGCCGTACAACGCATGCCGGCGAATATCCATTGACCGACAATGCATACGCGCATCTGCTCGATGCTCTGGCGCGCGATAACTTTCAGCAGGCAACGCCTGAGTTGCGGGAGAATATCCTGGGTTTCTATCAGGACGGCAAGGCGCCCATCGCAACTAAGAAGAAACCCTCTGCATGGGAGCGAACGCAACAGCAGTTGCAACAGTTGAAGTCTGCTCCGCCTCCGGAAACTCCCTCAATCGAAGTCACCGAGATACCGTAAGGATCAGGTTGGGAAGGTGTTAGTGCGATCCGCGCCCAACCCTGCTCCGTGGCCCTGCAACTAACCAGCGCAGTCCATTCAGATCGTACGGTGCACCGGGATGTGCACCCAAGGAGGAATACTTCATGGCAGACGATATGGAGAAAAGCCGCGGACCGATGAGTCAACAACCTGGGCAGTCTGGTCAACAGGGAAGCAAGTCCGGGCAGCCGCACGATGAAGGTCAAAGCGGCCAGTTCGGAAATCAACGTGAACAGACCGGACAGAAGAAAAGCGGGCAAGGCACTGAGGACGAAGAGGAGAGCCTCAATCGCCAACGCCGTGCTTCGTAGGTGCAGTGAAACCCTTGTAAGGAAGAAGTCCCGGCGGTTGCGCCGGGACTTCCTTGTCTCTCACCATGTCGCGTACGTTCGATTTGCTACGCACCTTCCAGCGAGTGCAATACGCGGAATGTATTTCCACCGTTGGACCAGACGAGCAAGAGGGCATCTTGTCCGTGAGGCACGCCCGACAGAGCCTGCTGCACGTCGCTCGCGGACTGGACCTTGCGACGGTTAACTTCGAGGATGATGTCACCTTGTTGCAGTCCGGCATTGTCCGCGGGGCTCCCCGGCTGGACCTGCTGGATTAGTGCACCGCGAAGATCACGTGGGGCCTGGAGCTGGTCGCGGATATCCGGAGTCAGATTGCCGAGCCCAAGCCCCCAGCGCATGTTGCCACTACCATCATTTGAAGAAGAGTTTCCCTCCGCGTCTCGATTGCCGAGCTCTTCGAGGGTGACCGGGATCGTCATCGTTTTGCCGTCACGCATGACCGTCAGGTTGACCTTCGTCCCCGGTTGCTTCTGTCCGATGACGACCTGTAGCTCGCCGGCATCATTGACGTTATGACCGTCGACTGCGGTGATGACATCACCGATCTGAAGGCCTGCCTTGGACGCCGGTGAATCCGCTTCGACCTGGGTAACGACGCCACCTATGGCTGCGGAATCGCCAAAGAATTTCGCGTTTTCCGGGGTTACGTCCGCGATGCCGACTCCCATGCGACCGTGACGGACCTTGCCGTCACGAATCAGGGTTTCCACCGTCGGTCTGACAATCTGTGTGGGGATTGCGAATCCCATTCCAGAGAAAGTACCTGAGGGCGAAATCAGAAATGTGTTGATGCCCACGACTTCTCCGCGTGCGTTGACGAGCGCGCCACCGGAGTTGCCGGGATTTATTGCTGCGTCAGTCTGGATGAACTCTCCAGGCTTGCTTGGGTTCGAAGGGTCAGGGTTCGCGCGATTGAGTGCACTCACGATTCCACGCGTCACCGTAAAGCGGAATCCGTAAGGGTTGCCGAATGCTAGCACGGTCTGTCCGGGCCGCAATGTTTTCGAGTCGCCCCATGGCACACTCGCCAGATCATTCGAATTGACCTTAATCACTGCGAGGTCGGTGAGCGGATCGGTGCCGATGAGCTTCGCTTTCAGGACTCGTCGATTGCTGGTGGTGACCCGGATGTCGACTGCGCCGTCCACCACGTGATTGTTGGTGACGATGTAGCCATCCGGGGAAATGACGACCCCGCTGCCCATGCCATGTTCAATCTGTGGCTGGCGACGAATTTGAGGTCCGAAAGACCGGCCAAAGGGACTCGACTGACCGAAGAATTGCTGCATGTCCTCGGGCAGGTGGTTCTGCGCAACTTCTGCTTTGTTTCGGGACGTTACAGTCACGTTGACGACGGCAGGCGTCACGCGTGCGGCGACAGTTTCCATGGCTTTGTCCAAAGCCATGAGCGCGCCCACGCTATCGATATCGAGTGGCGCCGCGGCAGGCGCAGCCGGGGCGGTTACTGCAGCCGCGACAGGTTTCACGTACTCATAGGTTACGAACGACCCCATCAGGGCGAGGGCTAAAGCAGAAACCGCCAATCGCCGCTTCCAGTTGTGTATGCTTTCTCTCCACTTTCTTACGTCCATGACTTCATTCCCTCCAAAGTGTTAATCAACTAATTCGTTAGTTGCAAACTCTAAACAAAACCGCCAAGATCCCGAAAGGCGCTGACTATATCTGGCTGCGGGGAACCTGGCGGCTCGGGCTGATCAACTTACGAAGCACAGTAACGCGCCACATTTGAATTTGGTAAACCTGCAGGGTTGCACGGTTCGTAGCTTCGCGCTCAACCACGACCCAGAACGTTTCTGTCACAGGCACGTCGGAAACTGTCGATCTCACATGAAGCAGGTTCTGGGTGTCCCTCTCCCGCGAACTGAACTGCAGAGACGGACCGCGCTCAAGCTTTGTCCTTTTTCGCACTGACTCCCTGGCAGTCAACTTCGTTGAGGTTGAAGTCGCAATGAATTCTGCTTGTACCACGGGAACGGAGGCGCCGATCGTAGCCTTGGACGAAGCAGGCGCTACAAGGTTCGCAACATCTGGCCGGGAAACAGCTTTGGTAGTCCCGAACGCGACGAGGCCAGGGATCCTCGAGTACAACGCGCCACAACCGAGGGCCAGAACTGCAACCAGAGACACGGCGGCACCCCATGACCGTGAAGTGGGAGCAGGCCGGCTTACATCCAGGATCTGCGCGATGCGAGCCGAGGTCTGTCGCACCTTCCCTAAGGCCGCTTGGGCCAAGGCGATGGTGCGTTGCACGAAGCTCTTTTCGGCGAGCTGCGCGAGGCATTCGGCGTACGCGCGAGGGCGACGAGTCTGGGCGAGAACCGCGTCGTCACATGCCATTTCGCGCTCCAGCGCAATCTGCCTGTCGAGCCACCACACCGCAGGATGAAAGAAGAAGATGGCCTTCACGAGCTGTTGGGCAAGATTGGTCCAGTCATCCCAGCGGCGGAAGTGGGCTAGCTCGTGCAGCACAATCTGACTCAGATCAACCGCCGAAAACTCACGCATGACCCAAGCTGGGATCAGAATCGTGGGTTTGAACAAACCGATGGCTGTCGGTACCCGGACTCGATCAGAGGTGCAGAGGACAACACGTCTGGTGACTCTGGGGCGCCCAAGAGTCTCCCGCAAAATGAGGTCGAGTTCAGTGGCTCCCACTGGGACGGAGTTGCTGCGAAGAACATTCAGGTGCCACAAGGCTTGGACCAGGCCCACTGCGAACCACAAGGCCGCGATTCCCCAGGCGGCGAATAAGTAGAGTGCCCAGGAACTAGGCAACGTGACTGCCGCACGCCGTGCGGCCGCAGGGGCAAGCCCTGAATCCGACAATCCTGCCGTCAACCAAGGCAAGGCCACGATGGTCACCAGAACCGAAAACCACACCGCGAACCGGGTGGACGCATTCTGCCGTGGAACAAGACGCAATACCACTGCCACGAGCAGGCAGACTGCCGCGCCCTCGGCGAGAGATTCGAGGAAACGAAGGGTTACCAGTTCCGCGACGGCATGCAGGCCTGACGTCATTGTGCGTCTACCTTGCTCCTTTCGAGCAACTGTCGCACACGCACCAGCTCCTCAGCATCGATACTGCCTTCCTCGAGAAGGTTCAGCACAAGTTGTTCGTGAGAGTTACCGAAGAAACGGCTGACGAGATGGCGCACTTCAAAGCGTGTGGCATCCTTGCGGTCGACCTTGGGCATGTACACGTGAGCCCGTTTATCCTTTAAATGCTTCACGTAACCCTTCGTCTCAAGAATACGAATCGTGGTCAGCACCGAGTTGTAAGCCAAGATCGGCTTTGCCGGCAGGGCCTGTAAAACCTCGTGGACGGTGGCCGAGCCTTTTTTCCACAGCACATTCATAATGCGCAGCTCGGCTTCAGTCAGGGTTGCGGACGTACGGCGTGCCAAAGGCCCCTCCTTTTAGGCTCCCAGTATTCGACAGAGCTTAGACTCCCAGTATTCGACGGAGCGGCTTGCAAAACGTCAACTAATTTCTTAGTTGCATGCAGCATTTTTAACGTTGCCTGGGCCGAAAGCGGATAAATCGAGGATACGATCGGGCTTAGGGCTAGTCATTCGTAACAGAAATGCAATACTGTAGTTTCCCTTTGACACTCCGCAGAACCCTGTATAAAGTGAAGCCCTCCGCTCAACGAATCCGATCACGTCCCAAAGTCCATTCCGGGGCGGGCCGGCGGTTCTTGTGTGGTTGTGGGTATTCCTGCCAGATCGGTTTATCCCTCTGAGCTGTAAAGCTTTATCGGTCCCAGACCCGAAAATCCCAGCCGGAGAGAAACTCGCTCAACATGAAGAATCATGCCCTGGTTGCTACGGCCACTATCGTTGTTTTTCTCTCCGCCACATCAGCTTTCGCCGGGGTTACTGTGTCTAGCCCTTCGAACGGCAGCACGGTGGGAACGAGCGTCAAGTTTGCAGCTACTGCGAATACATCCTGCTCAAAGGGTATCGCCGCAATGGGGATTTATCCCGCAGCTTATTGGCTCGTATACACGGTGGGTGGTTCCAGCCTGAACACGAGCATCAATCTGAATCCGGGAACGTACAACGTCGTCATCGTGGCTTGGGATAGCTGCGGCGGAGCCTCGACTGCCGGAGTAAAGATCAGCGTAGAGGCGGGAGCTGGCGTTCACCTCACATCTCCATCAAATGACAGTTCGGTTGGGTCGCCCGTAAATTTCGTCGCTAGTGCTACGACCACCTGCCCTCAGGGTGTCGCGTCGATGGGTATCTACACGGCACCTTATCAACTGGCCTATGTGGTTGGAGGCGCGAACTTGAACACAAGTCTCTCTTTGGGCCCCGGAACCTATAAGGCAACCGTAGAGGCGTGGGATAAGTGTGGCGGGGCGACAACCGCACCAGTGACCATCAACGTTAGTTCTTCGGGAAAAACGTTCTCGAATATCCAGAGCAGCGGGGGGTGGAATAGCTACGCGCAACAGCCACCCAGCTATGGAGATTGCACATGGTGCACGCCGGCCGGGCCACAGACGACCTGGGCAATGTATCAGGGGATTAGGAATCCGACCTTGTCGGGGAATGCCGCCCAATTCGATATCGGCGGAACGGAGGCCTACACGGACGTACTCTGGAACAATCACCTGATTGGAGACTTCTCGTCACAAGGACTTGCGGATACGAGTCACGCGCTCGTGCCGACACTCCACAGTTTCACTTACGACGTGTACTTCTATGGCAGCAAGCTGGGCGCTGCACAAGCGTTGGAGTTCGACATCAATCAGTTCTTCGGCGGGATGGGCTTTACTTGGGGCACTGAATGCCGATTGGGCGGGGGCTATGAATGGGATATCTGGAATAGCCAGAACTGGGTCCCGACGGGGATTCCCTGCAACCCCAACAATAATTCCTGGAACCACCTAGTCATTCAAGTACAACGAACATCGGACAATAAGCTGAACTATCAGTCGATCACGCTAAACGGTCAAACCCACGTTCTGAATTGGATGTACCCACCCTTCTCGGCTCCGGGCTGGTATGGGATCACGGTCAACTACCAGATGGACGGAAACTACAAACAGACTCCGTACACGGTGTACGTGGACAAACTCAACGTCACTTATCAGTGAAGATGGGCTGCGCTCTGCCGGGCAGAAACATCGGGCCGCCGGGTGCAATGGGCGGCCCGATGCACGTTTAGGACACAGTCTTAATCTGGCTGCGTAGCTTTCCGAAATCGTAACTTCCTAATCCGCGTTGGGCCGCAATTTGAAGGTAGGGAAGCGAGGTAACTTCGAGGTCCCAAATTGCCTTGGCTATGTACGCATCGATGGCCACTGGATCCGTGGATGCGACCACAGTCTTTTTCAAGAGGACATCTTCCAGATTTCCCCCAGTCGGTCCGTTGCGCAGCAACACCCGGTAGCAATCGATCACCGTCAGAGTCGGGCGCACGAAGTCTGCCAGATCCACCAGACTCTCGTGGATCTTCTGGTGAAGCTGGTTGCGCTGTCCGCCAAGCATTCCGTACCAATTCTTCATCCCCAACGTCGTGCCCGTCAGGGCATGGTGCTTCGCGATTGGCACGTTGATCACTTTGTCTACGTTTAGGAAAGGCTCGAACACCTGCCACTCGCGTAGGACCTCGCCCTTGAGGTCCACATCCTTGAAACGCGAAGGTTCAGGCAAAATGACCTCTGCCCCGGCACGCTGTGCGGCTTCGGCAATTCCGGACCGTTGAAAACACCGGCGGGCTTCATTGCAGCTCACGTCCGTGACGATCACTCGCTTCGCGCCCGAACTGAGAGCTTGCCGCACCATCTCGGCAATGACATCGGGATTCGTATTCGCGGCCTGCTCGGGGGTACGATCCCAACCGATGTTGGGCTTTACCAGGACTACATCGCCTCGGCTAACGAATCGGCGCATGCCTCCGAGCTCTTCCACCGCCTGTCGGGCGAGTAACGCGGGGTCTTCGCCCCGGATGATAGCCATCTCGGGCAACGCCGGATCGGGCGCCACCGTATGCCCACGCTTTGCCGTAGTCGCCAATGCTACTTCGGGATGAAAACTATGCTGACTGAGCCAGACGCCGAGTCCTGCTGCACCCACACTGGCGCCGGCAACCCGCAGCAACTTGATGAGTGCGTCTCGTCGATTTAGAGGATTGCTCTCGCTTTCCATGAGAACTCCATTGAAAGAAGGAGTCGGGTTTACGCCTTTCTCCGGTTCAGCAGAATCTGATTGCTTGGTGAACGGCTTTCGCCAACGCTCGTCACGTATACGGCCGGGCGGTCCTGAACTGGGCAGGCATGTTCACATGCGCCACAGCCCACACAATGTGACGGATCCAGATAAGGCTGTTTGACGGTCTTCAGGTTCCCTGCCGCATCGATTACCTCGGCTGGACGCAGGTATATCGCCTTGGGAGAGGTTGGGCACCATTCCTCACAGACAATGCAATCGGTGGCCATAGCCCAAGGCAAGCACCGACCGCGATCGTAGAACGCCGTTCCCAATCGCACCGGCTTGGCAGCACTCGACAGGTCCACCGACCATCCTTTTTCTTTCGCTGTGATCTCCCAGATCGCCCCTGTCGGACAAATCTGCGAACAGAGTACGCAACTCGTTTCACAGTAGCCGAGGCGCGGGATGAGAACCGGGGTCCAGAGCCCCTCCACTCCCGACTCGCTGAGTGACGGGTGCAGCGCATTATTAGGACATACCTTCATGCACTCGCCGCAGCGAATACAGCGCGAGAGGAAAAATTCTTCGTCGAGGGATCCCGGCGGACGCAGCAGTCGCTCGTCCTTCGCCGCCGCAAAACCCGGCGTACTCCTCATCACCGGAACAAGTGCAACACCTGCTGCGAGTCCGGTCAGCAATTTCCTTCTTTGCAGGTTGGTGCCGGCCGTCTTCTGAGCAGGGAAAAACTTGAACTGCAATCCGCGCTCCGGACATTCGTCAACACAGTTCAGACACAGATGGCATTCTGGCTGATGCCAAGGTACGCCTCCAACCGGGTCGTCGCCTCCCTGGCAACGCAACAGGCAACGACTGCAGTCGTTGCAATGCTCAGGATTTTTGACCAGGCCAAGCACCGACCACCTGGACGCGATGCCAAGCAAAGCTCCCAGCGGGCAGAGTGCTCGGCACCAGAACCGGGTGACCCGGAGATTTAATGCCAGGATGAATAGGAACATGAGGCCGAACCAGATGCCTTGCCGAAAGTAGGGCTGCTTGAAATTCAGGACCACTGCGCCGAGCAGGAAGTGCAGTGCGCCTCCGATCGCCTGCAAAAAGGCGAATTGGCTGTGCTCGAGAACTCCCAAACCAGCCTGCGAAGCATAGTTAGTCGCCGGCAAAACTGAGAACCCGAACGACCGCACCAGGATGGAGAACGGATCGAGCCACCCGACCATTCCCGTTCCCAGGAGAGCTGCCATCAAGACTGCGGCGAGGATGTAATACTTCGTCGTCTGCCAGCGCCTGTAGCGGTTCGACTCCAGCAGTTGCTTGCCTCGCTTTCGCTCGGATTTTAGGCTGCCGAAGAAGTGGTTTATCGATCCCAGCGGACAGATCCATCCACAGAAGAATCGACCGATAAACATGGTCGGGATGAGTATGAGCAGGCACCAAAGCAGCCCGCGATACAACGCATGGCCCGCGAGCGCGTTGGAGAGGCCCACTAGGGGATCAAGCTGGAAGAAGAGTCCCACCGGATAGGGAAGCCTGATTTCACTTGTTGAGTCCCGAAAAGATCCCCGGAATTCTGTGCGCAGAATCAGCCACACGAACAGCGTGAAGAAGAAAATTTGAGAATAAAGGCGCAACCGCGTGGGTTTTGGAAGACGCACGAGTATTCCTCGACTCCTGGAAGGGAGCGCCGGCGCTCGCCCTCGCAACGGGCGAACTGCGCCGAGAACTTCATGTTGGGTCTTCCCCGCGCCTTTAATCTGTGATTGAAATCACGCTTGGTTGTGCTCGATCGGCGACCCTGAACGCCTGGAAACACAAGTGAATGGCGGGCCGCGCTTTCTGCTCGCAACGAGAGAGTTGGGACAGGGGGTCGGGAGTTCGGTTTTGACCCTGCGCCTGCACTAACCGATCGCAGCACCATCATTACGCAAGTCTGTCCGGAATATTCCTCATTGTTCCGTCAGGATTGCGTGAGCATGTGTCGGTGTGTCGGGGTGTCAGGGCCGAATGCGGTTGAGCTTCGACGCTCGGGAAGGCAGGATTCTTAGCCGCGCGGACATCCTCGGCGCGATGGACAAGACGGATCGCCTAGAGGAGCGCTGCACCCTCGGCGAACCTGTTCGGTCCGCGCCGAGGTGGGCAAGGATGGCGTCTCCAATGGCGTCGGCGGCCGCCTCGATTCTGTCGGTCTGCTTTCTTACCTTCTGCAGGAGTAGGGCCAAGTTGTCGATCTCGTTCAACAGTTCTTCGGCCTCCATTCTGTTGCCGTTTCGTGAATCAGCAAAATTCAGCAGAGCGATGTTACATTTCGGGCCGACTTGAGATTTCTTCCGGGACATGACAGTTGCATCCTTGATCGATTGTGATCGCGGTCCGAAGTTAGCGAGGTATGGAAGAACTGACAAGCGTCAACGTGCGCCATTTGAAGACTTGTCGGGAATCAGCCGGGGAACGTCTATGTTATTCCCGAGATCGACCAGAGGACTCGGCCGACAATGCGCAAGCCGCCCGACTTCTTGAGGATCACTGGTTCATACTGCCGATCGTCGGCTTCGAGAACATCAATGCTGTCGTACCGTCGAAGCCGGGAGACGGATAGACCACTCGCCTCGCTGGTGACCAATACGATGTCTCCGTAGAGTCGGCGGCGTTCTGTCTGGTAAGCATCGACCGCCAGGATGTCACGATCACGAATTGCCGGCTGCATTGAATCTCCCGAAACACGTATAAGACTTGTGTATGTTGGGTTGGGGCACCACCCTGCGGGAACAGCAATTTCCTCTGTCGCGGGAATCGTTCGCAGACTGTTTCGTTTGTCGCCGGGAATACCGTGAGTCCCTGCCATGGTGTTCAGGAGAGGCACTCCGATCATAGTGGAGGTCTTCTTCATCAGGGAAGCGCGAAGGTCTCCGTTGCCAATTTCGACCGTGACGCTGCCCGCCGCCGTCTTCGCGCGCGATGTGCCCCCTAGAGCCTCGACCATCCTGGCGGGTTGAATGCCCGCCATTTCCCAAAAGAACCAAGCTTCCGTCCGGTTGCCGAGATTGCCAAGCTGAATGAAATGCTCAGCAGAAGGTTGGAGCAATCCTCGTTCCCAGCGAGAAATGGTCATGGCTGAGCACTCGAGCCTGCGAGCTAACTCCGCCTGATTGATACCAATGCGTTCTCGCAATGCGGTGATCTGCGAGACCCATTCCGGAGGCGCTTCTCGTTTGGCTCTTCTCTTCATCTGCGTTCCAATGATACTCCCTGTTGGAGCAATGACCCCGCTGAATCCGCTGGAATGAGCCTTTGTTCCTTTGACGATCCAAGAATTTTCCCTGTGGACGACAATCGACATCAAGGTTGACGCCTGCTTCTTCTGCCAAAAAGCACGGCTGGAGCGCAGAGATCGGGAGTGGCTCGGGGAACGGAAGTAAGCGAAGGAAATTTCTCTAGAGCCGATGAAGGCTATTCCGTTGTGTAATTGATCTCCATACGCCGTACATGCACATCTGAGACCGCAAGAGCAACACAGGTGACGGCGAGGATTCCCAGAATTGCCAAAGGCGGGGACACTGGATCGGCGTTGGAGATCAGCAGTGCAAAGAGCCCCGGCGTGCCTGGAGAAACTGGTATTTCGACCGGACAGAGTGACTTGAGGTAATAGATCACGCTGAACTGCTTCAGTACCGCCGGGAGAAACGGATTGATCCCCTCCCAAATCAAGACTGCTGCTGCCGGAACGATCGGATTCCGGAATAACATTCCAGCGACAAGAAAGAAGGCGCCGTAGCCGATGCACGCAAGCACGGTGACGCCGACATATACAAAAGTGTGTTCGAGACCATGATTATGGTAAAGGTACACGTTGCGCATATGCGGACTGAAATGCCAGAGGAACGCCACGGATTGAATGACTTCGCTGGTCACAAAAATCGTGCAGGTAGCCAACAAGCCTGCCAGAAATTTGCCTGCCATCAGGACTTCGCGGCGAATCGGCGCAAGAAAGTAGAAATGCAGACTCTTGTCGAGGACTTCACCGCGGAAAAGGTTCATGAAGATTCCGAGGCAGCCAAAGAATATGGCCAGCCGTAAGAAGAAGAATTGGAAGACGCCGGCAAACATGATGGCGTCCTGGCCCATGTTGAATCGCTCATGAATCTGGGTATTCTCGACCTTGCCGTTTACTAGGCTAACGTAGAGATCATTCTGTCCGTCGGAGTAGTGGTAGTCCTCTCGAGAGACCTCCTCGGTTGAGTCAGGTCCGGTAAATCGACGTTCCTGCCAGTGGAAATTAAGCGGCGGCTTCCCTAAGATTGCAATCACCTCGCGCTGTGTCATTCCTGGCTTGATCGCAGCCAGATCCTGATACGACAAATGCTTTTCACCTTGGCGTGCGATGCTGGCAGCTTTGTGCTGCTCGTTCGACATGACCACCGCGTAGGCGATAAACAGAACAACCGGCAAAGCAGCCAGAACGTAAATCCACAAACCGCGTTTGGCAAAGAAGGTCTTTTTCAACTCGAGACCAATCACCGCCTTCACCTGTGCCCACCACACGCGCCTCATCGCATCACCTCTTCACTGCCGATCAGGTATTCATACACCGAAAGGACATCGCCGTCGGCTGGGGCGATCGATTCGATCTGAATACCGTTCATGGCGAGCTGATTCATCGCAAGGTAGAAGCGGTCTGCATCTCTGGTCTTCATCAGCAACCCGCGCCCATCTTTGTGAATAGAGACTTCGACCGCATATTCGGCTTCGAACAACTTCGCAGCAAGTTCCCGTGGACGATCGCAGCGGATCAGAATCTGTGTGGGATGTTCCTGGATCTCCTCGCGAACACTTTGAATCTGACCTTCTGCGACGACGTATCCATTGCTGAGCAGGATGACCTGATCGGAAATGACGTCCACTTCGTGAAGAATATGGCTGGAGATGATCACATAACAGCCTTGCGCCGCGGACGCGCGAAAGAGGGCGATCATCTCGGTTCGTGCCAGTGGATCAAGGCCGTTCAACGGTTCGTCGAGCACAATCACCCTTGGTTTGTGCGCTAATGCCTGAGCCAGGCGAATTCTCTGACGCATACCTTTGCTATATGCCGCAATTTTTCGCGAAGCCGCATCCATCATATTGACGCGCTCGATTGCCTGCTGGGTGCTTCGTTCAGCATCCTGCCGTGTCATGCCCGACAAGCAGAGATAAGAGTAAATGAACTGGAATCCGGTAAGGCCCTTCGGAAATGCGTCGAACTGAGTGGAATAGCCGACGAACTTGAAGAGATTCTCCGGATCGTCGGTCGTGCAGCCAAGCACCTCGATGCGTCCGCGACTCGGCTTTACCAGGCCGGCCATCAGATTCATCAGGGTGGTTTTTCCGGAGCCGTTGGGACCGACCAGACTTGTAATGCCTGGCGGAATGGAGAGGTTCACTCGGTTCACACCGAGGATTTCGCCATAGAACTTCGAGACGTCCTCGAAGACGATGCGTTCGTTCACTGGACGACCTCATAAGCGCGAACCTTTCGCATCAGAAGCCAGAGGCAGATGGAGCAGTATAAGACCAGTGCGACGCTGGCTTGGAACGCCGAGATCGCATTGTGAGCTTCAATATTGAAGAGGCCGATCCAAACGGTTCCAATCAGGTAGGCTACGTCGACAAAGTGGCCCGCGTCGATTCGAAGGACGCCATTAATGGCTTGCGCGAATCCCGCACCGAAGAACATGACCGCAAGCAGCAGGGCTCCGGCGACAACTCTCCATTTAACCCAGGCAGACAGGGCCATGGCCAACAGCGAGAGAATTATGATCCAGATCAGAGAACCGAGAATCAGGCTGCCACTGATCCACAAGTTGTCCCAGGCCCAACTCGCTCCGGCGAAGCTGGCCTGAATGAAAAACAGAACGACGCCTGGAATCCAGGTGATTTCCGAGAGCAGAATTCCGAGCACGGAAGCCTTTCCGAGTACATACTCGGCACGGGAGAAAGGCCGGCAGAAATATAGAGGCAAGGCGCCATTCGCCAAATCGGGCGAAATCAAACCGGGTCCGGCAAACGCTGTCATGAGAAATGCGAGCACACCCTGCACGCTTATGAAGCGAAAAAAGAACATGTTGTCGATGGAGATGAGCTGGCTGGGGATACCCAGTTTCGCGAGAAAACTCGCGCTATGCGCAAGATAAATTATCACCAGGCAAGCGATTGGATAGAAAAAGCAGAGTACAAAAAAGCCAGTTTGGACCTTGGAACGAAAGAGATTCCTGCGAAAGTAACGGAACAATACGAGAAACCTCGACCATTCGGGCGTCAGAGCTCCGGAATAGGGTCGGTAGTTACGTCTGTAAATTGCCATGTTCGGGCTCGCTAACTGCGATTCAACTCTCCATCGCCTTCAGGAAAATGTCTTCCAGTGAATCACGGCGGAAATTCATGCGCCTGATCCGGACCTGCTGGTCCGCGGCGATACGGAAAATATCACGGGTTTCGATTCCGTCCCCCAGAACCATCTTCATGCGGTTTGCACTCACTGCGCACTCGCAGCCAAGCTTCTCGACGGCCGCGGTGAAGTTGCCATTTGCGCCGTAAATCTCCAATTCAAGAAATCGTTTGTTCGCACGGCGCTCTTCATCGAGATTCGAGTAATGGGCGATCTGGCCATCCTTGAGGATGAGTACTTCGTCGCAAGTATCCTCGACGTCCCGCAGCAGATGAGAACAAAGAACGACTCGCATCTCTTTGGCATCGCGAATCTCGCGGATCATGCGGATCATACGTTGGCGCGCCGAAGGATCGAGCCCGTTCGTCGGTTCATCAAGGATTAACAGCTTTGGCCCGTGAACGATCGCCTGGGCCAGCTTCGCGAGTTGCTTCATGCCAAGCGAATAAGTCCCAAGCTGGCGGTACCGGGCCTCGGCCAAACCTACGTAGAACAGAGCTTCGTGCGCGCGTTCCAGAGCAACCTTTGAAGGCAGACCGGACAGTTCTCCCATCATCTGTATGAATGACACGGCATTCATTTTCGAAATGAATGCGTCGTTCTCAGGCATGTAGCCAACGAGACCGCGAATAATCTTTATGTCGTTGTGTATGTCGTGCCCAAACACTTTGGCCGAGCCGGCGACAGGCTTGTAGAAGCCGAGAAGAGTATTGATTAAAGTGGATTTGCCCGCTCCATTTGGACCCAGCAAACCAATCGCACTGCCGCCAAGCGAAGCTGTGAGACCGCGAAGGATGTCGCGATCACCGAAGCGAACTGTGAGACCGTTAAGTTCGATCAGTCGAATGGGCGGAGCACCAGACAGCGTGGTTTCGGCAGCGCTGAGTGGTGCTCCGAGTTGAGATGTCGTACTCACTGCACTTGCGGTGTTAACTGTGTGCCCGTTACGGTAGCGCCCAGGAACATTTGGGGGAAGAATGGCCCATTATGCCCCATGGTCAGCAGCGTTCCCAGATCAAATCCCATGAATCCGGTATTGCTGGCAACGGTGATCCGGCTGGGCTGGCCGTAAGCGTAGATCATCCCGGGGGCGGAGTTCGCCGTGAGAGCATCGATCGACCGTCGCTGCTGCGCGGTTAGCGCTCCACTAGCCTTTAACCTCTCGGCAACCGGGCCAACGACCGGTCCGACGTTGTGATAAAAGATCCCAGAAAAATTGGTGTATCCGTCGCTCGGTAAGAGCGCCTGGAATGTGGACGAGTGCGTCAGACTGTATCCTGCATCCCGAGTCTGGATTGCCCGCGAGATGGTACCCATGTCCGGCGCAGCAATCAGATAGCTATCGACAAAGGTGTAGTCGATCTCATAATTAAGCTGGTTCGGACTGGTGATCACGTAGTACAGCCGGGAGCCGACTCGCTTGCTCGTGACCTGAAGCGCATGGCGGTGGTTGTTTTCTCGGTTATAACTGTCGATTAGCTTTTCAATCGTCGATTGCAGAGTCGCCGGATCGTAAACTTCAACGATCATCTTCCATCGCGGAGTCGGCAGCATCGGCCCATCGAACGCCATGGTGACTTCGCCGCCTAGAGGTGCAGCGATGTCATTAAGAACGTTCACTCCAGCTTTGGCTTCGAACTCGGCCAAATGCTGGGTGAACTCTGGGTCGCCGCTCCCGGCCATTTTGAAGATTTCTTCCATGATGCTTCTCGGGTTCTTGATCACGGCTGAGGTCACCATACTCGCATCAGGCGAAACAAACTCTAGCGATCCCATCGATGCCGGTGCAGCGAGCCAGGATGCGACGCCTTGTCGTTCTGAAGCAAACGTCAGATCTGCGTGACTCTCGCTCTTACCCGCAAGATCACGATGTCCCATCATCAGGTATCTCACGTCGCCGATGCCAGGCGGCAGATCGTGACGGCTGCCATCAGCTTGTTGTACGTTTGGCCGGACAATTTGTTCCATATCGGCGCAGAAAAGCCATTCGACGCCCTGCTGATAGGAAGCAACAATCTGCTGGTAGAAGGGAGTTCCCGCGAATTGGCTTTGTCCGTTTTGTTGTGAGCGGCCGGCCGCTAACTGCAACTGGCTCAGGTCCTCACTAGCAACCATTAGATCACCGTTCATGTAGACCAGCAGAGGATGGCCGGCAACCGGCGTTGCTGACCAAGGATCGCGGACGATCTGCAGCTGGTTTTGGGAAGAAATGGCGCCGAGGCGCTTTCGTTCTGACTCAAGAAAGCTGTCGAGCCCCGGCTGCCGCACTCTGGCGAGGATGACGGGAGCTGTGTACGTTGCTCCGTTCTTGCCGGCCGCAAGCACGATCTCATCGCCAAGATAGCTGCTGAAGTTCTTCAGCTGATCGAGCACATCTTGCAGCTTGGGCCCGTTACCTTTCTGCTGCTGCCTTAACCAATCGCGGAGAGCGGGGCTCTGCTGCAGCCTGTCCTGAAAAAGACGGTTGGCCTCGCCGATCGTGTTCGCGAGATTGGGGATGGCTGCATATACCACAGTGTGATCCGGAACGAGCGGTAGAAGGTCGGAACTGTAGCGCAATCCAGGTCCGGGTAGGGCGGCGAACTGTTTCTGGAGGATTGCGAAGTCGCCCAGAAGCGCTAGATATTTCGCCGAGTTCCGGCTCCAGGCGATCTCGTCCTGAACGGGCACCTTCGAGACGGCTGGACTTGACGTCGCCTGCTCTCCCGCCGTCAGGTCCGCGCTGGTCTCGCCGAAATCGACGCGGACAACCCCTTCAACTACGGCCACACGAGAACCCTTGATACCTCGGTTTACGGAGAAGATGGTGCCCTTCACGGAAACCAAGCCATCCTCTGTAGCAACGTACAAATGTCGGCCGGCTTGCTGCTTCGCCGCTTGCACGATTACCTGGCCTCCTTGGAGATGGATCGTGGTGCCGCGCCACTGGCGGGAAACGGAGACCTCGGCACGAGGCCCCATCTCAATGAGGGAACCATCGAGCAACCGCACGACTGCGGTCGAGGATTTGGCGGTGCGTATCTCGTCGCCGTTGCGAATCTGGTATCCGGCGGGAATCAGATGCACGTCAGCCCCGTTTACGGCATATAGCGAACCGTCGACGGCTTGAACCTCGGCGCGAATCGGGTGCTGTCCGGGAAAAAGCCCGTTCGAGAATGCAAAAACGACGACGAGAACCGCCGCAATGGCCGCTGCTCCCATCGCCCACTGCCACGCGAATGAGTTGGGGCTCTTCTGCAGTGTCCAGACTTGCTGACGCTCGCCATCTCTGGCGCGTTCCAACGCCTGGCGGCAGTCCACACACGTGTGCACATGATCTGCGAACAGCAACGCGCGGGCGGGCAGCAGTTCCTTCGTCAGATAGTCAGGGATCAGTGACTGGAAATCCTCGCAGGTGCGTAGCGTTTGTGCACTCGCGTGAGTTGCCGGATTGCCGCCGGAAAGCGATTTCCACACCCGATCACTGGCTTGGGCGACAAGCTTCTCATCCACGCTCTCATTTTGGATTGTCGAAAGCAAGCGATCGAATTTCTCGTTATTCATGACCTGTCTCCTAGGTACTTCGCGAGTTGCTTGCGAAGCTGTTGCCGCGTTCGATAGACCGTCACAGCTACCAGCACCTGAGAAATCCCGAGCATCCGGGCGATTTCGAGATTGCTCATGCCCTCGATGAATCTGAGAGCAAAAATCTCTGCCGCTCTCGGTTGCAGCGCGGTCAACGCGCGTGCCAGGGCCTGCCGCAGTTCCGTGATGTCGCCATCCGTGCGGCTGCTTGGAACCTCGACCAGTTCGACGGTGGGGTTCGACTGCCGCGAGCGGATGACGTCAAGGGACGCATTGATCGCCGCACGGCGAAGGTAGCTCTCTTCGTTTTCCATCGCGTCAGATTGTGATGCTCGGCGAACAAGGCGAAGAAATACTGTTTGCAGCACATCCTCTGCATCTGCCGCGTTGCCAGTGATCCGATAGGCGGTGCGGAAGACAAGTCCGTGGTGCGATCGAAAGACTCGTTCGAGTTCAATTGGAACGGCGATTCTCGGTTCCTCGACTAGTACGCTTTGCAGGGTACTCCTCCGTACAGCTGGCTTTCACCATTAAAGACGTACGAGTGGCGGGATTATTACAACGAGGTTACTTTTGTCTGTATGGGGATGAATGGCAGTATGTAAGGCCAAGCCAAACCGCTCTCGCGCAGCCACGAAGTATGCGGGTTCGGCGTCAACAAGGGTTTCGAAGCTGGTCAGACCTGCAGGTTGCGCAGGTAGGAGACGCTCTCTTTCATCATCTCCAGTTTCATCTCGACGAAATAGTTCTTGACACCGCCGGTCTTGGCGGCCGTGAAGATCTTCTTCCAATCGAGGGTATCTTGGCCGACTGGCACGATTTTTTTTGTCTGAGCGGACCATCCTTGAACGTGCATAGAAACAAATCGACCGGGATATTTCGTGAAATACTCCGCAGCGTCGAAGCCTTCGCTGATCGTGGAAACCTGGAACTGGAATTTGACGAGCTTAGGATCAAGGAGTTCGAACAGTACATCGTAGGTGCGCTTGCCGTCGACGGTTGAAGTCTCGAAGCTTTCGTTGTGCAACGCCTGCTGGATACCTGCGACAGCCGCGTTTGCCGCCATTTTGTTGTACTCCTCAGCGGCACGCTTCACATCGTCCATCGCGGGATGTTTTGGACCGTCAAGGCTCGGCACCAGCATCTGCGTGAGCCCGAGATCCTTCGCCCATGTGATCCGGTCTTCCTGATTTTTGCGAAGCTCGTCTATGCCGAAATGAGAGCTGACACAAACCAGACCGGCGTCGTGAATGATCTTCTTAAGTTCCGCACCTTTGAATTTTGCGAGGCCGCCGAACCCGTTGTCGCTATAACCCACAGGGGAGCACAGTTCGATGCTCTGGAATCCGGCATCTGCGAGTTGTTTGAGCGTGCCGGCGAAGTCTTTGGCGATCATGTCACGGACCGGCCATGTTTGACATCCAATGGGAAATCCCAGTGGGTTTGCCTTTAGATTCAGTACGCCGGACGATAGCAACCCGACTCCCACGGCCGAAGTAGCAGCGACTTGGCAGAATTCCCTTCGCGTGATTGCAGTCATAGTAGTCTCCTCCTCTTCTCTCATAAATGCGTCCGTCTAAAGCTCCCATCCACTGCGGCGCTCGGGACGGATATATCTCTGCGCCAAGTCGGAGTTATTGACCCGGAGGTTAACCGGGTCCCACGCCAGCCTCTGGCCGGTGAGCACGGCAAGGTTACCGAGTAACAACGTTTGCGTCACCAGATCTTCGAATTCAAAATTACCGCCCGGCTTCAATTTTCCACCCTTGCATGCGTCCAGCCACTCGCGTTCATTCCCCGGCGATCGGGGGAGCGTTTTTGGCGGTTGCTTATACGCGTCCATTTTGCTTTGGGGGATCAGCCTCGGGTTCCTTCCATTGAATCCGCACAGAATCTTGCCACGGTCTCCGACAAAGAGCAGCCCCTCGTCCTCATCCGGTTCTCCGCGGAAAGGCCGATCCGCCTCTAGTTCGGGCGGACGAGCGGGCTTGAGACCGCCGTCGTACCAGGTGAAGTGCAGCGGAGGCATATCGCCCCGAGCCGGGAAATCGTAATGAATAATTTCAGCCTGAGGGTAGGTTTCATCGTAGCGATCGGTAGAACTCGCCTCGATGCTTACCGGCACTTCCAGCTTCATGACGCGGAAGATCGTATCGTAGCTGTAGCAGCCCATGTCGCCGAGGGCGCCGCAACCGAAATCGATCCATCCGCGCCAGGAGAAAGGCAAGTAGCAATGATGGAATGGGCGCTCCAGTGCTGGACCCAGCCAGAGGTTCCAATCCAGACCTTCGGGCACGGGCTCCGTCTCTTTCGGACGCTCGACCGCTTGTGCCCAGAATGGCCGGCTGGACCAGTTGATTACCTCACGCACAGGGCCGATGGCTCCGTCCCAAATCCACTCGCAGAGCAGGCGCGTGTCTTCGGACGCTTGGTTGGCAACGGCGATCTGGGTTGCGACTCCTGTCTCGCGCGCGATTTCGGCTATCCGCTTAGACTCGTAGATCGTGTGCGTTAAAGGCTTTTGACAGAAGACGTGTTTCTTCCTCTTCATCGCTGCGGCGGAGACCGCAGCATGTAAGTTGTCGGTCGTGCAGACGACGACCGCGTCCACGTCTTTCTCTTTCTCGAAGAGCTCGCGGAAGTCGTTGTAGGCTGCACAGCCTTTGTATTCCCCTGACCGTTTTTGCGCGCCGTAATAACCTTCCACAATCTTCTGAGTTGGCTCCCGGCCGGCCATCCCACTGGTGACTTGCATTGAATGCGTGAGTTGAATCGGCTGATCCGGGCTTAGCCAATCCCATCCGCTGTTAACCCCTAGCAACTTGCGCACAGAATTGCAGAACTCGTGCGTACTCCATTGCGGATAGCCGGCGCTGCCTTTGTTGACATCGCAGACCGCGACGCCTTGAACGTCCGGTTCGCGCAGAAAACGGAGCATCACGCGCAGGCCTTGCGCTCCCACGCCTATGAAGGCGATGTTGACCTTGTCGCTCGGGGGGACATATCCGAGCCCACCGAGCACGTGTCGTGGAACGATCGAGAAAGCGACGGCTGCGCCGGCAGCTTTTGCCAGGAAGTCTCGTCGGGAGATGGGGGGCGCTGAGAGGCTTTCGGGAGCGTGGTCCTTCATTGTTCCTCCTCGCAGCCGTGTCATTCGGCGTGCGCGAACACAATGACCCGGATACTGTAAACCCTCAGCACCCAAGCTCACAATGTCGGCAATCACTCGTGTCGTACACTAAACGTGCCTTGTTGCTTGGCGAACTTCCGTACGCGAGTTCGAGTCCGACTTCTCACGAATCTGTTGGAGTGACTTCAAAGTATGCGCGTCGACGCTCATCAGCATTTCTGGATTTACAATCCGCCGGAATACGAATGGGTCGATGGCTCAATGGAAGCGATTCGTAGGGACTTCCTGCCGGGGGACTTAGAACCTGAGCTTCAGCGTAACGACTTCCATGGATCCATAGCCGTACAGACACGTCAGACCTTGGAAGAGACTCGTTGGTTGCTCCAATTGGCACAGAGAACACCAAAGATCCTCGGGGTAGTCGGTTGGGTTGACCTGTGTTCGGTGAATGTTCGTTCTCAGTTGGACGAGTTTATGCGAAATCCCAAGTTGGTCGGAATCCGACACATTGTGCAGTCCGAGCCAGATGACCGTTTCCTTTTGCGTGAAGACTTCCTTCGTGGAGTGTCGCTGCTTGCGGAGTTCGACCTCGCATATGACATCCTTATCTATACAAAGCAGCTTCCGGTAGCAGCGGAGTTTGTTGAGGGATTCCCGAAACACCGTTTTGTGCTTGACCACCTGGCAAAGCCTCCCATCAAGAGCCACGAAATTGGATCGTGGGCCGTTGGAATTCAACGCTTGGCGGCCTTCCCGAACGTCTTCTGCAAGCTTTCTGGATTGGTTACTGAAGCGGACTGGCATGGCTGGAAGCCGGAGGACATCACTCCTTATCTGAACGTAGCATTCGAAAGTTTTGGAACTTCGCGGCTGATGATTGGCTCAGACTGGCCTGTATGCCTAGTAGCGAGTTCGTATGCCCGCACGATGGACGTGGTGAAGGACTATCTGCGGAACCAGACGCCAGCGACTCGCGATGCCGTGCTCGGTGGAAACGCGCAGCGCTTCTGGCGCCTTACACCGCAAGCTTGAAGACCGCCCGCCCCAAAACCGAATTTGCGGGTCATTCCGCGAACATTTACACTGCCCAGCATCGGTCTTCTTCGGATTAAGTGCCCATGAGATTCCGCGTGTTACAACTTGATTCCCGCGACAACGTCTTGGTGGCGCTGGAGGACCTGAAGCAAGCCGAAAGCGTCGAATGGGACCGGCAGCGGTACGTCTTGAAGACGGACGTTCCAGCTAAGCACAAATTCGCCACCAGGGATCTTGCGGCGGGTGATCGCGTTCTGATGTACGGAGGCCTGGTCGGACAAGCTGTCAAACCCATTGCCGCAGGAGAGCTTCTGACCGTCAGCAACATCTGCCATCAAGCCTCGCCCTTTCATGAACAGTCCGAACCGTTCTATTGGACGCGGTCGGACGTCTCGCGCTGGAACGAAGCAACATTTCGCGGGTATGAACGATCGGACGGACAGGTCGGCACGCGAAATTATTGGCTGGTCGTGCCGCTGGTCTTTTGCGAAAACAAGAATATTCAAGTCCTGAAGCAGGCGTTCGAAGAGGAACTGGGCTTCGCGGCTCCTCAAGTGTACCGCCGTCAGGTTGCCGAACTGGCAAGACTCTATCGTGAAGGAAATCTCGAACGCCCAGACGGCCCCACAGTTTCTGGGGAATCGACTACGCCTGCGCACCAGCGCATGTTCAGCAATGTGGATGGAATCCGTTTTCTCCTGCACGGAGGTGGATGCGGTTGCACAAGCGAAGACTCAGAGAACCTGTGCGGGTTGCTGGCGGGTTATATTCATCATCCCAATGTGGCAGGAGCGACTGTTCTCAGTCTCGGCTGCCAGCACGCGCAGGTGGAGGTTCTCCACAACGAGATTCGTAAGCGCAATCCAAGTTTCGCTAAGCCCCTGTTCATCTTCGAGCAGCAGAACAGCGGTTCCGAATCGGCCATGATGACCGAAGCAATCCGTCAGACGTTCTTCGGTCTGGTGGAGGCAAACAAAGCGCAGCGCGTCGACGCTCCTCTCTCGAGATTGTGCGTTGGACTGAAGTGCGGAGGTTCCGACGGATTCTCTGGAATATCTGCGAATCCCGCGATCGGGCACACTTCCGACCTGCTGGCCGCCCTGGGAGGTCGAACAATTCTGTCGGAATTTCCGGAGCTGTGTGGCGTGGAGCAGGAACTCATTAATCGCGGGCGCGGCCGCCAGATCGGCAATCGATTTATGAATCTGATGAACGACTATGCGGCGCGAGCCGCTGCCGTCCGATCGACGTTCGAAATGAATCCGTCGCCCGGCAACCGGCGGGACGGACTGCTCACCGACGCAATGAAGTCTGCGGGCGCGGCGAAGAAGGGTGGCAAGTCTCCGGTCACGGCGGTGCTCGACTATCCGGAATACTCGACGGAGCCTGGCCTCAACCTGCAATGCACTCCCGGCAGCGACGTGGAATGCGTCACGGCGCAAGTCGGCGCCGGCGCGAACATCGTTTTATTCACAACGGGTTTGGGGACGCCCACCGGCAATCCCATTACACCCGTCGTGAAACTCTCTACCAACTCCGCGCTGGCGAGGCGCATGCACGACATCATTGATATCGATACGGGCGCAATTATCGACGGGGGGCAGACGATTGAGCAGATGGGAGAAACCGTCTTGGAGTTCGTGGTAAAGGTTGCTAGCGGAGGAATCCGGACCAAGGCCGAGATCAGGCAGCAGGAGGATTTCATTCCCTGGAAACGAGGTGTCTCCCTCTGAGTGACGGTAAGAATGTGAATCGCGATTTTCGGCTGGACGGAAAAGTGGCCGCAATCACCGGCGCGGGAAGTGGAATCGGCCAAGCCATCGCGTTCAAGTTTGCAGAGCACGGCGCGAGTGTTCGCATTCTGGATGTCAATGAAAAGGCTGCGGAAGATACGCGACAGCAGATCAAAGCGCGTGGTGGTCAAGCCTCAATTCACCCCTGTGACGTAACCGACCAATCGGCAGTGAAAGCTGTTCTTGGGAAATTATTTGTCGGCGAACAGATTCATATTCTTGTCAATAATGCGGGTGTTTCACACATAGGAACGGTCGAGAGCACCACGGAGGCGGATTTCGATCGTCTCGTCCGCGTCAACATCAAGGGCTTCTACAACTGCATGCAAGCCGTCGTTCCGCACCTGCGCGAACATGGTGGAGGAGTCATCCTAAACATGGCGTCGATCGCGGGCTCGGCGGGGCTCGCAGATCGTTTTGCCTACTCCATGACCAAGGGAGCTGTCATCGCCATGACCTATTCTGTAGCGCGGGACTATCTAGCCCATAACATCCGCTGCAACTGCATTTCTCCTGCGCGGGTCCACACCCCTTTTGTGGACGATTATCTGAAGAAGAACTATCCGGGCCGTGAGCAGGAGATGTTCGGGAAACTGGCAAAATCACAGCCGATCGGAAGAATGGCGGAGCCCGCCGAAGTTGCTTCCCTAGCCCTCTTTCTGTGTTCTGACGAAGCATCCTTTATCACTGGCGCGGACTATGCTCTTGACGGCGGATTTTTCAACCTGCGGGGATAAATCATGGATCTGGAATTGAAAGAGAAAGTCGTGATCGTAACGGGCGGCGCAAAGGGGATTGGCGCCGCTATTGTCCGCGCCTGCGCTGCCGAAGGGGCCGTGGCGGTAATCGTGGGCCGCGACGCGGACGCCGGCAAGAAGTTGCAGACTGAAATTCAGAGCAAGGGCGCACAATGCGGGTTGATCAGTGTCGATCTCAGCACTCCTGAAAGCTGCGAGCAGTCAGTCGCTCAAACTGTGAAAGAATTCGGGCGGCTTGACGGGTTGGTGAACAACGCCGGGCGAAACGACAAAGTGGGCCTTGAGCAGGGGAACCCTGCGGAGTACGTCGCTTCGCTGAATCGCAACCTGGTGCACTACTACAGCATGGCGCATTACAGTCTCCCTCATCTGAGGAGAGTTCGTGGGTCGATCGTAAATGTCGGTTCGAAAACCGCTGTTACTGGCCAAGGAAGCACTTCGGGGTATGCATCGTCGAAGGGCGCAATCATGGCACTCACTCGCGAGTGGGCTGCGGAATTGCTTCCTGACGGAATCCGAGTCAACACCGTGATTCCTGCCGAGGTCATGACGCCCCTTTATCGAAGCTGGCTGGACACGTTTCCGAATCCCGACGCGAAGTTGAATTTGATACTCTCGAAGATTCCGCTGGGCAAGAGGATGACCACCGCGGACGAGATCGCATCCATGGTTGTCTTTCTTCTTTCGCCTAAGTCCAGTCATACGACGGGGCAGCACTTGTTCGTCGACGGTGGGTATGTGCACCTCGACCGTGCTCTGACGTAACGATTTCAGCAAAAACGCCCCATGGCAATCCCTTCTGTCACAAGAAGTTGCGATATGGTTTCCTTTTCATGATGGCCACGGTTGTTCCCGCGAAGAGGGGTCTATGAAACGTCGCTTCTGTCTCACGTTGGATCTTAAGGATGATCCTGGATTGATCGCCGAATACAAGCGTCATCACGAGCGGGTCTGGCCCGAAATCATCGCAGGCATCAAACAGTCGGGCGTCCTGGATATGGAGATTTATTTGCTGGGAACACGGATGTTCATGATCATGGAGGTCGGAGACGATTTTTCCTTCGAAGCCAAGAGCGAAGCCGACCTCCGAAACCCCAAGGTGCAAGAGTGGGAAAAGCTGATGTGGAACTTTCAGAAGGCCCTTCCTGAGTCCAAACCGGGCGAGAAATGGGTGATGATGGAGAGGATCTTCAAGCTGCAGGCCTGACTCGCGCACCACATCAATCCACAGATGCGCTCGGTGATAAGGATGCGATTCCCCTCGAATCGAGGGAGTAAACTTCCCGCACTCAGCCGAGACCATCTTAATGGTCCCAAAGCTTTGTAAATATCACATAGGAGACGAGTTCTGGCAACCTGTTCGGGATTCGTAACGCAAAACGAACTTTCGCGGAACATTGACCCGTTTGGGAGAGAATTCGGCTAACACGAGGGGGAGAAGGAGTGGCTCCGGACGACTGTCCGAACTGCGGC
>Ga0335080_10000211_pt1 | contig 52136 bp, 52 predicted proteins | sample Lox_Sample_34_FD_206720 | JGI IMG/M metagenome (GOLD analysis project Ga0335080, IMG submission 206720) | Soil microbial communities from Loxahatchee National Wildlife Refuge, Florida, United States - Lox_Sample_3.4 | ecosystem: Environmental > Terrestrial > Soil > Wetlands | place: USA... | reverse complement strand
GTTGACATCCTGAGCGAGGATTGGTCTTTGCGCCCTAAAGCGCAAAGACCAACCGCAGTCGAAGGACCCCATGTTTCCTGATCCCGGCACCGGCGTGTCGGGGAGTTTCTGTCGGGAGCGCATGCTGCATCGTTAGAACGCCTTTCCAGGTTCGCTCGACTGCGCGGACATGGGGTCCTTCGACTCCGTGATGCTTCGCGTAGCGCGAAGCATCCACTCCGCTCAGGATGACAACGCGAAAATGGTGTACATCAATTCCGGACCCTGTCGGGCTCCAGGGCATGGGCAACCTTTTGCCACGAGCACTATCACCACAGGTTGCCCCGCCCCTCGCGCGTTTTGTCTAGTCCCGGAAAATCTTAGCGTGATTTTTCGGTCAAAAGTTGCGTAATCCGCCGCGGTTTAATCGTATACAGGATATATGTCGGCTCTGCCAATGACATTGAATACGACGGCCGAAACCGAAACGTCAAAGATTGCTCGAGGCTTACGGGAAGGGGATAGGGAGCTTCTTGCAGATCTGGTGGAACGCTTTCAGCAGCGACTGGTGCGCTACCTGCTATTCCTCACCGGGAGGCGAGACTATGCTGAGGACCTTGCGCAGGAGACCTGGGTTCGCGTGCTGCAACGGGGCGGCCAGTACAACGGGCGCCAGCGGTTTGAGCCATGGCTATTTGCGATCGCTCGCAATCTGGCAATCGATTACCTCCGGAAAAAACAAAAAACGGTACAGACAGATTCCTTGCCAGAGGATCACGATGCCATGCCGCTGTTGCCTTCCTCCGGCCCTTCCCCATTCGAAGCCGCGGCTCGGAGCCAGGACGCAATGCGTCTGGCCGGACGGCTGCAGATTCTGTCACCGCTGTATCGCGAGGCTTTGCTGCTGAGGTTTCAAGAAGAGCTGTCTCTTCCGGAAATTGCTCAGGTTTTGGGTGCCCCGATCACTACGGTGACGTCCCGGATCTATCGCGGTCTTGCGGCACTGAGATCCGCATTTGAGGAAGGGGGTGATTCGCCTGGAGTGTAATAAGAAATTTCGCGAGCTGATCGACCGGTCTTTCGCGGAAGAGGTTTCAGAGCGCGAAAGACAGCTCATCCATGACCACATCCGCGCCTGCAATGGCTGCAAGCGCTACCTCGAGCTAACGGCGCGTACGATTCAGGGGTTGCGGGAATTCACCTTTGCGAGTGATCCAGATTCTAAGGCCCGGGTCCTTGAGCTTCTTGCGCATCACACCGGGACAATGCGACCGCACAAGGTGCAATCCAAGGTCTGGCCTGCATTTGCTTTAGCGCTCTTGCTGTCATTCGTGGGATCGGCGCTCGCGTACCGGGTGGCCGAGCTGCTGGCGGTCCCCATGCATCTCGACACGGCGCAAGTCCAGACAGGCGTGCTCATCTTCTGGCTGCTGCCATCTGTTTGCTCCGCCTTATGTCTGCTCGCGGTGCGTGGCGAGAATCGAGGCATGGCATGACACTGCAATCGGCGGTGCTTTTGATAGCGTTCGCCTGCGGGCTTGGAGTTGCGGCTGTCTTGTTGGGAACGGCAAGACGGAAAATTCTGCCCGCGTTGGCCATGACCATCGCGGCGCTGGCGATCCCGATCAGCGTGGTCTTTTTTGCCTCCAGCAAGGGCCGTTCTGTCCTTGCCTCCCAACGGCTCCTCAGTACCCTGCCAGAAGCGCTTTGGTTTGGCTTGACGTTTGGCGTCTTCACCGCCGCTTTCTTCCTGGCCCTCGGATATGTCTATGGGGACGCAAAGCGGCGTCAAATGCCTGCCTGGGTCTGGGTGATTGCCGCTTTCGTCATACCCAATTTGATTGGATTCATCCTCTATTTTTTGATCCGGCAGCCGCTCCTTCAGCCTTGCCGTTCCTGTGGCAAGCCGATTCGAGCCGGAGAAGCTTTCTGCTCGCACTGCGGATGCTCGCAGGGTTCCAGTATCGAGCGCATCCCAGCTGACAATCGCTCAATCTGAAGAAAATGGCGGCAATGACCTTGCATCGCACAAAAATGGAGGACGGTATGAAGCGTGAGCGCGCCCTACAAGTATTGTTAGTGTTGTTGGGCTTGTTTTATTGCTTTTGGGGCTATCTCCTGTTCGACTCTCTGTGGCACTCCAGGTGGCTGAACGGGCATAACGATGTTATGCCGATGTTCCTCAGCCTTAACACGGCTCTCGGGCCCTGTCTGTTGCTGGCGGCTAAGCAGCCGGCCAAGCATCGCTTAATGATCTTGTACGGGGCGTTGTCAAGCCTTGCCCATGCGTTCACGATGACAATCCAATCGGCGCAGGCCCTTGCGCACGGGATGCACAGGAAAGATAGTCCCCAGGACATTGTGATCTTTGTCGCAATTGGAGTCGCGCTGCTTGCACTCCTCCCGCCGAAACAGCCATCACCGGCCGGCGCGCATATCAGTGAGCCGCGCGTTGCCGAACCCTAGAGGATTTGGTCCACCGCCGTGCGTGTACCGAGAGGCAATGAGTCCTCAAGTGAGAAACGCGGGGGCAGACCGGACGTCACACTGGTTTTTGGAAGCAGGCAGAGAACGGGCGCCTACGGCCCCACTCCGCCGGTATGGCAGTCTGCGCAGCTGACCTGCGTCAGGTCGCCGATGTCCACCGGATGCTGGAAGGTCGGAACCGGAGCCTTGGCAGTCGCGATGCCCTCGGTTTCCGACAACAGCGAGTGGCACTGATTGCAGTCCCGGCTGATGACGCGTCCATCGGCACTGACGTGCTGGCCGTCGTGGCAGCGGAAGCATCCCGGATAGTAGTAATGGCCCAGGTTGTTGGGATGCGTTTGCCAGTTTAGTTTCATGTCGGGGAACGTGGTGCGTCCGTAGATCTGCTGGACTTCCGTCACCGCGTTGCGGATCTCCATCTGCCGGGTCTTCGCCACGTCAGGATACTTGGTCTCGTAGAATCCCTGAATGCCGCTGGCGATGCTGCTCATCGCCTCGTCTTTCGTCTTGTAGGTCGCCGAGAGGACGGTGACGGCTTCCTGTTTGATGAAGGGCAATGCCACATCGACGCGGCGAGCCAGGATTGCCTGATCGACCGCCTGGTCCGGCGGAACGTAGATGTGCGTCGGACGATTGTGGCAGTCGACGCAATCCATGTGGTGGCGTGACGCTTTCGCGATCTGATCCTTGGTGAGGGTCGAGTCTTTCGCGTAATACTCGGTCACGCGCCCCTGCATATCTTCGACGTGAATGTAGGGAATCACCTGGCGCTTGTCATCGGTGGCAACGTAGTCGATCTTGTTGCTGATGTTCATGTGCCAGTGAATGCCTTCCGGCGCGCCGGTTGCCGGATCGCCGCCGCCCGTCTTGATGATCATGCGAATCTGGCGCAGCGTGTTCTTCTCGTCGTTGGCGTAATGAGAGAAGACTTTCAGCTGGCCGCCGTAGAACTTCTTCGGCCAGTGGCACTGCTCGCACGTTTCCTGCGCCGGGCGCAGGTTTCTGACCGGAGAGGGAATCGGACGCGGGAATGTGTTGAAGATGGTCGCGAACACCTGCCGGCTGCCCGAGAGCTTCGACTTCACGAACCAGGTGGCTCCTGAGCCGACGTGGCACTCCGCGCAGGTCACGCGCGCATGCGGCGAGAGCTGATACGCGGTGTACTCCGGAATCATTACCGTGTGGCAGAGCTGTCCGCAGAAAGAGGTCGTCTCCGTGAACTCGTAGGCCTTGTAGCTTCCAGCGGCACTGACGACCACAAACACCAGCAGGAACGAAAAGAATGAGATCGCCGCGCTGCGCTGCGTCGGGTCGTTGAGATCAACCCGCGGATAGAAGGCGGAGGGAGCCACCTTCTTCCGACGTTCCAGGAGCATACCGGCCAACATCAGCAACAAGCCAAGAATCAGGAAGCCGGGCGAGACCATGTACGCCAGAATGCCGATATAGGGGCTGGGTTTGGTGGCGATCTGATCGATCAGAAAGAAGATGAAGATGTTGGCAATACTGACGATGGCCAGCGCGACTCCCGCCAGACTAACGGGATTGCGAAGTAGCATCCGCGAACGATGCCAGGGTTCGATCTCCGGCGTTGGCGTCTTCTCAGTCTCCATGCTTGACCTCAGTGGCCTCGGATTCTTCCGTCACTGACTCGGACTCTTCGTCAGCAGCAGGCGCGAGAACCGGGTGCGGATCCAATCCGTGCTCGTCACGGTAGTGGTGCAGGCTCATCTTTCCATCCCACCACGCCCAGTTCATCGGGTAAACATCGGGATCAAGAAATACCTGATAGAAGTGCCATACCACGATCGCCAGCGTCGCCAGCACCGCTTCGTAATAGTGGATGGCAGTGGCGACGTCGAGCCACCAGCGCGGCAGATGATTGCCAAAGAAAATCTTTGCCCACAACATAACGCCGGTGCCAGCCATGACGAACATGCCCCAGACCAGCGCCCAGTATTCGGCTTTCTCCGCATAATTGAAGCGCGCGAATTCCGGTTTGCTGCGAGACAGTCCAAGATAGTACGAGAGATTTTGCCACGCGCCCAGCGCGTCGTCCAGGGTGGGGAACAGATCACGAGCCAGCTGCCGGCCTTCTTTTGTCACGAGAACGTGCAAGAAATGATAAAGACTGACGCCGATCAGAACCACGGCGGCAATGCGGTGCAGGAGGCGCCGCATGTGCTCTCCCAACGACAGCATCGACGCGAACCACGAGTCAGGGAACTTCAGGGCAAATCCGGTCAGCACCAGCAGGATGAAGCTCGAGAGCAATGCGGCGTGTTGCCAACGGAAATGCAGCGGCATGCGCACGACGAATCCGTGTTCCAGCTTGCGGCGCGCGATCACCTTGGCGCGCCAGATGATGAAGTTATGCAGCAGCATGCCGCCGATCACGGCGAAGATCATGCTGAGGTAGAACTTGCGGATCCAGCGCACGGCCTTGCTGCCGATGTCGGCCGAGAGTGGCGCATCGACGTGAACCTTCGCCGCCACGAATTTCTCTGTCACGCCCGGGTGGCATTGTCCGCAGGTTCGCGCCAGGTTCGAAGGATGAATGGTCGAGCGTGGATCGCTCGAGGGAAAGATGCTGTGCGTGCCGTGGCAGCTGGCGCAATTTGCCACGACTTGCGATCCCAGGCGAGAAGCCAGTCCGTGATAACTGGCGAGATAGGTTGTGGCGCGTCGGCCTTCCACACCGAATTCCTGCGAGAGCCGCACGCCTTCATGGCAGCGGGCACACGTAACTTGCGCAACATTCTGCGCGGAGACCGGCGAATTCGGGTCCGTGTGCGCCTTGATGGAGTGGATGCCGTGGCAATCGGTGCAAACCGGTGCCTGCCAGTTCGCCCTGGAGATCGCCTGGCCGTGAATGCTCTGCTGGAACTCCTTCGAGATCTGATCGTGGCACTTGCCACAGGTCAGGGGAACGTTGAACTTGAAAATCGGGGACTTCGAGTCCCTGGCGTCGAGAATCTCGTGCGTGCCGTGGCAGTCGGTGCAGACGGCGGCCTTGTCTGAACCATTCGCGACGGCGTGACCATGAACGCTCTGTTCGTAAGAGGCGACCGTCTGTACGCGCAGGCCGCTGCCGTCCATGACGAATTTCTGGCTGTGGCACGACCCGCAGGTGGCGGGAATATTGTGGTGGTTCACACGCGATTTCGGATCGCCCGCCGGCAGCAACTCGTGCGGACTGCCGTGGCAGTCTACGCATGTGGCAGCGTTGCCGTTCCCGTCTTTGACCGCCTTGGCGTGGAAGCTGCGATCGTATGCGGCTTGTTCATCGGCATGGCAGGTCGCGCAAGTGATTCGCTTCGGGGTTGTCTCGTGGGCCGCGCTCTTTACATCGGTGTGGCAATCCACGCAGGTGAACATGCTGCCGTGGATGGAGTCTTTGAAGGCTTGCGGATCAACATGCAGGCTGACGGTCTTGCCGTTGACTTCGTGCGACAGTGTGGCATCGCTATGGCAGGCGAGACATTCGTCGACCGTGGGTTTGGGAGGATCTTTCTTGGAGGCGGCGGAAAGTGTACCGGCGGCTAAGAGAAGGGTGAGAGCAACTCCAGGCGCAAAAAAACTCCGTGTGCTTCGCGTGGACATGCTCTCACCCGCCATTTCTTCAGAATCAAGAGATTTGTTGCGGCCTGTCGGCCGCTGACTTTATTTCGCCAGACTGCGAATGTAGGTGACCAGGTCCTTAATCTCCGTGTCTTTCAGCTTGCCGGTGTACGACGGCATCTTGCCTTTGCCTTTGGTGATGATGTCAATCAACTGGGCATCGGTCTCGGCCTTGACTTCCGCCGAAGCGAAATCACGGGTTCCCATCTTGCCGCCCTTGCCATCCGGACCATGGCACATCGCGCACTTCGCCTTATACGTGGCTGAAGCATCGTCGGCGAAGGCCGGGGATGCGCAAACGGCGACCAGACCGCAGGCCAGCAATGCTACAAGGACTGTTCGAAAGGACAGTTGTTTCATTGTGTGCTTCCTCCTGAGGAAGAGTTCATTTCCGCTTCGCACGATACCACAGAGCAGGGATTGCCTGTCACCGCTACCAGCTCAACCCCTGACCTCGGCAGAGAGTGCGGGCGATTACGAATGATCCGAACGCCGGCAACTCAGTCGCAGCGCTAGGTTCGCATGGCACTGAAATGCCGACCTATGCGAGAAGTCACTGGGCCCTGTGACCTAAATCACGCTGATTTCTTCAGTCGATTGTGATGGTTATCACGGCCTGCTGTGCCAAACGGCACTGCCCGTGCTGTGCGCCGCTCTTAGCATGACCGACATGCCGTCTACCCCGCAGTCCGCCCCTGAAGTGTTGAAGACCAGTACCGCCTCCGGAAAGACCGCTGCAACAACCACGAACGGCGCGACCTCGCAGGGCTTTCGACTGCGGCCCCTGCAAGTGACGTGGGAGATGACCCGGGCCTGCGGGTGGAAGGCGGCGCCAGTGCGGGCAACCAAGGGCGTGCTGCGCGATCCCCATCAATTCTCGACGGCGGAAGCCTTCCATCTGATCGACGAAGTGGCTGCGATGCATGTCCCCTTGCTCGCGCTCACGGGTGGCGATCCGCTGACGCGTCCCGACTTGTTTCCCATCATTGAATTCGCCTCTCGCCGCTCGGTGCGTACGTCGTTGACCCTGCTGCCGACGCCAACCCTGGAGCCAGGTGTCATCAGCGAACTCAAATCGTGCGGGCTGATGCGAGCCGGTTTCTGGCTGCACGGGTCGAGCCCTTCCCTGAACGACAGCTACTGGGGAATGAACGGGCTGCACCGTCGCACGCTTGACATCATCGGCACCTGTCATGAAGTGCAATTGCCCGTGCAGGTGAACACGATCGTCTCGCGCCGTAACTTTCACGACCTCGACTCCATGGTGGAACTGCTGACCCGCCTCGATGTGGCGCTGTGGAACGTTCTGTTCTTTGTTCCGCCCAGTCGCGACGATGCCGGCGCGATGTTGAGCGCAGAGGAACACGAACAGGTTTTCGCCAAGCTGTATGCGGCTTCGAAGCACGTTCATTTTCAGATCAAGACCACCGAAGGGCAGCACTACCAGCGTTATCTGCTGCAGCAGCGGGTACGCGAGTCGCGTGGGCGGCTGACCGAGGCAGACGTCATCACTTGCGCGCCAAAGGGAGTGAACGACGGCAAGGGATTCCTGTTCATCAACTACCGCGGCGACGCGTATCCCAGCCGCTTCCTGCCGCTGTCCGGCGGCGATGTGACGCGGCAGTCGCTGGCCGAGGTGTACTGCGACTCGCCCTTGTTTACCTCTTTGCGTGACAGTTCCCGGCTGAAAGGGAAGTGCGGGCGGTGTCCGGTGCGAAATGTGTGTGGGGGATCCCGCGCCCGCGCCTACGTGATGACGGGCGATCTGTTCGCTTCCGATCCCTGCTGCGCCTTTGAACCGTGAGCTCCGGCGTGAGCAAAATCACACATACCTGTGATTGGGGACCGCATCGTGACTCCGGCCCAGCGAGGGCAAATCACCCCGATTTTGCCCTCACGGACGTGGCAGAGTCTCACCGCGGCCTCCATGGCCGACGTAATTGTGATCACGACAACGAGTGACTGAAATCACGCGCCAAATTGCAAAATTTCCGGAAAATCGAAGCAATTCTGGGACAGTCCGAGCCGGATCGGCCTCTGTCTTGTGATTTGAATCACTAATTCCGGTGACTCAATACACGGCTCTTCCGGAAACACTCTGGCATCCTGACACGCAATCGAGGTGGCATATGGCTCAAGACGATCGCGATATTCTCGACGTCCTGAAGTTCGAGCTGAGTTTTCTGGAAGACGGCGGGTACGGGCGCTCCCCCCATGCCCCCTGGCGTGCCCCGGCGATCTTCGAGGATTCCCCGATCTGTCCGAACTTCTGCGATCCCGCGCGGCCGCATCCCTGCGACAGTTGCCTGCTCGCGGCGTTCGTGCCGGAAGGACAGAAACAAGAGAGCATCCCCTGTCGCTTTATCCCGCTGACGCAAGACGGGCTGACCGTGGAGGATCTTTATCGCACCGGCAGCCAGGAAGAAATGGAAGAGGCGCTCGCGAAATGGCTGCGCGCTCAAATTACCAGGATCGAACAGGAACGCGGTTTATCCACAAAAGAAGGAGCGGCATAACACACCCGCCCTCCGAAGTCCGCCCTGCAACCCAGACGAACAGGCTTCTCCAAAGAAGAGGTTGAACGACATGATCGAAGAGCACGCATATCGAGTCGCAGCATGGTGGACGTCGGGACGGACCGGCCTGGCTAAGTCCGATTCCGCTCCCAACGCGATCCACTTCACAGCGCCCACGGAGTTCGGGGGATTGGAAGGCCGCTGGACTCCAGAAGAGCTTCTGTTGGCCGCAGTGGCCGGTTGCTTTACCACTACGTTGCGCGCCATCGCCGGAGGTGCGCAGTTTGACTTTACCGATCTGCAGGTGGAAGCCAGCGGCACGGTGCGGAAGGCCGAGTCCGGCTACACCTTCAGTCAGATTGTGGTTCGTCCGAACCTGAAGATTGCGTCCAGCGAAGAGCGGGATCGCGCTCTGGATCTGCTGAAGCGCGCCGAAAAACTGTGTCTGGTGTCCCGCGCCCTGGGAACCACGCTCAAGTTCGAACCCCAGTTGGAAATCACGAAACCAGCGCCGGCCGCCTGAGGTGGCTGTTCCTCTTTGCCATCTGCCAGGCCGCAGGTCAGCTGCTGACTAGAGTTCCAGGGTCGCCGACACCGACGACGGATCTTCCATTGCGCGCAACTTGAATCCTACCTTCTTGAAGATCGCCTGCGTGGGCAGGTTGTCGCGCAAGATTTCTCCCGACAGTTTCTTGAACTTTTCTTCGCGTGCCACTCGCGCCACACCGGCCAGGAGTTCCGTTCCGAGGCCGCGTCCCTGCCACTGATCGGAAACGAGCACGGCAGCTTCGGCTTCGGAGCGATTGATCGCGCTGAAGCGTCCGACGCCCAGCACCTCATGGTGTCCCGTATCAGGATTCGTGCGGTCGGCGACCAGCGCAAATCCGCGGTCATAACTGCCGAAGCAGATGCGCACGAGGCGTTCGTGCTCGACCCGGGTGCTTAGGCTAAGCGAGCAGAAGTAGCGAAGGTAAACGCTGCGCTCGGAGAGCGTGTGATGGAACTGCACCATCAGCGGCTCGTCTTCCGGACGAATGGGGCGAATCGTTACGGGGGTGCCGTCCTTGAGCTTGAAGTCCCACACGTGTTGCACGGGATAAGGACGGATCGCGGCGCGGGGCAGGCGTTCGGCGGTCATTGCCGAATCGTGCGCGACGATGCGGGCATCGAGGGCCAGCAGATGATCCGGCGTGGCGAGCAGGGGATTGATGTCGATCTCTTTGATCCACGGCTGTTCCAGCACGAGCTGGCCGAAGCGAACCAGCACCTGCTCGAGGGCCAACAAGTCCACAGGCTTGCGGCCGCGCACTCCTTTCAGTGCTGCGAAAATCTTTGTCTGTTCCATCAAGCGCTGCGCCAACGTGGTGTTGAGCGGAGGCAGAGCCAGGGCGCGGTCGCGATAGACCTCGACCATCACTCCGCCTGAACCAAACAGGACTACCGGACCGAATTGCGCGTCGAGGGTGCTGCCGAGAATCAGTTCGTATCCGTCGCGCCGCACCATTGGCTGAACAGTCACACCCAGGAAGTGTCCGGTGCCGGCCTTTTCTGCAACGGAGTTGCGGATCGAGCGGAATGCGCCGCGCACTTGATCCTCGTTTTGCAGGCTCAGTCGTACGCCGTCCACGTCGGTTTTATGCGCAATCGTGTTGGACAGGAGCTTGAGCGCCACGGGATAGCCGATCGCTGCCGCCGTTGCGACGGCCTGATCTTCTGTGTCGGCCGCGCGTGTATCGACCACCGGAATCCCATAGGAGGCAAGTACCTGCTTGGACTCAAATTCGTTGAGCAGCGTACGTCCCGAACTGCGCGCTTGCTGTACGAATTCAGTAACCTTCCTGCGCGCCTCGATGGCCGGCTCGGGTCCCTCGATCATCGCCGGAGTTTCGTAGAGTCCACGCAGATTGTAGGTGTATCGCCACATGTAGGTGAACGCGCGCGCGGCGGTGTCCGGATAGGAGAACGTCGGAATTCCCGCCGTGTTCAAAATCTCAGTTCCCTCGGCAACGCCGTCGCCGCCCATCCAGCTTGCCAGCAGCGGCTTGCCCGTCGTGCTGGCGAATTTTGCGAGTCCCGTCGCGGTGGCGGTTGGATCAGCCAGGCCCTGTGGCGCAATGATCGCCAGCAAGCCATCGCCGCCGGGATCCTTCGAAACGATGTCCACCGCTTTCACGTAGCGCTCGGCATCGGCATCGGCGAGTGTGTCCACCGGATTGTGATGGCTCCAGTGAGAGGAGAGGAAGCTGCTCAGTTCCTCGATCGTCGGCGCAGAGAGCGCGGTCAGTTGTCCGCCGGTGGCGATAAGAGCATCGGTAGCCAGAACTCCCGGCCCGCCGGCGTTGGTGACGACGCTCAGCCGCGGGCCCCGCGGTCGCGGCTGCTTGCTCAGCACTTCCGCCATGTAGAAGAGGTCCGCGATATTCTGCACACGCAACACGCCGCAGCGGCGGAACGCTGCGTCGAGCACATCGTCACTCCCGGTGAGCGCTCCAGTATGTGAGGCGGCCGCGCGAGAGGCTGCTTCGGAACGTCCGGCCTTAATCACGATGATCGGCTTGCTGAGTGCGATCTCGCGGGCCGCGGAGAGAAACGACCGCGCGTCGCCCACGGACTCCATGTAGACGAGAATGCTTTTGGTGTGAGGATCGTCGCCAAAGTAATAGATGAGGTCGCCCCAGCCCACGTCGAGCATCGATCCGGTGGAGACGATCGCGCTGAACCCGACGTGCTCCTTCTGGCTCCAGTCGAGGATGGCCGTCTGCAGCGCGCCGCTCTGGCTGAGGAAGGCAACGCTGCCTTTCTTCGGCATCGATCTTGCGAAAGTTGCGTTCAGGCCGATCGTGGGATTCATGAAGCCCATGCAGTTCGGCCCGATCAAGCGCAGCGATCCTCGTTGCAGATGATTCCTGATTTCCTCTTCGAGCCGCGCGCCCTCGGATCCCTGCTCGCGGAATCCCGCAGAAATCACGACGGCGGATTTCACCCCGGCGCCGACGCACTCGCCGATAATCTGCGGGACCGTCTGCGCCGGCGTGACCACGATAGCCAGGTCAACTCCCCCCTGCACGTCCGCAATCTGCTTGACGGTCTTGATCCCCGCCACTTCCGGATGGCTCGGATTTACCGGATAGATCTTGAGCGGAAACTTGCTCTCCATCAGGTTCGCGACGACGCTGCGTCCTACGGTGCCGGGCCGGTCTGTGGCCCCAATCACAGCCACGGAGCGAGGCAGGAACAGGGGTTCGAGTGCTCCGCGCGCCGGTGTCGGTGCGGTATAGAGCTTGCCTACAGGGGATGGCACCGTGGGGCTGGACGATGGGTTCACCGAATTCCTCCTGCATTACGCATCGGGTTATTTTTCACATGGATAGAGCCAGTACGCAAGGGGGACTCCCCTACGATAACCGCAGCCCGGCTGCCATTGAGTTTTCTTTTTGACGTCGGGAAGAGCCGATATTTAGATCACAAGGGCTTGTGACCACAATCACACCCAAAAGTGCGCAGGTGCACTCTAATCGTCAGGGAGGTGCAGCGGAATGCGCGCCCCTTACGGTCTTAATATTCTTGATAATTGCCTGACCTGCCCGGTTCGAGAAGAACATCTCTTTTGTAATCTCTCGATTCACGCCGGACAACGCCTTAACGAAATCAAATCGACCGCCGTGTATCCCAAGGGGGCGATGCTGTTCATCGAAGGGCAGCAACCGCGCGGAGTATTCGTGCTCTGCGCTGGAAGAGCGAAACTGTCGACCTCCTCGCGCGAAGGCAAAACCATCATCACGAAGCTCTCGGAATCGGGCGACGTACTGGGCTTGAACTCGGTGATCTCCAACCGTCCGTATGAAGTGACCGCCGAGATGATGGAGCCCGGGCAAGCCAACTTCATTCCCCGCGAGTCTCTCCTGCAATTCCTTAAGGAACACGGCGAAGTCGCGTTGCGTGTTGCCGAGCAACTGAGCCGGAACTACTACACTGCGTACGAAGAGATCCGCACGCTGGGCCTGGCGACGTCTCCGTCGGAGAAGTTCGCGAAACTCCTGCTCTCGTGGTCGATCAAGACGGCGCAGAACGACGGGTCCATGCAGGTGAAAATGACGCTGACGCATGAAGAAATCGCCGAGATCATCGGGACCACGCGTGAGACCGTCAGCCGGCTATTCTCTGAGTTCAAGAAGAAACAACTTCTGCAACTCAAAGGATCGACGCTCGTCATCCGCAACCGCCCGGCGTTGGAGAAGATCGTTCAGTCCTGATTGGCTGAGAGCATAGCCTCAGCTTTCCTGGGCCTCGCTTTCCGCGCACTTTCGCACTAGCTGAGTGGATTCAGCGGCGCCGCAATCCTGCGGCGACGGCGCGCTTTCTGGGTTTCTCTTGTTCCTCCACCTTGTCGGGACTCGTCCGGTTGGTTTCGCTGCAACTGGGCGGCAACGGTATAAGTTTTGCCTCGGTGCCGCCCCACACCAGGGTCATCTTCCGGCAGCATTTATCGCACAACCAGAAGCGTTCGTAGAGCGCCGGAGAGGAGTCCCTGATTTTCTTCTCAACGTCCGGAGTCGGAGTGAGGTGGAAGATCTTTCCCTGATGAAGATATCGAAATTGCTCCTTGCATTCAGGATTCGCGCATTTCGATACCATGGCGCACATCCCCAAGCCTGTGGTGATCGTATCCGTGACGGGCCATTCTGTAGGTGATGTCCGATACTTTATCGGGTGACCTGTATCACTCCGAGGATCGGATTCAGTGACAATATGTTGATTTAGAATCTAAAAATGCCGCCTGCAATCCCCCGCCAACCAGCCCCAGTTCAAGAGGGTTTCCTGTTTCTTATGAAAGAAGTTTCGAGTGAGATTAGCTGTGCTGCGCTTCTTTTCGACCTCGACGGAGTTCTAATCAACTCCACACCGGCGGTGGCCCGCGTCTGGCGGCAGTGGGCGATTGAGCACGGATTCGATCCGGAAGAAGTCGTGGCGCGGGCTCACGGCCGGCCCAGCCTGGCTACGGTTCGCGAGTATCTGCCTAACTCCGATCACGACGCGGAGAACCGCGAGGTGGAGCGCCGGGAGATCGCGGACCTCGAAGGCATCGTGCCGCTGCCCGGCGCTCTGGAATTGCTGGCCAGCCTTCCCGACGATCGCTGGACCATCGTCACATCGTGCACACGCGCGTTGGCGGAGGTTCGCATCAAAGCGGCGGGCCTTCCCCTGCCGCCAAAACTGATCAGTTCCAATGACATCCAGAACGGTAAGCCTCACCCGGAGCCGTTCCTTAAGGGAGCCGCGGCGCTCGGCGTCCCCGCTGATCAATGCCTGGTATTTGAGGATGTTCCTGCGGGAGTTCGCGCCGGCAAGTCTGCCGGTGCCAGGGTGATCGCCTTCACCACCACGGTTCAAGCTCCTGCACTGCAGGAGGCGGGCGCGGACTGGATTTTGGGGAGTTGTGCTGACGTCCGGCTTTTAAATCATTCCAAGGGGCTTCGGCTGGGCCTGCAGTTGCCGGGGTGACGTCTTCAGGCGAAGCTCCCTCCGCGCCGCGGGACTACAATTGTTTAAGGGTTCTGGCTACTTTCACTTCTGAGACTGCATCCAAAGGGGAGGTCCAAATCATGAGAACTAGACTATTGGTTTCCCTCGCTGCTTTGCTTACCCTCTTCAGTCTGAATACGGCCGCGCAAGACCAGGCCAAGCCAACTGCCAAGTCGCAAGAGCGCATTACACGCGAAGTGCGGCATGAGTTGCTCATGCTGCCCTACTTCGGAGTATTCGACAACATCGCATACAAAATCGATGGCGATACAGTCACGCTATTGGGGCAGGTGGTCCGGCCGGTTCTGAAGTCCGACGCCGAGAATGCGATAAAGCACATCGAAGGCGTCGAGCACGTCGACAACCAGATCGAGGTGCTGCCACCGTCTTCGACGGACGATCAACTCCGCATTCGTCTGTTCCGTGCGATCTACGGCGATGCCGCGCTTGAAAAATACTCTCTCGGAGTGCAGAAGCCGATCCGCATCATCGTCAAGAACGGTCGCGTCACGCTCGAGGGCATCGTCGACAACGACACCGACAAGAACCTTGCGGGCATCCGCGCCAACGGCGTGCCCGGCAGTTTCGCAGTGACAAACAACCTGCAGGTCTCGGGATCCAGGTAGCGAGCGTTGCAAGCCGACATCGCCTCGCCTGAGTGATCCTGAGTGGCGTACCTCGATTGAAAAGGGCTCCGCACTAAAACGGTTTTGCGGGGCCTTTCCCCTCGCGCGTATAATTCTCCCGGATTTTGACTTCCGCCCTAACGGAGCACTCGGAGGAAACGCCATCATGAGTTTTCAAGCCATGAACCGCCGTAACTTTCTGAAAGCTGCCGGAACCGCCGCAGCGGTAAGCATGTTGCCCACTCGATTGCTGTGGGCCGCTACGCAGCACAAGATCGAGAAAGTCGGAGTGCAGCTCTACACCGTGCGCGACCTCATGCAGAATGATTTCGAGGGCACCGTCGCCAAGGTCGCCCAGATCGGCTACAAAGAGGTGGAATTTGCCGGGTACTTTGGCCGCACCGCAGCCCAGGTAAAGGCCGTGCTCGACAAGAACGGGCTGAAGGCACCATCGACTCACGTGCAGTACGACGAACTCGACGAGAAGTTCCCCGCGGTGATTGAGTTCTCCAAGGCGATCGATCTCGAATACATTGTTTGCCCGTGGATTCCGGAAGACCTGCGCAAGAATCCCGACATCTGGAAGCAAGCCGCAGAGAAGTTCAACAAGGCCGGAGAGTTGTCGAAGAAGGCCGGCATGCAGTTCGGGTATCACAACCACTGGTTCGAGTTCTTGCCGACGCACGATGTACTTCCTTACGACGAACTCCTGAAGCTGTGCGATGCCAACCTGGTGAAGATGGAAATGGATCTCTGCTGGATCACCACCACTGGCACCGATCCGGTCAAGTATTTCGACAAGTATCCCGGACGCTTCCCCCTCGTTCACGTCAAGGATGTCAAGACTTTGCCCAAGATCTCGACCGGCGGCTCGCAGAATTTTGGCGACACCGTCGATTTAACCGAGGTCGGCAGCGGAACCATCGACTGGAAGCGGATCTTCGCCAAGGCCGACGAAGCGGGCATTAAGCACTACATCGTCGAGCACGACCATCCGAAACAACCGCTCGCAAGCATTAAAGGCAGCTACGAGTATTTGTCGAAATTGACTTTCTAACCAGCGAGAGTTGGTAAAGCCGCCGCCGCGAAAGCGGCGGCGAATTTATCTGGGGGACGGATTCTACTGGGGCCATGCAAGTCAAGCGCACTCCGAAAACCTACGACGTCTGCATCATCGGTTCGGGAGCTTCCGGCGGCACCGCCGCCAAGGTGCTCACCGAAGGCGGCCTGAGCGTTGCTCTACTGGAAGCGGGACCTCCGCTGGTTCCGGAACGAGACTACAAAGAACACGTCTGGCCCTATGACTTACCGCACCGCGGCGCAGATATTGCAGGCAGGGCAAGGCACGAACTCAATGACGAGTTTCTCGCCCCCAACGGCTTTTGGGAGATTGACGGCGAACCCTACGTCTCGGCGCCCGGGTCCAAGTTCCGCTGGTTTCGTTCCCGCATCGTCGGTGGACGGACCAACCATTGGGGCCGCATCGCGTTGCGCATGGCTCCCGTAGATTTCAAGGTGCGTTCGCATGACGGCCAGGGCGACGACTGGCCGGTCAGCTACGACGACGTAGCGCCCTATTACGACAAGGTCGAATCGTACATCGGTGTCTTCGGCAGCAAAGAGAACATTCCGAGCGCTCCTGATGGCATCTTTCTTCCACCGCCGAAGCCCCGCTGCACCGAGACGATTATCAAGAAAGCCTGCGACAAGCTGAGTATCCTGTGCATCCCAAGCCGGCTGGCGATTCTGACCAAGCCTCTGAACGGCCGTCCAGCATGCCACTACTGCGCCCAATGCGGTCGAGGATGCATCACAGCGTCGAACTTCAGCTCGAGCCAGGTCATGATTCCGCCCGCAGAGAAGACTGGGCGGCTTACCTTAATCACTGGTGCCATGGCCCGCGAATTAGTTGTTGGCAAGAACGGGCAGGTCTCGGCGGTCTCGTATGTCGACAAGGCGACCCACGAAGAGAGACGGTTGTACGCGCGAGCGTTCGTCGTTGCCGCCAGCGCGTGCGAGTCTGCGCGGCTTTTGCTGAATTCGAAATCCACGCTCTTTCCGGACGGATTGGCGAACACGTCCGGCGTCGTTGGCCGCAACCTGATGGATACCGTGGGCAGCGAAGCCGGAGGTTACTTTCCGCAACTCGAAAGAATGCCCGCTCACAATCACGATGGCGTCGGCGGCATGCACATGTATCTGCCGTGGTGGAAATTCGATCGCAAGAATGATTTTCTGCGCGGCTACCATACGGAATTCGGCGGTGGACGCGGCCTGCCCAGCGTCGGCGACTATGACGATCTCTGCGACGAGTTCGAGGGATACGGCGTCTCGCTGAAGCGAGAGTGCAAGAAGAAGTACGGGACCTACATCGGTTTCGCCGGCCGCGGCGAAATGATTCCCAACGAAAATTGCTACTGCGAAATCGATCCCAACGTTGTCGATCAATGGGGAATCCCGGTGCTGCGCTTCCACTGGAAGTGGGGCGACAACGAAATCAGGATGGCGAAAGATATGCAGGAAAGCTACCGGGCCATCGTTGAGGCAGCGGGCGGCGTATTCCTGACTTCCACCAGCCCTGACGGTCCCAATCCCTACGGCATCGCTGACGGCGGAGTCATCATTCACGAAGTCGGAACGGCCCGAATGGGAGAACATCCAAAGACTTCGGCACTCAATGGCTATTGCCAGGCGCATGACGTGAAGAACCTCTTCGTCACCGACGGCGCGAGTTTCGTTACCAACGCCGACAAGAATCCGACGCTGACGATCATGGCCCTGACCTGGCGCGCGTGTGACTACCTGCTGGACGAAGCCAGAAAGGGCAATCTGGGAGCCTGAGCATGGCGATCTCTCGACGGGACATTCTCAAGTCGCTGATGATGACGGCAGCCGGAGGCTCGGTGTTGCGCGCCATTCCGCTTGAGGCGGCGCAACATGCGCACCGCATGGTGAAAACCGAAAAGGCGGCGTCCGCCACGCACGCGTACTCCCCGAAGTTCTTCTCGGCGCACGCCTTCCAGACTTTGCAGGACCTGTGCAACACGATCATTCCAGCGGACGATAACGCAAAGGGCGCAGTTGAGGCGGGAGCACCGGAGTTCATCGACCTGTTGACCAGCGAGAACAAGGAATATCAGCTGACTCTGGGTGGCGGGTTGATGTGGCTCGACAATACCTGCATCGATCTCTACGAGAAGCCGTATCTCGAGTGCTCTTCCGCCCAGAAAAAAGAGATTCTTGACCAGATCGCCTACCGCGCGAACGCCAGGAAAGACGCGAGTCTGGGGCAGGGAATTGAGTTCTTCAGCTTGTTGCGCAAGCTCACTGCGGACGGATTTTTCACCAGCGAAATCGGCATCGATTACCTGGGTTACATCGGCAACACCTACGTCCAGGAATTCCCCGGCTGCCCACCTGTGCCGGAAACCTAGCCTCGCAAGATGGATACTGACCCGCCGAACCGGCGGACATGTACCAATGGCAGGATCACCCCGCGGCCTGCCTGTGGCAACGTGGAGGTATGCCGAAGTTGGATCCGACGGAAATCGAGAGGAATTCGCGGCGGGAGAGCTATTCGGATGCTCCGAACCGCATCGTTCCGGTTTACGCGCCGGTCAAACCGGCGCCTCGGGAAAAGACAGACGGTAGTCTGCTGAGCGTTCGCGCCGAAGAGCGCTTTGGTAGCCTGCTGGCGGCTGCGGGCACGATCTGGGCTGTATATGTCGCGACCTCGGACTACAACAACCTATGGCACATGCAGATCATGCGGCCGGGTCCGGTTGAGGTCGGCCTGCTGGGACTCCTGTTGTGGCTCCACGGAAAGTGGCGCCGCTCCATCAAAGGCTGATCGACCTGCCCTGCAATCCCTGCCTGGACCTGAGGCCTCGCCTGTTCTTAACCTTGCTCACCCATTCCCGAATGGCTGTTCCAGCGACGGGCTCTGCGGAGTGAATAATTCCGCGCCGGTTTCCGTGACGTGCATATCGTCTTCCAGACGAATTCCAAACTCTCCGCGGATGTAAATTCCAGGCTCGTCACTGGTCGTCATGTTGGCCTGCAGCCTCGTCGGGTTCCCGCGCACGAGATAGGGCCACTCGTGGCCGTCCATGCCCATGCCATGTCCGAGGCGGTGCGTGAAGTATTTGTAGTCCGGGCCGTAGCCAGCGTCTGTGATCACCTTGCGCGCGGCGAAGTCGATCGATCCGCATTCAACTCCTGGCCGCGCCGCCGCTAGCGCTGCGGATTGCGCCCTATGGACGATATCGAAAACGCTCTTCATCTTGTCGGTTGCTTTCCCGAGCACAAAAGTCCGCGTAATGTCCGACTGATATCCCTCAACCGTGCAACCGCCGTCCATCAGGACAATCGTTCCTTCATGGACAACCTGCGGCGTCACTGATCCGTGAGGGAAAGCCGAGAACTCTCCGACCTGGACATCGGCGCCGCCGTTGAAACCGAGTTGCGCGTGCGCTTGCCGGACTAGTTCTTCCACCTCTGGCTGAGTCATGCCATCTTTCACCGCCCGATACGTTGCCTCGTACGCCGCCAGCGTCACCTGAGACGCCAGCCGCATCAACGCGATTTCATGCGGACTCTTGATCATGCGGCATCCGGCGGTGACGGGCGTGGCGCTGGCCATCGTTGCCTGCGGCGACGCCTTCGCAATGCCGTCAGCGAAGACGAACTTCACCGTCTCTTCCATCCCGATCTTCCCCGTGCCGATCCCGCGATCTTTTAGTCCTTGGGCGATCCGTTCGTACGGGCTCTCATCTTCCTGCCAAATCCGCACATCCGGATTCGCGCCATCGGGAGCATTCATGATCTGCTCGCGCGCTCGCCCTTCCTCGAATCCGGGACACACGTAAAATGCGTTTCCCTTCGCGGGCAGCACCAGCGCAAACGTCCGCTCGCCGCCCCACCAACGGATTCCGGAGAAATACTGCAGCGAAGTGCCGGCCATCAGGACGATTGCATCGAGCGAATTGCTTTTCATCAGTTCGCGCGCGCGATCCTGCCTCGCCTGCCGTTCCTCGCGCGTGATGGCAGTGGCTTCACTCTTGCGCGACTTGAGCGCCGCGAGGGACGGCGGCAGGGAAGGATCGCTGGCCGCCTTGCCAACCGCTGCCTGCGATGCCAGAGCCAACCCCGCCGAGATGCTCCCAGCTTCAAGAAACTTGCGTCTCGAAATCATGTTTCCCCCAGGATTCGCGTGTGAAAACGCAATTATACGTAGCCCCGCCATGGGGCCTCTGCTGCCCGCCAAACTTGGCAATCTTGGCAGTGTCATGCTGAGCGAAGAACCAGCAGCGCGCCAGAGCGCCGCTGGTTCGCAGTCGAAGCATCTCTACTCCAGGCACAGTCTCGCGGGTAGGGATGCTTCGACTCTACAGTCAGATCGCGTTGCGATCGGACTGTTCCGCTCAGCATGACAGTGTTACGGTTCACTCCAGTTCCGACGTGATGAAAAACTCCTGTGCGGAATTGTCATATTCAATGCGCAGCACGTTGGGCCTGCAGCATACCTGGCAGTCTTCGACGTAGGACTGCCGGCTTCCCGCGGATTCGTCGACGGATGTCTCGTTCCACTCTCCACAGGAGGCGCATTGGAAACCGGACTCCATCAGAAAGAGCATACCGCAGCGTAAGAACTGCAGCGTCAGGCTTCAGGCGTCGGGCTTCAGCCAGTTTCGTTTTGCCTGGAGCCCGACGCCTGACGCCTAAACTGTTACTCGCACCCAACGCCACGCAGCGCTATAGTTTTCTGTTTGTAGAAAGGACTCCCATGTCCAGCTATGCAAGCAGAATGGTCAGCCACACGATGGTCACCACGCAGTTCGAACTCGACGGCTTCCGCGTGACGCGAACGCTGGGAGTGGTGCGCGGAATTGTTGTGCGATCGCGCTCCATCTTCGGCACGATCGGCGCCGGATTGCAGACGCTGGTCGGCGGCAACATCACGCTGCTGACGAATCTCTGCGAGAAGACCCGCCAGGAAGCCTTCGACCTGATGCTGCAGCACGCGGCGGAACTCGGCGCCAACGCGGTGGTCGGCGCGCGCTACGACGCCACCGAGATTATGCAGGGCGTCACCGAGGTGTTGGCCTATGGGACGGCTGTGTTCGTGGAGCCGGCGAAGTAGCTGTTGTCGGCGTCGGGCGTCGGGCTTCGGCTAAAGTCGAACGCTGTCGGGGTCGGCTCTCAAGACCGGGGCACCCGGCAACTAAAATCGCTGCCGTTGCTAAGGAGTACCAACCGCCCCCTGCTTAGCCTTCAACCGCTCCGTTGCAGAGCTCAATGTCATGGAAAGCGAACCATCAAGACGCATGTTCTGCCTTATGTTCTCTAGTGCGTCGATGGCAGGTTGTCCTCCGATCTGCTCAATTCGTCGTACGCAAGCTCCCCATGCGACCTCAAAGACCTCGTCGACGGCTTCATCACCAGCACTACCTGGGTGCAAGTAGACATTGCTGATCAGAGCCACTCGCGCGAGCACATCTGGATCACTCTCGTTTTGAAGTAAGCGATCAATCGCTCCGGCCAGAGACATTCCAATCGGATCGCGCCGGTGGGCAGTTCGGTGCTTGGCGATTTTCACCAACCTTCCTGTAAGGGCATTAACTCTAGAAATCGTTGCTGTTTTTTGGCCAGGTTGTGCCAGGGATTGTCCTGAGCCGACGATCAGGATGAATGCGAGAACCCAGATTCTATTGAACATGTAGCCATCCTCGATAAATGCTGTAGAGGCGCCCCCTGTCGCAAAGGACGCGACAAGGGCGGGGCAACCGCGTTCTGGGAAGTCCAGCCTCGGATTTCCACAACCAAATCCGCGCTGGTGGCTGAGGTCAAGAAAAATCGAAGCGAAGGAATAGCGAAGGAACCAATTACGGCAACCCTATCTATTGTGGTCGTCGAATTGGTTAACCACAAGCCTTCGTGATTTCCCGGCGGAGTGTCCAAGTGGGACGTTCACCTGCAAGTTTCTCCTTGACAATAAACGACTTACGGGTAAGATGTGGTACAAAGTGGTAGAAAGTGGCTGGTGCGGTATGGTTTCTGGGAGCTGGGAGCTGTATTCGAGGAGCCGGTGGAATTCCGACCCAACAGTACGAAAAACAGCCCGAACTGCTCGACCTTGACCGCGAAATTCGCCGTTTCTGCCTCCTTGAGTGATGTGAAAAGCGTTACCACGCGCCATGTTTCGCGGCAATCATCCAACCCGGGTCGACGAGAAAGGTCGCCTCAAGATCCCGGCCGAGTTCAAGCGGGTGATCGACGAGAAATACGGGCAGCAATTCTACATCACAAGTCTCGATGGGAAGGTTGCTCAAGTGTATCCCTTCGAGGAGTGGGAACGGATCGAGCAGAAGCTGGCCGGGCTCTCCAGTTTCAACCCCACGAAGAAGAAGTTCTTGGATCGGACGAACTATTACGGGCAGCAGGTCGAGATGGATGGGCAAGGTCGGCTGTTGCTGCCGCAGCTGTTGCGGGAATCGGGACAAATCAAGGGAGAGGTAGCGGTTCTGGGAAATTTGACGTTTCTCGTCGTCAGGAACCTGGAGCTGTTCAAACAAGAGATCGAAACCGAAAAGTTCACGCCTGAGGATGAGAAGACGCTCGACGAATTGGGCATCTAGTGGGCGAGGGATCAACAGACACCCCTCAGGGGGTTGGGCATGGTGGTGGAAGGGAACTGAGCCATGTTCCGGTTCTTTTAAAAGAAGCGATCGACTTTTTAAACGTGCGGCGTGGCGGGACCTATATCGACGCCACGGTGGGCCTTGGCGGGCACAGTTACGAAATCGCAAAACGCCTCGGCGCACCGGGACATTTGATTGGGCTCGATAAGGATCCGGCAGCACTGGAGATTGCGCGTAAGAGGCTGACACAAGGTCCCTCGACTGCGGATTCCGATTCGCTTCGCGAATCGAAATCTTCCGCTCGGGATGACAGAGATGGGGCCGATTTGCCGGAGATCACGTTGCTGCATAGGACCTTTGCCGATGTGGCCAGGGGCCAACGACCAGCGACCATCGACGGTTTGCTGGCGGACATCGGAATCAGCAGCCTGCAGCTTGACGACGCCGCGCGGGGATTCAGTTTTCAGGCGGAAGGACCGCTCGACATGCGGATGAACCCGCTGTCGGAGCGTACCGCCGAACAAGTGGTAAACCACCTCGACGAGCGACAGCTTGCCGACGTGATTTACGAATTCGGAGAGGAAAGGAGGTCGCGGAGAATCGCCAGAGCCATTTGCCGGTCGCGGCCGATACGCAATACCGCACATCTTGCGGAAGTGATATCAGCCGCGGCCCGGCCAATGAATCAGGCGGAACGCCGAATTCATCCCGCGACGCGAACTTTTCAGGCACTTCGAATTTTCGTAAACCATGAACTGGACGATCTGAAGGCGCTGCTGGATGCGGCGCCCGGGTTGCTCAAGCCGGGTGGACGGGTGGTGATCATCAGCTTTCATTCGCTCGAAGACCGCATCGTGAAGGATGCCTTCCGCGAAGGAGCGATGAATGGCACGTACCGCATCCTGACGAAGAAGCCAGTGACGGCATCGCAAGAAGAAAGCGATCGTAATCCGCGGGCCCGCAGCGCGAAATTGCGGGCGGCGGAAAGAATTTAGACGTCAGGCTTCAGGCGTCGGGCGTCAGGAAGACCGGGATCTTCTTGACGCCGGAAGCCTGGAGTTGGTGGTGGAGAGTTTAGTTCCGGAAAACCTGCCGGAACCCCGGCACGAGCTGTGAAAGGCAGTGCCGGGCCTTAGGTTTCAGGTTTGGAGCGGACGAAGATCCGTGAGTGGCTTCAGGCGTCTGGCGCCAGGCATCAGGTAAGCAAAGCAAGGAGTCCTGACGCCTGAAACCTGACGCCCGACGCCGGGTTTCAACGGGTTCCGTGGTAGGAATCCAAATTTGAGGTCGCAGTTATGTACACGGGCACGTTGATCAGCGATTTGATGAAGATGGCAGACCAGGTCGGGTTTGAAGCCGACCGCCAACTCAGAGAGGAACTGCACGAGATCTTTACGATGCAGATCCCGGCGACAGAAAACGATCAGGCTTACCAGGGGGCGGCATAATGGCGGCAGCGGCGGCGACAATTCATGGAGAAGTTCCGGCACAACGACGTTCGTTCTGGACGGGAACGCCTGAAATCTATTTCGCCAAGGCGATCGACAACTCGCGTCTGGTGAAGGTGGAAGATCCGCGCCGCAACCGCGAGATGAAGCAGTTCTGCACTGCCATGGCGTTCCTGTTTGTGCTGGTGTTCACCTACACCTGGCAGCACTTCAAGGCGATTGAGTACGGCTATCAGATCGAGTCGGCCAAGCGCGAGTTGGCCAGCATCACGGAGATGAACCACGCTCTCCGTCTGGAAGACGCTTCACTTCGCGACCCCGAGCGCATCGATCTGCTGGCGCGCCGCATGGGGCTGGTGCCGCCGGAGCCGGGACAAGTCATCCGCCTGGAAGGCAACGGATCGCAGACGCAAGGCCCGGTGATGGCCAGCAATGCGCCAATGATGGTGGCGCAGTAGAGTTCTTGATGTTGGGGCGGACGGATTCGTCCGCTTGCCGAGCGAAGCTCGGCTGCTGTTCAGCGGCGGCCTGTCTTTTGCATGGGCCGCCCAAGTTGTCTGAGCAAGGTTTCTTTGTCATCCTGAGCGGAGCGAAGGACTCATGCACTCGCTGGCAGCATCGATGCTACAAACGACTCCATAGGTCCTTCGCGCCAATAAAAAGGCGCTCAGGATGACAAGAGTTCGAGAACAGCGATCGTGGCGACTACAAATTCCACTCCCGCCCGCAATTCCCGCCTCTATCTGCTTGGAGCTGTGCTGGCGCTGTGGTGCATCGCGATCTGTGGGCGCCTGGTCTATCTGCAGGTCTTCAGCTACGGGAAGTTCGTTAAGCAAGCGGGACATCAACAGCAGCGGGCGATTCCCCTCAGCGCCAAGCGCGGAGTGATTTACGATCGCGCCGGACACGAGCTGGCGATGTCGGTGATGGTCGATTCTGCTTTCGCGGTCCCCACCGAGGTCAAGGATCTTCCGACCGCCGTTCACCTCATTACCCGAATCACTGGGGAAGACTACAACGTAGTTCTTGCGGACTGCCGCGCGCACAGAACCTTTTGCTGGGTAGCCCGCAAGGCCAGCGACGAAACCATCGAGCGAATCAACTCGCTGAAGCTGCAAGGGATTCATTTCCAGAAGGAACCGAGACGCTTCTATCCAGCCCGTGATCTTGCCGCCCAGGTTCTGGGGTCGGTCGGGATGGATGACACGGGCCAGAGCGGCATCGAACATGAATTTGACGACCAACTGAGCGGCCGGCCGGGAAGGATGATGATCTCGGTTGACGCCCGTAAACAGTGGTTCTCTGACGTCGAGGCCCAACCCATCCCTGGCCAGAGCATCGTTCTGACGATCGACAAGAACATTCAGTACATTGCCGAGAAGGAGCTCGAGCAGGCGATCCACGACACGCAGGCGATTGCGGGAACGGTCATTGTCGAGAACCCGCATACCGGAGAGATTCTCGCGCTGGCAAACCGGCCGACGTTCAATCCTAACCTGCACAAAGAGATCACGCCTGCCGGTTTGAAGAACCGCGCCGTGAGCGACGTGTACGAACCAGGGTCAGCATTCAAAGTGGTGACCATTTCGGCAGCGCTCGAGGAGAAGCTCACCAATCCCAACGAAGTATTCGACTGCCAGATGGGATCGATTGTCTACAACGGGATGCGCATCCACGACTCCAAGCGGCACGGGCCCTTGCCGGTGTGGGGCGTACTTGCCGAGTCGAGCAATGTTGGGACGATCAAGATCGCCCTGCGCCTGGGCGAAGAACGCTACTACCGCTACATTCGCGCGTTCGGACTCGGACAGCAGACCGGCATCGAGCTTCCCGGCGAGACCCGCGGCATCACGAAGCCTCCCAGCCGCTGGTCGAAGGTCTCGATCGCGGCGATCTCGATCGGACAGGAGATCGGAATTTCGGCGGTGCAGCTTGGGGCAGTGATGTCGACTTTTGCGAATGATGGAGTGTACGTCGCGCCGCGAATTGTCGTGGGGACCGCCCCGCCGCAGGGAACGCTTCAGAATGTTGCCTTTCATCCAGCGGAAGGCCGACGAGTCGTGTCCTCGAACACCGCGGCGGAGATGCGCTCGATGATGCAGAAAGTCGTTCTCGAAGGCACGGCACGCAGAGCCATTCTCGACGGCTATACCGCGGGAGGAAAGACGGGCACCGGGCAGAAGGTGGATCCCGCGACTGGCGCGTATTCGAAGACCAAGTACAACGCCTCATTCGCCGGTTTTGCCCCGCTGAACAATCCGCAGATCGTGGTCGCAGTCATCCTCGACTCGCCCGTCGGTCTTCATCAGGGCGGACAGGTCTCAGCGCCAGTCTTCCGGCGCATTTCCCAGCAGGTGCTCGAATACCTGCACGTTCCGCATGATTTGCCGCTCTCGCCGAAGAATCAGCTGCTTCTGGCGCAATCTAAGATAAAAGATCAAGACCTGGCGGACGATACGCCGGATCATCCGGGCGAGCCACTGGAAACCGCCGAGGTGAACGAAGAAGCGAAGCCAGCGAATATGGATCGCATGCCCGCTTCCCGGTCGACGACTCAGTCTAAGCCCGTGGTCCAGGCGGCAATGCGTGAGACGCTTCCGCAAGTCCCACAGCAGAATCAAGGCAAGGCGTCGGATACGTCAACGCCGGCGAAACTGCCAACCAGCGGTACGGTAGTTCTCGATGTCGAGCGGGGAGGCATCGAGGTCCCGTCATTTGTCGGCAAGACGTTCCGGGGCGCAGTGGAGGCCGCACAGGATGCGGGACTCCAACTCGAAGCCGTCGGCAGTGGCATTGCGAGGCAGCAAACTCCTGCCGCAGGAACCCACGTTGCCGCGGGATCGCGCGTGACCGTACAGTTCGGACGTTAAACTTCCACTTCGCTTTTTAGCGTGCTTGCCCGTAAACACACGGTCTCTCCACTCCGATGCCGCTCCTTTGGAACGGCAATCTCCGGTCGAGATGACAATTCAGTTTTCCACTTCCATCCGACTTAGAATGACTGGATGAAGCGAATCTGTGTCTTCTGCGGTTCCAGCCCGGGGAGCCGTCCCGAGTACCGCGCGTGCGCTGAAGAACTGGGCGCAGAGTTGGTGAGGCGCGACATCGGGCTCGTTTACGGCGGCGGCAACGTTGGTCTCATGGGCGCGATCGCAGATGCCGTGCTGAAGGCAGGCGGGGAGGCTATTGGAATCATTCCCGAGCACCTCTTGAACCGCGAAATTGGGCACAAGCACCTCACGAAACTGCACGTGGTTCACTCCATGCATGAGCGCAAAGCGATGATGGCCGATCTCTCCGATGCCTTTGTTGCGCTGCCCGGTGGATTCGGGACTTTTGAGGAGTTCTTTGAGGTCGTGACCTGGAGCCAGCTCGGACTGCACAGGAAGCCCTGCGGCATCGTAAACGTGCGGGGATACTACACTCCGTTGTTGACCATGCTTGATCACGCGGTGGAAGAACGATTTCTCAAGGCTGACTACCGGGCTCTGATCCTGGCGCGCGAGACGCCGTCGGAATTGCTGCAAGCGTTCACCGATTGGCGTCCGGTTCATGTCGAGAAATGGCTGGATCGAGAGACGCGGTGACGCCGTGTCTGGAGTGAGATTTCTCGGTTTGACCCGCCGAAAATCGGCGTGTTACGGTAATCAGTCCAACGTACTGATTCACACATCCCGGCAGCCAGCCCTGCTCGTTGATTGAGGTCTCTATTGTCGTCGGTTGAGGCGCCCGCGGTCCGGAAAACAGCGCTAAACGCGGTCCATCGCCAGATGGGCGCGAAGATGGTGGAGTTCAACGGCTGGGACATGCCGGTGGAATACCCCGCATCCCTCGGCGGCGGAATTATTTCCGAACACATGGCGGTACGCACCGGCGTCGGCATCTTCGACGTCAGCCACATGGGCGATATATGGGTGCACGGGCCGCAGGCTCTAACGGCCGTGCAGCACATCTCGATGAACGACGCGGCGAAGCTGGCGATCGGACAAGCGCAGTACTCGGCGTTGCTCTATCCGCAGGGCACGTTTGTGGATGATGTGATCGTGCACCGCCTGGGCGAAGATGAATATCTGCTCGTCATTAATGCCGGCACGCGCGAGAAGGACTTCAATTGGGTGCGCGACAACACTCGGCAATTCGACTGCGCGGTCGAACACTTGTCGGACGACTTTACGCAGATTGCGATCCAGGGGCCGAAAGCGGTTGATCTTCTTCAGAAACTGACCGACGCTGATCTAGGCAAGGTGAAGTTCTATTGGGTGACGCGGGGCACGCTCTGCGGCCTGCCGAACATCCTGATGGGACGGACGGGCTATACCGCAGAGGACGGGTTCGAGGTATATATTCCTGCGGACGAAGCCACCAGCGCGAAGGTCTGGAATGCGATCCTCGCGGCCGGCAAGGAGTTTGGCGTCGTCCCGTGCGGCCTTGGTTCGCGCAACACGCTGCGACTGGAGGGCAAGCTGCCGCTCTACGGTCACGAGATTTCCGATACGATTAATGTCTGGGAAGCCGGTCTCGACCGCTTCTGCAAGATGGACAAGCCGGAGTTCATCGGCAAGGAAGCACTCGAAAGGGGAAAAACGGCGGGCGTAAAGCGGACGCTTGTCGGGCTGGAGATGACGGAGCGCGGGATCGCTCGCGACGGCTACAAGGTGCAGGACGAATCCGGGCGCGAGATTGGGTATGTCACTAGCGGGTCGCCCGCGCCGTTTCTCAGGAAGAATGTCGCGCTGGCGTACGTGCCGGTGGAGCATTCGGCAGTTGGAAGCAAGTTAAAGGTGGAGATTCGCAATCAAGGTGTCGGAGCCGTGGTGGTGCCGACGCCGTTCTACAAGCGCCCGAAGAAATAATACGTAAGACTTGCTAGAAGCTAGCAGCCAGGAGCTAGAAGCTTTATGCCCTATCCCGCAGATCGCAAATATACAAAAGAGCACGAGTGGATTCAGGTCAACGGCAACTCCGCCACAGTCGGCATTACTCATCACGCGCAGGAATCCCTCGGCGACATCGTCTTCGTCGAGACGCCCAAGGTCGGTGCGGAGTTGACTGCTGGCAAGACCTTTGGCACCGTCGAATCGGTGAAGGCGGTCTCTGATCTTTTCGCTCCGGCCTCGGGAACAGTAACCGAGGTGAATGCCGATCTGGCCACCTCGCCGGAGAATGTGAACAAAGATGCTCACAGCGCCTGGATGGTAAAGATGACGCTGAAGAATCCGGCGGAACTGGACGGATTGCTGTCTGCCGCGGACTACGAGAAGTTTGTAGCGGAAGAAGCAGGACATTAAGAACCGGCGTTTGGCGTCGGGCCTCAGGCGCCAGGCACCAGGCACTGCAGATTTGCCTGCCGCCTGAAGCCAGACGCCCGAAGCCCAATGACTTCATTCATCATCTAATAACTTTCCTATGCGATATCTGCCCAAATCTCCTGCCGACCGCGAAGCCATGCTGAAGGTGATTGGCTTGCGTTCAGTCGATGATCTCTTCGCGCCGATTCCGGCAGAGTATCGCCTCACGCGCGATCTGAATATTCCGCGTCAGATGGCGGAGTCCGAGATCGTCGACTTCTTCCGCCAGCGCTCCCGCGAAAACGGCGAGGGCTACACCAGCTTTCTCGGCGCGGGCGCCTACTCCCATTACCGACCGGTCATCATCGACTCCCTCATTTCGCGCGGCGAATTTCTGACTGCCTACACTCCGTATCAGGCGGAAATCTCCCAAGGCACGCTGCAATCGATTTTCGAGTTCCAGACGATGATCTGCGAACTCACCGGCATGGAAGTGGCGAATGCGTCGATGTATGACGGGTCGACCGGCGCGGCGGAAGCCGCCATGATGGCGGTTCGGCTTACCGGGCGGCGCTCTGTCGTCGTAGCGCGCAACCTGCATCCCGAGTACCGCGAGGTGCTGGCAACGTATGCGACCCATCAAGGCATGCCGCTCGCGACGGTGGGCTTCGGCGACAACGGCCGCATTGATCTCAAAGCGCTTGAACAGTCGATCACGTCCGAAACGGCGTGCGTCCTGATTCAATCGCCGAACTTCTTTGGCACTCTCGAAGATGTTGGCGCGATCGCCGAGATTGCCCACAAGCGTGGCGCGCTTCTTGTCGTCTCGATCGCGGAAGCCGTGTCGCTTGGGATCATCGAACCGCCGCGGCAGGCTGACATCATTGCCATGGAGGCACAGTCGTTTGGCGTGCCCCTCGGTTTCGGCGGCCCCTATTGCGGCGTGATCGCGACGCGCGAAAAGTACGTCCGCCAGATGCCGGGTCGCCTGGTCGGCCAGACTGTCGACAAGCAAGGCAAGCGGGGATTTGTTCTCACTCTCGCAACCCGAGAACAACACATCCGCCGCGAGAAAGCGACGTCGAACATCTGCACCAATCAGGCCCTTGTGGCACTGATGGTCAACATCTTCATGACGGTGTACGGCAGGGTCGGCCTGAAGGAACTTGCGAAGCAGAATCTGGCGAAGACTGCTTATGCCGCGGGTCAATTTGCCAAGCACGGGAAATTGCTGTTCGCATCGTCGCCGCGGTTCAACGAATTCGTAGTCGAAACCAGCGAAGATCCTTATGCGGTGAACAGCCGTTTGCTGGGTCACAAGATCGTCGGTGGACTGCCGCTGAAGAACTTCTATCCGGAACTCGGCAATGCTTCTTTGTGGTGCTGCACCGAACTCACCACCCGCAGCGCGATCGATACGGCGGCGGGACTGGTGGCCGAGAGCGAACGCTCGGTGCGCTCGGCGAAGGAAGAAGTCGAGGAGGTGGCGCGGTGAAGCATCCCACTCCAAAGGCGACGCGTCACGTCAATCAGAACGAAGGATTGATCTTCGAAAAGTCCTCTCCCGGCAAAGCTGCGTGGAAGTTGCCTCCGCTCGACGTTCCTGAGGTCGATACAGTAAAGCTGCTCGGCGCCGCCGAACGGAAAGATTTGGGCCATCTGCCGGAAGTAAGCGAGATCGAGATCATTCGCCACTTCACGCGTCTCTCGACGTGGAACTACGCCATTGATCTCGGGATGTACCCGCTCGGCTCCTGCACGATGAAATACAACCCGCGCGTGAACGAAGCGGTGGCGCGGGTTGAAGGCATCGCGAACGGACATCCGTATCAGCCGGAGAAGATCTCGCAGGGCGCGCTGCGCGTCATCAAGACGCTTAGTGAGTGCTTGATCGAAATCACCGGCATGGACGCAATCACTCTGCAGCCGGCAGCCGGTGCTCATGGCGAAATGACTGGCCTGCTGATCGTGCGTGCCTATCACGAGTCTAAGGGCAACGCCCGAAAGAAAATTCTGATCCCCGATTCCGCGCACGGTACCAACCCGGCGACGGCCGCCATGGTAGGGTACGCGGTCGAGAATCTGAAATCTGATTCGCGCGGCATGGTCGATATTGCCTCGCTCGAAGCGCAAATGAACGAAGATGTCGCGGCGCTGATGCTGACGAACCCGAACACGCTGGGCGTCTTCGAGCAGGACATCCACAAGATCGCCGAGATCCTGCACGCCAAGGGCGGCCTCCTTTATATGGATGGCGCCAACATGAACGCCCTGGTGGCGAAGGCTCGCCCGGGTGATTTCGGCGTGGACGTGATGCACCTGAACCTGCACAAGACGTTCTCCACGCCTCATGGCGGCGGCGGCCCGGGTTCGGGACCGGTCGCGGTCAAGAAGATTCTCGAGCCGTTCCTGCCGAAGCCTGTAGTTGTAACCAAGCCGGATGGAACGCTTGCCTTCGAGTACGACCGTGCGCAGTCTGTGGGCCGGGTTCGGGCGTTCTACGGCAACTTTGGCATGTTCGTTCGTGCGCTGGCGTACATTCAGGCGAATGGTCCGGATGGGCTGCGGCAGACCACAGAAGATGCCGTTCTGAACGCCAACTACATCCGCAAGGGCCTTGAAGGCACATATGACCTCCCGTACGACACGCCGAGCATGCACGAAGTCGTCTTCAGCGACAAACTCCAGGCCAAGAGCGGCGTGCGTACCATGGACATAGCGAAGCGGCTAATCGACTACGGATTCCATCCGTATACAACCGCGTTTCCTCTGATCGTATCCGGCGCCCTGATGATCGAACCGACCGAGAGCGAGTCGAAGGAAGAGATGGAGCTGTTCATCGATGCCATGAAGTCGATTGCGCAAGAGGTGGAGGAAGATCCGCAGACGGTGCTCGATGCACCGCACTCGACCCGGGTTTCGCGGCTTGATGAAACGACCGCGGCGAGAAAGCCGATTTTGCGGTGGAAGCCAGAGTGATCGCAGATTTCAGATTGTAGTTGCAGATTGAAGGCCCGACTTGAGTTTTCAATCTGCAATCTGAAACCACACATCTGAAAGTCGATGGTCGAGGGTGACTTCGGGGCTTCCCACTGCTGGGCTCCGCTGCTTCCTTCCTGTCCTCTGTGGTTAAATCTCTTCATTGCCACGCAAAACAAAACCGGTAACTGAGGCCAAGGCCGCGGGAATATTCACGTCTGGGGAAAAACGAAACCCAATCGTGTGCCTATTGCTGGCGGTCGTGACGCTGGCGCTGTACAACCCGGTCAACCGGCATCCTTTTGTGAACTACGACGATGACCGCTATGTCACCGAGAATTCACACGTTCGCCAAGGGCTGACCGGCGCGACAATCTCCTGGGCGCTCACGTCTACCGAGCAGGCCAACTGGCATCCGCTGACCTGGATATCGCATGCGCTGGATGTTTCGTTCTTCCACCTCAATCCGGCGGGACATCATTTCACCAGCGTTGGGCTGCACATCGCGAATGCGGTCCTGCTGTTTCTCCTGCTGATGTGGGCCACCAATCGTTTGGGCCCTAGCCTGTTCGTCGCGGCCGTGTTTGCGCTGCACCCGATCAATGTTGAGTCGGTGGCGTGGATTGCTGAGCGCAAGAACGTCCTGTGCACGCTCTTCTTCTTTCTTACGCTCGGTGCTTACGGCTGGTATGCAAAGAAGCAAGAGTGGAAGCGATACGTCGCAGTCTTCGGTTTATTTGCCGCCGGGCTCGCCTCGAAGCCCATGGTGATCACGCTTCCATTCGTTCTTCTCCTGCTGGACTACTGGCCGTTGGGGAGAACGGAGGGTACTGATGCGGGCAGTGCATCTTGGTTCAAGTTGGTTCTTGAGAAGATTCCGTTCTTCGTTCTCTCTGCTATCAGTGCAGTTGTCACGATGCGCGCGCAACAGAGTGGCGGGGCAGTTCGGTCCACCGCAGAGTTTTCGTTTGGTGTCCGCCTCGCCAACGCGGTCAATGCCTACGCGACGTATCTCTGGAATATGCTCTGGCCGACGCGTCTTGCGCCGCTGTATCCACATCCGGGCGATTCACTCCCTGCTTGGAGAGTGATCGTCGCTGTTGTTGTTCTAGTTGCCGTCACCGTGCTCGTGTTGAAGTTTCGTGCGCGCCGCTATCTTCCCGTCGGCTGGTTCTTTTTTCTCGGCACGCTCGTCCCAGTGATCGGCTTGGTTCAGGTCGGCGAAGCCGCCATGGCCGATCGCTACGCATACATCCCACTGATCGGGATCTTTGCGATGATTGCGTTCGGAGTCGCCGACTTGGCGCAGCAAAGGAAGTGGGGGCTGATGCCTGCCATCGCGGCCGCCGCGGCCATGGTCGCGCTTTCCTTCATGACCTACCAGCAGGTCGGTTACTGGCAGACCAACGAAGAACTCTGGTCGCATACGCTGGCCGTTACCAGCAACAACTTCATCGCCGAAGACAATCTCGGCGGAGCGCTGGTTCTTGAGGGGAAAGAAGAGCAGGCCCACGCGCACTTCGAAGCTGCTGCGCTCATCAACCCCAAAGATCCCATGAGCCGGAGCAACCTGGGGACCTACGATCTGCAGCATGGGCTGATGCGGGAGGCCATCCAGCAATACCAGTCGGCCGTCGAACTGACCGCCGACCCTGGATTACTCGCCCAGACCTACGCCAATCTCGGAGCCGCGTACCGCATGGTTGGCGACAATCTGCAAGCCCAGGACAACTACAAACACTCACTCCGGCTCAATCCCAATCAGTTCAATGCATGGCTGGGGCTCGGTCTCATCGCGCAGAAGATGGGCAAGTTGGACGAAGCGATTACTGACCTCTCCCGCTCGGTTGAACTCCAGCCGACTGCCAGGGGATATCTCGCTCTCGGCCAGGCGCTCGCCCAAAACGGCCGGATTGCCGAAGCCCGCGCAGCCTACGAGCAGGCGCTCAAGCTCTCTCCGGACCTCGGCGAAGCACGGCGGGCGATCGATGCACTTCGTGCTCAGCACTGACCTTTCTGCATCACCTTCAACCCCTAGGGCAGGTCGCCGAAATTGTGCGCTTGTGGGAACTTTCAACTTCCCCGCCGTGTCCATTATGCTAGGAGGCATGACTCTGCTGGACGCGAAGGAATTTGATCCGGAAAAAGAATCGCGAAAGAAGAAGCGCGTGATCCTCGGCATCAGCGTGCTGCTGATTCTGCTTTGCCTCGGATGGTGGTTCCGCTACTGGCGGGAGGAGCACCTGGTCGGCAACTTCTTTGAGGCGCTTCAGAAGCAGGATTTCAAAACCGCCTATGCGATCTGGCAGCACGATCCAGAGTGGCCGCAGCATCCTGGCAACTACCCGTACTCGTTCAACGAGTTCTATCGCGACTGGGGACCGGGCGGACAATGGGGCGTTATCAAGACCGTGAAGGTCAACGGCGCCCATACCTGTCCGCCGCTTGGAGCCGGAAGCAGCGGTAGTGGAATCCTGGTGGATGTGATCGTGAACGATCGAGTGGAGCACGCCCAGGTTTGGGTGGAGAAATCCAACCGCACGCTCAGCTATCCACCCTGCGAACTGCTCTTTCGCTAGTTTGTGCGTGACGGCTGGCTGCCGCTTATGCGGGCTGTGACAGGCTTTCCAGGGTCTTCGCCAGCGACGCTTCGTCCCCGACGTTGAGACAGGTCTTCGATCGGTCAATCTGGCGCATCAGTCCGCAGAGGACCTTGCCCGGACCGATCTCAATGAATGTCTCCACACCCTGTGCGATCAGCAGCCGCATGCACTGATCCCACTTCACCGCCCCTGTCACTTGGCGGACCAGGGTGTCGAGCGCGCGGATGTCGTCGGTGACCAATTCCGCGTCGACATTGCACGCCACCGGATAGACCGGTTGGTTCCACTTGACCTTCTTCAAGTCCTCTCCCAGGCGATCCTGCGCGGGCTTCATCAGTGAGCAATGGAAGGGGGCGCTGACGGGGAGCAGGACTGCCTTTTTGGCGCCGCGTTCGCCGGCGAGTTTCGTGGCACGCTCTACGGCTGTTGCGTTTCCAGAAATTACGACTTGGGCCGGTGAGTTGATGTTTGCGGCGGAACAGACCTCGCCTTGCGCCGCTTCCAGGCAGATTTCGGCAACCTTATCCAGGTCCATGCCGAGAATCGCCGCCATGGCTCCGACGCCGACGGGAACGGCCTCCTGCATGTACTTCCCGCGATTGCGCACGGTGCGGACGGCGTTGGCAAAGCTGAAGGTTCCGGAAGCAACGTGCGCGGTGTACTCGCCCAGGCTGTGGCCGGCCACATAGCATGGTTTCGGGATCTGCGTTTCCAATACGCGCAGCGCTGCAAGCGATGCAGTAAGAATAGCGGGCTGGGTGATCTCGGTGAGGCGAAGCTCTTCCTCCGGACCTTCGAAGCACAACTGTGAGAGTTTGTAGCCCAGCGCGTCATCGGCCTCTTCAAACGTCTGGCGCGCGGCAGGATATTTGTCGGCCAAATCCTTGCTCATGCCGACGGCCTGTGAACCTTGTCCTGGGAAGATGAATGCGATCTTTTTATCAATCATGAGAAGGGAACTGCTAATTGGATTCGGCTACCGCCTCGACCGGACGCAAAGCCGCCAGCCCGCGTTCGATCGAGTCGTTGACTCTGCGTTCAGAAAATTCCGCGGCCACGCGAATGGCGTTCTTCATGGCATTGGCGTTCGAGGATCCGTGCGTGATGATGCACACGCCTTTCACGCCCAGCAGTGGCGCACCGCCATATTCGGTGTGATCCAGCCGTTTCTTGAAATCGATGAACGCGCTGCGGGAGAGCAAGGCTCCGACCTGACGCGTGATCGTCGCGCGTAATGACTCCTTCAGCGCCGTGCGAACCAGGTTGGCCACGCCCTCAGAAATCTTCAAAGCGACGTTGCCGACGAAACCGTCGGCGACAATTACGTCGACCTGGCCGTTGTAGAGATCGCGGCCTTCGACGTTGCCGACGAAATTCAGGGGCAGTTGCTTGAGCAGTTGAAACGCTTCCCGCGTGAGTTCGTTGCCCTTGCTCTCTTCCTCGCCGATCGACAGCAATCCGATGCGTGGCACCGAGCGCTTGCCATACATTGCCCGGAAATATACGTCGCCCATCACGGCAAACTGCTCAAGGTTCTTCGCGTTGCAATCGACGTTGGCGCCGACGTCGAGGAGCATGGCGGGATTTCCGGGAGCAGTAGGGAATACCGCCGCCAGGGCCGGACGGTCCACTCCCGGCACGGCGCCCAGCACAATCTTGGCTGTCGCCATCGCCGCGCCGGTGTTGCCGGCGGTCACAAAGCCGTCGGCTTGTCCTTCGCGGACCAGACGGAGACCAACCCGCATGGAGCTGTCCCGCTTGGCGCGGATCGCCTCCACTTTGTCGTCCATGGTGATGTATTCGCCGGCGTGAACGACTTCAATGGGCAGGCGCGCCGCGCGGAAATTCCGCTCGAGTTCTGGCTTGACGAGATTTTCCGGTCCGACGAGCAGCACGCGCACGCCGTACTGACGCGCGGCCTGCATTGCGCCCTCGATCTCCGGCTTGGGCGCGCGATCCGAACCCATCGCATCCAGCGCGATGACGCTAGGCATGGCTATGGTTAGCTGGCTTCTTCGACGTCGACGACTTCGCGGCCCTTATAGTATCCGCACTTGGGACAAGCGCGGTGCGGCATCTTCTTCTCGTGACAGTTGGGGCACTCCGAGAGGCTGTGTCCCTTCAGGGCGTCATGAGCCCGCCGTGTCGAGGTTCGCTTCTGTGAGTGTCTCCGCTTTGGATTCGGCATGTGAAATTTCCTTCTGGGTCTAAATGCCCCAAGATAGCATTTGGCACTTGGCAACTAGCACTTGGCCGGTCGAAGCCGGGCTGTCAGTTCAATGGGACTAAGTGCTAAATGCCAAGTGCGAATAACGTTCTCAGTGCTCCAGCCGGCCGCGTACTTCCTTCAACGCCGCCCACCGCGGATCTTGCACCTCGGCGGAGCAGGAGCACCGTTCCTGATTCCAATTCTTGCCGCACTGGGGACACAGCCCCTTGCACTCTTCGCGGCACGTAACCTTTAAGGGCAAGGCCAACAGAACCTGCTCGCGCAAGACGTCTTCCAGCAAAAGTCCTTCGCCCTGATAGTAACCGATTTCGGCTTCCGCGTCGGTCACGGAAAGCTCGTCGCGACCCGCGTCGGCCCCGAGCGGCCGATACAGTAACTCAAACTCCCGCTGGACTGCTTGAGGTACCGGTTCCAGGCAGCGGGCACATTGCAGTTCCAAAGCGGCTGACAACTTGCCGCGCAGCCGTATGTCCTTGATTACCTGATGCTTGCCGTGATGCTCCTCGACAACCTCGGCTCGTCCGGAAGCCTTCAGCGGACCCTTTTGCCGCGCTTCGCTGCCCAGGTCGATGACATCCGGCGGAAACTCCTCTGCGAATTCCAGAGGATGAAGTTCCAATTCTGTGATGTCGAGGAACATGGCGAAACCTCCGCGGCGATCACGCCGACCAACCCGCGGGAGCACGCCAAAGAGGCGTAAGTACCGCAAGGAGCAAGACTTAGGATAAAGGCCGGGGAGCAGAAGTGTCAAGGAATCGAGGCGATGGTGATCGTATTCAACGAGGGCTAACGACGAGAGACCAAGGACGAACGACCGGTTACTTTACCAGCCAGTCCATGGCCTCTTCCCGCGTCTCAAACGTGGGAAAGTCGCGCCGCGAGAAAGTCTTGAAGTTATCGTAGAACACGTGAGGCAGGCTGTCGGTGCCGACCCAGGCAGACTTTTTCACGTAGGGACGATCGAGCGTCAGCACTTCTTTGATCTTGGTGGCGACGGTCTTGTCGACCTTGGCGCCGCTGAAGTCTGCGAGAGTCAGCACCGATCCGGGCGCGTGCTTCGAAATATCGGCGCGGACCTGATCGAGCAGCAGGATCAGGTCCTGTCCCTGGCAATGGCTGAAGTCGATGAGAAAGATGGTTTGACCTTTGTGATGCACAAAGCGCAAGCGATGCTTTACGTCTTCGTCAGAGATCACCCCAGCAATCCCTCCACCACGCTGTAAGCCCCATCCAGAGCCGCATCCAGTGCGGATGCGTCCTTGCCGCCGGCCTCGGCGAGGTCAGGACGGCCTCCACCTTTTCCGCCGACTTTTTGTGCGACGGCGCCAACGACCTTGCCCGCTTGCACTCGGGAAGTCTGATCCTTGGTGACACCCACGATCAGCGAGACGTTCCCGTCGGCAGCCGAGCCCAGCACGACCACGCCCGATCCGATCTTGTCGCGCAGTTGATCGACGAGCGTCCGCATCTGCGCCCGCTCCAGGTTGTCGACGCGATGGGCCAGCACTTTCACGCCTTTGATCTCTTTTACCTTGTCGCTGATGTTCGCCGTGGAAGACGAGGCCGACTTCATGCGCGCCTGATCGAGTTCGCGCGTGAGGCGCTTGATTTCGGCGTCTTTCTTTTCGAGTTCGGCTTTCAAGGCGTCCGCGGGTGAGAAAGGTTTTTCACCGTCTGAATCCGCTTCAGGCGTGGGTGCCCCATCCTTGCGCGTTTTTTGCGCAAGGGTGGGAGACACGAATGCCGAGACCACATTCTCCAGTTGATGATCCTTCCGGAAGTGCGCGAGTGAACCTTCGCCGGTGATCGCCTCCACGCGCCGCACGCCGGAAGACACGCTGCCTTCCTTCAGGATCTTGATCAGCCCGATCTCGCCGGTTGCCAGGGTGTGCGTTCCGCCGCAGAGTTCGGTGGAGAAATCTCCGATCTTGATCACGCGCACCTTGTCGCCGTACTTCTCTCCGAACAACGCCATCGCGTGATACTCGTTCACCGCGACGTCGATCGGTACGTTCTCGATGACTTCCACCTTCTTGTTGCGCAGGACTTCTTTGTTGATGATGTCCTCGATGTCCTGCAGTTCTTCGTCCTCGACAGCTGTGAAGTGCGAGAAATCAAACCGCAGATGCCCCGGCGCGACGAGCGATCCGGCCTGCTTCACGTGCTTGCCCAAGACCTCGCGCAGTCCGGCGTGCAGCAGGTGCGTCGCGGTGTGATTGCGCATAGTGGCTTCGCGGACGTTGGTGTCGACCACGGCGTCAACCTTGTCGCCAACTCGAATCGACGGTGAAGAAATCGAGGGGTTGCCCCACCCTTCTTTCGCGTTTTCTGCGAAAGAGGGTGGGTTTTTTGACGTCCCCGCCTTCATCACAACCTGATGCGCGCGCACGCCCTGGATGGGGTAGTAGCATCCCTTCACTTCGGCGATGACCGTGTTGTGATCGTCGGAGTAGAGCCATCCGCGATCCCCAACCTGCCCGCCGGACTCGGCGTAAAACGGCGTGTGATCGAGGATGACCTCGCCTTCTTCGCCGGCCTTGAGTTCGCGCACGCCCTGGCCGTTGTGGATGATCGCTAGAACTTCGCAGCCCTCGGACCGCGTCTGCCGATATCCTTCAAATTCGGATTTTGGAAGCTGCTGATAGGCCGGGTTCGCAGTCTGCTTTGCCGCACCTTTCCAGGAAGCTTTGGCTCGCTGCCGCTGCTCTTCCATCGCGCGGTCAAAACCGGCCTGATCGAATTCAATGCCGCGATCCCGTGCAGCATCTTGAATGAAATCCAGCGGCATGCCAAACGTGTCATACAGCTTGAATGCGTCCTCGCCTGCGAGTTGCTCTGGCGAGTTCTCCAGACGTTCCTCGAGCCTTTCCAGCCCCACATCCATCGTGTGGGCAAATCGAACCTCTTCTGCTTGTACCGTTTTCGAAACCCGATCTACGGTCTCGACTAGCTCTGGATACGCACCCTTCATCACATCTTGTACGGCAAACACCATCTGATACAGAAACGGTTTCGTCTGGCCCAGCAGGCGCCCATGCGTAATCGCGCGCCGGATGATCTTGCGCAGCACATAGCCGCGCCCCTCATTCGAAGGGACCACGCCATCCGAGATCAAGAATGTTGCCGCTCGCGAGTGATCTGCAATTACCCGCAACGAGGCTGCCATCCTGTGCTCCGGCCAATAGGAAGCTTGAGTGGGTGTAGCCGCCAAAGGCTGTCGAGGCCAACGAACCTCTCCCGTCAGCTTTGCTGCTCTATCAATCAGCGGAGTGAACAAATCTGTCTCGTAGTTCGAAACCTTCGCCGGATCGTCGAGATTCAGCATTACCGCCGCCATACGTTCCAGTCCAGCGCCAGTGTCAATGGATGGCTTAGGAAGGGGACTGAATCCGAACAGAGTGCCGTCGGGCACTCTGGGTTGGCGGTTGTACTGCATGAAGACCAGATTCCAGATTTCGACGTATCGCCCACAGTCATTCGGACAAGGGAACCTGCAGCGTCCCGCAGCGCACTCCGGATGCAATTTGTCGCTACCCGATACTCCCAAGTCATAATGAATTTCGCTGCACGGACCGCACGGGCCTGTGTCGCCCATCTGCCAGAAGTTGTCCTTCATCCCCATCGCAAAAATGCGCTCTTTGGGAACGCCAACCTCGAGCCACAGGTGCTCAGCCTCGTCATCGCGGGGGATGCCCTCAGAAGTCCCAGACGCCAGTGGCGTTCCCTCAAAGATGGTCACATACAGCTTGTCCTTCGGAATCCCGAACCACTTCGGCGAGGTGATCAGTTCCCACGCGTAAGCGATCGCATCTTTTTTGAAGTAGTCGCCGAAGGAGAAATTCCCCAGCATCTCGAAAAACGTATGATGCCGGTTGGTGAAGCCGACATTCTCAAGATCGTTGTGCTTGCCGCCCGCTCGCACGCATTTCTGCGAGGTGGTAGCGCGCGAGTAGTCGCGCTTCTCCAGGCCCAGGAATACGTCCTTGAACTGGTTCATCCCCGCGTTGGTAAACAGCAGCGTGGGATCGTTGGCCGGGACGAGCGACGACGAATGCACTTCCTTGTGTCCCTTTTCGACAAAGAAGTCCAGGAATTTTCTGCGGATTTCCGAGCCTGTCAGCATGAATTTGTAATTCTAAACGATTCGCACTCCTGCCTTTTGCCGCCAACAACGCACGGGGCGCAGAGATCAGGATTCCCCTGTGCCTCTCTGCGCCCTCGTGATGAGTCTGGAGATTGCGTTCCTAGTTCGGACTTACCGCCATCTTCGCGGGGTCTGCCGGCTTTCCGGTATCCTTCTTCGCGCCGTGACCGATTCCTTTGATACCTTTCTTCACGGTGCTGCCCGTCTTGTCGGCGGCCTTCTCGGTGTCCTTGCCAGCGGTTTTAGCGGCTTTTTCCGTATCCTTCCCGGCGACCTTCGCACCCTTCTCGGTGTCTTTGGCAGCCGTCTTGGCGCCTTTTTCGGTATCCTTCGCTGCGGTCTTCGTACCCTTTTCCGTGCCTTTCGCCACGGTCTTGGTCGCGCCCGCGGTCTTGTGAACGACCTTCTTTGTATCGGAGCCGGCGGTCTTGGCGCCCTTCGCGGTGTCCTTGGCTGCGCTCTTGGTGGCGTCCTTGACTTCCGTGCCGGTCGATTTCTTTTCCGTGGCAGTCGTGTCCTGTGCGACGGCGAACGACATCGAACCTAATACAGCGAATACAGCTAACAATGCCCACTTTCTCATGTGCACCCTCCTCGCTGACTTTTTGATGGTCTTGGCGGTGATCAGAGTATGCTCCACCGCGCGAAGCGAATCAAATGGAAGAGATACTGCCGCGAATCAGCACTCACTCTCAAGGTCTGCGTCATCCTGAGTGGAGCCGTTCTTCAGGCGAAGCGAAGGATCTCGCGGGGACCGGACCGTTGTCACGATCCGGCCGATTCACCTTCCAGCGCGGTCAGAGTCTCGTCGTCCACATCCCACTTCTTCAAGACGGCGAATATGGTCCTGGTGCCGAACCCGGCCCGCACCAACTGCCGAAAGATTCGCGCCGTCTCCTTCTGATCCTTGGGCTTCGCCATGCGCTTCTTGCGCAGGTACTCCCGCGCCTGCTTTTCTTCGTTGACATTCTCAAAGGCTGTCTCAACCGCCTTTTCGATCACCGACGCATGCACGCCACGCGTCTTCAGTTCGGTGATCACGCGTCCGCGGCCAAACTTCTGATTGTCCCGCCGCATGGAGGAATAGTAGGCCGCGTAGTTCGAATCGTTGAGATAGCCCTGATCCTTCAGGCGCCGGATCACCAACTCAACCAGGGTCTCCGCGTATTCCGATTCGGGATCCTCCACCCGCGCCCGCATCAGCCGTTTCAGCTCGGCCACGGTCCGCATGCGCCGCCCAAGAGCGCCCACGGCGTACTCGTACATCTCATCCTCGGAATACTGCCGTCGCTTGGGACGCGAAAATGCCATACGAATAGAACATAGCGCAACTGGAAGGCCGAGGCGAGGTCATTCCTCGGCATAGTGCGCATGCTTGGCAGGCGCTCGACGTTTCGCCTCGCGAGCCATCTTGCGCAGCCAGCGCAACTCCGTCCGGATCTGCTGGATGGTCAGGCTCAGCATCCAGACCGCCTCGTGGAAACGATGTCCCACCTCGGCCCGGACCGCGCGGAGCGTGGCTTCTTCGCGTGTCAGTTCCTTTTCGAGGTACTTCTCCCGCCGGCGCAGCTGCCGCTCGAACACGCCCGCGCGGGCCTGCCACGAGAGGGCAATCCACGTAAGAAAAGGAGGCCGCTCGCGCTGGCTCGCCCAATCTTCTCTTTCCAGCGCGTCCGCCAACGCGGCCCGGCCAGCGGCGCTGGTGGAGAACACGCTGCGCTCGGGCCCCGCCGCGGGTTGATCGCTGCTCGCGTTCCGGATCAATCCCAGGCGCGCCAGCTTCTCCAGCGAGTAGTAGACCTGTGGGCGCGAGATGCCCGCCCAGTCCCGCACCTGCCGCCTCTCCAGCTCCAGGTTCGCCTGATATCCATGCAGAGGCCGTTCGGCCAGCAGGCTCAGCAGCACAAGGTCCGGAGTCGTTAGTCCCGGCTTCCTAGCGGCGGGCATCCTGCGCCTTTCGCTGGCGGCTCCAGTACCACCACTGACACTGCTCTAAAGGAAGACGCGAATTCTGCGCCTGCGCCACCGCCGCGCGAAACACATCGAGGCAGCAGATGTCCTGCGATTTTCCCGTGATCTCGCAGAATCGCTCGTACAGCTTTTCGGGATTGCGCCGGGAAAGCTGCGCCACGCTGTGAATGCCCATCATCTTGAAGTCGCGGACAAAGGCCGGTCCCACCGAGACCAGGTCCTCTAAACGACGGGTTTCTGTCACCATGCAAATCTCCTTGACATCGTCGCGATCATTGGATATCGTTCACTAGTCTAATTTAGACTACATCGCTTTGGCAAGGAGAAATCTATGCGCATCGCAGTATTTGTTCTGGGAATCGCGGTCCTGTGTTCCGCGCTGCCGGTGACCACCTCCAAGGCACAGGAGAAAAGCAAAACCATGAACGTGAAGAAGGTAACTCCCATTTTGTTCGTCGAGAATATCGAGCCTTGCGCGAAGTTCTGGGTCGATCGTTTCGGTTTTCAGAAGACCGCCGAAGTTCCCGATGGCGACAAGCTGGCCTTCGTGATGCTGCAGAAGGGCAATGTCGAACTGATGTATCAGAGCTATGCGAGCGCGGATAAGGATGTCGGCACCACAATCTCACAAGTCGTCCGCAAGGGCCCTACGTTCCTCTATGTGGAAGTGGACAATCTCGAGGAGACGATCAATGCGGCAATGGGGATGGAAGTGGTGATGCCGAAGCGGAAGACGTTCTATGGGTCCACAGAGATCGGCATCAAGGATCCCGCCGGACACTACATCACGTTTGCGGAGTTTGCACCGCAGGAGAAGCAGTAGGGCGGCATCTGATTGATGTCAGGTACAGGAGCATGCCCGAAGCACTGCGGCCCGATAACCCCGGGCCGCAGGACAGCCGAGGCGGCTGTCTCCGCATGGCTTTTCTGATGCCTGACGCCTCTTACCTTCCTCCGAACCCTGCTGTTTGCATCGACTGGCGCGAAATGTCGGCGGTCGACGCGATACCTTGCATGCGGAGTTTGAAGTCGTCGGCGTTCGAAGCGTTCTCGAGAGCAGTCTCGTAGTTGACCAGTCCGGCCTGGAAAAGATCCCAGAGCGACTGGTCGAAGGTCTGCATGCCGTACTGCGACGTACCGGCCGCAATCGCGTCACGAATCGAGCGCGTCTTTTCCGGAACCAACACGCACTCGCGAATGAACGCGGTGTTGATCATGACCTCGACGGCGGGCACACGGCCTTCAGAGTCGCAACGCCGGACCAGGCGTTGACTGATAATCGCGCGCAGTACTGCCGCCAGCTGCATGCGAATCTGCTTTTGTTCTGGCGGCGGGAAGATCGAAATCACGCGGTTGATGGTTTCGACCGCATCCAGCGTGTGCAAGGTGGAGAACACCATGTGGCCGGTTTCGGCCGCATGGAGCGCGGTCTGGATGGTTTCCAGGTCGCGCATTTCGCCCACCAGGATCACGTCCGGATCCTGACGGAGAGAAGCTCTGAGCGCCGCGCCGAACGAGGGCGTATCCACGCCGACCTCGCGTTGATTCACGTATCCCTTCTTGTCGCGGTGAAGGAATTCGATCGGGTCCTCGATGGTGACGATATGTTCCGCGCGTGACGAGTTCACGCGATCCACCATCGCGGCCAGGGTCGTAGACTTACCGGAACCGGTGACGCCGGTGACCAGCACCAAGCCGCGGGGCATGTCGCAGACCTGCTCCACAACTTTGGGCAGAAACAACTCGTCGAGGGCGCGAATCTTGGTCGGAATGACGCGGAGGACCAGTCCCACGTTGCCGCGCTGCTGGAAGATGTTCACACGGAAGCGCCCCAGGCCGGCGACGCCGTACGCCATATCAATTTCCGTGGTTTCTTTGAATTTCTGCTTCTGGCGCGCCGACATCATGCTGAACGCCATGTTCAGCATGTCTTCCGCGCTGATTCGGGGCTGATCGGTCAACGGCAACAGCTCGCCGTCAATGCGCAGGTGGGGGTAGTTTCCCACCTTCAAGTGCAAGTCGCTGGCTCGCCGTTCCGTCGCAATCCGTAGCAGGTCATCAATATTCATGCGGAATTCTTCCCATCGAGCCCCCAGTCGGGGGCCTCCCTATGGACGCTACCCAACATCATCGCCCGAATCGGTACCTTCCCCAAGATGACCTCGGTAATGGCCCTCGCCGCGAAAGCGGACACTCCCCTTGGCGCGTCGCCGCATCGGGAATTCGCGGGACTCTAGGATGCCCCCTTCACAAACGACAGGGTCGACTTGGGCAGAGAGACCGTGACTTCGCCGGCGATCGCCCGGCGGGAATAGAGGTTCTTCAGCTTGAAGATGACCGTCGGAGTCACCTCCTGCCCCCGCGACACCAGAAGTCCTCCTGTGGTGGAACGGACTTCCTGCTGCAGGATCATTCCCGGCGCCAGGTCCGCGATCTGGCATTTTCGGGTCTCCGACTCTTCCGCGTTCGGATCGAGCGAAACCAGCGCCTCGAAGAACTTTTGGCTGAAATTCCTGTTCTTGGCGGCTAACTGGTGCGCCGACTCTGTCCGCGACGTTCCTTGATGAATCAGGTGCTCGTACTCCAGGATCATTCGCAGGACCTCGGCGCCCGTTCGCATCTCCCCCGCATCCGCTGCTTCCTCGGGCGTGACGGGACGATTCTGATGCTCGATCATCCAGGCCACCGGCTCCAGCCGGGGTATCTTCGACAACAAGCTGGCAGCGACGCTCGGGTGAGCGTCATATTGGGATTGCTCTGTAGGACTCAGAGTCTCACCCTGATAGACCGCGTCAATCGTTTCCGGCGCCAGCGTGACGCAGCCTAACTGTGAGAGGATCGCCGCGACTTCGTATTGCCATGGATTACCCAGCTTCATCGCGGTGACCACATGATGGATATACCGGCGCGCCCGTTCGGCACGCCCGAATGCCGCCGGATTGACCAGGCTTAGTACGTCGCTCAGCACGTGCAGGCATCCGCTCAACGTCTGTTCGAGGAGTTGCTTCTCGGCGGTGATCAGCCGGTACTGCACTAGGGCCGCGGTAATGGTCTTGGCCATCAATTCCTTGGCACAAGGCTTGACCAGAAAGCGAAAGATGCTGCCTTCATTGATCGCGTCAATCGCAGTCTGCATGTCGGCATTGCCGCTCAGCATGACACGCACGGTTTCCGGAGCGGCGGACTTCACCTTTTTCAGCAGATCGATGCCGCTCATGCCCGGCATCCGCATATCGGAGATCACCACCGCGTAGGGTCCCCGGCTCTCGATCAGTGCCAGTGCCTCCCCGCCGCAATCGACCGTGTCGATCAGGAATTCGCTGCGCAGGGTGCGGCGGTACCCATCGAGAATGTTGCGATCATCGTCTACCAGAAGGATCTGTTCCGGCATGGTGCTCCCTTCAAAGTTGTCCCGCGCAGTGCTGACTCGGTTGCGGAGCGAGGCCGATCCCAATACCTTTGCAGGCGCGCGGTGTTCGGTCTTCCATCTGAGCCATCGGCAGACAGAGAGGTGGCCTTTAGGACAGCGGGAGGCCTTGCGGAATGAACGCCAGGGCGATTATTCCTCGGGGTTGACCGGTGCGCCGGGTCCGTTCTGGTACAGTGAGCGCCACAGGCTTTCCCTTTCGTCCAAGCCCAGACGATGCAGGTAGTCATGATCCATGACTGCGTCGTGGTTCAGGGGAGAAGGATCGGCTTCCCCCGCGATGGCGTCAGCGACGTGGACTGCCGTCAGCGAGGAGAACTTCGCCTCCGCCGTTTGATTTGGGGCGTGGTGATAGGCCACAGCGTGCACCAGCGTCAGTGGCAGCCCCCAGATGCTCATCAGGTATGCGCCGACCTCGGCATGGGTACAGCCCAACCGCTCGCGTTCCGCTTCCGTGGTGACTCCCGTACGCGTGGTGTACAAATGCATATAGTCGTCCGGCAACTCCGCCAGCATGACGACCTTTCCGATGTCATGCAGCAGGCCTGCGGTGAAGCATTCTTCCACCAGAGCCTTGGGGCAGTTTTCCGCGATAGCGATCTGATGCGCCAGAGTCGAAACCGCGATGCTGTGGTCCCACAGGGCCGGCAAACTGGCACCAACCTTCGCGTTGCCGTGAAATTGCGAAAATACGTGGACCGAAAGAACGAGTGTCCGCACCGTTTCGGTGCCGATCAGGGTGAGAGCCTGGGACAAGCTCGACACCCGCCCGCTCGATCCTACAAAGGCGGAATTCGCCAGTTGCAGAATTTTTGCTGCCATTCCCACGTCCTTCGAGATGATCCTGGCAATCCCCGATAGGGTGAAGTCGTCCGATTGAAGAGCAGCGGTCAGTTCGCCGTAGAGTGTCGGCAGACTGGGGATAGAACGCAGCCGCGAGATTACTGCCTGCAGTGCCTGGTTCGCCAGGAGATCCCGCATGGCGAACGCCTGGCTCAAACGGCTGGAGAGTTCCTCTGGATCACAGGGCTTCGATAGGAACTGGTGCGCCGGCGAGATCGACCGATATACGGCTTCCCGGCTGGATTGTCCGGAAAGGATCATGCGCACCATGTCGGGATAGCGCTGCTTCACCTTGTCAAGCAGATCGGCACCATCCATCACCGGCATGCGCATATCGGAGATGATCGCGTCGAACGGCTGCGTCTCCAGAGCCGCCAATGCGGCCGTCCCGCCGTCCACAAACTGCATATCCCACTGGCTGCGCATGCGGTGGAGACTGCGCCGCAGTCCGTTCAACACCATGGGATCGTCGTCGACGAACAGCAGATGCTTCCTCACGCGCCCCCCTTGGCTGCCGCAGCCACAGTTACCGGCAAAGTAAGGAAGAATGTCGTGCCCTTCCCTGATTCAGTCTCGAACCAGATATTGCCGCCATGCTTCTTCACCACGACCGTGTAGGCGAGAGACAGCCCCTGGCCGGTCCCCTTGCCGACTTCCTTGGTAGTAAAGAACGGCTCGAAAACGCGGCCCCGGATGGCTTCCGGAATCCCGCTCCCGGTGTCGCTGATCGAGATTTCCGCGAACTCCCCGCTCATCCGCGTGCGCACAGTGATACAGCCCTTCTCTCCTTCTTTCACTTTCTCCTTGATGGCATGCGCGGCGTTGACGATGAGATTGAGCACCACCTGATTGATGTCGCCCGGATAGCAGACCACGGCTGGCAACCGATCATCGAATTCCTTCACTACCTCGGAAACGTACTTCCACTCATTCCGAGCCACGGTGATGGTGGATTCAATCGCCCGGTTCAGGTCGGTGGCAGTCTTCTCGGCTGAATCGGGATGCGAGAACTCCTTCATCGCCCGCACGATCTTGGCCACCCTTCGCGATCCATCCAGACTCTGCTCGATGGCCCGCGGCACCTCTGCCCGGACGAACTCGAGGTCAACTTTCTCTTCGACTTCCTTGAAGTGGGCCACGACGTCGGCGCGAAATCCCTCTGGAAGCTGGCCGATTGCGGTGCGGTACTCCTCCAGCAGGGACTGCAGCGAAGCCCATGAATCCCGCAGGAACGTCAGATTGTCCATCACAAACTGTGTCGGAGTATTGATTTCATGCGCAATCCCCGCCGCCAGCTGCCCGATGCCCTCCATCTTCTGTGCGTGGCGTAGCTGACTCTCCAGGGCACGCTTCTCGGTGATGTCCTCCTTCACCGCAAGAAAGTGTGTGATCTCGCCTTTCGGACCCCTCATCGGCGTGATAGTGGATGACTCCCAGAAGATTTCACCGCTCTTTCTCTTGTTGCAGAACTCGCCGTGCCAGACGTTGCCGCTGGTGATGGCCTGCCACAGGCTTCGATAGAGATCGGGGGCGCACTGGCCGGCGTTGAGGATCCGCGGGTTCTTGCCGATGACTTCTTCAGAGCTGTAGCCGGTGCACTCGGTGAACTTGCGGTTGACGTAGCTGATCTTGCCCTTGGGATTGGTGATCACCACCGAGACCGGGCTCTGTTCAATGGCCAGCGAGAGTTGCTGCAACCTTTCCTGGTTTTCTTTCTGCTCCGTGATGTCCCGGAACGTCCAGATTCGCCCGTAGTACATGCCGTTCTTGTCCACCACCGGCGCCGAATAGCGGTCGAGAATCCGGCCACTCTTCATCTCGATCTCGTCGCGACTGGTTTCGGTTGGGTGCCGGTAGAGGTAATTGACTTTTTCCAGAAAGGCTTCGCCATCCTTAATCACCGTCACCGCATATCGCAGGCTCCTTCGATCGTCAGGATCATCGATCAGCTCCGGCGGCATCTGCAGCAACTCGGCGAAGCGCTCGTTGGCCATCAACCGTTTGCCGTTTCCGTCGACCACCAGCAGGCCATCGATGGTCGAATTGGCCTGCGCTTCCAGGAATGCGGTTTTTGAGCGAAGGTCGGCCTCGGCCTCTTTTCGCTGGGTGATGTCGCTCATGAATCCGTCGGCACACACCACCCCGTCGCTGTTATGAGTCCGCGTCGCCCGGTCGTGCACCCAGATCCACGTTCCATCCTTGCGCCGAATGCGGTATTCCTCGTCAAATGCCAACTGATGTTCAAACAGTGCCATATACTTCTGGGCGACGCGGCCGAAGTCTTCGGGGTGAATCTGATTCAGCCACAAGTGGGTTCCGCCGCTGTAGATCTCCTGGTTGGTGAAGCCCAACAGGGCGCGGACCTTGGGGCTCACGTACCGGGTTCGGCCGTGCATATCCGATGTCCACGCCACGTCGGGCATGCTCTCCAAGATGCGCCGGTACTGTTCCTCGCTCCGGCGTAAAGCCTCCCTGGCGATCTCGATCTCGCTGATGTCCTTGATCGTGGCGACATAGCGCGTGCGGCCTTCGGGCAAATCCAGAGGGCGTCCACAGTACTCAACCCGGATGAATGTGCCGTCCTTTCGCCAGAGGAGCCCCCGCTCCACTTGGACCGGCGCTCCTCTCATCAATGCCCGGTGCACGGCGCACTGCTCGCGCGACTGCTCCGTCCCGTCCTCCCGGCGGTGATGCAACAGATCGTGCGCATTCTGTCCCACCATCTCTTCCCGGGTATATCCCGTGATCCGCAACAGTTCTTCGTTGCAGAAGGTGATCGATCCCTCAGCATCCGTGCCGCAGATTCCGACCGCGATGGCATCGAGAGTGGACTGCCGCCCGGTGTCGACTTCGTTATCCAAAGGTGTCCCTATTGGCCTCGCCACACTGGATATCGGCATTCCGGCAGACTTCGTTGAACCGATGGCTTAGCACGAAAGTCACTGGCCGCCAGTCCTGGAAACCAGGCTGGCTCAGGCCGTCGATGGTCCAGGAGTCATTCGGCTGGGTCCACACAAGCAAAAAGGCCGCCCAAGCCCCGGGCGGCCTCGCAGAACCACGACACTCGACTTACGCCGCAGCATCCGCTGGCGGGACGAACGGCTCGTCGTAGCTGCCGCCATAGATGGAAGGAACCTTCGATCCCATCGGACGGAGATAGGTGCTCAGTTCCCCGCGGTGATGGATGCTGTGATTGTTCAGGAATCCGAGATAGAACGCCGCGGGCAGGTGGAACACGTTGTAGAAGTTGACCGGAGTCGCCAGTTGCTCGGCGGTCATTGCCTGCACCCGGGCGATGCCCCTCTTCAGGTTCTGGTCATACCAGGCGACCACTTCGGCTGAGGTTTGCGGTTTGTCTTCTGGCGACCCCATGGTGAACTTCAGATCGGCAATTCCATCGAGGAATTGAATGTCGGTGTTGGCGATGTGCCACGCCAGTTCCTTTGCCGTGCGGGCGTGCGGGTCGGGACGATAGTCGGATTTCGCATCCGGAACGGCCGCGATCACTTTTTTCGTGCATTCCGCTTCGCGTGCGATGCCGTCGAGCATCATGGCGCGATAACCAAGTACGAACTCGGGAGTCAGGCCTTGCTGGGACATAGTTTTTCTCCTTCTTGACGGATGTTTTGTTTCTTCCGGGCAGAGACAGCAAGGGCGCGGTCGTAGCAAACGCCGCGCCCCGGACCAAATTGACCGCCGAATTATACTCCCACGGGTTGCTTACTGCGTACCGGAACAGGCGTCAGCCAGCCGTGACGATCGCTCTTCTCGCCGTGCACGATGGCGTAGAACTCCTTCTGAATCGATTTCGTGACCGGCCCCATTCCTCCCTGACCAATCTTGATTTTGTCGACCGAGCGGATCGGTGTCACCTCGGCGGCTGTGCCGGTGAAGAACACTTCATCGGCGATGTAGAGCATCTCACGCGGAATCATCTGTTCCACAATCGGAATATTCAGGTCGCGGGCGATCTGCAACACCGAATCCCGCGTGATGCCCGGCAGCACCGAGTTGCCCAGCGGCGCCGTGACCAGCTTGTCGCGATGCACAATGAACAGATTCTCTCCCGAGCCCTCGCTGACGAAACCGTTCTTGTCGAGCGCGATGCCCTCGACATACCCGTTGGCGATCGCTTCCATCTTGATCAACTGCGAATTCATGTAGTTCGCCCCGGCCTTTGCCATTGCCGGCAGCGTATTGGGAGCCAGCCGCGTCCAGGAAGATACGCAGACGTCAACGCCCTCGCCGTCCCCCGTCAAGTATTTTCCCCACGGATAATTAACCACGTACGTCTCTACCGGGCAGTTCAGTGGACTGACTCCGGCATCTCCATATCCGCGGAAAGCGATCGGGCGTATGTAGCAGGGCCATACGCCGTTGTGGGCGATTGTGTCGACCATCGCGCGAACGAGTTCGTCGCGGGTGAAGGGAATCTCCATCCGGTACACCTTGGCCGAGTCCACAAGCCGCTGCATGTGTTCGACCGCGCGGAAAATGGCCGGCCCCGACGGCAGTTCGTAGCACCGGATGCCCTCAAACACCGAAGACCCGTAGTGGACCACGTGCGACATAACGTGCAGCGTGGCTTCATCCCAGTTGATCAGTTTTCCGTTGTGCCAGATCTTGTCGGTCTTCTGGATTGGCATGGAGACTCCTTACATTTGAAGTAGCAACGCGGCGGTGCCATTCCTCCGGCAGGGAAATGAGGCGCGAACCCAACCCACGTTTGCAGACCATTATATCTGAGCATGAGGTGGTACCCGGGCGGACCAAACGCCGTGCATCGTTGCTGAAGCTAAGGTTTTGAGCTG
>Ga0335080_10000210_pt1 | contig 52300 bp, 53 predicted proteins | sample Lox_Sample_34_FD_206720 | JGI IMG/M metagenome (GOLD analysis project Ga0335080, IMG submission 206720) | Soil microbial communities from Loxahatchee National Wildlife Refuge, Florida, United States - Lox_Sample_3.4 | ecosystem: Environmental > Terrestrial > Soil > Wetlands | place: USA... | reverse complement strand
GCCTGCGAGATGAGCGCAGATCGTTGCGTCCCGTTTGCTGTAACGCTGGCACCGGATAGAGGCATCGCTTTCTCAACCCGCAAGCTAGAGCCCTGTCAGCGCCTCTTCATGAAGCCGCGCGCTGTCGGGCGAGAAGCAGCAAAAGACGACACGCTCAAGGGCGGGGACGCCGGATAGCGCGTCGATCGTCGTTGTGACGGCGATGCGGGCGGCGCGGTCGGCGGGAAAACGATAGATGCCGGTCGAGATGGCGGGAAAAGCCACGGAGGTCAGACCGTGCTTCTGGCAAAGCTCCAGCGAGCGCCGATAACAGGATGCGAGCAGATCATCTTCGCCGAGACCGCCGCCGTTCCACACCGGCCCCACCGTGTGGATCACATGCCGGGCCTTCAGCCGATAACCGCTGGTGATCTTGGCGTCTCCGGTCTTGCAGCCGCGCAGCATGCGGCATTCGGCAACAAGGTCCGGTCCGGCCGCGCGATGGATCGCGCCGTCGACGCCGCCGCCACCAAGCAGCGAGCTGTTGGCCGCGTTGACGATCGCGTCAACGCTCAATGTCGTGATATCGGCAACGAGGACTTCCAGCCGCGCGGCCCCGATCTGGCGCGCAGCCAAGACTCACACCGCCGCGTCGACCGGGATGCCCTTGTCGGCAAACAGCTGCTGCAATTCGCCGGCCTGGAACATCTCGCGGATGATGTCGCAACCACCGACGAACTCTCCCTTGACATAGAGCTGAGGGATGGTCGGCCAGTTGGAATAGACCTTGATTCCGTTGCGCAGCTCGGCGGATTCCAGCACGTTCAGCCCCTTATAGCCGACGCCGATGTGGTCGAGGATCTGAACCACCTGGCCGGAAAAGCCGCACTGCGGAAACTGCGGCGTGCCCTTCATGAACAGGACGACGTCGTTCGACTTCACTTCGCTGTCGATAAATTTCTCTATGCTCATATCCGTCTCTATCCGTTTCCTTCTGGAGAGCGCGCGCTCTCCCTGATCTTCGCGGGCAGGCCCTGCCCGTCTCAACCCGATCACTGCTGCTATATGTAGCTCAAACCGTTGTTCATCCATAGCAAAATGGCGAGGCCCTGGTATGCCGGAAGGCGGCAATCCCAGCCCATTTTTTGGCCGGATCCATAGCCTGCCGGCCAAGATCATAGTCGGGGAAGGCTTTTTTCCCGTAACGGAACACTTATGTAGGACGAACTGGGCGCAAAGGAACGAGTTCGCCAGAGCAGCGTTCTCTCACCTCAGGGGAGACCACCGTGACGACACCAGCAGCCGCCGCCACGCCTTTCGCCCCCAGGATGTCACTTTTGCGCGATTCCACCTCCCTCGCCCGCAATCTGGTGGAAGCCTACCTCGCCGTCCGCGGTGAAACCGAGCGTCGCGCTGCTCCCTTGAGCGCCGAGGACCAGGTCGTGCAATCGATGCCGGACGCGAGCCCCGCGAAATGGCACCGCGCCCACACCACCTGGTTTTTCGAGCAGTTTCTGCTCGGCGAGCACGTCGCGGGCTACAAGCCCTTTCACGGCGACTATGCCTATCTGTTCAACTCCTATTACGTCAGCGCCGGTCCGAGACATGCCCGCAATGCCCGCGGGCTGTTGACCCGCCCCGGCGTTGACGACGTCACCGCCTATCGCCGGCACGTCGATGCAGCGGTGGTCAGCTTCTTCGAAAGCGCCGGTGAGGATACGCTCAAAGGGCTCGTGCCGCTGGTCGAAGTCGGACTGAACCACGAGCAGCAGCACCAGGAATTGATGCTGACCGACATTCTGCATGCGTTTGCAGAAAATCCGATCCCGCCGGCCTACGATGCCGCCTGGCGTTTCCCAGGCTCGACGCGCGCAAGCGAGGAATGGATCACGCTCAACGAGGGAATCCATACGGTCGGCCACACCGAGGACAGCTTTCATTTCGACAATGAGAAGCCGGCGCATCGCGCGCTTGTCGGGCCCGTGAAACTCAACCGCAACCTCGTGACCAACGCCGAGTGGCTCGCCTTCATGAAGGACGGCGGCTACACGACGGCAACGTTGTGGCTCATGGACGGCTTTGCCGCGGCAAGCAACGAGGGATGGCGGGCGCCGGGCTATTGGCGCGAGGTCGAGGGCGCCTGGTACGTGATGACGCTTGCCGGCCTCAAGCCGGTCGATCCTTCCGCCCCGGTCTGCCATGTCAGCTATTACGAAGCCGACGCTTTCGCGCGCTGGAGCGACAAGCACCTGCCGACCGAGATGGAATGGGAGGTCGCAGCGCGCGGCAGAGAGCTCAACGATGCCTTCGGCATCGTCTGGCAATGGACCCGCAGCGCGTATGCGCCCTACCCTGGATATCGCGCGACCAGTGGCGCGCTCGGGGAATACAACGGCAAGTTCATGGTTAATCAACTCGTGCTGCGCGGATCGTCGCTGGCAACCCCGGCCGGTCACAGCCGTATCACCTATCGCAACTTTTTCTATCCGCACCACCGCTGGCAATTCACGGGCCTCAGGCTCGCCGACTACGCTACCTGACTTTTCCTGAGCAATTGTTGCTCGAGTAACGGATCAAAAGCGCGCCGGAAAGCGCGTTCAGGAGAGTATCATGAGTACCCACGCTCCCGCTTTGGCCCACGCACATCTTCCCGACGAGCTGACGTCTGCGTTTGCGCGCGACGCAGTCGACGATCTTTCGCAGCATCCGAAGCGCCTGTCGCCGAAATATTTCTATGATGCCGTTGGCTCCGAGCTGTTCGAGGCCATAACAAGGTTGCCTGAATATTATCCGACCCGCACCGAGCTCGGCATCCTGCGCAAAAAAAGTCGCGAGATCGCGGCGATCATTCCCGATGGTGCGGCGCTGGTCGAATTCGGCGCCGGCGCGACCACAAAGGTTCGCCTGCTGCTCGAAAACCGCAGCTTCGATGCCTATGTGCCGGTCGATATTTCCGGCGATTTCATCCGCGCGCAAGCCGACGCCCTGCGGCGCGATTTTCCAAAGCTTGCGGTCTATCCGCTGGTCGCCGACTTCACCGCCCCCTTCGCGCTGCCGGGCGCAATTGCGGCAATGCCCAAGGTCGGCTTCTTTCCGGGATCGACCATCGGCAATTTCGAACCGCACGAAGCCTGCCGCTTCCTGCGCAGCGCGCGCGAGATCCTGGGCGAAGGCGCCCAGATGATCGTCGGCGCCGACCTCGAAAAGGACGAGCGCGTGCTTTACGAAGCCTATAACGACGCGGCCGGCGTCACCGCGCGCTTCAATCTCAACCTCCTGGTGCGCATGAACCGCGAGCTCGGAGGCAATTTCGATGTCTCTGGATTCACCCATCGCGCGATCTATAACCGCGAACGGCACAGAATCGAGATGCACCTGATCAGCAAGAAATCGCAAACCGTGCGCATGCTGGGCACGAGCTTTTCCTTCCGCCGCGGCGAAAGCATTCATACCGAGAACAGCTACAAATATTCGATCGATCGGTTCGCGGCGCTGGCGCGCGCATCGGGCTGGAAGGTCCGGGAATCCTGGACCGATCAGGCCAAGATGTTCTCGGTTCACGCGCTGATCGTGGAGTGAGTGCGCCGCTACACCTCCGGTTTCGATCGCAGCGACACCGACTCCCACACCGCGACAACCGCCAGCAGCGCCGTGGTTAGTTCCGACAGCGTCAGCGGTGAAAGATCGCGCGCGAACAGGGCCAGCACCGTGAGACCGACAATGCCAGCGCCATGCGAGAGCTGAAGGAAGCCGCGGATGCTCTGCTTGAACAGGATGGTGCCGATCAGGAACAAGAGCGGCCCGCCGATCGCGGAGATCGCCGTCTTCAGGTCCGAGAGGCCGGTCGGATGTTTCATCACCAGTTCGTCCGCGACCGCCGACAGAATGATGCCGGCGACGATCGGCATGTGCAGATAGGTATAGGCCGAGCGCGCCAGGCGGCCCGAATCCGCCGATTTCGAGATCAGCTCGGAGCCCGCCTCCGCGCCCTTGTGGAAATAGATCCACCACATCGCAATCGCCGTGACGAAAGCCGACGCGAAGCCCGCAATATTCTGCCGCGTCCAGGTCAGGTCGGCAAAGGTTGCCCCGGTATCGACGATGGATTCCCCCAGCGCGATGATGATGAAGCCGGCGCAGCGTTCGGCCATGTGGCCGCCCTCGACATACCAATCCTCGATCGCTGACGCGCCGTATTTCGGGATCCAGAACCGTACCGCCGGTCCGGCATACTCGATGACAAGCGCCACGACCCAGAGAGCGAGCCGGCGATCCGCGCTCTGCGCGAGGCCGCCCAGAATCCAGAACACGGCCGAGACGGACAGCCAGACCAGAATCCGGATGGCGTTCCAGCGCACGCCGGTGCGAGCGCGCGGCACCGACAACACCCAGAACAGGGTGCGACCGACCTGCATCGCCGCGTAGGCGCATGCGAACCACAGACCACGCGCCTCGAAGGCCAGCGGGATCGATGTCGAGAGCACGAGTCCCCCAAGCATCAGGAGGAACAGCAGGATGCGGACCGGCGTCAGTTCCGGATTGAGCCAGTTGGTGATCCAGGTGGTGTAGACCCAGACCCACCAGACCGCGAGGAACAGGAGCGTGGTCTGGACGGCGCCGAGCGGCGTGAAGCGGCCCAGCAGCGTGTGGGCGACCTGGGTGACCGCGAACACGAACACCAGGTCGAAGAACAGTTCGGCGTAGGTGACGCGGCTATGCTGGTTCGGCACTACGCTGCGAAACAGCGCGCCGCGTTCATTGTCGACTGTCTGATCTCGCCGTCCCACTTTGCCAGCCGGCGGCACTAGGCCTCCGGCACGCCGGTTTGCAGCGCCAGCGCATGCAGCACGCCGCCCATCTGGCCGCGCAGCGACTGATAGACGATCTGATGCTGCTGGACGCGGGACTTGCCGCGGAAGGATTCCGAGATCACGGTTGCCGCATAGTGATCGCCATCGCCGGCAAGATCGCGGATCGTCACCTCGGCATCGGGAATCGCTGCCTTGATCATCGATTCGATATCACGGGCGTCCATCGGCATCCCAGTCAGTCTCCTTTTGCCACGTATCCTGCCAAATCCGTCCCGGTCTGCTCGCGCGACCGTGACAGCCAAATCTAGCGCGGACGGCTTTGAAGGTCACCTATTGTGAGACTATATTCCCACTTCGTTCATTACAAAGCGCCGGATCGCACATTTCGCGGTCACAAAGGCTGAGCAGAGAGCAAAAATCATGCGTCTTCCCGGTCCAGACCACCCCATCACCATCACCCAAAATTCCAGGCGGGTGCGCGTTCTCGCCGACGGCGTGGTGATTGCCGATACAACCCGCGCGCTGACGCTAAAGGAGGCGAGCTATCCCGCCGTGCAATATGTGCCGCGCGAGGATGCCAATATGGGGCTCTTGAAACGGACCGAGCGGGTGACGCATTGTCCCTACAAGGGAGACGCGAGCTATTTCAGCATCGTCTCGAACGGCAAGACGCTGGACAATGCGATCTGGACCTATGAGACGCCCTTCCCCGCCATGGCCGAGATCACCGGCCATCTCGCCTTCTATCCGGACAAGGTGAAAATCGAGGAAGTGGCGTAAGACCCACCGCTTTCGCTTCGCATCGTCATGCCCGTGTTTGTCTCGGCATCTCTCCACGAAGACAAACATGAGGATGGCCAAGAACAGCCGCTGCTGCAACCCAGCGCGGCACAATGAGCCTTGCTTGATCGGGTTCCCGACGGCAACATCGCAGTCGAGCCAATGGGTCAGGGCGCAGCATGACATCGATCTCGCAAGTAGCGGAGGCGCAGGCGGCGCCGAGGGTCAAGACCCGCAACGCGTCGCTCGACCGTACGCGCACCTTCCTGACGCTGGTCGTGCTGCTCCACCATTCGGTTATCCCTTACACTTATTTCGGTCACACCGACCCCCGGTCATGGATCGGCTTTGACTGCATCGTGCTCGCCACCGACAGCTTCTTCATGGCGATGTTCTTTTTCCTTTCGGGGCTGTTCGTCTGGTCAGGCCTTTCGCGCAAGGGAGCATGGGACTATTTGCGCGATCGCTTGCTGAGGCTTGGTCTCCCGTTCGTGATTTGCGCGTTCACAATCATTCCGCTCGCCTACTACGCGATCTCGCTGCGAGAAGAACCGGGCGTGAGCTTCTCCGAGTTCTGGTGGAAGACCATCACCGTCGGCCCCTGGCCGAGCGGGCCGGTCTGGTTCCTCTGGGTCTTGTTCGCTTTCGACCTGGTTGCGAGCCTGATGCATCGCCTCTCGCCGAACCTGCTCGATCCGATCAATCGCCTCTCGCTGCGCGGCTACGAGCGGCCCGGCATCTTCGTTGCGGTCATGCTGGCCGTCACAACGGTGCTCTACATTCCCGGAAGAGTGCACTTTGGAGCGGGCAGCTGGTTCGCGTTCGGGCCGTTCGCCGTGCAGCACGGTCGCGTGCTGCTTTATATGAGCTACTTCTTTTTTGGCGCGGGCATCGGGCTGGCAAATCTCGATCGCGGCATCCTGGGCGCGGGCGGGCGGCTGGCGAAAGCCAGCTTCGGCTGGATCGCCGTCGCGCTCGTTCCGTATTGCCTCATGTGGGTCATGATCTACGTCAAGCGCGAAATACTGGGTAATCCGGTGGTGCTTCCCGACTGGTACGAAGCGACCTACGGCCTCTTCTTTGCGGCCTTCAGCGTGCTCATCATGTTTGTGATCCTGGCGTTTTTTCTGAGATTCAAGCAATCGGGCTGGAGCACACTCGATCCGATGCAGCCGGACGCCTTCGGCATGTTTCTGGTTCACTATCCGATCGTGCTTTGGCTGCAGTACTGGCTATACGGCTTCGATATTCCCGCGATTGCCAAGGCCCTCGTCGCCTTCGTGCTCACCGTCATCTTCAGTTGGGCCGCGACAAGAGCGCTCCGCAAAATTCCGGGTGCCAATCACGTTCTCTAAAGCGAGGGCGTTGGGGCGAATCGCCATCGGTGCGGGACAGGCTTTTTTCCGAATCATGCGCCTGCATGCCAAGTTGGCATCAAACCTGCATCGACGCTTAGCATTCTCCGGCCCGGCCCTGGGCCCCTGTAGCGTGGCGAAGACGCGTCGAATCAAAGAGATAAATTTCCCTGGGGAGGCCTGTCCAAGGTCAATTTGAAAGGACACCTTGATGGAACTGTCGGCCCTTCTGATCGCGACCGCGCTCAGCCTCACCATGCTTGTTGCGATCGCGGATCTGCCGTGAGAGCGAATCAGCGGCGCTGGTTTGTTATTTGCGCATGATCTCCGCGCAAACGCTGCGCGTTTGTCGCGAGGGAGAACCGCTTCACACTTTTCCGGATCACGCGCCGGCGCCACTCATATAGGCCGGGAACCACGTCTCGAAGCCGCGCTTGAGCGCGGCGACCGGGACCTGCCCCTCGCCGGCAATCGCGATTGTCTCGCCGCCGGTTGTGCCGATGCGCATGCAGGGCACGCCGGCACCCCTCATCTTCGCGAGCACGAGGCCTGCCTCCTCGGCCTTCACAGTGACCACGTAGCGCGCTTGGTCTTCGCCGAACCAATAGGCGTGCGGCACGATTGCACTGGGCGCGGCCAAAAGCTGCGCGCCGATCCCGCTTGCGATCGCCATCTCGGTGAGGGCGATCAGGAGGCCGCCGTCGGATAGATCGTGCGCGGCGGTGGCGGTGCCGGCGTGGATCATCCCGCGCACCACGTCGCCGTGACGCTTCTCGGCGGCGAGATCGACCGGTGGCGGCGCGCCCTGCTCTTTGCCGCAGATGTCGCGCAGGTAGACGGATTGTCCGAGCCAGCCTTGGGTATCGCCGATCAGGAGGATCGCCTCATCCGCGGCCTTGAATGCCAGCGTTGCGGATTTCGTGAAATCGTCGAGCACACCGACGCCGCCGATCGAGGGCGTCGGCAGAATGCCGCGACCGTTGGTCTCGTTGTAGAGCGAGACGTTGCCGGACACGACCGGGAAATCGAGCGCGCGGCAGGCTTCAGAAATGCCCTTCAGGCAGCCGACGAACTGGCCCATGATCTCCGGCCGCTCCGGATTGCCGAAATTGAGATTGTCGGTGATGGCGAGCGGCTTGCCGCCGACCGCCGTGATGTTGCGCCAGGCTTCGGCGACCGCCTGCTTGCCGCCCTCAAAAGGATCGGCATCGCAATAGCGCGGCGTGACATCGACGGTGAGCGCAAGACCCTTCGGCCCGTCCTCGACGCGCACGACGGCGGCATCGCCGCCCGGCCGCTGCACGGTATTGCCGAGGATGACGTGGTCGTATTGCTCCCACACCCAGCGTTTCGAGCACAGCTCGGGCGTCGCGATCAGTTTTTCCAGCGCCGGCAGGATTCCGATCGGCGCCTTGACGTCGCGCGCCTGCACGACGGGAAGCGGCGCCGACGCGACATGCGGGCGGTCATAGACCGGCGCCTCGTCGCCCAGCTCCTTGATCGGCAGGTCGGCCATGACGTCGCCGCCATGCTTGACGCGAAAGCGCTTGCTCGGCGTGGTGTGGCCTACCACCGCGAAATCGAGGCCCCATTTCCTGAAGATCGCCTCGGCCTCTTTCTCCTTCTCGGGCTTGAGCACCATAAGCATGCGCTCCTGGCTTTCCGAGAGCATCATCTCATAGGCGCTCATGCCGCTCTCGCGCGTCGGCACCGCGTCGAGATCGAGGTCCACACCGAGATCGCCCTTGGCGCCCATCTCGACCGCCGAGCAGGTCAGCCCCGCCGCACCCATGTCCTGGATCGCGATCACGCAACCGGCCGCCATGATCTCAAGGCAGGCTTCGAGCAGAAGCTTCTCGGCGAAGGGATCGCCGACCTGCACGGTCGGACGCTTCTCCTCGGACGACTCGTCGAACTCGGCGGACGCCATCGAGGCGCCATGAATGCCGTCGCGCCCGGTCTTGGAGCCCAGGTAAACAATCGGCATGTTCACGCCGGAGGCGGCCGCGTAAAAAATACTGTCGGCGTCGGCCAGCCCTACCGCCATCGCGTTGACCAGGATGTTGCCGTCATAGCGGGTGTGGAAGCGCACCTGGCCACCGACAGTCGGCACGCCAAACGAGTTGCCGTAGCCGCCGATGCCCGCAACGACGCCGGACACGAGATGCCGGGTCTTGGGATGTTCGGGCGCGCCGAAGGACAGCGCATTGAGGCATGCGATCGGCCGCGCGCCCATGGTGAAGACGTCGCGCAGGATTCCCCCGACGCCTGTGGTCGCGCCCTGATAGGGCTCGATATAGCTCGGATGGTTGTGGCTCTCCATCTTGAAGACCACGGCCTGGCCGTCGCCGATATCGATCACGCCGGCATTCTCGCCCGGCCCCTGGATCACCCAGGGCGCCTTGGTCGGCAAACCCTTCAGATGAATGCGCGAGGATTTGTAGGAGCAGTGCTCGTTCCACATCGCCGAGAAGATGCCGAGCTCCGTGAATGTCGGCACCCGCCCGATCAGTTTGAGGATGCGCTCATACTCGTCCGGCTTGAGCCCGTGGGCTGCGACAAGCTCGGAGGTAATTTGGGGTTGGTTGGTCGGCATAGACAGTTATTAGGGACCTCGGGAGAGACGGAAAAGGCCTTTTAGGGCCGATTTCCCGGCTGTCCAGAGCTTTGCAGGCGCCCCATGCAGCCGGAGCTGTTTACCGCTCGGCGCGGATCAGATTTATGGACTTTTGTTCCTTTAACCGAAGGGCTCAATCCGCGTGGACGACATCACCAAATCGGCATTTCTGAACCGCCCCGACGTGCATATGGGCACGGAGGGCGAGTTTGCGGGCTGGCGCACCTGGACCCGCGACGCCTTCGAGAGCAATAACGGCCCCTTCTGGCACCGGATGGAGCCTGACGGCACGATCCGCTGCGCTTTCCGGGTCGAGAAAAAGCACCTGAATGGCATGCGCAATGTCCATGGCGGCTGCTTTATGGCCTTTGCCGATTACTGCCTGTTCGCCTTCGCCGCGCCCGTGTTGCAGGGACCCGGCGTCACCGTGTCGTTTGCCTGCGAATTCCTCGATGCCGCACGCGAGGGCGAACTGGTCGAGGGCACGGGCGGCATCACGCGCGCCGGCCGCTCGCTGATCTTCCTGCGCGGCGAGCTGAAATCCGCCAGCCGAGCGCTGTTCACGTTTTCCGGCACCATCAAGCGCGTCAAGTGGAAGCTGCCCTCGACGGCAGGCGCTTGAGCGGCGCTGCCGAGACGACAGACTTGAAGAGCACGGCAGCAAGGGAGGACGAGAACGCTTTCGCGGCAACATCTGTCGCGCGACCGTCCGGCCGCGGCATCCGCGACTATGCGCTGCTGCTCGCGCTCGCCTGCTGCTGGAGCTCGACCTATCCGCTCACCAAGATCGGCCTGACCGCGATCCCGCCGATCAGCTTCATCTCGGCGCGTTCGCTGGTCGCGGCCGTTTTCCTGCTCGTCATCCTGCGCGTGCGCGGCATCAGGATGCCGACCGACCGCAAGGCATGGAAACTGTTCGCCTTCCAGCAGATCATCAACTCGACTTTCCCGTTTTTGATCATTACCTGGGCGCAACTATATGTGCCGGCATCGAGCACCGTGGTACTGGCTTCGACGACGCCGATTTTCGCCTTCCTCATCACCTGGGGCATCACGCGGCACGAGCCGGCGACGCTGCTCAAGCTCATCGGCGCGATCCTCGGCCTTGCCGGCACCGCCGTGATCATCGGCCTCGACGCGCTCTCCGGTCTCGGCCAGGAGATCGTAGCCGAGATCGCAATCCTGCTTGCCACCCTCTCGTTTGCTTGCGCCACCATCTTCGGCCTGAGGCTGACGGAGTACGATCCGATGGTGGTGGCGGCCGGCTCGCTTTTGTTCGGCGGGCTGGTGCTGCTGCCGGCAGCACTCGTCGTCGATCACCCCTGGACCTTGCAACTGACGGCCAAGGCGATCGCGGCCACCATCGCCATGGGCATCTTCTCCAGCGCGTTCGGCCTGATGCTGTTCTACATGTGCCTGGTGAGGCTCGGCACGCTCACGACCAATGCGCAAGGCTATTTGCGCATTCCGATCGGCGTCGGCCTCTCCGTGCTGCTGCTCGGCGAAACGGTGCCGTCCAATCTCGCGTTCGGACTTGTCCTGGTCATGGCCGGCGTCGCCGCCATGACCATTCCGGGCGATCGGTTCCGGCGCTGGCTCAGGCTACTCCGCCGGCGGTAGGCCATCATGAGATCAGGTTGAGGTTGGAGCTGCGAGGGCGATCTGCTCCCTCTCCCCGCTCGCGGGGAGAGGGTTGGGGTGAGGGGGAGTCTCTACGCGCCGAGTTCGTGGAGAGGCCGCCTCACCCGCCGCGCCAAGAGCGCGGCGACCTCTCCCCGCAAGCGGGGCGAGGTGAACCGAGCGCCTGCCATACCGATTCAATCAAGGATCGTGCGGCTCTAACTGCGCTATTGCAAGCTGACGAGGGTCAGGTCGACGAACCACGATTGCGGCGACACAAAACCCCTGACCTTCGGCGACATCGCGCGCGGGTTGAGATCGTGGACAATAAAGAGCCAAGGCGGATTGTCGACAATGCGCTCATGCGCCTTGCGATAGGCGGCCGTCACCTGCTTGGGATCGGTCGATGTCTCGATTGTCTTCAGCGCCTCGTCGAATTGATCGTCCTTCCACTGTTCGAAATTGAAACCGTTCGGCGCAAAATTGGCTGACGAGAAGTAGCGCGCCATGACGCCGGCGTCCGACGACGGCGAGGAGACGTTCAGCGACATCGTGCCGTGCAGGGTCGGGCTATCAGGCGTGGCACGGGCCGCGGTCAGCAGCACCTGCCATTCCACGACATCGAATTCGACATCGACGCCGCAGGCTTCCTTGATGTTCTGCTGCAGATACTCGTTCATCGGAAGCGGCAGCATCTGACCCGAGCCGGAATTGGAGATCATCACCTTGAAGGACAGCGGCTTTGCCGGCGTGTAGCCTGCTTCCGCGAGCAGCGCCTTGCCCTTGGCCGGATCGAATGTGTAGCGGTTGGCGGGATTGCCGAAATCGGGATCGCTCGCCTTCAGCCAGCCGACCGACGGCTCGGCGGTGCCGTTCAGCAGCGCAACGAGCCCGTTGCGATCGATGCAATAGTTCAGGGCTTGACGGACACGCACATCCTTGAATGGGCTGTTGCTCGCGCCGATGTTGTAAAACCACGGCCAGTCGTGCGGGTATGAGCCGGTGGTGATGGTGAAGCCCGATGCTTTCAGCGAATCGAGTCCGTCGGCCGGCGGCACTTCGATCCAGTCGACCTGGCCCGACCTGAGTGCTGCGAGACGCGAATTGGCCTCGGGGATCGGCATCAGCACGACGTTGTCGACCTTCGCCATCTTCGCGGGATCCCAATATTTGTCCCAGCGCGCGAGATCGGCCTCCTGCCGCGGCACGATTTTCGTGATGCGGAACGGACCGGTGCCCGCCGCCGGCAGCGTTGCGACCTTGGCCCAATCATGGCCGGCCTTTTCGAACGAGGCTGGCGAGGTGAACAGGAGGTAGACGGACATGTAAGGCAGGTAGGACGCCGGCCGCGTCGTCGTGATCGACACGGTGAAGTCGTCGATCTTCTTGTAGCTGCCCATCAAGGGCACGCGAGCGCGCGACATGGCCGAGCTTGGCGGCTCATATTGCGGGCTGCTGTTGTTGAAATAGCGGTCGAGATTCCAGATCACGGCATCGGCGTTGAAGTCGGTGCCGTCATGGAATTTCACGCCATGGCGCAGATGGAAAATCCAGGTCCGCGTATCCTCGCGATCCTGCTCCCAGCTTTCCGCAAGTCCGGGACGCAGCGTCGCCATCTTGTCGTTCCGCGTCAGGTCCCACAGCACCAGCCCCTCGAAAATCGGGTAGCCCATGAAGCGCATGCCCTCGAACCCGTTGTTGGGCAGTCCCGTTGCGGTCGGGATATCGGCCGCGGTCATCGCGATGCGAAGCGTCGTTTCGGCGGCAGCGATTCTCGTGCCCAGCAATGCGGCAGTGAACGCGAGGGTGCAGATAGCCTTGCGAATGAGCATGAACTCTCCCGTGGGTTGGGCAAACGGGAGAAAAAGGAGCAAATTTCAGGCCAGCCGCAGTGCCCCAACCATGCGCTCACGCGCTATTGTTTGGGCGAAAAAGGGCCTTACGCCGCGCGGTCCAGATGCGCGACGAGGCCCGCGAACAGGCCGCGCCCGTCGGTGCAGCCCATGATGTCTTCGACGTGATTTTCCGGATGCGGCATCATGCCGAGCACATTGCCGCGCTCGTTGACGATACCGGCGATCGAGTGCGCGGCGCCATTGAAGTTCGACGCTTCGTCGACGGTGCCGTCAGGCGCGCAATAGCGGTAAAGCACCCGCCCCTCGCCTTCGAGACGCTGCAAGGTTTCCTCATCCGCCTCGTAATTGCCCTCGCCATGAGCGACCGGCACGCGGATCACCTGCCCCGCATTGTAGCCGCGCGTGAACGGCGTGTCGGAGCGCTCGACCCGCAGATGCACATCGCGGCAGACGAATTTGAGCCTTGCGTTGCGCATCAACACGCCCGGCAACAGCCCGGCCTCGCACAGAATCTGAAAACCGTTGCAGACGCCGAGCACGAGTCCGCCTTTTGCCGCGTGGTCGCGCACCGCGTTCATGACAGGCGCGCGCGCCGCAATCGCGCCGCAACGAAGATAATCGCCGTAGGAGAAGCCACCGGGTACCACGACAAGGTCGGTGCCGTCAGGCAGCGCGGTCTCGGCGTGCCAGACCATCGCGGGCTCATGGCCGGAGATGAGCTTCAAAGCGCGCGCCATGTCGCGCTCGCGATTGATGCCGGGAAAGACGAGGACGGCGGATTTCATGAGAGCAGTTCGACCCGGTAATTCTCGATCACGGTGTTCGCGAGCAGTTTGTCCGCGGCATCTTTCAAAGCCGCCTCGGCTTTCGCCCGGTCCGTGCCCGACAGCTCGATATCGAACACCTTGCCCTGGCGGACGCTTGCGACGCCATCGACGCCGAGCGATTTCAGCGCGCCCTCGATGGCCTTGCCTTGCGGATCGAGAATGCCGGATTTCAGCGTCACGGTGACACGTGCCTTCACGGCTTGACCTCAGCTCTTCACCAGCACCGGGCCCGAGCCCGCGGGCCGCTCGTTCTCCATCAGGATACCGAGGCGTTTTGCCACTTCAGTGTAGGCCTCCAGAAGGCCGCCGAGATCCCTGCGGAAACGGTCCTTGTCGAGCTTCTCGTTCGACTTGATGTCCCACAGCCGGCACGAGTCAGGCGAGATCTCATCGGCGACGATGATCCGCATCATCTCGTTCTCGAACAGGCGGCCGCATTCCATCTTGAAGTCGACGAGGCGGATGCCGATGCCCAGAAACAGCCCGGTCAGGAAATCGTTGACGCGGATGGCGAGCGCCATGATGTCATCGATCTCCTGCGGCGTCGCCCAGCCGAAGGCGGTGATGTGCTCTTCCGAAACCATGGGGTCGTTGAGCTGGTCGTTTTTGTAATAGAACTCGATGATCGAGCGCGGAAGCTGGGTGCCCTCCTCGATACCGAGGCGCTGCGACAGAGAGCCCGCCGCCACATTCCGAACCACGACCTCGAGCGGCACGATCTCCACCTCGCGAATCAGTTGCTCGCGCATGTTGAGACGGCGGATGAAGTGGGTCGGCACCCCGATGTCGTTGAGGTGCTGAAACAGGTACTCCGAAATCCGGTTGTTGAGGACGCCCTTACCCTCGATCACCTGGTGCTTCTTTGCATTGAACGCGGTCGCGTCGTCCTTGAAGTGCTGGATCAGGGTTCCCGGCTCGGGCCCTTCGTACAGAACCTTGGCCTTGCCTTCATAAATGCGACGTCGACGGCTCATTGGGATGTACCGTGTGTTGTTGAAATCCATCGATTTGGTGTGCTCCGGATGATCAGGGACTAACGACCCACGACGGAGCTGCCGTGGAGGCCTGGAACCAAGGAAACAGAACGGGAACCAAGCCTGTCAGGAGGCTATCTGATTGGTCCACCCAGCACAATCGATACCACCCGCTGCGCCGGAGTTTTCCGCCCTGTCTTAACGGGTTCGCCGGCGTTGTTTCAGTGATGCATTCCAGCTATTTAGGAAGGCATCAGGCCTGTCGCAACAAAGGCCGACATGGCCTCAAACCTTGAAGGGCGGGAATCCAGGGCCATGACCACATTCGACAAGCGCGAAGAAGCCTTCGAGAAGAAGTATGTCATCGACGAAGAGCTGAGATTCAAGGCTGTTGCACGCCGCAACAGGATGCTTGGCACCTGGGCAGCCGAGAAGCTCGGAAAGAGCGGCCTCGACGCCCAGGCCTATGCCAGGGACGTGGTTGCGGCCGAATACGACGGCGCCGGAGACACCGGTGTCATCGCCAAGGTGATGGGCGATCTTTCCGCCAAGGGCGTTGCGCTCGCCGAAAACGAGCTGCGCGCCAGGATGGACGAGTGGATGGCGCAATCCGTCGCTCAGGTGAAGGCCGGGCTGTAGGCGAATAGCGAGTTGCGAATAGAATTCGTCCCTATTCGCTACTCGCACCTTACCATTCGCCACCAAGCGTTATCCTTCCTTGAACCCATAGTCCGGCACGTTGCCGCTGTTGCCGTAATACTTGTACGGCAGGAATTTGCCGGACATCGTGATCTTGACGCGGTCGCCCTTCGGATTGGGCAGGCGCTCCATCACCATGTCGAAATCGATCGCCGACATGATGCCGTCGCCGAATTCCTCCTCGATCAGCGCCTTCCACGCCGGGCCATTGACCATCACGAGCTCGTAAAAGCGGTAGATCAGGGGATCGGTCGGCGGCATCGTCACGCCCTCGCCCCGCATCGGCGTCTCGTTCAGCATCGCGACTTCCGATCTGGAGAGACCAAACAGCTCGCCGGCATTGGCGGCCTGCGGCTTTGTCAGCTTCATCTGGCCGAGGATCGCGCCGACGATCAGCACCTCGGAATAGCCGCCGATCTTTTCGCAGATGTGTTTCCAGCTCCAGCCCTTCTCGCGCTTGATGTCGAGCAGCTTTTCAGTGAGGTCAGATCGTTTCATGGGTCGTCTTCTCCCTTCGGGTGAATTTCAGCGCGCAACCGCCTGCGTCGACGCCGGCTCTACCACTTTTGACGCGGAAACGATGGTCGGCTCGGTCATCCCGATCCGCACCATCGGCACATGCCGCGGATCGTGCTCCGGGACCTCGGCCGCAAAGCTCTTGCTGCGGCTGACGAGGAAATCGACGATGTGATTGCGCAGCGCATAATAGAGCGGGTGGCGATGCAGATCGATCCGCCCGCGGTGCTTCGGCAAAGGATTTTCCACGATCTCCGCCAGCACCGCGCCGGGACCGTTGGTCATCAGGAAGATCCTGTCGGCAAGATAGATCGCTTCATCGACGTCATGAGTGATCATGAACGCGGTCTGCCCTGTCTCCAGACAAATGCGTCGCACTTCGTCCTGCAGCGTGCCGCGGGTCAGCGCATCCAGAGCCGAGAACGGCTCGTCCATCAGCATGATCTTCGGCGTGATCGAAAGCGCGCGCGCGATCCCGACGCGCTGCTTCATGCCGCCGGAGAGCTCCGAGGGACGTTTATGCTCGGCGCCGGTCAGCCCGACAAGGTCAATGAACTTCTGCGCGTGCGCTTTCACGCGCGCGCGGTCCCAGCGGCGCCATTTCGAGGTCACGGCATAGGCAACGTTGCCGAGCACGGTGCGCCAGGGTAACAGCGCGTGGCTCTGGAAGATCACGGCGCGGTCGAGGCTCGTGCCCTCGATCCCCTGCCCGTCGACGATGACTGTACCCTCGCTGGGCTCGTCGAGGCCGGCCAGAATGTTCAACACCGTGGTCTTGCCGCAGCCGGAATGGCCGATCACGCAGGCAAACTCGCCGCGCTCCATCGCGAGCCAGAGATTCTCGAATACGGCGGTCGTTCCGCCACCCGGTGCGGGATAGCGCTTGGCGATGCCTTCGATGGAGATGAATTTGTCGGTCACGGCCTACTCCGGAAACGTGACCATGCGCGTGAAGCGCGCCAGCACCTGGTCGAGCAGCATGCCGACCAGCCCGATCAGGAAGATCGCGATGATGACATTGGTGATCGAGAGGTTGTTCCACTCGTTCCAGACGAAGTAGCCGATGCCGGTGCCGCCGACCAGCATTTCGGCCGCGACGATGACGAGCCAGGCGATGCCGATCGAGATGCGCATGCCGGTCAAGATCGTCGGCGCCGCCGCCGGCAGGACCACGGTGAAGGCGCGCCTCACCGTGCCGACCTCAAGCGTACGGGCAACGTTGATCCATTCTTTCCGCACGCTCGCGACGCCGAAGGCAGTGTTGATCAGCATCGGCCACACCGAGCAGATGAAGATCACGAAGATTGCCGACAGGCCGGAATCCTTGATGGTGTAGAGCGCAAGCGGCATCCAGGCGAGCGGCGAGATCGGCTTCAGGATCTGGATGAAGGGATCGAGCGCCTTGCTGATGAGCGGCGACATGCCGATGAGGAAGCCGAGCGGAATCGCGACCATCACGGCGATGAGGTAGCCCAGACCCACGCGCGCGATGGAATAGCCGAGCTGGATGCCGAGACCCTTGTCATTCGGACCGTTGTCATAGAACGGCCGCTTGAGATGCTCCCACAATTTCGCGCCGACATCCGCGGGCCCCGGCATCGCCGATTTGCCCTGGGTTGCGGTTGCTCCCATCAGCTTGGCGTATTCCGGGCTCATATTGGTCACGGTCGCCGTCGCGCGCGTGGCGAGATGCCAGACGCCGATAAAGGCCATAAACAGCGCCACCGACACGATCGCCGCGCGGAAGCGGAGATTCATCTCCCTCTCCCCGTTCTTAAGGGGAGAGGGCTGGGGTGAGGGGTCTCTACCCGCGAATCAAGTGAGAGTTGGAATCGCGGAGAACCCCCCTCACCCGCCGCGCTGCGCGCGGCGGCCTCTCCCCGCGCGCGGGGAGAGGCGAAGAGAGCGCAAGCCACCCCCCTCACGACGCCTTCCTGATCTTGAAGCCGGCGAGATAGTCGTCCGGCTTCTGCGGATCGAAGGTCTTGCCCATCACCGAGAACGATTTGTATGACGCCTGTGGCGGTGCGAGCCCCATCTCGGCCATCACCTTCTTGGTGTCGGTTGCGAGATAGACCTGTTCGGCGACCGCCTTGTAGTCGACATCGCCCTTGATCTGGCCCCAGCGTTTCATCTGGGTCAGCATCCAGACCGCAAACGACTGCCAGGGGAAGGGATCGAAATCGACGCGCTTGGCGTCGGTCTTCACGCCGCCGAGCCCATCGGCATAGGTGCCGGTCAGAACCTGCTCCAGCACCGTGACCGGCGCATTGATATAGTTGGCCGGTGAGATCGCCTCTGCGATCTCCTTGCGGTGTTCCGCCTTGGAGGCATAGGCGGTGGCATCCACGATCGCGCGCGTCAGCGCGGCAAACGAGTTCGGCGAGGTCGTGATGAACTCGCGGCTGGCGGCGAAGGAGCAGCAGGGATGGCCGTCCCAGATTTCCTTCGACAGGATGTGCATGAAGCCGACGCCGTCATAGATCGCACGCTGGCAGATATTGTCCGGCGCAAGGAAACCGTCGATGTTGTCGGCGCGCAGATTGGCGACCATTTCCGGCGGCGGAATCGAGCGCAGCTGCACGTCGGTATCGGGATCGAGCCCGTGTTCGGCGAGATAGTAGCGCAACAGGTAGTTGTGCATCGAATAGTCGAAGGGAATGGCGAACTTCATGCCCTTCCAGTCCTTCGGATCGCGCTTGTCCTTGTGCTTGATCGCAAGCGTAATCCCCTGCCCGTTGATGTTCTCGATCGCCGGCACCGCGAACGGGATCGGCTGCGCGCCGAGGCCCAGCGTGATCGCGATCGGCATCGGCGCCAGCATGTGGGAGGCGTCGTATTCCTTGTTGATGGTCTTGTCGCGGATCACCGCCCAGCCGGCGGTCTTCACGACTTCGACGTTGAGTCCGTGCTTGGCGTAAAAGCCGAGCGGAGCGGCCATGATGATCGGCGTGGCGCAGGTGATCGGGATAAAGCCGACCTTGAGGTCCTTCTTCTCGGGGGCCGCACCTTCGGCGAATACTTCGCTCGCCGTCTTCAGCGGAAAGAATTGCGAGAGCGCGGCAAGCGCCGCCGACGTGCCGACCGATTTCAGAAAGGCGCGTCGCGCGGCGTCCCTGGGAAACACTGCGCGCATGACGGCGGACGCCACCACACCCTGATAGCGCTTCTCCTCGCTTTGCAACTCAAGCTGGACCGGATCGCAGCGCAGTGCGCGCTCTGCATGCTCATGCTCGGCAACGGAGCGATGCCGGCCGCAGATGCAGCCCGCCTTGAGCGCGCGCTCGGCATCGAATGGATTGTCGAATGTGGACATGCTGCGCCTCTTTGTCACACCGCGCGAGCCGAAGCGCCGTTGCCTCTGCCGCCTGCACGGAAAAGCCTGCCGTCGCCCGGCGTTTTCGCACCGGGCGACGACAAAACATGCAGGTTCTATGCCGCTTTGCCTGTTACGCGGGCAGCGGTGGGGAGACCCTCGTCAATCGGCAGCGACGGATCGCGCGACCATTCGTTCCAGGAGCCGAAATACATGCGCACGTCTTTGACGCCCGCGTTTTTCAGCGCCAGGAAGGTGTTGGAGGCCCGAGCACCCTTGAAGCAATAGAGGTAGACCGGCGTGCTCTGGGAGATGCCGACCGTGGCGCATTCGGCCAGGATTTCGTCCTTGGACTTGAAGCGCGGCCCCTCCGCGGTCGGCTTCATCATGCGGTACCATTCCAGCCAGACGGCACCGGGGATGCGACCCTTGCGGGGACAGAAATCCTTCCCGTAAGGAGAGCTGCTTTCGCCGATCCATTCGTCGACGTCGCGCACATCGAGAATTGCGACGCCGGGCTTGCTGACCGCGCCCAGCATCGTCTTGGCGTCGATCAGGATGTCGGCGGCCTCAGGCACGACGGCGAACGTGGCCTTCACCGGGCTTGGCACCTCCCTGGTCACCGGCAGGCCGGCGGCCACCCAGGCATCGATGCCGCCGTGCAGCACCTTGACCTTGGGATAGCCGAGCATCGTGAGCAAGTAGTAGCCGCGGCAGGACTGGCCAAAGCCCGAATTCATCGATTGCTCGTAGATCACCGCCGTCTCCTTGCCGGAGAGACCGGCGGCGCCGAACGCATCGGCGAACTTTGTTTTCAGCTCGCTCATGCCTTCGGGCGTGGAGGTCGCAAGATAGGTGAAGATGTCGTGCACATTGACGGCGTTCGGGAGGTGTCCCGCGCCATAGGCATCCGGATTGCGCGTGTCGATGATGACACACGGTTCTTTCTTTATGAGGTCGGCGAGTTCGCCGGCTGAAATCAATACGTCCGTCATGGCAGGCCTCTCCTGGTTGTGGTTAGTCACGGGTGGTCGAAATCCTCAGGCGTCCGCCAGCATCTTGCGCAGCTGCTTGGTGGCGGGCGTCACGATGGCGACGAAATAGGCTTCGCGGAGCCTGCGTTGCGCACGGTGGCTCTTCAGGTAGCCCCGGGCGCCGCAATGAAGCATCGCCGCATGCGCCGCAGCGACACTGGCATCGCCCGCGCGCAGGCGCAGCGCGATCACCTTGCGCCAGTAGCTGTCCTCCGGATTGTAGGGATCGCGCGCCAGCGCCATGGCCTCGCGCTCGAGCTCGCAGAACAGCTCCTTGAAATTCACGGATTGCTGCGGGAGGTAGCGGTTGACGTGCCCCAGGGGGGCTGCAACCTCGTCCATGATGTTGATGCAGTCCTTGATCAGGCCGAGCCCCATGCCGAGTTGCAGCAGGATGAAACCGGCACGGATTTTCCTGACGAAGGGGCCGGCCTGCTCGGCCAGGATCAGCTCATCGGGAACGAAGGCATCGCGGAACTGCACGCCATAGGTGCCGGTGCCGTCCATCGCCAGGAACGGTTTGCAGGGCTGCAGCGTAATGGCGGAATCCGAGCAATCGGCCAGAAACATCACGATCTCGCCCGGCGCATCCTCGCGTTCGAAGATGGTGCCGAAGAAGTGCCCCTCGCCGAGATTGGACACCCAGGGCAGCACGCCGCGCACGAGGTAACCGCCCTCGACCTTGCGTCCCTTCAACTTCAACTTCTCGATCCCGAAGAAGCTCTTCATCGGGTTCGACAGCCCGGTGCCGCCGAGAATTCGCCCACTCGAAAATCTGTCGCCGAAGCGCGCCGCGAGCTTCAGGTTGGTGGAATTGGCGGCATACCAGACCAGCGTGTTCTGGCACCAGGCCATGAAGGCGGTGGCGCCGCAGACCTCGCCGATTGCGGCCATCGCCTGAATGCCGCAGCGCAGGTCAGCAGGACCATCCTGCGGCACGTGACTGCCGAAGGCCCCGACGGCCCCGAAGCGGCGCAGCAGCTCCTCCGGATAGACGGATCCGCCATCGATTGCCGCTGCAAGCGGCGCCAATTCGTTGCGTGCGATTTTTGCAACCTCGTCGACAATCGAAGGTGCGGGCTGATCCAGTGTTTCGACCCGCGATACGGCTAGTGAACCCATGACAGTCTCCGCACCTTTTGGATTGCCGCTGCTTTCGTCAGACGCCGACCTCGAGATTGACGGGCCGGGTGAAGGTGTTGGCGACCGGCGACCACTTCTTGACGTGGGCAACCAGCGCGTTGATCTCCTCCTGCGAGATGCCCTCGCACTCCATGTCCACCTTGACGCGGACGTCGGTGAAGCCGACCGGCTTCTCCGAGACGTCGCCGGTGCCCCAGACCGCGGTGATGTTGAGGTCGCCCTCGAGCACGAGCTCGAGCTTGTTGACCACCCAGCCGCGATGCACCGCGTTGGCGTGGAGGCCGACCGCAAGGCAGGAGCCGAGCGCGGCAAGGGATGCTTCCGATGGATTGGGCGCGGTGTCGTCGCCCAGAAGGCCGGGCGGTTCGTCGACGATGTAGGGCGCAAGGTTGCGGATATAGTTGGCGTGACGGAATTTTCCTTCGGCCACCGTCTTGCATTTCAGCGTCTTGATCACCTTGGGATTGGATTTGCCGGTGGCGATCAGCTGCTCGAGCCCTTGTCGATCGATGGGGGCGAGGCAGCCGGTGAGTGCAGTTTTCTGAGCGACCGCGGTCATTCGTTTCTCTCCCTGGAAGCTTGGATACCGAACGGTCTGTTTCCTGCACGAAGCGTGCCAGATGTGCTCGAAATCAAAAGGCGAAGTCTTCGAGCCGCTTACGCCGCCCTGCTCTTTTTGCGATCAGCGGCGCGTTGCACAAAGGCAAAGCAATTGATGTTCGCTTGCGATTATTTTGAGCGCATCGGGAGATGCGACTTGATGAAATCAGTGCGGTCCGATTATCTTGAGACTTATGGGCAAAGCGGGCAAAGCAACAGCAAAGACAAGATCGGCTCCGAGGAGCGGAGCGGCCGGCGACGACGAAACGGCGCGCGGGCGACTGCTCAGCGCAGCGACGCATCTATTCTGCAAAAACGGAATCAACGCCACTGGCATCGACGCGATCATCGACGAGGCCGGCACCGCAAAGACCACGCTCTACAAATTGTTCGGCTCGAAGACCAACCTCGTGCATGCGGTGCTTGAGAGCGAAGGCCGTCAGTGGCGCGAATGGTTCATCGGCGCGATCGAACAAGGCGGCGGCGAGCCGCAGACCAAGCTGTCACGGATCTTTCCGGCGCTGAAGAGCTGGTTCGGCGAGGAGCGTTTCTACGGCTGCCCCTTCATCAACGCAGTCGGCGAGCACGACAAGGACCAGAAGCAGTTTCGGGCGATCGCGCTGAAGCACAAGAAGGTCGTGCTCGCGCATATCGAAAAGCTTGCATCTGAAATGGGCGCGGTCGAGCCCGAAGTGCTGGCGCATCAGCTCGCGCTTTTGATCGACGGCGCGATTGTCGCCGCCATGGTATCGCGCGATCCAGCCGTTGCCGACACTGCGGGCCTTGCGGCCGCATCGCTGTTCGAGCCGGCGAAGCTGAAGAAGCCGAAGCGCGCACCGGCGCAGCTCGTGGCAGTCTGACTCGGTCTGTCTGACTCGGTCTGTCTGACTCGGTCTCCTTGACTCCGTCTGCCAAAGACGCAGCCCGCATGAGCGCCGTGTCCGCCGAAGAGCGAAGGCGAAAGGCGATATGCGGGGCCTTCCCGAATATCGCTTCGCTCATCCGGACCGCCAGGACATGTCCGGTCCCGGCCCGCCGGCTACCTTGCTACTTCAGCGCGTCCGCGACCTTGGCGAGGCCCGCATTGGCGCAGACTTCGTCCTTTTCGCCTCCGGGGGCGCCGGAGACCCCGACACCGCCGATCACCTCGTTGCCGGCGTGGATCGGAACTCCGCCACCAACGCCGACGACGTTGGGGATCTGCCGCAAAAACCCCATTGCCGGATCTTCCATCTGCTTCATGGTGGCAAGCGACGTCTGGTTGCGGGTGCGCGCGGTATAGGCCTTCATGCGCGCAAAATCCATGGTGTGCGGACCGGTGCCATCGCCACGCACGGACGCCGCAACGTTGCCGCCCTTGTCGACGATCACGACGGAGACCTTGTAGCCATCCTTGGCGCATTGATCGAGCGCGCCCTGCATGATCGCCATCGACAGGGCCATCGACACGTTTTTTTCGGCCTGCGGTGCCTGCGCGAGCGCAGGCGCGGCCACGAGGGCGAATGATGTTGCAAGCATGGTAACGCGGACAAGACGCATAGAGGCCTCCCTGATTTTGTAAGACTCGCACGTGTTTGAACCCTCGGAACGATAGATTCATCCCGGGCAATGGCGAAAGAGTGACGATTTTTTCGGCTAAGGCTGTTGCAAGATACTGGCTTCGAGCCGCGCAAGCGTCCCCTCGAGATCGGCTTCGACGTCGCCGACCTTCATGTCGATCACGCGGTAGCCGCGCTGCTCCAGCCAGGCCCGCCGAACCCTGCGTTCTCGCGCGACTGCATCACTCTCTTCGGCCCCGACAAGCTCGATCGTGATCCTGTGCACAAACGAGACAAAATCCGGGATGTGCCGGCCGACGGGCGTCTGGCGCTTGAATTGCCCGGCAAAGCGGCGATCGCGGGTCAAAGCCTGCCACAGCATGCGCTCGGCGTCGGTCGGGTTGCGCCGCAGGAGCCGCGCAAGCCCCCGCACCGTGCCTGATGTATCCGACGGCGCAGTCGCCTGACCGTGCTCGGCAAGCAGCGCGCGCAGCCGCGTAGCCTGCTCGCCGTCGAGCACCCCGCCCTTGGCCGGGCCCTTGCGTCCCTCGGCGATTGCCATCACCACGCCGTGCAGCGTGTGCATGTCCTGCTTGGTCGGCTCCATGCGGGAAAAGATGTTGCGCAAATTGACCAGCATGGTGTCGCGCTTCTCGGCCGGCCGCAGGAATTCGACCCGGTCGAGCTCGCGCACGAGGTTTTCGAAGAACGCATCCATCTGGTGCTGGGAGGCGCGCGGCGAGCGTTCCGGCATCGAAAACGGCAGCCCGCCTTCGCTCGCGCGCTTGAACCATTCATAGCCTATCAAGAGCACCGCCTGGGCCAGATTGAGCGAGGCAAAGCCGGGATTGACCGGAAAGGTCACGATGCGGTTGGCGCGTGCGACCTCCTCATTGGTCAGACCCCAGCGCTCGCGTCCGAACAGAATGCCGGCCTTGCCGCCGCCCGAAAGGTGCTCGACGATTTCTTGCACGGCCGCCTCGGGGCCGACGACAGGCTTGGCCTGGTCGTGGGCACGCGCGGTTGTTGCAAACAACAGGTCGAAATCAGCGACCGCCTCGTCAAGCGTTGCAAACACCCTGGCGCGGTCGAGAATCTGGTCTGCGCCGGCCGCCGCGCGCTGGGCGGCGACGTTCGGCCAGCCGTCGCGCGGATTGACGATCCGAAGCTCGGACAGCGCGAAATTGCCCATGGCTCGCGCGGCCATGCCGATATTTTCACCAAGCTGCGGCTCGACCAGGACGATCGCGGGGCCGTCGATATCAAAGCCGGTCTTGCTCTTGTCGGTGCCCGAACCGGTCATCGCTGCCTTTTGTTTCCGATTCCAAATCGACCTGTCGAAGCACGCGGCACTAGAGGAGCGCCGCGGCCTATCCTCCCTCGATTGCCCGCTCGGGGCGAATTTCTCAAGCCAAATAATGGGGTTAGATTCGGCTCTTGAGCCCCTGCCGCAGCGCAGACGTCGCTGCAGGCGCTGAGAAGGCAAGCCAAATCGCGGGATGCGCGTCCCCCACCAAAATATGGGCGAAAACTGCATAAGCGCTTGGCTTCCGCTGGCACGGCCGCGGTGCTATGACGCGACATTCCCATCCTTAGTTAGGCGCTGTTCCCAAGAGGCCCTCCCGATCATGGCAAAAATCAAGGTGACCAACCCCGTCGTCGAACTCGATGGCGACGAGATGACCCGGATCATCTGGAAATACATCAAGGACAAGCTGATCCATCCCTTCCTGGACATTCAGCTTTTGTATTTCGACCTCGGGATGGAATACCGCGACAAGACCAATGACCAGGTCACCATCGATGCGGCCGAAGCGATCAAGAAGGTCGGCGTCGGCGTCAAATGCGCCACCATCACCCCCGACGAGGCCCGGGTGAAGGAGTTCGGCCTGAAGCAGATGTGGAAGTCGCCGAACGGCACGATCCGCAACATTCTGGGCGGGGTGATCTTCCGCGAGCCGATCATCTGCAAGAACGTGCCGCGGCTGGTGCCGGGCTGGACCAAGCCGATCATCATCGGCCGCCACGCCTATGGCGACCAGTATCGCGCGACCGACATCAAATTCCCCGGCAAGGGCACGCTGTCGCTGAAATTCGTGGGCGAGGACGGCACCGTGATCGAACGCGAGGTGTTCAAGGCGCCGGGCCCTGGCGTTGCGATGGAGATGTACAATCTCGACGATTCCATCACCGACTTCGCCCGCGCGTCCTTCAATTATGGGCTGATGCGCAACTATCCTGTCTATCTCTCGACCAAGAACACGATCCTCAAGGTCTATGACGGCCGCTTCAAGGACATCTTCCAGGACGTCTTCGACCGCGAGTTCAAGAAGGACTTCGAGGCCAAGAAGCTGACCTACGAGCACCGCCTGATCGACGACATGGTGGCCTCGGCGCTGAAATGGTCCGGCGGCTACGTCTGGGCCTGCAAGAACTACGATGGCGACGTGCAGTCGGACACGGTGGCGCAGGGTTACGGTTCGCTGGGGCTCATGACCTCGGTGCTGCTCACGCCCGACGGCAAGACGGTGGAAGCCGAGGCCGCCCATGGCACGGTGACGCGGCACTACCGCGAGCACCAGAAGGGCAAGGAGACCTCGACCAATTCGATCGCCTCGATCTTCGCCTGGACGCGGGGCCTGGCCCACCGCGCCAAGCTCGACAACAATCCGGAGCTTGCAAACTTTGCCGACACGCTGGAGAAGGTCTGTGTGGCGACCGTCGAGGACGGCTACATGACCAAGGACCTCGCTTTGCTCGTCGGCGCCGACCAGCGCTGGCTCTCCACCACGGGTTTCCTCGACAAGGTCTCGGACAACCTTGCCAAGGCGATGGCTTAGTCGAAAGGCGTCCACGAAAAACGCCGTCATTGCGAGGAGCGAAGCGACCGAAGCAATCCAGACTTTACTGGGTGGAGGCATCCTGGATTGCTTCGCTTCGCTCGCAATGACGAAATCCAACTCGACCAGGGAGTACCGCCATGACAAGGATGCTTGGATGCGCGCTCCTGTTGTCGGTCCCGCTCGCGGGCGCGGCGGTGGCGGACTCGGTGCTGCCCCTTTCGATTGCGGCGCTACCGGACGAGACCATCGCCCTCAAGCTGCACGCCGTGGGCATGCAGCTCTACGAATGCAAGCCAGGTGCGGACGGCAAGCTCGTCTGGACCTTCACCGCGCCGCAAGCGACGCTCACCGCCGACGGCAAGGTGGTTGGCCACCATGGCGCCGGCCCATCCTGGGAGCTGGATGACGGCAGCGCCATCACCGGCAAGGCCATCGCCAATGCGCCCGGCACAAATGCGAACGATATCCCCTGGCTCAAGCTCGAGGTCGCCTCCCACACCGGCAGCGGCAAGCTTTCCGACGTGACCTCCGTGCAGCGGATCAATACGGTCGGCGGGATCTTGAAGGACTCCTGCGATCGGCAGGGCGCAGGCCGCGGCATGCCCTATGCCGCCGACTACGTGTTCCTGAAGAAGAGCTAGGCACAGCGCGCCATCATTCCTGCGGTTGGTTCTCGCGCTCGGCGAGCGCAAGTTCGGCAAGCGCGAGGTCGCCTGAGTCGGCAAGGCGCGCCTTGGCGGTCTTCTTCACATGCGATGCGAGCTCGGGCAACCGTTCGATCAGCGCATGAAAATCCTGGGCGTCCAGCACCAGAAGCCGGGTCTTGCGCGTCGCGGTCACCGTGCCCGAGCGCTTGGTCCGGTGCAGAAGCGCGATCTCGCCAAAAAACGTACCGTCCGATAGTCGGACGTGCTGGTTCGGCAGCTGGATCTCGACCTCGCCGGCGGTGATGAAATACATCGATGTCGCGGGCTCCCCGCGCCGCACCAGGATCTCGCCGGGCTCGATCGAGCGCGCCCGCAACAGGCGCATGATGTCGGCAATCTCCCTTGCCGACAGATGCGAGAACAGCGGCACCCGCGCCAGCATGCCCCAGGTGACGATAAAATCGCGCCGCTTGACCTCTTCGGCGAAGGCGCTGGAGATGATCGCCACCGGCAACGCAATCATCGCAAAGCCGCAGATGATGGTGAAGACCGAGATGAATTTGCCGAGCGGTGTCACCGGAACGACGTCGCCGTAACCGACCGTGCCCAGCGTCACGATCGCCCACCACATGCCCTGCGGAATGGTGCCGAACTTGTCGGGTTGCACGTCGCGCTCGATCGCATAGAGCAGCGAACCGAACAGCAGCATCGCGCCGGCGAGGATCACGAGGCATCCGATCAGCGTGCGCCGCTCGGCATGGATCGCGGTCAGCAAAGACCGCATCGCTGGCGAATATCGCACGAGCTTGAAGAACGGCAGCACCGCCAGCATGAACAGCGTCGAATGCGCGCCCGCAGCAAGCGCGATCGAGGCCGGCAGGAACGCCATAAGGTCGATGATGCCGAGGCTCGAGAAGACGTATTCGAGCCTCGCCCGCAACGGCGACAATTGGCGCGGCGAGTGACCGGGGACGCTCCAGAGCCGCGCGGCATATTCGATCGCAAACACGATGATTGCGAAGATCTTGACCGCCGTGAACAAGTCGCCGAAGCGTGCGTCATACTCGGGCACCGAGGCCAGCACGGTCGTCGTGACATCCAGGATGATGACCAGGGTGATCAGGCCGACAACCCGCGCGCCGGGCGCGCCGGCCGGATGGTCGTGCTCGAGCAGCTCGTAGAGACGATCCCGAAGATCCGGGTCGTTCAGCACTCGCCTGTGCGGAGCACCTTTCTTGTGGTTACTCTCAAGCTTCACCTTGGCTGTCCCTGTGCTTCGGGATCGCAGATCCTGCACAAAACGGCGGACAATGGCTTGATTTCGATCAAGAAACCCTCAGGGCGCGCCGACGCGCCTCAGCTGCCGGCCATGGCCTTCTCGATCGCCGACAATGCGGCACTGGCCTTGGCGCCATCGGGGCCGCCGGCCTGCGCCATGTCGGGCCGCCCGCCGCCGCCCTTGCCGCCCAGCGCTTCGGATGCGACGCGCACCAGATCCACCGCATTGTAGCGCGAGGTGAGGTCCGCCGTGACGCCGACCACGACGCCGGCCTTGCCGTCGCCGGTGACGCCGACGATTGCGACCACGCCCGAACCGAGCTGCTTCTTGCCGTCATCGGCAAGGCTCTTGAGATCCTTCATCTCGATACCTTCGACCGCACGCGCCATCAGCTTGACGCTGCCGACCTCGCGCACGCCGCCTGCCGCCGCGCCATCGACGGATGCGCCGCCGCCCATGGCGAGCTTCTTGCGCGCATCGGACAATTCGCGCTCGAGCCTCCTGCGCTCATCCATCAACGAGGCGATGCGCGCCGGCACGTCTTCGAGCGACGTACGCAGCTCGTGGGCCGCGGTCTTGGCCAGCGCCATGGTGTCGTTGGCGTGTTTGCGCGCATGCCGCCCGGTCAAGGCCTCGATGCGGCGGACGCCGGCTGCGACCGCGCTCTCGCTGGTCACCGAAATCAGCCCGATATCGCCGGTGCGCTTCACATGCGTGCCGCCGCAGAGCTCCACCGACCAGCCGAGCGCGTTCTCGCCGTGCTGGCGCGACCCCTTGCCCATCGAGACCACACGGACCTCGTCGCCATATTTCTCGCCGAACAGCGCCCGCGCTCCGGCCTCGCGGGCGTCGTCGACGGCCATGATGCGCGTGGTGACCTCGTCATTTTCCAGCACGACGTCATTGGCGATATCTTCGACACGGGCAATTTCTTCGGGGGTGATCGGCTTCGGGTGCACGAAATCGAAACGCAGCCGGTCGGGCGCCACGAGCGAGCCGCGCTGGGCGACGTGGTCGCCCAGGACCTGCCGCAGCGCTTCGTGCAGCAAATGCGTCGCCGAGTGATTGGCGCGGATCGACGAGCGGCGTGCATGGTCGACCTCGAGCTGCAGCGCTGCGCCGGTTTTCAGCGTGCCCTGCTCAACCCTGCCCTCATGCGCGAAGACATCGCCGGCCTTCTTCTGGGTCTCGGTGACGCGAAATTTCACGCCCTCTCCGATCATGACGCCGGTATCGCCAACCTGTCCGCCGGACTCCGCGTAGAACGGTGTCTGGTTCAGCACGATCGCGCCGCTCTCGCCGGCCTTGAGGCTGTCGACCTCTTTGCCATCTTTCACCAGAGCAACCACTGCGCCTTCGGCGCTCTCGGTCTCGTAGCCCAAAAACTCGGTGGCACCGAGCTTTTCGCGGAGCGGAAACCAGATGCCCTCGGTCGCGGTATCGCCGCTGCCGGCCCAGGCCGCGCGCGCCTTCTCGCGCTGGCGGTCCATCGCATCGGTGAAGGAAGCGACATCGACACCGATGCCGCGCGACTTCAGCGCGTCCTGGGTGAGGTCCAGCGGGAAGCCATAGGTGTCGTACAGCGTAAAGGCCGTGTCGCCGTCGAACATGTCGCCCTTTTTTAGCCCTGCGCTCTTCTCGTCAAGGATGGCCAGTCCTCGCTCCAGCGTCTTGCGAAAGCGCGTCTCCTCGAGCCGCAGCGTCTCCTCGATCAGGCTTTCGGCCCGCACCAGCTCCGGATAAGCCTGCCCCATCTCGCGCACCAGCGCCCAGACCAGGCGATGCATCAAGGGCTCACGCGCGCCAAGCAGCTGCGCATGGCGCATGGCTCGGCGCATGATCCGCCGCAGCACATAGCCGCGGCCCTCGTTGGAGGGCAAAACGCCATCGGCGATCAAAAACGACGAGGCGCGCAGATGGTCGGCGATCACGCGGAGCGAGGCTTTGTGTGCGCCGTGCGGATTGGCGCCGGTCAGCTCCGAGATGGCGCGGATCAGCGAGACAAAGAGATCGATGTCGTAATTGTCGTGCTTGCCTTGCAGCACGGCCGCAACGCGCTCGAGCCCCGCGCCGGTGTCGATCGAGGGCTTTGGCAGCGGATTGCGCGCGCCGCCCTCGAGCTGCTCGAACTGCATGAACACGAGATTCCAGATCTCGATGTAACGGTCGCCCTCGGCTTCCGGCGAGCCGGGCGGTCCGCCCCAGACCTTGTCACCATGGTCGTAGAAGATTTCCGAGCACGGCCCGCACGGCCCGGTCTCGCCCATCTGCCAGAAGTTGTCGGAACCGGCGATGCGGACGATGCGCGACTCCGGCAGGCCTGAAATCTTCTTCCAGAGATTCAAGGCCTCGTCGTCGTCGATATAGACGGTCGCCCACAGCTTCTCCTTGGGCAGGCCGAACTCTTTGGTCACCAGCTTCCAGGCGAGCTCGATCGCTCGGTCCTTGAAATAGTCGCCGAACGAGAAGTTGCCGAGCATCTCGAAGAAGGTGTGATGGCGCGCGGTATAGCCGACATTGTCGAGGTCGTTGTGCTTGCCGCCGGCGCGGACGCATTTCTGCGAGGTGGTGGCGCGCACGTAGGGGCGTTTTTCGACGCCGGTGAAGACATTCTTGAACTGCACCATGCCGGCATTGGTGAACATCAACGTCGGATCGTTGCGCGGCACGAGCGGCGAGGACGGCACGATCTCGTGACCGTTCTGGGCAAAGAAATTCAGGAAGGTCGACCTGATGTCGTTGACGCTGCTCATGTTCATCCAATCGGAGGGCTGGGGCGGAAATTGCCAGGAAAGGCGCATCCGCCGCGGAAACGCTTTTAGACAAGGTGGCCCGCGCTGTCCAGAAACTGCGTAGGCGGATCAGAGGCTTGCTGCAGTACACTAAAGCCCGTTGATAGATGCTGCGGCGCGTTGACAGTGCGCAGAGGTCGTGTTTTTCTCCCGTCTGTTCAAGACAGTCACGTCGGGAGAGATCGGCTTAGGTGCCGGCGCCGAAGGAGCAACCGCCCCGGAAACTCTCAGGCAAACGGACCGCGTGACGAGGACAGCATCTGGAAAGAGGCGCTAGCGGGCTTCGGCCTGTGGGGCGTCCGCCGACGGGATAATACTCTCAGGCACAGCGACAGATGGGGCTCGAAGTGGTTTTCAGGGAATGGTCCCTGGGAACCCGCGAGGGCCCCTGAGATGCTTGCGCAAGACGCAAAAACCCCGCTCAAACGCACCCCGCTCTTCGAGCTGCACCTGGCGCGCGGCGGCAAGATGGTGCCGTTCGCGGGCTATGAGATGCCCGTGCAATTTTCGGCGGGCGTGTTGCGGGAGCATCTGCATACGAGGGCCGCGGCAGGCCTGTTCGACGTCTCGCATATGGGACAGATCGTCCTTCGTGCGAGGTCCGGCCGCCTCGAGGATGCCGCGCTTGCGCTGGAACGGCTGGTGCCGCAGGACATTTTCAGTCTCCCGCCGGGCCGGCAGCGCTATGCGCAGCTCACGCACGAGAGTGGCGGCATTCTCGACGATTTGATGGTGGCGAATTTCGGCGACCATCTGTTCCTGGTCGTGAACGCCGCCTGCAAGGACGCCGATGAAGCGCATTTGCACGCACGCCTCGCCGATGTCTGCACGATCGAGCCGCTCTCCGACCGCGCGCTTCTTGCCCTGCAGGGCCCCAAGGCCGCAGCCGTACTGGCGCAGCATTGCGCCGGCGTATCGCAGATGCGCTTCATGGATGCGGGCCCGCGCAAGGTCGCAAGCTTCGACTGCTTCGTCTCGCGCTCGGGCTACACCGGCGAGGACGGCTTTGAGATTTCGGTGCCGGCTGAACACGCCGAACAACTCGCAAAGCTCTTTCTCGCCGACACTTCTGTGCTCCCGATCGGACTCGGCGCGCGGGATAGTCTGAGATTGGAGGCCGGCCTCTGCCTCTACGGCCACGATATCGACACCACGACCACGCCGGTCGAAGCCGCGCTGGAATGGTCGATCCAGAAAAGCCGCCGCACCGGTGGCCCCCGCGCCGGCGGATTCCTGGGCGCGGACAAGATCCTCGCGCAACTCGACCAGGGCGCACCGCGCCGCCGCGTTGGCCTCAAGCCCGAGGGCCGCGCGCCGGTGCGCGAAGGCGCAGCCCTGTTCGTCGATGCCGCTTCGCCGATGCGGATCGGCGCGATCACGTCGGGCGGATTCGGCCCGAGCCTCAACGCGCCGGTCGCGATGGGCTATCTGCCGACGGCCTTTGCAAGCACGGGCGCGCAGGTCTTTGCCGAAGTGCGCGGCCAGCGCCTGGCGCTTCGCGTTGCGACCACGCCTTTTGTCCCCAACACCTACAAACGCTGAAGGACCGTCATGACAACGCTGTTCACGTCCGACCATGAATGGCTCCGCATCGAGGGCGATGTCGCAACCGTCGGAATCACCGACTATGCGCAGTCGCAGCTCGGCGATGTCGTGTTCGTCGAGCTGCCCAAGGTCGGCCGTTCGCTGAAGAAGGCCGAGGCTGCCGCCGTGGTCGAATCGGTCAAGGCCGCCTCTGACGTCTACGCCCCGATCACGGGCCAAGTTCTCGAGGTGAACGAGGCGGTGACGGCCGAACCCGCGCTGGTCAATTCGGATGCGGCCGGCAAGGCCTGGTTCTTCAAGATGAAGATCGCAGACAAGAGCGAGCTCGGCGGCCTGATGGATGAAGCCGCCTACAAGGCCCACACGGCGTGAGCACGGAGGAAACCATGAACGCGCCCTTCAAGACGACCGGCGAGGCGGCAACGACCTTCGTTCGCCGTCACATTGGCCCCTCACCGCGCGATGTCGCCGCGATGCTCGAAACCGTGGGCGCCAAAAGCCTCGCCGAGCTGATGAGCGAGACGCTGCCGGGCTCGATCCGCCAGAAAGCGCCGCTCGATCTCGGGCGCGCTTTGAGCGAGACGGAGGCGCTTGCCCACATGCGCGAGCTTGCCGCGGCGAACCAGGCCTTCACCTCGCTGATCGGCCAAGGCTATTCCGGCACGATTTTGCCCGCGGTGATCCAGCGCAACATCCTGGAAAATCCGGCCTGGTACACGGCGTATACGCCCTATCAGCCCGAGATCAGCCAGGGCCGGCTCGAAGCGCTGTTCAACTTCCAGACCATGATCTGCGACCTCACCGGGCTCGACGTCGCCAATGCCTCGCTCCTGGACGAGGCGACCGCCGCAGCCGAAGCAATGGCGCTCGCCGAGCGCGCATCGGCTGCCAGAACCAAGGCGTTCTTCGTCGACGCAGACGTGCATCCACAGACGCTCGCCGTGCTGCGCACGCGCGCCGAACCGCTCGGCTGGACGCTCATTGTCGGAAATCCCGCAACCGATCTCGCCAAGGCCGACGTGTTCGGCGGCCTGCTGCAATATCCGGGCTCGTCGGGCGCCGTGCGGGATCTCAGGGGCGCGGTCGCGCTGTTGCACGGGAAAGGCGCTCTCGCGATCATCGCAGCCGACCTTTTGGCGCTGACGCTGCTTGCCTCTCCGGGTGAGCTCGGCGCCGATATCGCGGTTGGCTCTGCGCAGCGCTTTGGCGTGCCGATGGGCTATGGCGGGCCGCATGCGGCTTACATGGCGGTGCGCGACGCGCTGAAGCGGTCGCTGCCCGGCCGCATCGTGGGCTTGAGCGTGGATTCGCGCGGGGCGCCCGCCTACCGGCTGGCGCTGCAGACCCGCGAGCAGCATATCCGCCGCGAGAAGGCGACCTCCAATATCTGCACGGCGCAGGTGCTTCTGGCGGTGATCGCCTCGATGTATGCGGTCTATCACGGGCCGGAGGGACTGACCGCCATCGCGCGCAACGTGCATCGCCGCACCGCCGTGCTGGCCGCGGGCTTGCGCAAGCTTGGTTTCAAGATCCTGAACGACAGCTTCTTTGATACGGTGACGGTCGAGGTCGGCGCAAAGCGCAATGAAATCGTGGCGCGCGCGCTGACCGAAAAGATCAACCTCGGCATCGGCGACGCCGGCTTGCGCGTTGCGCTGGACGAGACCACGGCGCCCGCGGCCGTCGAGGCAGTGTGGCGCGCCTTCGGCGGCGGCCTGTCTTACGCGGAGGTGGAGACCGCAGCGCGCGAGGCTTTGCCGGCCGAGCTGCGGCGGACGACCGGCTTCCTCACCCATCCCGTGTTCCACGCCCATCGCTCGGAGACCGAGATGCTGCGCTACATGCGCAAGCTCAGCGATCGCGACCTCGCGCTCGATCGCGCCATGATCCCGCTCGGCTCCTGCACCATGAAGCTGAATGCGACGACCGAGATGATCCCGCTCACCTGGCCGGAATTTGGCAACCTGCATCCGTTCGCGCCGGCCGAGCAGGCGCGCGGCTATCACGTGCTGTTTGCGCGCCTTGAGAAATGGCTGTGCGACATCACCGGCTATGACGCGATCTCGCTGCAGCCGAACTCCGGCGCGCAAGGCGAATATGCCGGGCTCTTGGCGATCCGCGCCTATCACGCATCGCGCGGCGAGGCGCGTCGCAAGGTGTGCCTGATCCCCTCCTCTGCGCACGGCACCAATCCGGCCTCGGCCGCGATGGTCGGCATGGAGGTCGTCGTCGTTGCCTGCGACTCGCACGGCGATGTCGACGTGGCCGATCTCAAGGCCAAGGCCGAGAAGCACGCCAACGATCTCGCCGCGGTCATGATCACCTACCCCTCGACCCATGGCGTGTTCGAGGAGCACATCCGCGACATCTGCGACATCGTGCACGGTCATGGCGGCCAGGTCTATCTCGACGGCGCCAATCTGAACGCGCAGGTCGGGCTCGCGCGGCCCGGCGACTACGGGGCCGACGTCAGCCATCTCAATCTGCACAAGACCTTCTGCATTCCGCATGGCGGCGGCGGCCCGGGCGTGGGCCCGATCGGCGTCAGGGCGCATCTTGCGCCCTTCCTGCCAGGTCATCCGGCGAATTGTCGTCCCGCGGCCGATGGCGCCACGATGCGATGCGGGCCGGTCTCGGCCGCGCCGTTCGGCTCGGCGTCGATCCTCACCATTTCCTACATCTACATTCTGATGATGGGCGGCGAAGGGCTCAAGCGCGCGACCGAAATTGCGATCCTCAATGCGAACTACATCGCAAGACGGCTCGATCCGCATTTCCCGGTGCTTTACCGCAACGCGCGCGGGCGCGTCGCGCATGAATGCATCGTCGATCCCAGGCCGTTGAAGGCGAGCTGCGGTGTTACCGTGGACGACATCGCAAAGCGCCTGATCGACTACGGCTTCCATGCTCCGACCATGAGCTTTCCGGTGCCGGGCACGCTGATGATCGAGCCGACCGAGTCGGAATCGAAGGCGGAGCTCGACCGCTTCTGCGATGCCATGATCGCGATCCGCCGCGAGATCGCGGCGATCGAGGCCGGCCGCTTTGAGATCGAGGCCTCGCCGCTGCGGCACGCGCCGCACACCGTGCACGACATCGCGGACGATGAATGGAACCGCGCCTACACCCGCGCCGAAGGCTGTTTCCCCGATGGCGTCTCGCGCACCGACAAATACTGGTCGCCGGTCGGCCGCGTCGACAATGTCTATGGCGACCGCAATCTCGTCTGCTCGTGCCCGCCGGTTGCAGATTACGCGCAGGCCGCGGAGTGAGGTTGTCGTAGCGGCGGCAGGATGGGTTGAGCGCAGCGAACCCGTCGCGGACGCGAATGCGGGGTCACAAATGCGATGGGTTTCGCCGCGCTCAGCCTATCCTACGATTCATCGGGGGCGATCAGCACTTTGTTGTCCGGATCCCAGCGCCACAGGTGGTCATTGGTCAGCTCGGTGCCGCCCCACCAGCGCTGGATCGGGTTGTGGCGGCTGAAGTCGTCCTTCCCTCCCAGGATGGTCCAGCCAAGTGGGGTGAGCCCTAGCAGGCCCTGATTGTATCGCTCGTGACGGTCTCGATCGACGTGCATCTCCAGCGTGAAGGGTCCCTCACTGACACCGTTGATGGCTGGCGCAGGACATCGAGCGAGTCGGTCGAGCAGTGCCCCGAGCTCCCAGTAGTCAAAGACACATCGTTTGGTTCGTTCCTCATCACTGAAAAGTCGAGCAAAAAGGTCTTTAGGCCTCAAGCCGCCTTCGGCTATGAACTCGAGGATCCGTGTCTCTGTCGCGCCGATGCCCGTCGCGCGCGACGGAAGTTCTTCGAGAAGTTCGACGACGGCGTGCTTGAGTCGGGGCAGAAGGCTGAGGTCTTGTTTCGACAGCCCAAACCAGTCCCGAGGCGTCGGTGCGCCAAAGGCCTGCCATGCGCGAGTCGCCAGTTCGAAATGGTCGCCCGGCAGCCGCCAATTCGCCACTTCCTCCGGCGTGTACTCCCCGATCCGCAAATCGGACTGGCTTAAAGTGAGTCTCGAAGCGATCTCTCCGCGCGAGCGGAGAAAGTGCAAGAGACAAATAAGCTGCAATTGGTCATTCGCGCAGGGATCGATCCAGAGATCGATTTCGTCGTAGCGCTCGCAAAGCTCGACCAGGCCGAGTCCTTTCAAGTCATGTCTTTCGAGACGCCAAGCCGGCATAAAGTCGAGCCAGTGGGGCCGACGTTGTCGTTCCTTGCGCATCCCAAAGAATGCGGCGAGTTCGGCGTCCGACAGCGGCCTTTCCGAAACAAGCCGGTGCTCGAGCGCGATGACAAAGTCGGCAACCCGGGCCGCCCCGAGCCGCCCCACCAGCGGTGGATCGGATTGCGTCGGCTGAAATCCTCATTCTGCGCGAGAACCGCCTCGCCGAATTCGGTCAGCGACAGCCGACTTCGCCGGTAGGCTTCGAGGCGGCTTCGGTAGTTATCTCGCTTGATCGTGCGCAGTTCGTCGTCGAGGCCGGCCACCGCAGGTGTCGGGCCGTGCGCGAGCGCGTCGAGCAGGTAACCGATTTCCCAATCGTTGAACACACGACGCTGGCGCAGACCCCAGAGATAGAACAGCTCGTTCGGATGCGAGTAGCCTCGCGCGATCAGCTCAAGCAGCCGCATTTCGGTCGCGCCAAGCCCCGTCCTGCGCGAGGGAAGCTCTTCGAGCAGGTCAAGCAAAGCGGGCCGCAACAGCGGCAACGCGCCCAAATCCCGGCCGAGGAGACTGAAGCAGGCTGCCGGCGTCGGGGCGCCATAGGCCTGCCAGGCCGCGCGTGCCGTCTCAAGCTCGGCCTCGGTGACGTCGACATCGCGCACTTTCCACCTGCCAAGCTCCTCCGCCTGCGCAACGACCAGGTCGAAGTCAACGAGGCGCAATCTCAGCCGCGACGCGATCTCTGGATGAAAACGGAAATAGTCGAGCAGCCAGACCAGCTGCAATTGATCATTCGGGCACGGATCGAACCAAAGCTCGATGGTCTCGCAGTCGCGGCAGAACTCGAGCAGCCGGAGATCCTTGCGAGCTCTCTCTGCGCGAGACCACCGGCCGACGTAATCCGACCAGTGAGAACCCGGACCATGTTCAGCCGAGCGCGCGGCAAGGCAGGCTGCAAGTTCGTCCGGAGATGGCAACATTCCCCAGACAAAGCGAAATGAGAAGGGCACCACGATGTCGGCCAGCCCCGACTTCACAAGGCTCAGGCCGGAGGCGCTGGTCAGGATCAGGCGCGTCATACGCAAGGCGGCATTCCAACACGCAGGCTCCGGCCAAACGTGCATGCCCGGCACGGGGAGCCGGGCATGACGCAACCTTCGCTTCGGCGGCGTGTTTGACGAAGGTTGGGGGGATTTACTCTTCGGCCGGCTCTTCGCCCTCGCTGTCGCGCTCGGCGGCGCCTGCGAGAATCTGCTCGGCGATCAGGCCTGAGTTCTGCCGGATCGCGGTCTCGATCTTGGCGGTGATATCGGGATTGGCCTTCAAGAACGCTTTCGCGTTCTCGCGGCCCTGGCCGAGGCGCTGGCTGTCGTAGGAGAACCAGGCGCCGGATTTCTCGACAATGCCGGCCTTGACGCCGAGGTCGAGGATCTCGCCCATCTTGGAGACGCCCTCGCCATACATGATGTCGAACTCGACCTGCTTGAATGGCGGCGCCAGCTTGTTCTTCACCACTTTGACGCGGGTGGTGTTGCCGACCACCTCGTCGCGCTCCTTGATCGCGCCGATGCGGCGGATGTCGAGGCGAACGGAGGCATAAAACTTCAGCGCGTTGCCGCCGGTCGTGGTTTCCGGCGAGCCATACATCACGCCGATCTTCATGCGGATCTGGTTGATGAAGATCACCATGGTATTGGACTTGTTGATGGAGGCGGTGAGCTTTCTGAGCGCCTGGCTCATCAGCCGCGCCTGCAAGCCCGGCAGCGACTCGCCCATCTCGCCCTCGAGCTCGGCTTTCGGCACCAGCGCTGCAACCGAATCGACCACCAGCACATCGACCGCGCCCGAACGCACCAGCGTGTCGCAGATTTCGAGCGCCTGCTCGCCGGTATCGGGCTGCGAGATCAGAAGCTCGTCGATATTGACGCCGAGCTTGCGCGCATAGACCGGATCGAGCGCATGCTCGGCGTCGATGAAGGCGCAGATGCCGCCCTTCTTCTGCGCCTCCGCCACGCAATGCAGCGCCAGCGTGGTCTTGCCCGACGATTCCGGCCCGTAGATTTCGACCACCCTGCCCTTCGGCAGGCCGCCGACGCCAAGCGCAATATCGAGCCCAAGCGAACCGGAAGAGATCGTCTCCACATCCATGGAGCGGTCGTTCTTGCCAAGCTTCATCACCGAGCCCTTGCCGAACTGACGTTCGATCTGGGACAGCGCGGCAGACAACGCTTTACTCTTATCCATGGAAGAACCTTCGACGATACGCAGGGCGGTGACGGACATCGGGCTTGCTCCTTATGGCGGGGATTCGCTTTGGCGACAAACGCCTGGACGGCGTCTGACGACACGGGCCGGTGAATAAAACCACCGTACCCTATTTGTTCTAGGTTCGCAATATGTTCTTTTTGATCCCGGAGCGAAGTCCGTACTTAACCCCTTCTGTCCCAAATTGAATTCGCCGAATGCCTAACTCATCGTTAAGCGATTGCGTCCGGTCATTTGAGATAGATCAAATGCATCCCGGTCCAACGAACAGGCAATGAACATTCGTCAGCATGCGGTAAAATTCTCCATCCAGCGTCTCAATGAGCCTCGAGGTCAATGAGCCTCGAGGGAAGAGACGCGCGAGCCCAGCTTCCGCATCTGGACGCGACTTTTGGCACCGGCACTTTTGGGCCGACACTCTCGGGGCCCAGATTTAATAATGGAACCCGATGCGTTGTCATTGAGCCTTTGCCTGGCTTTTGCATAGGGTTTGGTTGGCTGGGGGATTTTAGGGGCCCAGCGCTTAACCCAACGCCGCCAAGCGAACATATTCCGCTTGGGCGGCGTTGCGCTTTTCGCGGCCCCCTGCCCAAACTGGGCACCCTGCTTTTCCTCCCCGTCTTCGAATCCGACTAGATTGCCCCAAGCTCCGGCTTGCGAAAGCCCTCCAAGGCCTTGGGCCGGAGTCGCGATCCAGCGTGTTCTCAGCACAGCAGGGCTGCTCCCGGGAGGACGACGACTTGGCTCAAGAACCCACGATGGAATCCGTCTTGCGTATGATCCGCGAGCTCTGCACGCGCAACGCCCAGCCTGAGGAAGAGGACCGGAGGCCAGAGGCCGAGGCGAGCCGGCAAGAGGCGCGACAAAAGCCCAAGCCGTCCCGCAAGTAAGGACAGCATGTCCATGCGGCCTGAATGGGCACGGCTCTTGCATCAATAATCCCGGCCGCACCACGGAAGCACTGGTGCAGCAAGGGCTGGCTCCGGCGCACCTTCAAACCCGGCAAGGGTGCGCCGGGCCGCCCTTGATTTTGCTCCCTCCGCCCACGCGCCCATGAACCTGCTTCGCCGCCCCGCGAACACCGCAAGGCTCGTCGTCACGTTTCGGCATGGTCTTGCGATAAGCGGTTCGGCTTTCAAGCGCACGTCGCTTCCGGCGAACGCGTGGGATGCTTCGATCCGCGCTATGACGCGCGAATCGAGGCGCGCGACCACGCGCCTTTTTGTGAAGCGCCTTCGTCGTGGAACGGTCACCGTCGTCCGACATAGTCGCCAGCCATGAGAAGACGCGACGTCATCGGCCCCGAATGCAACGCCGGCTTTCGCCGTATCGCGCTTGTACCGCGCAGTGGACACGAGGGCGAATTTCGCTGCCCCTTGTGCAATCACGTGCTCGGGGTCTTCGATGGCTCGACGGACATCGCCTATCGCCTCACGGTCGCGCCGGAAAGACTGTTCGAATAGGATTTTGATCGGCCTGCAGACGGCAAGCTTCGCCGCCGCGATGCGACGGGCAACGAGAGGCGACAGCAGCCGAATCCCCAGCTTTCTCCCTTCGGCTCATTTACGCCCGCTTGGAAGGACAACTAATGTCTTCTTGCGATCGTGCCTTGCAAGAGTGCCCAAGAGCGCCCAAGAGTGAGCCTGATGACCGTCCACACGCCGAAGCTTCTGACGCCTGAGGAATTTGCTTCGCTGATCGAAGTCGCGGTGAGTGCACCCGAAACCAATATCCAGCCCGTCCATCTCGCCAAGCTCGTAACGCTCGGCTATGTCGCCCTCACCGCAAAGGGACCGATGGTGACGGGTGACGGATTGATCCGCATCACCGAGAGCGAGTGAAGCTTGGCGTCTTACAATTGCCGCGGATTCAGTCCGCGCTGCGCAACCGCCGCATCGTGAACTCGATCTCGCCGGACGGCAGTTCGCGCCAGCTTTCGACGGCGCTCATATAACCGGCTTTGGGATAGCGGGTAAGGAATTCGCGCGCTTTCTGCCTGGCTGTCTCGCGCGGCAACTTGAACGTCTCGCGCAGGAACCCGTCATCACGCGCCCGCCTGCGCGAAGCACGATCGGCCATGCGGCTTGCGAGATCGCGCGGTGAAGGGGCCATGACCGCAACTCCGATACCTTGAACCAGTCGACCTCCTGCCAATATAGGAACGGCGCCAGCCGATCCCAACCGGTTCTATCGACCCGCGTGCGTCAGTTGGCGTTGCTGCCGGTCTTGGCTTTTGTCTTTGTCGCGCTTGACGCCGATTTGGCTGGTGGCGTTTTCGGCGCGTCGCTGCGCACGCTGCCCCAGGGGTCGCTCGGGGTCTTGGCATCCGGAATCTTCTTCAGCGATTCCTTATAGGCTTTCTCGTTGGCGGCCTCCGCCTCCTTCTGCTCGGGCGTCTTGGACGGCGCGTCCGCGAGCAGATTGACGTGCGGCGACTCACCGCCGCCCTGTGCCGAGGCCTGACCGGTCGGTCCAGCCAGCGCCGTCACCAGGATCAGTACCGCCGTTGCGCCCAAAACTCTCATCGGATGCTCCCCTTGAGTTTCGAAGGGATATACCACCGCAGGGATCGCGCCGCCAAGCGATCACGACCGGCAGGACTTCTGCGCCTCGCCCCAGTCGTTCCAGATCGGGCCGCATTTGGTGCAGCCGCCGAGCAGAAGCACGACGCCGATCAAGCCGACGAAAATCGCAACTCGCCGCAGCATCAGGCTGCCCATCCCTCAATCTGCCTAATTCTAGGGGCTCCCAGGGGGACTTTTCAAGCATGGTTCCTTCCGGCAAAGCCGGTTTTAGGCTACGCGAACATGAACATTCGGAAAGGAATCGCAGCGCGATGCAGCAGAAAGAGCAGGACGGGTTCGACATCGAGGAAGCGCGGCGCGTGCTTTCTGACGTATTTGCGCCATGGGTGCAGGATCTCAACCTGTCGGTCGAGCACGTCGATCACGAGCCTCCCTCGGGCGCGGCCGCCGACTGGCAACCCGGCGCGATCCTGCGCATGCCGTTTTCGGAGCGGCTGTGCCGCCATGGCGGTGTGGTCTGCGGCCAGGCGCTGATGGCTTTCGCCGACACGGCGATGGTGATTGCGAACCTTGCCGCCAACCGCGGCTATCGCCCGATGACGACTGTCGATCAAACCACGCATTTCATGCGGGCGGTCGCCGCCTCCGACGTGCTGGCCGATGCGCGCATCGTGCGGCTTGGGCGCACCATGAGCTTTGGCCGCGTCACGCTCTCGAGCGCCCAGGACAACAAGCCGGTGGCGATCGTTTCCAGCGCCTTCGCGATGCTATGACCGGGGCGACGTCGTTAACAAAGCATGAATCGATACCCCACGCCGGAACGGTCAAAGTTTATCAGTCCGCAATCGGCGCAGGGCTAGATTCGTCCGGACGACTTGCAATCATGCGAGTGACGGCCATGAGTGAAGACACCAACGAGAGGCGCGCGCACGCCAGGCACCGCGTATTCAAGGGCGGAAGGTTGGCATTCGACGATGGCGGCGTCGTCAACTGCACGGTGAGGAATCTCTCGCCGGGCGGGGCACGCCTTGACGTCGCAAATCCGGTCGGACTGCCCTCGCAATTCACGCTTTGCATCGACAGCGACCATTTCACGCGCCACTGCCACCCGGTCTGGCGCCACGACAACCAGATCGGCGTTGCCTTCGACTAGCCTTTCTCGACGCTCGCCAACAAGTCATGTGACGAACTGCGCGCACACTTCTCGCACGACCCGAACCTGCAGCTTTTGTCCTGATTTCCCGGTTTTGGAAAGCTTCTTGCAGAGAAAGTCGCAGAGCGAATTTGCCGGCAAGGAGCGGCCGCGGGGGCCGTCCTTGCCGGCCAGGATCAGAAGCGGCGTCGCCCGACAAAGCCGATCGGGCCGCCGCCCGCGCCGCCGGCGAAGCCTACGCGCACGCCGACGGGAGCTGCGAACACGGGCGGACGCTGGGTCACGACGATCGGCGGCTGGGCCGGGCGCACCGGCACCACGACAGTGCGCGCCGGCGGGTCAGGCATCACCTCGACCTTCTTCACAACCACAGCCGGCGTCGAATTCTGCGAGGGCGGGTTGGCCGGCGCAAGCTCGGCCTTCTTCGGCAGGCTCGGCTGGGCGGGCAGCGTGCAATTGTTCGCACCCTGCGCAGGCTGAGCAGAGGCAACCAGCGCCGGCATCGGGTTAGGCTTGTAGCGCATCCGCTCGGCAAGCTTGCGGGCGGTCGCTGCAAGATCGCTGTCGGGATATTCGGCGAGGAAGGCGCGATAGCTCGCCGCCGTATTGAGGGTGACGGCCTCGTTCCAGGCCAGCATCCGTTGCGTGCGCAGGATCCACTGGTGCGCTTCGGTTGCGAATTTCGATTGCGAAAATAGCGCGACGAACGCCTGGTAGGCCTCCAGTGTGCCGTCCTCGACGATCATCTCATGCGCCGCCTCGACCGGCCTTCCCTGCAAGAGATGCCGCCAATCATCGACGCTGCGCTTTGCGCCATCCGTTTTCGGCAATGCTGGCGCCGACGCATGGGCACCGGTGCCGGAGATGAACGAGAAATCCTCGGTCAGCGAGGACGAGTCCCAGGGGGTCTGGCGCCCGTCGGTCGCCTTGTTGACCGCAAGCCGGACCTGCTTGAAGGCCTGTTCGATCGGAAGGCCCGGCGTGCGGGCGGCGTTGAGAAGCGCGGTGGTATAGGGACTGTCGGATCCGCTGCCGTCCTCGGCTTCCGAACCGGGTGATGTCGAGAACGACACGAAAGTGCCGGGCGCGCCGCTCTTGGTGTCGACCACCGCAAGCCCGCGCCCTGTAGTCTGGTTGATGGCCGGGAACGGATTGTTGCGGCAGGCATCGAGCAGGAGAATGCGCATCCGGCTCGGCACCGAATTGAGTGTGTTCAGGACGTCGTTGAGACGCACAGCCTGCAGCGGAATGTCGGCTTCGCGCTTGGGATCGACGTCAACGGGAACCAGGAAATTCTCGCCGTCGATCTGCAGGCCATGGCCGGCATAGAATACCAGCGCAACCGTATCCGGGCCCCTGGCTGCGATCTTTGCGGCAAAATCGCCGACCTTGTCGTTCATTTCCTTTTGCGAGAGGTCCGCAGCCGCGGTCACCTCAAAACCGGCATCGGCAAGCAGCTTTGACATCTGCGTCGCGTCGTTTGCGGGATTGGGCAGCGGCGTCACCGACCGGTACGCCGATTCCCCGATCACCAGCGCGAGACGATTTCCGGCCAGCGCCGAATGGGAGCCGGCAAGCAGCGCGCCCGCCACGACCGCGGAACATATTGCTTTGCGTAATATGACTTGCCGTAACATGGTCCATCTCCATTCAATGGTGGTCCTTTGACGCGATATTGGTCCTGGCGGTTCGAGGCTGCAGGCCGGCAATGGGGCAGATCACGTCCGCCCTCAGCAATTGTTGATCGGGGGCAACCAGGGATGTGAGGGTTCCCCAAGGCGCTTTTTCCAGGCTGCCGGAATAAAATCGCCGGATGAGGCGGGGGATCGTTCACGTGTTTGCTGCCGGGATGGCGCTGGCCCTTGCGGCCTGCGGCCTCGCCGATATCCGTTCGCCAGTGCCGGAGTTCATGCGTGCCAAGGCCCCCGATCCGCCGCCGCCCGAACCGCCGCCCGACGTCAGGCGCCTGGTTCGCGAAGGGCTGGATTCCGTTTTCGTCGCCGGTTCAAACCCGCAGCACGTCCAGGTCTCGACGCCGCATCAGGATCCGCGCGGCCCTTCCTGGACGGCCTGCGTCCGCGCCGAGGTCGACGGCGCAACCGGCCACCCGTTGGGCATGCAGACCTATCGCCTCGTCATCAGTGGTGGCCTGATCGTCGACCGCCGCCGCGTCGAAGCCGAGGACACCTGCGAAACGGAAAGCTATGAGCCGATCTGAAGCAACGATCGGGTTCGGTTCGACTTAAAGCGCCCTTGCTCAGGCCACGGCCGGCAGTCGCTCCTGAAACTGCTCATAGGCGGCTATCGCGTCGGCAGCGTACATCAGCGATGGGCCTCCCCCCATGTAGACCGCCATTCCCAGCGCCTCCTCAACCTCCTGTCGGGTCGCGCCAAGCTTGACCAGCGCCTCGGCGTGGAAGCCGATACAACCGTCGCAATGGGCGGCAACGCCCAGCGCGAGCGCGATCAGCTCCTTGGTCTTCCTGTCGAGCGCGCCGTCGCGGGTTGCGGCGGCAGCCAGCGCCGAAAATCCCTGCATGGTGTCCGGGATATCCTTGCGCAGCTTTCTCAGATTGCCGGAGATGTGCTTGCAGACTTCGGAATAGTTTTTTTCCATGACAAGCCTTTCTAGGCGGGATTGATAGCGGACGATGCCGTGCGCGACGGTTCGCGCAACGCGATATAGATTGCCGGAATAACCAGGACGGTGAGCAGCGTCGACGACGCCAGGCCGAACAGGAGCGAGATTGCCAGGCCCTGAAAGATCGGATCGAGCAGAATGGTCGCCGCGCCGATCATGGCCGCAAGCGCCGTCAGCAGGATCGGCTTGAAACGTACGGCACCGGCTTCCAGCACGATCTCGCGCAGCTGCCTGCCCTCCCCGCTGCTGTGGCGGATGAAATCGACCAGCAGGATGGAGTTGCGCACGATGATGCCGGCGAGCGCGATGAAGCCGATCATGGAGGTTGCCGTGAACGGCGCTCCCAGGAGCCAGTGGCCGATCAGGATGCCGATCAGCGTCAGCGGGATCGGCGTGAGGATGACAAGGGGAAGCCGAAAGCTTCTGAACTGCGCCACGACCAGCACGTAGATTCCCAGGATTGCGGCTCCGAAGGCAGCGCCCATGTCGCGGAACGTCACATAGGTGATCTCCCACTCGCCGTCCCACAAGAGTGTGGGGCGCGACTCGTCGGCCGGCTGTCCATGCAGGCTGATCACTGGCTTTGGCAGCGCGCCCCAATCATGGCCGTCGATACGGTTTGCCACCTCGATCATGCCGTAGAGCGGCGCCTCGAAGCGGCCGGCGAGCTCCGCCATTACCATGTCGGCGAACCGGCCGTCGCGCCGGAAAATGACTGGCGTCCCCTGCTCGACGTTTGCCTTGACCACCTGACCCAATTCAACAACCGTCTTGCTCCCGGGCAGCGTATTCGCGGGCACCGGCGTGGAGGCAAGGGCCTCGTCCCAAACCAGCGCCCGCTTCGGCAGCCTGACTGCTATCTCAATTGGATTGCGGTCTTCGCCGCGATGCGAGTAGCCGATCGATATCCCCCCGAACAGCGTTCGAATGGTATCGTAGACGTCGCCCTGCTCCACGCCGAAGAACTCGAGCCTGTCCTGGTCAATGGAGAGCCGCAGCCTGGGCCGCCGTTCGCCGATGGAATCGTCGACGTCAACAATGAAGGGTACCTCTGCGAAAATCTTCTTGAGCTCTTGTGTAACCGCGCGGCGCGTGGCTGCATCGGGACCATAAATCTCCGCCAAAAGGGTCGCGAGCACCGGCGGCCCTGGCGGAACCTCGACCACCTTGACGCTGGTACCCTGGGGAATGTTGAGCGCCGCCAGGCGCCGCCGCAGATCCAGCGCGATATCGTGGCTTGCCCGCTTGCGATCTCCCCGCGCAGTCAGGTTAACCTGCAGTTCGCCGAGCTCGGGCCGCTCGCGCAGATAATAATGACGGACCAGCCCGTTGAAATTGAACGGCGCGGGCGTCCCGGCATAGGCCTGCGCCGACGTGAGTTCGGGCAATTGGTGCGCGATATCGGCCGCACCGAACAATGTGCGCTCAGTATCCTCGAGGCTTGCTCCTTCGGGCAGGTCGATCATGACGGCGATTTCGGACTTGTTGTCGAAAGGCAGCAACTTGACCGTCACTGACTTGGTCGCAAACAGCGTCATTGACAACAATGTCGCGGTGCCGACGCCGAGCAGGAAGATCCAGGCCGAGCGCTTGCTCCCGACAATTGGCGTTGCGATGCGGCGGTAGAGACGACCGAGCCGGCCCTCCTCATGCCCGGCCTGAGCCTTCGCCGTTGCGCCCTTGGGTGCAAGCCGCAGCATCAGCCACGGCGCCACCACGACTGCGACAAAGAATGAAAACAGCATCGCCGCCGATGCATTCGCCGGGATCGGCGCCATGTAAGGCCCCATCAGCCCCGACACGAACAGCATTGGCAACAGCGCCGCGACCACGGTCAGCGTCGCCACAATCGTCGGATTGCCAACCTCGGCAACCGCTTCGATCGTCGCCTCAACGCGAGACCGGCCGTCCCGCATCGCCCAATGGCGCGAAATGTTCTCGACCACGACGATAGCGTCATCGACGAGGATGCCGATCGAGAAAATCAGGGCAAACAGGCTGACGCGGTTGATGGTGTAGCCCATGAGGTTGGCGGCAAACAGCGTCAGCAGGATTGTCGTTGGGATCACGACGAGGGTGACCAGCGCCTCGCGCCAGCCAATCGCAATCGCGATCAGCACGACAATCGAGAGCGTCGCGAGCCCGAGATGGAAAAGAAGCTCGTTTGCTTTCTCGTTTGCCGTCGCGCCGTAGTCCCGCGTCACCGTGACAACGACGTCGTCGGGGATCAGGCGCGACTTCAGCCCCTCGAGCCTTTGGGCGATATCTCGCGAGACGACCACGGCATTGGCGCCGGCGCGCTTGGCGATCGCAAGGCTGACTGCGGGAACGCGATGCCAGTTGCCCCTGTCATCGCGCACATCGCCCCAAACACGATGCTCGGCTGTATTCGGCCCGATGACGACGGATGCGACATCCTTGACATAGACGGGCCGCGCGTCGCGTGTCGAAATCAGGAGCAACCCGATGTCGGGCACGCCTGCGAGCGTCTGGCCGGCTGCGACATTGCGGACGATCCCGGCGTCACGAACCTGCCCGGCAAGGAACGAGCGATTGGCCTCCCTGACCTTGGCCGCCAACTGCTGGAGCGTGACACCGTGGAGCGAAAGTTTTTCCGGATCCGGCTCGACCCTGATCTGCTGGGGGCTGCCTCCGGAAACATAGGTCAGGCCGACGCTGTCGACCTTCATCATCTCTGCGCGAAGCTTGTCGGCGAGTTCGAACAGATCTTTGTCCGACCAATGCTCGGCTGCTTCCGGCTTGGGCGACAGCGTCAGCACGGTCACGGCCACATCGTTGATGCCTCGCCCGACGATCAAGGGCTCGGGGATTCCGACCGGAATCCGGTCGAGGTTGGCGCGAATCTTCTCGTGCACGCGAAGAATCGCATCTTCCGCCTTGGTCCCCACCAGGAAGCGCGCAGTCACCATCACCCGGTCGTCTTCGGTCTGGCTGTAGACATGCTCCACGCCATCGATCCCCTTGACGATGGCCTCCAGCGGCTTGGTCACGAGTTCGACCGCGTCGGGCCCGCGCAGGCCGTCGGCGTTGACGCGGATATCGACCATGGGAACGCTGATCTGCGGCTCTTCCTCGCGGGGGATCACGGCAAGCGCCATCAGGCCCACGATGAGCGAAGCGAGCAGGAACAAGGGCGTCAACGGCGAGGCAATCGTCGCCTTGGTGAGACGACCGGACAGACCGAGATTCATGGCTGCACCAGTTGATCGCCGGCGCGGATACCGGAAAGGATTTCGAGCCCGTTGGGAAGCTCGGGCGTCGGCAGATCGCGCCCGCGTTGCACGGGAACATCGACGGTATTGTCACCCTGGCGGAGCAGGACGTAGTCGATGCCGAAACGCGTCTTCACGTAATTTGAGGGAATGACGAATGCCGGCCGCTCGCCGCCGGAGATCCACACCCGCAAGCGATCGCCGACGAAATATTCGCCGAGACCCTCGACCTTGGCATCGGCGATGACGCGCCCTTCCTCAATCTGCGGATAGACGAGATCGATGACGCCCCATTTGGCCGACTGCTCCGTGAACTCGGCGCCCTCGACGCGAATCCTGTCGCCCGCCTTCAGCGAACGGGCGTGGCGTTCCGGAATCCGCAGGCGCAGCTTGAAATCCTGCTGAGCGATCATGACGACGGGGTCGCCTTGCAGCACGACGGAACCGACCACGATCAGTCTTTTCAGCACGCGCCCGTCCTCCGGCGCCAGAACCTGACCCTCGCTCAGTTGCTGATCGACGACGGCCCGCTCGGCAGTTCTTGCTCGCAGGCCATTCTCGGCGACGTTCAGCGCCGTGCGCGCCTCGTCGAGCTTGATGCGGGGAAGCGTTCCGCGCTCGACAAGACCCTCGGTCCTGGTGAAATCGATCTGCGCCTGGTTTGCCTGTGCCTGCAGCGCCTCGATCTGTGCGTCGAGTGACCGGATCTGAAGAACAAGCTTCTGGTCGCCGACAACTGCAATTGCCTGGCCCCGCTTCACCGCGTCACCCTCGCGGACGTTGAGTTGGGCCACCGTGCCGCCGATACGGCTGCGTGCAGGCACGACGCTGATGCTCTCGACGGTGGCAAAGACGGCCTTCTCGTCGGTGATAGAGCGCGAAACAACCGTCAGCGTCTCCGCACCGGCCAGCGTCGCCGGCAGCAGCAGGGCCGCCGCAACAATCGATGAACTCAACCGCATGGGACCGATCCAGGTTCTGCCGCGCCGCGCTCGCGCGCCTCGACATCTCATTTTCAGTGACTGCGGCGAACATTGATCTTGCTCAATGCCCGCCGCGCGCATGCTCATAATTTATGTTTCGATTTCGCGATCTTCGGCGGTGCGCAAAAGACGTTGTAAAGGGTCTTGAGAATTTCGCGCGCCGGTTCGCTTGCGATCGAATAGTAGATCGTCTGCGCATCGCGCCGCGCGGCCACCAGCCTGTCCCTGCGAAGGAGCGCAAGATGCTGGGAAACAGTGGAATCCCTCAGGTTCAGGAATTCCGCGAGCTCGCCGACCGAACGCTCGCCGTCGATCAGCTGACAGATGATCAGAAGCCGGTGGCGGTTGGAAAGCGCCTTTAGCAGGTCGCTTGCCTGATCGGCCGCCCGCTCCATCATTTTGCTCTCTATTTTCATACTTGCGTATATACGATGGTTCGAATATATAGTCAAGCGACCAGGACCGGAGCTCAACCGGCGAGGTCAAAAACCCAACGGAGGCGTCCATGGCGAAGGTTGTTGTGATCGGAGCGGGCTTAAGCGGAACGCTGATGGCCTATGAATTGCTGCCGCAGCTCGGAAAGGACGACGAGCTGTCCGTCGTCTCGCAAGGGGCGACATATCATTTCGTCCCCTCCAACCCGTGGGTCGCAGTCGGTTGGCGCGAGCAGAGCGATATTGAGATCGACCTCGCCGGGATCATGAAACGCAAGGGCGTCCGCCTGCTGACGCAAGGCGCAAGCCGCGTGCATCCAGCGCAGAACCGTGTCGAGCTCGGTGACGGCACCTCGATCGACTACGACTATCTGGTGATCGCGACCGGGCCCGAGCTTGCCTTCGACGAAATTCCCGGGCTCGGACCGCAGGGATACACGCAATCGATCTGCCACGTCGATCACGCCGCGCAGGCGAAGGAAGCCTTCGAGAGGCTCGCGGCAAATCCCGGACCCGTGGTGATCGGCGCCGTCCAGGGCGCCTCCTGCTTCGGCCCGGCCTACGAATTCCTGTTCATCCTGGAAACCGAGCTGCGCCGCCGCAAGCTTCGCGATCGGGTTCCGATGACCTTTGTGACCTCCGAACCCTATATCGGCCATCTTGGCCTTGACGGCGTGGGTGACACCAAGGGTCTGCTTGAGAGCGAGATGCGCGAAAAGCACATCAAGTGGATCACCAATGCGCGGATCGACAGCGTTCAGCCCGGCTTGATGTCGGTGGAGGAATTTGCCGAGGGCGGTGCAAACCACAAGGTGCATGAACTGCCGTTCGTCTACTCGATGATGCTGCCGGCCTTCCGCGGGGTCGCGGCCGTGCGCGGGATCGAAAAGCTCACCAACCCGCGCGGCTTCGTCATTGTCGACAAGCATCAGCGCAATCCGGAGTTTCCGAACGTATTTGCTGTCGGCGTCTGCGTGGCGATTGCTCCGGTCGGCGCCACGCCCGTTCCCGTCGGGGTGCCGAAGACAGGATTCATGATCGAGTCGATGGTTACCGCGACCGCGTTGAACATCGGCTCGCTGCTGCGGGGCCGCAGAGCCGTTGCGGAGCCCACATGGAATGCGATCTGTCTGGCCGATTTCGGCGATTCCGGTGTCGCCTTTCTGGCGCAGCCGCAGATTCCGCCCCGCAACGTCAATTGGTCATCGAAGGGTGAATGGGTGCACTACGCCAAGGTGGCGTTTGAAAAGTATTTCCTGCGCAAGATGCGACGTGGCGAGAGCGAGCCGTTCTATGAGCGTTTTGTGCTCGACAAGCTCAACATCGCCAAGATCAAGGAGGTCAGGACCGGAACATGAGCGAGGCTCTCCAGGTCATCTGTGGGCATTGCGGTCGGATCAATCGCCTGCCCCGCGAACGCGCGCCGCAAGGCGCGCGCTGCGGAGCCTGCCACCAGCCGATATTCGACGGCCGCCCGATCGAGGTCGACGAGCAAGGCCTCGCGCGGCACGTCGCCAACAGCGATATACCGATCCTGGTCGACCTCTGGGCCCCGTGGTGCGGCCCCTGCCGGGCGATGGCACCAATGTTCGAACGTGCGGCCAAGGAGCTTGAGCCGCAGGTCCAGCTGTTGAAGCTCAACGCCGACCGCGCGCCGGAGTTCTCGTCGCGGCACAACATCACGGGAATCCCCACCCTGCTGCTGATGCGCAGAGGCAGGGAGGTATCGCGCAAGTCGGGCGCGATGGACACCAGAAACATTGTTGAATGGACGCGGGACGGGCTTGCCCGCTCGTGACGTCCATCAGGATCGTTGAAAGGAGCATGTCATGAACGTCGATAGAGCAGTTCTCAGCTTTGCTGGTTTTGTTGTCCTGCTCGGGCTTGCGTTCGGCTATTGGTTCAGCCCCTACTGGTATCTGCTGACGGCCTTTGCCGGCTTGAACATGATCCAGGCTTCGTTCACCGGGTTCTGCCCGGCAGCGATCGTCTTCAAGAAGCTGGGGTTGCGCTGCGGCACCGCGTTTTCCTGAACCGGGCAAATCGGCTCCGCGCGAACGGTGAATGGCCCGTTAACATTACCGCTCAAATTGCGCGGCCAAGCCAACGGTCTTTTCCAATCTT
>Ga0335080_10000208_pt1 | contig 52771 bp, 61 predicted proteins | sample Lox_Sample_34_FD_206720 | JGI IMG/M metagenome (GOLD analysis project Ga0335080, IMG submission 206720) | Soil microbial communities from Loxahatchee National Wildlife Refuge, Florida, United States - Lox_Sample_3.4 | ecosystem: Environmental > Terrestrial > Soil > Wetlands | place: USA... | reverse complement strand
CGAGTCCACGCCGGCGAGCGCGGTCACGAACCCCGCCAGCCCGAACAGCAGCGCGCCGCCGAGAATGTCGCCGGCGGTCCCGAGCGGCAGCGGAAAACTCGTCAGCACCGGGATCAGCAGCGCGATCGAGCAGTACGACGCGAACGCGATCAGCGGCGCCAGCTCGAACAACGGCGACGCCGTCTGCGGCCGCACCGACTCCTTCCCGAAGAACTTCCAAATGTCGTAGTACGGCTGCAAGATCGACGGCCCCGTGCGCCACTGGACCCGCGCCTCGACCTTCGCGATCACGCCGCTGATCACCGGCGCGAACACGAGCAGCGCCACCACCTGGCACACCTGGACACCCCATGACGGCAGCATGATCCGAAGAACTCAAACTCCTACGCGGGCGTACTAACGCTGTTGCGTAGGAGCCATCAGCCCGAAGGCGGTTCGACCAAACGACCCGGCGAACTCCATCGCCGCACAACCAGCAAACGCAATATGGCGAGGCTCACGGAAGGGCTCGCTGAGCCGCTTCCCGCACCATGAACGACTCGCTGTGTGTCAACTGCTCGAGCCAGTCACGTAGCTCTTCGCGCCCTGCGATCGCGATCGCGCTGCGCAAGGCCGCGACCGCGAGATACGGATCCCGATCCTCGTCGACCACTCTCCGCAGCGCCGCAAGCGCGGCGGCGACCCGTCGGGCCCCCGGCGTCTGAGCCGCGAGCACGGCCCGATCTGCGTCCGGATGGCCGACCGTCCACACTAGCTGGTCGTCGAACCTAAGCCCGGGCGGCCCCTCGACCGGCCGGCCGCACCGCACGCACGGCCTGCTCGAACCCGGGTTCACCCCGTAGCAGGCGGCCGAGCCGCGCCTCGACGCCGTCCAACAGCTCGCCGCGGTTCGTCAGCGTGCCGTTGACATCCACGAGGAGGTGTTCGAGGCGGGGCTCGGCGACTCCGGGGATCGAGGCTTGTCTGCGGTCCGAGCGAGCCTCATCGCTCGCGCGAAAGCGTACCCCAGGAGGTATCGTGGGGGACGGGCGCGATGAGGCTCCGCGCGTAACCGCCTTCGGGCTGATGGCCTCTTGGCTTGACCGACGACGCCAGGCGAGGATCTTCGATGGAGCCAGGACGATCTCACGCAGCCGCGGCCGCATGACCAGCGGCAGTTGGCCATACCTGCCGGAGCAATGCCCCGGCTGCTTCTACTTCGAGCCGGCGTCGCCGCCGTTCGTCGACGACTCCGGCTACGAGATCCTCTGCTTTCTGCTGCCACCCGCGCATCGGCATGGAGCTATTCCAGCCGCAGAAGCTCGACCTGTCGAAGGCCGATCGCTGTCCACTGTTCGTCCGCCGTCCGCCGAGACGCGCCGACAGCGACTAACCGGCCTGCTGTAATCCGAACCGATGTCGGCCGCGGCGACAGCAATTCGGGGAGAGCGATGGACGATCTGCTCGCTCGGTCACGTGCACTGGGGAGCCAATGGCGGCGCCGGGCTGCTTCTGCGGTATGCGCCGGCCGGCGCGGAGCCGCGCTACCTCTTGGGGCTGCGGTCGCGGACTGTGGATGAACCGGCGACCTGGGGCATTCCCGGGGGCGCGATCAGAGACGGCGAGTCGCCCGAGGCGGCGGCCCGCCGGGAGACGATCGAGGAGATCGGTCAGCTGGTCCCATACCGAATAGCCGCCGTCGAGGTGCAGGACTGCGGCGGCGGCTGGCGTTTCCACGTCTTCCTGGCTGACGTCGACGAGACGTTCGACGCTTACTCGGTGCTCGAAACCGACGCCACCGGATGGTTCACCACCAGGGAGATGTGGAACCTGCCTCTCCATCCCGGATTCCGAAGGTGGATCGACGGGGCCGAGGCTGGCGGACCGAAACGGTGACCTGCCATCGCGCCGGCGCGCTCGTCCGCCGCCCCAAAACACGACATTCGGCGCGTTAGGCTAGTACGGCACGGTAACGTCCACCTGCGTCGAGTGTGGCGTCATGCGTGTGTCCCGGACGCTCAGGGAGGTGTTGTGTGACGTGGTGTTCACTCACTACAAGCGCGAAGAGGACGAGACGATGGAGAGCGGCAAGCTCGACGAGGAGCTCGCCCGCATGAGCGCGATCGCAACCAGTGACCGGCAACTGCATGCTCCTGTGCAACGAGTCGTTTGCGTCGACCAACGAGCGTGAGGGCTCGCAGATCGCGCGGCAGGCGGTGAGGGCGCTGCTCGACGGGGGCGTCAAGGTCGCGTTCGTCACCCACATGTTCGATCTCGCCGACGGCTTGCACCGCCAACAGCTCGGCACCGCCCTGTCCTTGCGCACCGAGCGCCGGCGCGGCGGCGAGCGCTCGTACAAGCTGTCGCCGGGTGCGCCGATGCCGACCGGCCACGGCGAGGACTCCTACCACGAGGTCTTCGGCATGAACGTCGAGGCCACCCAAGCCAATTAGCATCCCGGGGCGTGCCGGGTCGGGACAGACGCGAGTTGGCGGCGATCTTCGCCGGCGGGGTCGTCGGTGCATTGCTCCGCGTCGCGGTGCTACAGACGCACGCCGGCGCCGCACCCGGATGGCCGTGGGTGACGTTCGCCGAGAACATCCTCGGGACATTCCTGCTCGGCTATTTCGCCACCCGCCTCCAGGAGCGCCTGCCACTGTCGGCGTATCGCCGGCCATTGCTGGGAACCGGTTTCTGCGGTGCCTTCACCACGTTCTCGACGATGCAGGTCGAGCTGCTGACGATGCTCGACGCTCATCGCTACGGGCTGGCGATCGCGTACGGCGCATCGAGCGTGATCCTGGGGTACGGGAGCGTCCATCTCGCGACCTTGTACGTCCGCCGGGTGCGGACGATCGCATGAGCCTTCCAATCTGGATCGCGGTCGGCCTGCTGGGCGGCATCGGCGCGCTGGGCCGGTTCTTCGTCGACGGCATCGTCGCCGGCCGTACCCGACGCGACTTCCCGCTCGGCACGCTGGTGGTCAATCTGAGCGGCGCGACGGTGCTCGGGTTCCTTGTCGGGCTGGGTTTCACTGGCACCCGCCTGCTGCTCGCCGGCACCGCGACGCTCGGATCGTACACGACGTTCTCGACCTGGATGCTCGAGACCCAGCGGCTCGTCGAGGATGGTGAACTGGCTCTTGCGGGCGCGGACATGGTGATCAGCCTCGTGGTCGGCGTTGGCGCCGCCGCGCTCGGTCGTTTGATCGGAGCTCACCTGTGAACACCGACTGCCTGAAGCTCACGACGTACTTCGGCGAGCGCCACCGAACCGAGGACCAGTTCGTCGCCGACGCGCTGCTCGATCTATACGGTCGCAAGGAGGTCGAGGTCAGCATCATGATGCGCGGTGCGGAGGGCTTCGGCCCGGGACACCGGCTCCGCACCGACCGGATCCTGACTCTGTCTGAGGATCTCCCGCTGGTGTCGGTCGCAGTCGACACGCGGACGCGAATCGAGCACCTGCTCGACGAGGTCATCTCGATCAAGCGCCACGGCCTGATCACGTTGGAACGGGCGAGGATGCTGACGGGCGAGGTCGGGCCGATCGTGCTGCCCGAGGAGCTGCACGAGGCCACCAAGCTCACGATCTACGTGGGACGCCAGGAGCAGATCTCGGGCACTCCCGCGTTCGTCGCCGTGTGCGACCGGCTCCATCGCCGGGGCATCGCCGGCGCGACCGCGCTGCTCGGCGTGGACGGCACCGCCCACGGTGTGCGCGAGCGAGCCCGCTTCTTCGGGCGCAACGCGGAGGTGCCGATGATGATCATCGCGGTCGGCGTCGGGGAGCACATCGCACGGGTGCTGCCGGAGCTCGGCGGCATGTTGGCGCGCCCGCTGCTCACGCTCGAGCGGGTGCGGGTATGCAAGCGGGACGGCCAGCTGCTGTCCCCGCCGAGATCGCTCCCGGCGACCGATGAGCAGGGACTCGCGATGTGGCAGAAGCTGATGGTGTACGCCTCCGAACAGGCCCGTCACGGACGTAGCCCGCTGCACGTCGCCCTCGTGCGTCGGCTCCGCGCGACCGGCGCGACCGGCGCGACCTGTCTGCGAGGGGTGTGGGGCTTCCACGGCGATCACGCGCCGCACGGGGATCGGCTGCTCCAGCTGCGCCGTCACGTCCCGGTGGTGACGATCATCGTCGACACCCCGGAACGGATCGCGGATTCGTTCGAGATCGTCGATGAGCTGACCCAGGAGGCGGGGCTGGTCACGAGCGAGATGGTGCCGGCGCTGGCGTCCCTCGCCGAGGGGCGGCGACAGCGCGGCGGGCTGCGCCTTGCCCGGCATCGGTTCTGATCTGATCAGAGCCGGCGTCCGCCCGTGCGGGACGGCGGAATCCTCGACTGCAAAGCGCGCATGCAGTACACCGCGACCACCCATGCCAATCCGGTACGGGTGACGTTCTAGCCGCTGTACCGGCCGAGCGTTCACATCGAGCGCGCCTCCGACGACCCCGCCGGACGCTCCGGGCCCGTTCACTACCGGTTCCAGGTCACGCCGAGCTTCGACCGTTGCCTCTTGCGCCAGGGGGCCCATAGGAGAACTAGATGGTGGAATTGGCGAGTGGCCTGGCATCAGACGCGTCCGGACGCCGCCCAAAACGCCACAGCTGGCCCCCTCGGTTATGCGGAAATCTCGCCCGATCCGCGGGTCACCAGTTCCGCGGGGACGACGATGCGCCGAGGTTGGCCGTCGTGGCCGTCGATGCGATCGAATGCAAGCTCGGTGGCCAGCTGCCCGAGACGCTGCGGATCGGTGCGGATCACCGTCACTCCCAGCAGATCGGCGAGCTCGAAGTCGTCGAAGCCGACAACCGCGGTGCGTCCGCGCTTGCGATCGAGCGCGTGCAGCGCGCCGACCGTGCAGCGGTTGTTGCCGGTCAGGATCGCCGTCGGCCGCCGTTGGCGCGGAAGCGCCATCAGCTCCGCGGTCGTACGCCTCGCGTCCGCGGACGTGCTGTTCCCGACCGCGACGAGCGCCGGGTCATCGGCCACCCCGGCGCCGGCGAGGGCTTTCCGGTAGCCGCGCAGACGCTCGTGCGCGGTGAACAGGCGGAGGTCGTCCCCGACGAACGCGATGCGGGTGTGACCGCTCGCGAGCAGATGCTCGACGGCACGCCGCGCGCCGGCGGCGTTCTCGAGCAGCACCGTGTCCGCCTTGACTCGTGCCGGGGGGCGGTCCAGGAAAACGGTCCTGGTGTCGAACCCGGCGTCGTGGATGTAGCGGTGATCGGCGCCGGTCGGCACCACGAGCAGCGCGTCCACGCGCCGGCGCAGCAGCGCCGTGACCAGCTCCCGTTCGCGCACCGGGTCCTCGCGCGCCGAGGCCGTGATCAGCATGCTCGAGCGTTCCCGGGCGCGCTCCTCGACGGCCTGCGCGATCAACGAGTAGAACGGGTTGGCCACGTCCTCGATCACGAGTCCGAGCGTGAACGATCGCGCGCCGTGGCGAAGGCTCGCGGCGATGTCGTTGCGCTCGTACCGGAGCGCGGCCGCGGCCGCGATCACCTTCTCGGCGGTTTCCGGTCTGACCCCCGGCTCCGCGTTGATCACGCGCGAGACGGTCTTGAGGCTGACGCCGGCGGTTTGCGCGACGTCGACCATAGTCGCCCGGCCCACGCTTCCGTGGTTGTTGCTGCCCCGCATGACTCGACTCTCCTGGTTGCAGGATAACCGCACCCGCGCCGTCGATGACAACGTTGCCCTGCGTCGTCGCGCCCACGCACGCCGGGCCCTTGGGAAGAAACGATGACTATTCCAACGTTTCTTCCCAAGCCCGGCCGGCAGGACCCCGCCGGCGCGTCGCTCGCCAAACCCGCGTCAGTCCGGGTGGACGATGCCGGCGAGCCTCCACAGCAGCTCGGTCGCCTCGCCGATCGGGCGCTGCCACACGCGCCGGCCGATCGTGATCCCGCGCGCGCCGGCGGCGATCGCGTGTTCGACCATCGCGCACAGATCGTCCGCGGTCCCCTGCGCCGGACCGCCGAGGATCACCAGCGGCACCCCGAGCTCGGCGCACCACGCGCCGAGCACGTCGGGGTCGCCGGGATACATCACCTTGATGATGTCCGCGCCGAGCTCCGCCGCCATCCGGCAGCCGTCGGCTTCGATCGCGACCGCGTCCGCGGGCCGCGGGGACGACAGGCAGATCGGCTCGACCATCACCGGCAGCCCGAGCGGCTCGGCCGCGCCGATGACCTCGCCGACGAGCGCGGAGCGCGCCGCCCGCTCCTCCGGCGGCACGTCCCAGGGCATCAGCACCTTGACGGCGTCGACGCCGAGCACGCCGGCCCGCGCGACCGAGGTCGTCAACACGTGCCTGCCGGCGTCGCCCCGCCAGTAGGTGTCGATCGTCAAGAGCCGCGCCGGCGCCGACCGCGTCGCGAACAGCGGGGCGGTGCGGGCGGCCACGCCCGGGCCGAGCAGGAACCCGTCGCACGCGAGCGGCAGGAACGCCTGGATCATCGCGACCGGATCCTCGAGCCCCGCCACCCGCCCGAGCATCGTTCCATGGTCGACCGGCAGGATCACCATGCGCCCGTCGGCGGCGAAGATCCGGCCGAGCCGGTACGTCTTGCCGGCGGCCGGCGCCGAGGAAGCGATAGTGGACGCCCACGCGGGCGGGTTCGCGATGCTCATGGCAGAAGGCTCTCGTTCGGGTGGTGGTTGGACAATGAAAGGGGACCCACATCGGACCCGTCGGCCAAGGGAGGTGGCGGGAACGCGTCGACCGAGCCGAACGCGCCGGCGGCCTTCCCGGCGAGCAGGGCGGCGCCGCGTGCGCCCGCCTCGACGACCCGGGGGTACACGGTAGTCGGGAACGCGTCGATCTTCAGCCGGCGCAGCACGGGGTTGGCGGCCCAGCCCCCGCTGATCCGCACCTCCGCGATCGGGCCGCCGAGCTCCTCGAGTCCACGCAGCGACGCCGAGGCGCGCGCGACGGTGTCCTGCAAAGCGGCGAGCCATTCGCGCGCGGCCGGGGGCGCCTCGTCGCCCCCCACGCGCCCGTCGAGCAGCGCCATCGCGCCCTCGTCGACCGACGCACGCTCCCGCCGGTGTGACGCCCCGAGCCGGACGAGCAGCGGTGTCAGATCGATCCCGAGCGGCAGGCCGGCGAGCATGCAGTAGTGGCCCTCGAGCGCGTGCCATCCGGTGGCGATGCCCCGCGGCAGCCCCTCCGCCGGGTCGCGCACGCCGTCCGCCGGGACCGCGCGCACGAGGGCCTCGGCGGTGCCGCACGAATCCATCACCTGGCCGGCGCTCGCCACCCCGCTCCCGATCGCCGCGACCAGGTGGTCGTGACCGCCGACGGTCAGCGTAGCCCCCTCGAGTCGCTCGAGGCCTGCGCGACCGCCGCCGCGGACGCGTCCCCACGACGCACCGCCAGGCCGCAGATCGGGGAACAGCGACTCCGGGAGGCTGGCCCAGCGGATGACCTCGGGCCACCACCGCCGGCCGTCGATCGCGAGGGCGCCGGTCCTCGAGGCCAGCGAAGGCTCGGCCGCGATCGTCCCACCGAGGCCGTGCACCACCCACTCGGACACGCTCAGCACCTTGACGGCGCCGCGCACCTCGGGGTGGGTGCGCATCAGCCAGCGGAGCACCGCGACCGTCGGGATCGGACCTACGCCGAGCCCGGTCCGATGATCGATCTCCTCGCGCGTCAGCGCGGCTTCCATGTCGGCGACGTCGGCCTCGGCGCGGCGGTCATACCAGGCGACGGCCGGGCCGAGCGCGCTCCCCTCGTGGTCGACCAGCACGGCCGTCTCGGCCATGCTGGTGACGCCGACTCCCAGGATCTCTCGCGGCGGCGCGCGCATGAGCAGTGCGACGAGAACTTCCTCGACCGCCTGAGCGAAGTCGTCCGGCCGCGCCTGCACCCCGGTCGGCCGCCGCTGCCACACGGTTGGCACCGCTTCGTGCGCCAACTCGGCTCCGTCGAGGCCGATCAGCCCGGCCTTGACCATCGTCGTGCCGACGTCGACGCCGACCAGCAACGGCCCGCCGGCGGTCACGCGACCGCCTCATACCATGGTCGCGCCCGGCCACTCATCGCCCGCACCGACTGCTCGAGCCGGTCGCGGCCCGTGGTCGCCAGGAACTCCTTGCGCGCCGCACGGTCGAACGCCACCACCTCCTTCCAGTACACGCGCCCGGCGATGAACCCGCACGCGCCTCCCTCCTCGCACGAGGTGACGACGGCCTCGAGGAACGCGGTGAACGGCATGCCCGCCGAAAGCATCGCTCACGGCACCGTGGCCGCGCCCGCGACCGCCTGGCACCCCCGGGCGTCGCCGGGGTACTCGAGCTTGAGCAGGTCGGGCCGCGTCTCGCTCAGGATGCGAGCCGACTCGGCGATCAGATCGGCGCGGCGGCGGAGCGGGAGCGGGTCCTCATCCGGCAGCGCGTACAGCAGCGTCTCGATCACCGACGGGACGCCCGCGGCGGCGCAGTCGTCGACGACCGCCCGGACGGCCTCGACGACCTCCGCGACCAGGTCCGGTTCACCGGGGCGGCGGGGCCCGTCCGGACGCATCTGGACCAGCAGCTTGACCGCGTCGCCACCCATCTCCCTGACCCACGCGGCCGTGCGGCCGGGATCGCGGCCGGCGCGAGGCTCGCCCTGCCACGTGGCGCGCTCGGCGGGCTCGACCGCGACCAGGGTGGCGCACCCCGGCGCCATCGCCTCCGCCGCACGGACCGCCGGCACGCCGAACTCGGGGTCGAGCAGCACCGCGCTCGCGGCCGGGCTGAGCGCCTCCACGACGTCGACCTTGAACGCCCGGATCGTGTCGGGGTCGGTGGGCCGGTCCTCGGCGCTCAGCATGCGCCGCAGCGTGTTGCGCTGGTCCATCGCGACGATCGCGAGCGCGCCGTCGGGCCCGCTTATCGGGGCGAGCCCGCGAGCAGCGGTTTCGGTTGATGCGGTGTCAGGCATCGGGTCTCCTTGTTCGTTTCACCGACGGGCCGCGGCCCGGGGACGGCGGCGGCGCGGGCCGGAATCGATCGCGGGGCGGATCTCGCCCGATCCCCGTTCGATGAAGGTGGTGGGCAGTACGACCGTGCGGGCCTTGCTCTTCTTGCCGTCGATCCGCTCCAGCAGCAGCTCGAACCCGCGCCGGCCCATCAACGCCGGATCCTGCCGGGCGACCGTGACCGCCGGGTCGAGCGCGTCGGCCATCGGGAAGTCGTCGAAGCTGACGAGAGCGACGTCGGTGCGCCTGGACAGGTGGAGCTCGCGGACGACCGCCACCGACGAGACGGTGTTCCCGGTCAGGACCGCCGTGGGCGGCTCGCTCAGCGCCAGTGCGCCCGCGAGCAGACGCTCGTCCAGCGACATCCAGTGGCGGTGGCAGGTCACCAGCGCCGGGTCGTAGGCGAGTCGGTGGGCGGACAGCGCGTTACGGTAGCCGGCCAGCCGCAGGTTCACGGGCGTCTGGTCGAGGTCGGTGCCGACGAACGCGATCCTCCGGTGGCCGTGGGCGATCATGTGCTCGGCCGCGTGACGGGCCGTGGCCTCGTTGTCGATCACGACCGCGTCGGCGGCGAGACCGTGCGGGGGCCGGTCGACGAACACGACGGGGACGCCGCCGAGGCCGATCGGGAACTGCTCCTCCCCGTATTCCAGGTGCGAGGGGACGATCATCAGCCCCCGGATCGAGCGGTTCAGCAGCCCGTTGACCACCGCCCGCTCCTCATCCGCGGTCCGCCCGGCGCTGGCCACGATCAGAAACAGGCCGGCGTCGCGCGCGACCTTCTCGACGGCATCGACCATGAACGAGAAGAACACGTCGCCGATCGATTCGACGATGATCGCGACCGCTTCATCCCTCCCCTTGCGCAGCGACCGGGCCAGCGGGTTCGCGCGATAGCCGAGCCGCTCGATCGCCTGCCGGACCCGCTCGGCCGTCCCCGCGGCCACGTAGGCGTCTCCGTTCGTGACCCGTGAGACGGTCTTCGTGCTCACGCCCGCCTCGCGGGCCACGTCACGGATCGTCGGCTTGCTGTTCATGGAGTGCTTGGCCCGAGTGAGGCCGCCAGTCCCCGTGCTCTGGTCACATCAACGGCGCCGGCGACCGGCTGCTCGCATGACGCGGAGGCCACGGCCAGCGCGAACCGGACGGCGTCCGCGAACGGCTGACCCCCCTCGAGCGCATGCACGAGCCCGCCGACGAGCGAGTCGCCGGCGCCGATCGGGCTGACCATCGAGACCTCCGGAGCGGGCCAGAACGCGGTCTCGATGCCGTCGCTGAACGCCGCGCCGTGGCTGCCGGCGCTGACGATCGCATGCCTGGCGCCGCGGGTCATCAACCCCTCGGCGGCCTCGATCGCTCGCTGGGCGACCAGCTCGCCCGCGGGCTCGACGCCCTCGATCGCGGGACCGAACACCAGCGTCTCGGCTTCGGCCAGGTTCGGGCTGACGACGTCAGGATGGGCGACGAGCGCGGCGGCGAGGACCTCGCCGGTCGAGTCGACCACGCTGCGCAGGCCCGCGCGACGCGCCGCCGCGACGACGCGCGCGTAGCCGTCGACCGGCGAGCCGGGAGGCAGGCTGCCCGAGCACACGACCGTCTGCTGGCCGGGCGCGCGGCGCTCCACCTCGGCCAGCAGCCGGCTCCAGTCGCCCTCACCGACGGTCGGGCCGGGTTCGTTGAACACGGTCACGCGCCCCGAGTTCTCGAGAAACACCGACGCCACCCGAACGATCCCGGCGACGGGCACCCCGGCGAGCTCGGCGCCCTCGCCGGCGGCGAGGATCGCGAGCTCGGCCGCGCTGGTCGAGGGCATGAACCCGACGAGAACGCCGGGATGGCCGAACGCCCGCGCTACGCGCGCGACGTTGACGCCCTTGCCGCCGAGGCTGGCCGTCGCCGCTCCGGTCCGGTGCACCGAACCCGGGACCATGACGTCGAGCGGGATCGTCCGGTCGATGGTGAAGTTGGGGTTGACGATCAGCACGGCGCCGCCTGTGCATGCGTCGGGTGACACATTCCGCGCGCGAGCGCGTCGAGGGCTTCCGCCAGTTGCTCGTCGACGGCGATGACACTCCCGTATCGCTTGGTCATATCTCTGACCTCGACACGCGGAGTGTCAGGCGCGGGCGCCCGTTCGGTGTTGCTCACCAGCCTCTCCTTACCTCGAACCAGCCCGGACGCCTGACATCGATGTCTGACAACGATGACATGAGCGACGCTAGCACCGGCCCCGGAACCTGTCAAGACAGAATTGGTAGGCGAGGCGGTCTGCGATGATCCTGCCCGGGAAATGGATGACAACGTGATCAGGACAACGACCGAGACGATCTCGCCGGTCGACGGAAGCTGGCTCGGGTCCGATCAGCACCACGCCTGGATCACCGATCAGGCGCTGCGCCTGCTGTCGTTCTTCACCGCCTCGCTCGACTCCCACGGCCGGTTCGTCGAACTCGACGATGACGGGCATCCGGTCCGCATCGGATCCCCGCCCGCGTCCGCGCCGCGGCAGAACCTGCTCACGGTGACGAGGGTGGTGCACTCCTACGCGCTCGGCGAGATGCTCGGGATCCCTGGATGCGCCCGCATCGTCGACAGGGGTCTGAGCGCACTGTGGGAAGAGCACCGCGATGCGACCGCCGGCGGCTACTTGGAGGCGGTCGGACACGGGCGGGACGGCTCCGGCGACACCACCAAGGCCGCCTACGGCCACGCCCATGTGCTGCTGGCGGCGGCGAGCGCGGTGGCCGCCGGCCACGACCGGGCGGGCTCGTTGTTCGACGACGCGCTCGCGGTGATCGACGAGCACTTCTGGTCAGAGCGCGACGGGGCCGCCACGGTCGAGGCGTGCGACCGCGAGTGGCGGGCGCTCGAGGCGTACCGTGGAGCGAACAGCAACATGCATCTGTGCGAGAGCCTGCTCGCCGCCGCCGAGGTCGGCGCCCGGCCCGACCTGGCCGAGCGCGCCGCCCGGCTGGCGTCACGGTTCATCGATCGTCAGGCCCGTGCCCACGGCTGGCTGCTCCCCGAGCACTACGACCTGTCGTGGGAACCGCTGCTCGAATACAACCGCGACCATCCGGACGACCCGTTCCGCCCGTATGGCGCGACGATCGGGCACTCGCTGGAGTGGTCTCGGCTCGTGCTCTGCGCGCGGATCGCCACGGGAAGCGGCGAGGACTGGTTCCTCGAGGCGTCGGAGGCGATGTTCGACCGGGGCGTGGACGCCGGCTGGGACCGGCGCCACGGCGGGCTCGCGTACACCGTCGACTGGAGCGGCGCGTCCGCCAACCGCGATCACTACTGGTGGCCCGTCGCCGAAGGCATCGCCACGAGCTCGTATCTGCTGCGCGTGACCGGTCGCGAACGCTACGAGGACTGGTACCGGACGTTCTGGGAGTACGCCGCCACGCACCTGATCGACCACGAGCGAGGCGGCTGGTACCCCGAGCTCAACGCCCACAACCACCGCAAGAACCATCCGTGGTACGGCAAGCCGGACATCTACCACTGCCTCCAGGCCTGCCTGCTGCCGGTCCTTCCGGTCGCCTCGAGCGTTGTCGGCGCGATTCGACGGCGACGCGCGGCGCGGTAGCGCGGTCGCGGTCCTACGCCGCTCGTCGGTTCGCACCGCCCTCCGCGGCGAAGCCCGCGATCAGCCCGGCGAGCGCATCGGGCTGCTCGATCATCGAGAACATCCTCGCTCGATCGATCACCTCGAGCCGTGAGTTCGGCAGGGTCGCGGCGAGCCCTACCACCAGTTCCCGGACAAGACGGCGCTGTTCGTCGCGGTGCTCGAGGCCGTCGAGACCGACGTCATGGCCCGGCTGGCGGACGCGGTCGCCGCCGCCCGGCCGAGGACGCCGGCCGACACCCCGCACGCCGCGGCGGCGATGTCGATCGCGAACGCCGACGAGACGACCGCCGAAAGCGATCAGGTCAGGGCGTCGTGCACGACCTCATCGCCGGATCGATGTCCCCGGCGCCGGCGTTGCCAGCGGCTTGCCGGCGCCGCTGATCTCAGCCGGTCCCGTGCCGGGAGGGCACCGAGGCTCAAACGCGGGTAACGCTCGCGCCTTCGAGGATATAGCTGGTGATCGCGGGGCTCAGGCCGAGATCGAGCGAGACCGAGCCGCCGTCGAGGTGCACGCGCGACGCGTCATCGCTGAGGGTCGCCGTCCAACCACGCAGGTCGACATCGCGGAGCGCCTGGCGGAGGACGAGCTCGGCTCGTTCGTCGCGCTCGCCGCACATCGCCGGCCGATCGAGTTCGAGCTCGAGCTCGGCGAGCACGTCGTACGGCGTGTCGACGCGGAGGCGCTGGAGGTTCCGGTCGATCTCAACCGCGACCGGGGCCAGCATCAAGTCCCTTTGGTTCTTCGGATGCGTCATCGCAGCCTCCTTCGCTGTGTTGTGAGCCCATCTAAGCGGCTCCGTGCGCGGCGGACATCCGGTTGTTTCCTGAGGCGAGCTACGTGCTTTTCCGCACCTGTCGGATCGGCGCTGGTAGTCTTCGGAAGGCGTGAGGCTCGGCGCCGCGAGCAGCAGTTTTGTGAACGTCTTGCCCGTCAGTAGATCGATGTGACAACTCGCTCAGGCGAACTCGAACCACGAAATGGCCACGATGCACTCGAAGCGGTACGGCTCGCGCGCGAGATCCTGTCCGAGCTCGATCTCGAGGTCGTCCTCCGGCGCCTGGTGGAGTCCGCGCGCGAGCTGTCGGGAGCGCGGTACGCGGCGCTCGGCGTGACCGACGAGTCGCGGACGCGGCTCGAACGGTTCATCACCGCCGGCATCGACGAGCACGCCCGGGAGATGATCGGCGAGCTGCCGAGGGGCCGCGGGGTGCTCGGCGAGCTGATCGTGCACCCGGTCCCGCTGCGACTGGGGGACGTGGGCGCGCACCCTCATTCTTACGGCTTCCCGCCGGGTCATCCTCCGATGACGACGTTTCTGGGGGTTCCGGTGATGATCGCCGGCACCCCGTTCGGGAACCTGTATCTGACCGACAAGGGGGGCGGCGAGCAGTTCACCGACGAGGATGAGGAGACGGTCGTTCTGCTGGCCGAGTTCGCGGGGATCGCGATCGATCATGCGCGGCGCTACTCCGGTCTGGAGGCTCGCCATGTGGAGCTCCAGCGAACCGTCGACGCCCTGGACGCGACCCTGCAGATCGCGCGGGCGCTCGGTGGCGAAACCGATCTCGATCTGATCCTGGGGTTGGTGGCGAAGCGTGGAAGAGCGCTCGTGTCGGCCCGCGCGCTCGTGATCGAGCACGAGCAGGGCGGGGAGATGGTCGTCGCGGCCGGTGCGGGCGAGCTGCCCACCGGCCTGATCGGCCGGCGCGTCGATTTCAAGGACAGCGTCGCCAGTGCGGCGCTCCGGGTCGCGAGGACGCTCCGCCTCGAGGACCAGCCCAACCGGGCCCGATTCGAGCGGCACGGCCTCGGCCGGCTCGGCGTCCCCGCGAGCGCGGGATTGGTGGTCCCGATGGTGTTCCGCGGACGGGGCTACGGCGTGCTGATCGCGGTCGACCGGCTCGAGAACGGTCCGGCGTTCAGCAGGGACGACGAACGCCTGCTGGAGGCGTTCGCGGCCAGCGCGGCCACGGCCGTGGCGACGGCGGTGACGGTCGAGGCCGAGCGCCGCCGGCAACGCCTGGCGGCGGCCGAGCAGGAACGCGCTCACTGGGCCCGCGAGCTTCACGATGAGACCCTGCAGAACCTGGCGGCGCTGCGGCTGGGGCTCGCCGCGGAGCTCCAGGGTGCCGGACCCGAATCGGTCCTCGGAGCGGTCCGTGAGGCGGTAGCCCAGCTGGAGCAGGAGATCCGCACGCTGCGGGCGCTGGTCACGGACCTGCGCCCGGCCGCGCTCGACGACCTCGGCGCTCAGGCCGCGATCGAGGATCTCGCCGAGCGCTCGCGGGGGCGCGGACTCGAAGTCGATCTCGACATCGACCTCGCCTACGAGCAGGGTCGCAGGCCGGACCGGCACACCAGCGAGGTCGAGACCGCGATGTACCGGATCGTCCAGGAAGCGCTCAACAATGCGATGAAGCACGGCGACGCGCGCCACGCCCACGTCGAGGTGATCGAGGACGACTCCCGGGTGCGGATAACGGTGCGCGACGACGGCCGCGGGTTCGACCCGACGGTCCAGAGCGACGGATTCGGCCTGATCGGAATGCGGGAACGCGTCGAGCTGATTCGGGGGACCCTCGAGGTCACGTCCTCGCCGGGGCAGGGCACGACCATCAACGCCACATTGCCGGCGAGCCACCGGACAGACGCGATTCGACCGGCGGCGGAACCGCGCCGCGCCGGAGCCCAGGCGGTTACGCAACCGCGCGCGTGAGCCGCGGGCTCGTGTAGACGAGGCCGCGGGCCGCCTGCCGGACTGCGTCGACGAGCTCACGATCGGCGGAGTCGGCCAGGACGAACCCAGTCGCCCCCGCGCTGAGCGCCTTGGTCGCGAACGTCTCGTTTGCGTGCATCGTCGTGACCACGATGCCGGTGCTCGGCGACTCCGCGCGCAGTCGCTCGATCCGCTCGGCGCTGAATCCGTTCGGCATGCGCAAGTCGAGCACGAGCACATCGGGGTGCTGGACGGCCACCTCGTGCACGGCATCCTCGAAGTCGCCCGCCTCGTCGACGACCTCCAGGTCCGGCTCATGGTCAAGCAACCATCGCAGGCTGCGGCGCAGACCGGGGTGGTCGTTGGCGAGCACGACGCGCGTCCGCCCGCCGTCGGAGCGGGAGCTCGTCCGGTGATCGTCGATCAGGTGAAGGCGTCCGCTCATGCCGTGAATGTACGCGGCAGGGCAGCTTGTGACGACGGGCCAAGAGTGCGGATCGCGCGCGGCGAACTACCGAACCCGCGCACGGGCGGGCCGCGGGAACGGACCGGGTCTCCACGCGGGAGCTGCAAACGTCGGGGGGACCGGTGCGGGCGAAAGCCGATCTTGTTGGCGTTGTGTGCCTCGGGGATCGCTGAGTGGTCGGGGTAGTCGCGCCGGGCGGTGTCGTCGTGGCGAGGGCGTTTCTGCGTGGAGGGGTTGCCGGAACTTCGAGGAGAGATCTCGGTCGGGTCGGGTGCTCCGAGGCCTCCGCGCGCCCACCCCACAACCCTAGCTCGCCGCGTGCCCGCGCCGCAAACGGCGGCGGGACGGTCCGACAGTCGCTGCGGAGCCCTGACCCGCCGACGGACCTGCTTGACGCGCCATTCGACCCGCGCCGGCTGGACCGTGGCGCACAATGCATGCCCCGCGTGCGTAACCCGCCACGGTGGGTCCCGGCCGCGCCCAATGACCCGTTATGCAGGTTCACGCCGCCCCACCCCAGCTCCCCGCCATCTCACCCGTGGCGCCGATCGCACGCCGAGGCCCAGGCCGGCCGCCCCCGGCTCGCACCGCCCGGCGGGCTTCCCCCCGAGCACCCCGCCGCTCGGGCGAACCGGGTGCCGGCTCGTCCACCCCCACCCCGCCAACCAGCCGTCAAGGCCCCGCCCCGCGGCGTCCTCGGACCTCGATATGCCACAGCCACGCCTCCGGTCCCGCATCCTCGCCAGCCGCCGCCGGTCACCATTCTCGGCGTCGCCCGTACCTACGAACGAGACCACTCAGGGAGTGGGTCTGCGGCGCCTGACGCCGGCGCCTTGTGGGCGGCGCCTCAGGGAATGGTCGGCGGCGCCTTGGATCAGCTATCCGGCGCGGTGACGGCGAACGTGTCCTCGACACCGCCCTCGCCGGGTGTTGTCCGCGCCGAGCGTGTGAGGACGAGCAGCGGGCAGCGGGCGGTGCGGGCGAGGCGGTGCGCGACGCTGCCGTAGACGAGCCTGCCGAGCGGGCCGTAGCCCCGCGAACCCACGACCAGCAGGTCGAGCGAGGCGCTGTAGAGCGTGAGCTCCTCGACCGTGTCTCCGTATGCGGCGTGGGCCTCGACGCCGCCGAGCGCTGCGATCCGCTCGCGGGCCCGGTCCAGCCGGTGCTTGATCGAGTCGGCATCGACAGCGGTGGGGGTGCTCAGGAAAAAGGCCGCGGGGATTGAGACCGCTTCGAACGCAGACAGCAGCGTCTTGTGCTCGGCCGCGACCGTCCTGGCCAGCGCCAGCGCACGGTTGCTCTCGGGCGAGCCGTCGTAGGCCACGCCTATCTCCCGCATCACCGCCGGCTCGCGGCTATACCCGGTGGGCGCGATCGCAACCGCGCACGGCGCGCCATTCAGCGCCGCGCGCGTGTCGTCGCCGATCAGCACCCTTCCCAGCAGCCCGCGCCGAGACGAGCCGATCACGAGCAGATCGGCGCCGGTCAGGTCCGCGAGCTCGTGCAGCCCGCGCCCGACCGACGGTGATCCATACCAGCGGAGCTTGGCCTGCACTCCGGTCTCCTCACGCGCCTTCTCGAGCAGCTCGCGGATTCGCTCGTGCTGCGCGTCCTCGTATTCGGGGCTCGACGCCCGCGATGTCTCGGAGTCGCCCTGATAGACCTGGGCGAGCGTGAGCTCGCTCCCCCCAACGGCGAGCATCCGGGCGAGTGCGATCGCGTCGCGACCCCCCTCGCCGTCATCCACGCCGACAACGACGTTCTTGAACATCTCGATTTCCTCCTGTGCCTTGAGCGATGCTTCCGGAACGGTTCATCGGAGCGCGCCGGTCGTCACGGGTTCCTCGGCCCGGCCGGCGAGATCGGCCTCGCCGCTCGGCACCGAGCCGCGCGGCAGGATCAGCAGCGGACGCGGCGCGTGACGCGCCAGATAGTCCGACACGCCGCCTAGGAACAGGCGACCGAGCGGCCCGTACCCCCGCGAGCCCACCGGCACCAGGTCGAGGTGCTCACCGAACCGAACCAGCTCGTCCCACGGTCTCCCGTACACGGCGTCGGCCTGGTAGGCGAGCAGGCGGATGGAAGCCCGCGGCCGACGCGAAGGCCGTCGAACGCCACCAGTTGCGCATCGACCGACGCCCAGTCCTGCTCGTGTCCGAGCAGCGCCTGCGCTCGTCCGGTGCCGGCCGACAGCGAACCGGCGCCGCCGAGCGCCCCCAAATCCGAGCCGTAGATGTGCGAGAGCGCGATCGCGGCGTCGGGCGCGGCCACCCGCCTGGCCAAATGCGATCGCGTCCCGACCCCCATCCCGCCGATCCAGGCCGACCAGGACTCTTCGAAACATGTGGCTCCTTGCGTAGCTCGTCCTCGGGAAAACCGTAGGCTCGCTGCGGCCCGTGGACATCCGTGCCTCCCCGCGTCGGGCTGCGGCTTCCTACGAACCGGAGCCGAGCGCTTGCGCTGCGTCTCGCGCCAGCTGCGTCGCCGATTGCTGGCGATCGTCGGGGTCCTTGGCCAGCCCGCGATCGAGGACGTCCTGGAGGCCGTCAGGAAGGTCTGGGTTCAGTACCCGCAGCCGGCTCGGAGGATCGTGGACGTGTGCCCACAGCTTCTCGACGTCGGTGTCGCGGTCGAAGACGACGCTGCCGGTGAGCATCTGGAACATCACGCAGGCGAGCGAGTAGATGTCCGCGCGGGCGTCGACGTCGGCGCCGTGCGCCTGCTCCGGCGCCATGTAGTCGACCGATCCGAGCGCCACGCCCGTCCTGGTCAGAGGCGCGTCGGCGGCTCGCCTGGTGATCCCGAAGTCCGTGAGGTAGGCGTGGTCGCGACTGGACCGCTGCGCGAGCAGCACGTTCGCGGGCTTGACGTCACGATGGACGAGTCCCAGCGCGTGCGCCTCATCGAGCGCGCCCGCGATCTGGTCGGTGATCGCAACCGCTCGAGTCGACTCCAGTCGGCGCTCACGGCCGAGCAGCCGGCGCAGGTCGGTGCCGTCGATGTAGCGCATCGTCAGGTACAACAGCCCGTCGACCTCGCCGGCGTGGTAGATCGGGACCACGTGAGGGTGATCGATCGCGGCGGCCACGCGGCACTCGCGCTCGAACCGGCTGCGAAAGACCTGGTTGCCGGCGGCCTCCGGTGTGATCACCTTCAGCGCCACGATCCGACCCAGGGTGAGGTCGGTGGCGCGGAACACGAGCCCCATCCCTCCCTGGCCGAGGAATCCATCGATTCGATGCCCGGCGAAATCCGTGCCGACGGCAAGGCTCGGCTCGCCGTGGGACAGACCGGGGTATCGTCCGGCCGCTTCCGGAGCCATGCTCGCTATCCGCGCCCCCAGGCCCGGATCGAGATATGTGCCGCCGGCGAGCACCGAGCGGACCGCGCCCACCAACTCGGCCTCGGCTGCGTCCTTGAGTACATAGCCGCGCGCGCCCGCGCTCAGCGCCGTGCGCGCGAAGGCGGGGTCGGCCTCCATCGTCAGGATCACGACCGCGCTGCCCGGCGCGGCCTCGAGGAATCGGGGGATCGCCGGCAGCGTCGGCGTGCCCGGCATGTTCAGATCGAGTACAGCGATCCGCGGCTGATGCCGTTCGACCAGCGCCAGCGCTCCCTCGACGTCACGCGCCTCTCCCACCACGCTGAGGTCCGGCTCGAGGTCGAGCACCCGGCGAAGCCCGCTCCGGATCAGAGCGTGATCGTCGGCGAGCACGATCGCGATCTGCTCCGAAGCCACCTCGGCGCCAGCAAAGTCAGCCACGCGTCGACTCTACCGACGGGAGGATCGGGGGATCCAAACGTCACCCCCTAGTCGTTGTCCCCCAACCGCAGGTAGCAGTCGAGGTGGTAGCACACGTCGCCGGAACAGATGTCGGGCTCCGCCGCACGCGAACTGCGTCTGGCAGACCCGCTCTTCAGGTGCATGAGTGGCTCATACACGCCGATCACATCGTTGCAAGCCCCACACCGCGGAACCTCCATGCCCACCCGCTCTCCCTGATTGTCACCCATCGCCACCGGTCAGAATCGGGCATGCCCTCGCGTATCGGCATCCGGTCAGGACCACAGCGCGTATGGGGATGAACTACTGACCTACACGCCCGTCAGAGCTGCGATCCGTAGTTTTCCGCAGCAGTGGTCGCGGCCGGCCCCCGATGCGCCACCTGACCCGCGTGCACAGTATCCGGCGATGCCGAGTCGATCACGGGCCGTATCGGCGTTGACATGACGGACGCCGGGCTTGTCGTGGCCGTCGTCCTCGCGGTCGCGTTCACCGCCACCAACGGCTTCCACGACGCGGCCAACTCGATCGCCGCGCTGGTCGCGACGCGTACGGCGACTCCGTTTCAGGCGATCATGCTCGCCTCGGCGCTCAATCTCCTCGGCCCGCTGCTGCTCGGGGCCGCGGTCGCGAGCACGATCGGCGGCATCGTCCGCGTGACGCCGTCGGCGGCCGACCAGGTGATCGGGGCCGGGCTGGCCGCGGCGGTGGCGTGGAATCTCGCGACGTGGTGGAGCGGGCTCCCGTCGAGCTCCGCCCAGGCGCTCGTCGGCGGTCTCGTCGGCGCTGCTCTGGCGCAAGGCGGCGTGCACGCGGTCAACTGGGGTGGGCTGGAGGGTGGACGTCCGGTCGGGTTTGTCGGCACCGTCGTGTCGCTGGTCATCTCGCCGCCGCTTGGCGCCGTCGGCGCGCTGCTGCTGATCCGCGCTCTCCGGCGGCTCTCGCGGCGGGCCACGCGGCGGTGGGAGGTGCTGGTTCGCGGCGGCCAGTGGACGGCGGCGGCCGCGCTCGCGTTCAGCCACGGCGCCAACGATGCCCAGAAGGCGATCGGGGTCATCGCGGCGCTGCTGCTCGCGGACGGGAAGATCAAGTCGCTCGCCGCCCCGAGGTGGGTCACCGTCGTGTGCGCGGTGGCGTTGACCGCCGGCACGGCTGCGGGCGGGTGGCGGATCATCCGAACCGTGGGCCGCGGCATCTACCGCTTCCAGTCGGTCGAGGGTCTGGCGTCCACGGCGGCGTCGGCCGGGGTGATCTTTGGCGCTTCGGTCCTTGGAGCGCCGACGTCGACCTCCCAGGTAGTGGCGTCCTCCGTGGTCGGCTTGGGAGGCGGCCGGTGGCGCTGGCGTCACGTGCATTGGCAGGTGGTTCGCCACATGGGCGCTGCGTGGGTGATCACGCTGCCGGTCACCGCCGCAATGGCCGCGCTGGCGTTCGAGCTCTGGCGGTGGCTGACGTGACGCGGAGCGATCGGCAGGACCGGCGGCGTTGGTTTCTCCCTTACACGCCCGACTTGGTCGGATTGTTGGAAGCCCAGGCTGCGATCACGGTCGAGGGGCTCGACGCGTTCGTCACGTGGGCCGAGGGAGACGCCGGCGCGGGTGACCGGGTGCGCAAGTGCGAGCACCTTGCCGATGAGCGCAAGCGCGACCTGCGCGAGGCGCTGACCCAGGCGCTCGCTCCGGCACTCGAGCCCGAGGACCTGTTCGAGCTCTCGCAGGGACTCGACGGTGTGCTGAATCGAGCCAAGAACACGGTCCGCGAGGCGGAGGTGATGGGCGCCCGGCCGGACCGCGCGATCGCGGACATGGCCGCCGAACTCGACGACGGCGTGAAGAACCTTGCGGCCGCGTTCGGCGCGCTCGGCGACCGCGGCGGACGCGACGCGGCGACCCAGGCCGCAGACCGTGCGATCAAGAACCAGCGCCGGCTCGAGCACCGTTACCGGGCCGCGATGTCGGCTCTGATCGACGTCGAGGACGTGCGCGAAGTGACGGCCAAGCGAGAGCTGTACCGCCGTCTGGTCCGCACCAGTGACCATCTGGCGAGCGTCGCCGAACGCGTCTGGTACGCAGTGCTCAAGGCCAGCTGACCCTCGGGACGACGCCATCCCGGATCGAACCGAAATCTCCCGCCGGCGACCGAAGTCCCGGGCCTGCTGAACCGACATCCCCCGGGCCCGGCCGGCCGCGCCGGCGGTTCGGCCGGGCCCTGGGACGGGTGGCGTTCAGGCGGCGGTCGGAGTGATCCTGACCGGCTCCTTACCGGCCTCCCTGGGGAGCGGGACCTTCACCTCGACGACGCCGTCGCGCGTCGATGCCGTGATCTTCTTGGCATCGACACCCCCCGGCAGCGCCATCGAGCGCGAGAACGACCCGTAACGGCGCTCGCGCCGCACGTAGTCCTTGTCCTTTTCCTCCTTGCGCTCCTCGTGTTGACCCGAGATCGTGAGGATGTCGTCCTCGACCTCGATCTTGACCTCCCCGGGCTTGATCCCGGGCAGGTCGGCGCGCACGACCAGATGGCCGTCGTCGCGCACGACGTCGATTGCCGGCGTCCACGCACGCTCGCCACCATACGGCCACTCATCGAACATGCGATCAAACCGAGAACGCATCTCACCGAGCTCTGCGAATGGATCCCAGCGCGTCAGTGTTCCAGGCACGACTCACCTCCTTTCTCGGTGCTGAGGTGTGCACACTGACACTACGCCGGTCACGTGGCCGGCGCCATCCGCAGCCTGTCCTGTTTCGCCTCCGTAATAGGCCGAAGCAGATCCGCGAGTGGGAACGGTCGAGGTGCCACCCCGAGCCGAGTACAAGTAACTCAGCGTGTTTCAAGCACCGAAACCGGATTGACGCTCCCGTAAGGAGGCCGACATGACAATCATCACCACCCGAGAGCTCGCCAGCGAGACCTGGTCTGAGTACTTCGACGCCGTCAGCCGGGAGCTGCTGCACGCGCCCACCTCGATCGAGGTGGTCGACTCGTCCGGGCCCGCGACGGTCGAGGCCGAGCGCCTCGCCCTTCACGCGGTGACCTACGACCACCGCGACGATGTGTTCGAGATCGCAGTCGCAAAGGGCGGTCCGCATCTCCCGGCCGTGCTTCGCCATGTGGTCGATCACCCGGCTCGGGTGGAGGTCGACAATCACACGATGCTGGCGCCGATGACGATCGCGGTCGACGGACGCGATGGCGTCCGGACGACGATCCGGATCGAATACGACCCGGACTTCAGCGGCTGAGCCTGAGGCGCCGGGTACCGCCGCCGGCCCGGTGCGGGCGACGGGGCCAAGTCCGCGGTCAAGTAGCGAACCATGCCAGTGTGTGCGCGTGCCCAGCCATGCGGACCGCATCATCGAAGCCGAGCGCAACGCACCTTCGGGGCCGCTGTATGTGGTTGTCCGGGCGCTGGCGAAGGCCGTGCTGCGGACGTGGTTTCGCGTGCGCGTCTCAGGTGCCGAGCACATCCCGGCCAACGGCGGCGTCATCGTCGCTCCCAACCACAAGAACTTCCTGGACCCGTTCTTCATCGGGATCATCTTGCGCAGGCGCGTTTGGTTCCTGGCGAAGATCGAGCTGTTCAAGGGCCCGCTGGGCTGGTTTTTCCTGCGTTTGGGCGCGTTCCCGGTCCGCCGCGGCGGGGCCGATACCGAGGCTCTCGATACCGCCGCCGCGATCCTGAGGGCCGGTGGCCTGGTCGTGGTGTTCCCGGAGGGAACTCGAGTGCAGGAGCCAGACGTGCTCGGCGCTCCGCGCCACGGCGCCGGGCGCCTGGCAATCGAGACCGGCATGCCGATCATCCCGGCGGCGATCACGGGCACGTCACATCTGTGGCGCGGCGCGCTCCCGAAGCTCAGGAGAGTCCAGATCGCCTTTCTCCCCGAGGTCGAGCCGGCTCCGACCCCCGCCGGCCAGGATCAGGCCTCGGTGCTGATCGACGATCGCGTGTGGCCGGCGGTGCAGGAGGAGTACGGGCGACTGGCCGCTCGGCCCGGATTGATCGTCGCCGCGCTCACCGCGGCGGGCGTCGGCGGCGGGCTGCTGGCCAAACGCCGCGTCGAGGCGAGCCGGAAGCCCAGGCTCATCGGGAAGATCGAGCCTCGCCGGTTGCGGTCTCGGCGGCGCGGGCGCCGGGGGCCCTTCGGGCTGGGCTGAACGAACACATCCAGGCGTCGGCGGGACGCGGCCCACCGCCGCCTGGGGACAGGTCGCGTGGATAGGTGTTTTCCCGCACGGGTCGGCGGCATTTGGCGGTGGTCGGGTCCTGCGGTTGACGCATAGCCTCGAGCTATGCCCGCTCGTAGCTCCAGGCCCGAGCCCGATTCGGGTAACCCCGGCGGACCAAACCCAGGGTCCGGCGTGTTCGGTTCGGTCGGGATCATTGTGCTCGTCCTGGCGGCGGTGTTTCTGCTGATCGTCCTCACCCCGAGGATGCCCGACAAGACGACGACGGTCAGCATCCCGTACAGCCCGACATTCCTGGCTCAGGTAAAAGCGGGCAATGTGAGCGCGATCTCGTCCAAGGGCGACACCGTTCACGGAACGTTCCGCGCCGAGGTGCGCTACCCAAGCGATGCGGCCACGGCGACGACGTCGTTCTCGACCCAGATCCCCGAGTTCGCCAACAGCAATGCCTTGATCGCGCTGCTGCAGTCCAAGGGGGTTGAGATCGATGCCACCGCCCCCTCGACCGGGACCTCGCCGTTCGTAACACTCCTGATGTTCTTCGGTCCGGTGCTCCTGATCGTGCTGCTGTTCGTGTGGATGCGGCGCGGGAGCGGCGTCGGCGGCGGGCTCGCCGCGTTCGGGCGCTCGAGGGCCCAGCGCGTCGAGCCGTCCGATCAGACCGTCAACTTCGAAGATGTCGCCGGAATCGACGAGGCCAAGGAGGAGCTGACCGAGCTCGTCGATTTCCTCAAGGATCCGGACAAGTACCGTCGCCTGGGCGGCCGGATCCCCCGAGGTGTGCTGTTGACCGGGCCTCCCGGGACCGGCAAGACGCTGCTGGCACGAGCGTTGGCGGGCGAGGCGCGGGTACCGTTCTTCTCGATCGCTGCCTCGGAGTTCGTAGAGATGTTCGTCGGCGTCGGCGCGTCGCGGGTACGTGACCTCTTCAAGCAAGCCAAGGAGGCGGCGCCGGCGATCATCTTCGTCGACGAGCTCGACGCGATCGGCCGTTCGCGCGCGGGCGCGATCGGCGGCTTCGGCGGCGGCCACGACGAGCGTGAACAGACGCTAAACCAGATCCTTACCGAGATGGACGGGTTCGACCCCTCGGTCGGCGTGATCGTGATCTCCGCGACCAACCGGCCCGAGGTGCTCGATCCCGCGCTCCTGCGTCCGGGGCGATTCGACCGCAGGGTTGCCGTCCAGCCGCCCGATACGGCGGGGAGGCGGAAGATACTCGACGTGCACACGCGTTCGGTGCCACTCGCTTCCGAGGTTGATCTCGACCGTCTGGCCGCCACCACGCCGGGCATGGTCGGCGCCGATCTCGCGAACATCGTCAACGAGGCGGCTCTGACCGCCGCGCGCCGCGACCACGACATGGTCACGATGGGCGATCTGCACGACTCGCTCGAGAAGCTCGTGCTCGGCAGCGAGCGGCGCATCCTGATGTCCGACGAGGAGCGAAGGCGGACCGCCTACCACGAGGCGGGGCATGCGCTCGTCGGGATGCTGACGCCCGGTGCCGATCCCGTCCGCAAGGTCTCGATCATCCCGCGCGGGATGGCGCTCGGGATCACGTTCTCGGCGCCCGCGGCCGACCGCTTCAGCTACGACCTCCCGTACCTGCTGGGCAAGCTCAAGGTCGCGCTCGGCGGCCGCGTGGCCGAGGAGCTCGTCTACGACGACGTGACCACCGGCGCCCAGAACGACATCAAGCAGGCCACCGAACTGGCGCGCAACATGGTCGGACTGTGGGGAATGAGCCACGTGATCGGTCCGGTGACGGTGATCTCCGACGAGGGCCACACGCTGTTCCCGGGCACGAGCGACGTGTCGCCGAAGACCCAGCAGCTCGTCGACGAGGAAGTCCGGCGCCTGATCGAGGATGCGCACGAGCAGGTCACGCAGCTGATGAGCACAAACCGCGCCCGCCTCGACACGCTCGTGGACGCTCTGCTCGAGCACGAGACCCTCGAGCAAGACGAGGCCTACGCCGCGGCCGGCCTCGAGATCACGCGCGAGACGCCGGCGTTCACGTAGGGCGCGAGTTTCGTGAGGTAGCGCACCATCTCGCCGGTCAGCGAGGCGAGCGGCACCCAGAAAGCGGCGGTAGCGGGACACCAGTTCAGTTCCTCGCCAACCACTACGGCGCCGCCCCTGCGCTGTAGACGGTCGCGGACCTGGTGAGCGTGCCGTGCGCACCCGGATACTGGACCGTGGTCGAGGCCATGATCCGATACCCGTGACCCAGGTAGGCCGTTCTCGCCGTGCGCACCCTGAGCGGATTGGCGGGCGCGGGTCCCTGCGACAGGCATGAGCCGCGGATCGTGAACCAGACATCCTTCCCGTCGATGCGGTTGACGACCTGGGCGCACACGGTGAGACTGCGCTTGCCGGGGTTGGTGCCGCCACAGGCGGCGAAGGCGCCGTAGTTGATGACATAGGTGCTGTTCACCAGCGTGAACACAAGGCCGTTCTGGCCCAACGAGCAGGGGAGGCCGTCCACCTGCGTCGCGGTGGGCGGCTGTGCGTTGTACGTGTACGAGGAGCCGATCGACAGTCGTGGCGAGCCGGTGCACGCCGAGCACACCGTCGTCGATGACGACCGGCCGTTCGGCATGGTCACCTGCCCGTACACGAGGAGTCGATACGTGTGGCTGGGCACGTATGCCGTGGTCCCCGTCAGCCGCAGTGGGTTAATCGGCGTGGGACCCTGGTAGAGACCCACCAGGCTGATGCTGAACCATAATGGCTTGCCGTTGACGATGTTGTAGACCTGAGGGACGACGTCGATCGTCTTGGCGCCCACGCCCCCCGCACAGCTGACGCCACCGCCGTAGGCCATGGTTCGGGCGCCGGCGCTGAGGGTGAACGTCGCCGTCACCGAGCAGGGAAGACCGGGCAGCGACTTCGTGACGGGCGACATCGGCACCGACGTGTTCGCCGACGCACTCGCCGCCAGCACGAGCAACCCCGCCCACCCCAAAAGCAATGACCGCACACAACGTCTCATGTGTGCTCCTCTCGACTACAAATACAAGGCTCGTGGTTCGATGATGTGGGCCGCGGAGGCCGCCTTCATCCGTTGTTTCTACCGGCCGGCGTGGGTGAAACCACGGGTCAGACCTCGGGCCGCGGCACGACCAGCACGGGCGCGCTCGAGCCATGCAGGAGCGCTTCACCGGTGCGTCCGAGGAGAACGCGTGCTGTGACCCCCCAGCGCCGCGACCCGATCACCATCAGGTCGACGTCGTGGCAGAGCTCGAGCAGCGCGTCGGCCGGCCGGCCGCGCCGGACGTCCACGTCGGCGAGCTGGGCCCCCGTCGCCTCGGACGCGCTCCGCGCCCGCTCGAGCAGCGCGGCCACCTGCGGCTCCAGCAGCTCGTCCCACATCGTGAGCGCCAGCTCCGCACCGGCGGTTTGCCACCCGACCATCGGGATGCGGTCGTCGATGACGCCCCGGACCCGCAGCGTGGCGCCGGCGCGGATCGCCAAGGATCCGGCGAGCGCGAGCGCTGCCTCGGACTCGGGAGCGCCGTCGTAGCCCACGCCGATGCGTGAGAGTCGCCGGGCGGAGAGCTCGGCGAGGCCACGTGGTGCAACCGCGAGCGCGCACCGGCTGTGACTCAGGAGCTGCCGGGTGAGGCTGCCGATGCGCACGCCGCCCTCCGGTCCGTGGCGGCTCGACCCGATCACGAGCAGATCGCGATGCTCTCTCTGCACCACGCGCTCGAGCGCGCGGGGGACCGACCAGTCGGTCTCGACGGCGATCCGAGCGCCCGGCGCGACGGCGTCACGGGTTTCCCTGAGGAAGCGCTCGGCCTCCTTGCGCATCGCGGCCCACCCGATCTCGGCGGGCAGCACGACCAGCGGATCGGGATGGACCGCCACCAGCATCAGCTCGGCGCCGGCCGCGTCGGCGATCATGCTCGCCAGCACGGCCGCGTCCCGACCCTCGGGGTAGCCGTTGACCCCGGCGGCGATCAGCGCGATCGCCGCCGTGCCCGGGCCCGCGTGGTGAGGTGTGGTGGGCACGGGCGGAGCCTATCCGCTCTGGTCGGATTGGCCCTAACTGGGTTGCGAGCCGCAGACGCGTGAACGCGGTCCGCCGCTCGAACGGCTCAGGCGAAGCGCTCGCGGCCGATCACGCGGTGGTATGCGTCTCGGATCACGAGCTCGCAGGGATGTCTGCGGTCGACGTACAGCTGCGCCTGGCGACGCGCGTCATCGAGCGTGTCGCAGACGATGCACGACCCGCCGTCGGGGAGCAATACCTCCCACCGGCCGTGGTAACTGCGGTCGACCCGCACCGCGAGCGGAGCCTCCTGTTCCATCGCGCGATGTTCTCAACAATCGTGGCAGAAATCATCCGTACGATGCCGCAGCCCGACGGCGGCAAACACGTGGCGGGCCGCCTCCGAAGAGACCGCCCGACCACGTCAACGAGGAGCTACCGGGTCAGGTACGGCTTCCCGCCGTAGGCGGCGAGACCGTAGATGACCAGCACGGCGATCGCCAGGAGCGCCAGCGACCAGAACGGGTACGCCGGAATCGACATCATCGCGACGATGCCGGCGAAGCTGGCGACGATGATCCCGAACCAGCGCCCGAACTCACCCCCGCGCCAGATCGACAGCGCGGCCAGGCCCTCGAGGACGCCGAAGGCCATTACGATCCAGCCCCAGGCGTTGAGGCTGTTGATGAGGATGTACGAGGCTCCCGCGGCGAAGAAATGCGAGTTCGAGACGGCGGCGATGCCCCAAATGATGTTGAGGATCCCGCCCATCACGAGCATGATCGTCGCGAACAGAACCCAGCCCACGCCCTTGTACGACTGTCCGTTGTCGTAGAGCGTCGACTGATCAAAGTCCAGCGAGATCTCCGTGCGTCCACCTCTGCTAGTCACGGTGGACATCTAACCTCCTTTCCTGCTCGCTCGACAGATCCAAGCGAGTCATGTTCTCGGAGGGACAACTACAGTCTTACCGTACCCACGGCTTGCGAGGGCGTGATCCGGGAGATCGCGCAGCGACCGGGTGACAACTACTGAGGCCCCTGATGGCGGTCCTGGTCAGGTGTTGGTGTCGACGCCGTCGTTGACGCGACTGTGCAGCTCAGGTGGTTGCTCGGGCTGACTCGGTCACTGGTGCTCTCCTCACCTCGGGGTACGCAGGCGGAACTCTGCCAGCCACGTGTCGAGGCGCCATCGGGGAGGGACGCGGTTGATCGCGCGGCAAACCCCGACCGCAAGCGCCGCGCGGGGCGCGCAACCCATGTGGAAAACCCGCAGCGCCGGTTCGGAGCGCGGCGGATCACCGGCTCGCCGGCCGCCTCTAGCGTGTCGATGGTAATCACGAGGAGGCGAGCAATGCCCGACACGACCATCACCAAGACCCACGGCAGCTATCTGATGCCCTCGCTGGACCACGCGACGGTTGCCGATGCGATGCATCCGGGGATCCTTTCCTGCGAGCCGGATGCGACCCTCCCCGAGGTGGCGCAGATCATGGCCACCCATCACGTTCACTGCGTGGCCGTGGTCGGGATCTCACACGAGCAGCCCGAGTGCTTCGTCTGGGGCATCATCTCCGATGTAGACCTCGTCCAGGCGGGAATCGAAGGCGGAGTGGAGATGACCGCCCGCGCGCTCGCCACGCAGCCTGTCGTGGTCGTCGAGCCCGCGATGTCGCTGCGTGACGCGGCCCGCGAGATGCTCGCCAACGGCGTGAGCCACGCGGTCGTCACCAGTCCGGCCGCGCAGCGTCCGGTCGGAGTGCTCTCGACGCTGGACGTGGCCGGCGTGCTCGCCTGGGGCGAAGCGTAGACCCGGCGGGCCCGGCTCGCGGGCTCCGCGCGCAAGAATGCCGTGCGGGGCCATCGAGATGGAGCCCGAGAAACATCCAAACACCCGCCGGAGGAGAGAGACCATGTACAAGAAGGTGCTGTGGGCAACCGACGGCTCGGATTCCGCCGATCGTGCGCTGCCTCATGCCAAGGCGCTCGCCGCCGAGGCAGGGGGATCGGTGACCGCCGTGTACTGCGAGGAGTTCACGCTCCCGGGAAAGGGTGGCGGAAGCCTCCCGATCCACGCCAACGAGGACGAGGTCCAGGCGAAGATCGAGCGACAGGTCGCAGATCTGTCGAGCAACGGCACCCCGGCGACGCTCCAGATGACCAGCGCCAAGGTCGGCGGCGCCGCCCACGCGATCGCCGAGATCGCCGGCCAGCAGCACTGCGACGTGATCGTCGTCGGCACTCGCGGCCGCACCGCGCTCGCCGGCCTGCTGATCGGAAGCGTGACCCAGCGCCTGCTGCACATCGCCCGGTGTCCCGTGCTGGCGGTTCCGCCCGAACGTGGTTCGGACGGTTGACCGCTGCGCGACGATCAGGGGGCTCGCGTGCTGTATTACCGCCACCCATCATCGCTCGTCCACGACCCGCGTCTGCTGGCCCCTGACCATCCGGACGCCCCGGCACGCATCAGCGCGCTCGAGGCGGCGATGTCGCAGGTGGGCTGGCTCGGCTGCGACGTGCGCGACGCCCTCGCCGCAACCGGGCAAGAGCTGGAGCTGGTACACGCTGCCTCGCACGTCGAGACGATCCGGGACCTGTGCGCCGCCGGCGGCGGTCAGATCGATTCGGACACGTTCGTCGGCGAGGCCTCTTACGAGGCCGCCTTGCACGCTGCCGGCGGCGCCTGCGAAATGGTGCGAGCGCTGATCCGCGGCGAGGCGCGCGCCGGCTTCAGCGCGATGCGACCCTCAGGCCATCACGCCGCCCAGGACTACGCGATGGGCTTCTGCCTGTTCAACAACGTCGCGATCGCCGCCGAGCTGGCGATCCGCGAGCTCGGCGTCGAGCGGGTCCTGATCATCGACTGGGACGTGCACCATGGCAACGGCACCGCGGACATCTTCCGCCGGCGCTCCGACGTGCTGTTCGCGAGCATCCATCAGCTCGGACTGTTCCCGGGGACCGGAGCGGTCAGCGACCTCGGCTCCGCGGAGGGCCGCGGCTACACGATCAACGTGCCCGTTCCCCAGGGTTCCGACGAGGAGACGTGGGTCTCCGCGCTCGAGTACGTGATCCTCCCGGCCGCGGTCGAGTTCGCCCCCCAACTCGTGCTGATCTCCGCCGGCTTCGACGCGCACCGCGACGACCCGCTCGGCCACTGCCTGCTCGAGGCGCACTCGTTCGCGCAGATGGCCTGTCACGTGCGGGACATGGCCGCGACGCTCGACGCGCCCGTCGGAGCGGTGCTCGAGGGCGGCTACCACCCGCAGGCGCTCACCGAGTCCGCGATGGCGACGATCGCGGCCTTGGCCGGGGTCGGAACGGCCGAATCGATCGCACCGGATCCGTTCGTGACCCCGCGCGTCGCCGCTCACGTCGGGCATTACTGGACGCTCTGATCGCAGACCCCGAGGCGCTCGCCATGCAGCGCATCGGCGACCTCGTCGGCGAAGTCCGCGATCGCGTTCCAGTCTCGGCTGTCGCCTTCGGGCGCATGGATCGTGCGGGCGAGGGTCCGCTCGCTGAAATGAAGGCGCTTCATGTCAAGCCGTCCCGGAAACGTGCGGTGACCGATCGCGTGGGTCAGGCGCCTGACCACCGGAACGTCGGCGGGTGTCCCGGGCGGGATAAGGTGATCCGCCGGCCCGACGGGGCCTGAGCTGAACAGCCACACCGGCAGCGCGCAAAGCGCCGAGGCGTGAATCTGAGCGAAGCGGCGGGCCTCGCCGAGCCACCTCCCCATGTACACGGCGCTCCCCAGCACGACCGCGTCGAATCCGTCCAGGGTTCCGACCTGCTCGATCGGGACGACGACGGACTCGATCCCTCGGTGGACGAGCTCCGCCGCGATCGCGTCTGCGATCTCGTGTGTCGACTGGTGGCGGCTGGCGGCGGTGACGAGGACTCTCATCTGAGGCCGTTCCGCTCGGTCACCTGTGCGCCAGCCGATCTTCGGCGTGCCACTCGCGCCGCTTGGCTTCGTACTCGGGCGGGAGCGCGCCTTGCAGCGCCTCGGCCGCATCGAGCGCGTTCAGGGCCGACGCGTAGTCGCCCCAGCGGGCGTCACAGTCCGCGAGCAGCAGCGCGAGCGCAAGCGCGTCCTGCTGCTCCTCGTCGGAGACCGGTGCGCCGGGCACCGGGGCCCGGTCGGCGAGCTCGGCTCCGCCCATCAGCGATGGTCGCGCGGTGGCGAGATACGGAGCCAGGTAGCGACCGGCGATCTTCGCCGGCGGCCACCACAATGCCTGCCCGGACGCGGCCGACGCCTCGCGCGAGGGGCGTTGTGCGGCGGGAGCCTCGATCGCCACCGTCGCCTCGCGCGCGAGCCGCTGCGGCTCCGCGCGCAGGTAGAGCGGGGCGCCGCCGGTCAGCAGGAGCCCGCGGAGCACCGGGCGGAACGGCCGGGGCGTGACGGGGGCGCCTGCGGCGGCGGCCACCGCCTCGGCCACGGCGTCGGCCTGCTGAGCGGCCAGGCCTCCCTGCTTGAGCGGGAACGCGGTGACGTCGCCGGCGGCGTACACGTGGTCGACCTCGTTCACCCGCCCGAACTTGTCGACGGGAATGAACCCGTGCTCGTCGTGCGGAAGCCCCGGCAGCCGGGGCCCTTCGGGAACCGGCAGCGTGATCACCCGGTCGACGAACATCTCCGAGCCCCCGGCGAGCAACAGCGAGCGACCTCGCACCATCGCCGGCAGCGACGAGGACCGGACGGCGATCCCCCGGGCCGTGAGCAGCGAGCGCACGGTCTCGGTGGCGGCGGGACCGAACAGCTCGAGGGGCTCCTCTTCGGGCGTCACCAGCGTGACCTTGACCTCACCGTCGGCGTGTTCGCTCAGGTGGCCGGCGGTCATCAGCGCGAGCTCATACAGGGGCAGCGGCCACACCCGCTGGGAGGGCAGCGCGAACGCCAGCGATTCCGCCCGGCCGGTGGTCAGGTCGTTCAGCAGACCGCGCAGAACCGGGACGTCGTCCCGGCCACGGAAGGTGAACGCGCCCGGGAACGGCACGCGCGGCACCGCTCCGGTGGCCACGACGAGGACGTCGTAGGAGACCCTTCGACCCCGGCCCGTCACCGCGATCTGGCCGCGGGTCTCCACATCGGCGAGCGAGTCGTGGATGAGCTCGCCGCCTCCCTGGTCGGTGAGGATCTCGGCGAGGTCGTAGACGCGCGCCTCCGCGCGGTCGAACGCTTCGGCGACGGTCACCGGCCGGTACACGAACTCGGTCGTGGGCGAGAGCAGCGTGACGTCGATCAGGTCGCCGGCGAGCGCGCGGAGCGCCAGCATGGTCTCCAGCGCGGCGACCCCTCCGCCGGCGACAACTACCTGCAATCGATGGCGCAGGCCCATGGCTTGACGGTAACCCCGGGTCGCAGACGCGCCATCGCCCATGTTCCACGACGGGCTCAGGAAAACGCCACAGACTCGCTGCGGCGTTCCCCCGATGCGGCGGCGTTACCCCCTACCCCGCCGGCGGGTGCGCGGGCACGACGAGAACCGGACACGGTGCGATGTGCAGCAGCCGGTGGGTCACGCTTCCAACCAGAAGCCCGCCGATGGGGCTGTGGCCGCGGGTTCCCATCACGATCAGATCCGCGCGGGAACTGCGCGCCACATCGGCGACCGCGTGCGCCGGGCGGGTCCCCACGTCGCCTTTGATCTCGAGCGAGGTCTCGATGCCTTCCCCGGAGAGCTCGGAAGCCAATTCCCGCAGGCGTGCCTGGACCTCCCCTTCGTCGGCTCGGTGCGGGACGCCGACCGCTCCGATCCCCTCGACCCGCTCGACGACGTGCACGATCGTGACGGTCGCGCCCCCCTCCTTGGCCAGCTGCTTGACCAGCGGGAGCGCCTTCTCGGCCGGCTCCGAGCCGTCGTTGGCCCAAACGATCGTCTTGAACATGTGACCCTCGTCTCCTCTCTCGTGCTCTCGGTAGAGAACCGCTTGGCCATCGAACCTCGCCATCGCACGCGGGGGCTTCCGTCTAACGCGGGACCGGGCGAATCCGCGCCGGCACCGGCACGGATTGCGAGAAACTACAGAAGGCGGCGCAGCGAGTCGATGGGTTCGAGGCTATCCGTATTTTCCCGACGCCACAACGCCGCCGAGCGCGGATGCTGGGCTCGAGGCTGTGGGCGACGCTTGTGGCATGCCCAATCCAACGACTCGCAGCCCGGCACTGACCCACGTCCGGGTCCGCGATTGCATGCATCACGGCGTTCTGGCCTGCGGCGCGGACCACTCGCTTCGCGACGTCGCCGCCATCATGGCTGGCCACCACGTGCATGCGGTGGTGATCACGAGCTCGAGCGGGGAGCGTCCAGCGGGGGTGGTGTCCGACATGGACCTGGTCGCCGCCGTGGCAACCGGGGCTGATTGCTCGGCGCTCGATGCAGCCGCGACGGAGACGCTCACCGTTTCGGCCGACGATTCCCTGCGGAACGCGGCACAGCTGATGACCGAGCACGCGGTGTCGCACCTGGTCGTGGTCGACGGCGCCGGCGGCTACCCGCTGGGCGTCCTGTCCACCCTAGACATCGCCTCGGCGTATGCGGGCAGCTGAGGGCCGCGGCGCACCCGCATCAATGAGCGCAACTCCCGCCGCGTCGCGGTATCCAACCGAGCGCGAGGCCGACGTCGTCCTGCGCGACGGCGCGACCGTACACGTGCGACCCGTTCGGCCCGAGGACAGGGCGGCGATGCGCTCGTTCCTCGAGTCCGTCTCGCCCGAGTCGATCGGCTTTCGGTTCTTCGGAACCCCGAACCTGGAGTGGGCGACGTCATGGTCGGTCGACGTCGATTATGCGGACCGGTTCGGGTTGGTCGCCGAAAGCGGGCACCCGCGGGCGATCATCGCTCATGCAGGCTACGTCCGGATCGATTCCACCCGCGCGGAGGTGGCGTTCCTGGTTGCGGACGCCTGGCAGGGACATGGAATCTCGACGATCCTCCTTGCGCATCTTGCCGAGGTGGCCGACCAGCACGGCTTCTCGACGTTCATCGCCCAGGTGCTGCCCCACAACCACCGGATGATCGACGTCTTCTACGAGAGCGGCTTCCCCGTCCAGCTCCACTCATTTCCCGACGCGGTCGAGGTCGAGCTGCCGACGTCCTTTTCGGCTACTGCCACACAGCACTTCGAGGAACGCGACCGGCTCGGGGCCGTGGCTGCGGTGCGAAGCATCCTCGAGCCTCGCTCGGTGGCGGTCATCGGCGCGTCTCGGCACCGGGGGACGATCGGCGGCGAGCTCCTTCACAACCTGCTCGCGGCCGAGTTCAACGGGCCCGTGTACGCGGTCAACGACAAGGCCTCGGTGGTTCAGTCGCTGCCAGCCTACCGGTCGGTCCGTGACATCCCGGGCGGGGCTGAGTTGGCGGTCGTGGCCGTTCCCGCCGAGGAGGTGGTGGAGGCCGCGCGCGACTGCGCGGCCGCCGGTGTACGCAGTTTGCTCGTGATCTCTTCCGGTTTCGCGGAGACCGGCGCCGAGGGCGCCCGCCGCCAGCGCGAGCTGGTCGACGTGTGTCGCGACGCCGGGATCCGGATCGTCGGCCCCAACTGCCTCGGTGCGCTCAACACCTCGCCCGAGGTGCGGCTGAATGCCACGTTCGCTCCGCCCGCCGCCGTGCCGGGCGAGGCTGGGTTCATGTCCCAGAGCGGGGGCCTGGGGATCGCGATCGTCGAGGCGGCGAGCCGTCTCGGCGTCGGGCTGTCGTCGTTCGTGTCGGTTGGCAACAAGTCCGATCTTGCGGGCAACGACTTCCTCCAGTACTGGGAGCAGGATCCGAACACCAAGCTGACGCTCCTCTACCTGGAGTCGTTCGGCAACCCACGGAAGTTCGCTCGCGTCGCCCGCCGGGTGTCGGCGACGAAGCCGATCCTCGCGGTCAAGAGCGGCCGTTCGGCCGCGGGCGCCCGCGCGACCTCGTCGCACACCGGAGCGATGTTGTCGGCCTCCGACGTGACCGTCGACGCGCTGTTCGACCAGGCTGGCGTGATCCGGACCGACACGATGCACGAGCTGTTCGACGTTGCCGCGCTGCTCTCGGCTCAACCGGTCCCGCGCGGGGATCGGATGGTGATCGTCACCAACGGTGGCGGCCCCGGGATCCTGTGCGCGGATGCCTGCCAGGCCGGCGGGGTGGAGGTCGCCGAGCTCCCCGACGCCGTGCGCGCGCGGCTCGCCGAGTTCCTGCCCGCGGCCGCGGCGCTCGGCAACCCGATTGACATGATCGCGACCGCCTCCGCGGCCGACTACCGGCGGACCCTCCAGACGCTGGCCGAGGCGGACGCCTGCGACGCGATCATCACGATCTTCGTCCCATCGCTCGTGGCCACCGCCGATGAGGTCGCCACCGCGGTTCGCGGGTTCGCGCAGGACAACCCGGCGCTGCCGGTCGCGGCCGCGTTCATGATCAGCGACGGCGTGCCGGCCGAGCTGCACTCCGACGTCGTGCGGGTTCCCGGCTACGAGTTTCCCGAGGAGGCGGCCCGGGCCATGGCCCTCGCCGTTCGGCACGCCCGGTGGCGCGCACGAGACGTGGGCTCCGTGCCCAGCTTCGAAGGCATCAGGGCGGTCGAGGCCGCGGCGATCATCAGCAAGGAGCTCGCGCGGGACGAGGACTGGCTGTCGACCGCACGCGTGGCGCAGCTGCTCGACTGCTACGGGCTGCCCATGATCACGACCCAGGTGGTCAAAGACGCCGAGGAGGCGGTCGCGGCGGCCACGAAGCTCGCGGTGCCCGTCGCCCTGAAGGCGAGCGCTCCCGGGCTCGTGCATAAGACCGACGCCGGCGGCGTCCGGCTTCGCCTCGACGGCGCCGACGCGGTGCGCGCCGCCTCGGATGAGATCGAGCAATCGATCGCGCGCGGCGGATACCGGCTCGACGGGCTGGTCGTGCAGCCGATGGCTCCTCCGGGAGTCGAGCTGATCGTCGGCGTCGTCCATGACCACAGCTTCGGTCCCGTGCTCGCGTGCGGCGCCGGCGGGGCGACGGCGGAACTCGTCAGCGACGTGGTGGTCCGGATCACTCCCGTCACCGATCTCGACGCGCGGGAGATGGTGCGCTCGCTGCGCACATTCCCGCTGCTCGACGGATACCGCGGGGCGCCCCGGTGCAACATCGCCGCGATCGAGGACGCGCTGTTGCGGGTGAGCGCGATGGTGGAGGCCCATCCCGAGATCGCCGAGCTCGACTGCAATCCCCTGATCGCCGGACCGGACGAGGTGGTGATCGTCGATGCCCGGGTCCGGGTCGAGACGGCCGCCCCGCCGCGTCCGATGCCGTCACTCGAGGCTCGTTAGTCAGCAGCACACCACCCCAAACACAGAAATGAGGCTTCCGATGTCCGTACGAGTTGCCATCAACGGATTCGGTCGAATCGGCCGTTGCTTCCTGCGCTCCGCATACGAGCAGGACGCCGGCATCGAGATTGTGGCCGTGAACGACCTCGTCGCCGCTCCGACCCTCGCCCACCTGCTCGCGTACGACTCGGTGTTCGGGCGATTCCCGGGCGAGGTTGCCGTCGAGAACGGCGGGATCGCGATCGACGGGACCGGGATCCGAGCGTTCGCGGAGACCGACCCGAGCTCGCTCCCCTGGGGACAACTCGGCGTCGATGTGGTGATCGAGTCGACCGGGAAGTTCACCAGCCGCGCCGGCGCTGAGCAGCATCTCGCGGCCGGCGCCCACAAGGTGATCCTGTCCGCCCCCGCCAAGGGCGACCAGCCGCCCGACGCGACCGTCGTAATCGGCGTCAACTTCGACGATGTGTACGACCCGGACCTTCACCACATCATCTCCAACGCCTCGTGCACGACGAACTGCCTGGCTCCGGTCGCCAAGGTCCTGCACCAGACGGTCGGGATCCGTCATGGCCTGATGACCACCGTCCATGCGTACACCTCCGATCAGCACCTGCTCGACGGCCCGCACAGCGATCTGCGGCGTGCCCGCGCCGCCGCGCTCAACATCGTCCCGACCTCCACCGGCGCCGCCAAGGCGCTCGGGCTGGTCATCCCCGAGCTCGACGGGAAGCTGAACGGATTCGCGGTCCGGGTACCGACGCCGACCGGCTCGCTCGTCGACCTGACGGTCGAGACCGAGCGGCCCACCACCAAGGAGGAAGTCAACGCCGCGTTCGCGGCCGCCGCCGCCGGCGGCCCGCTGAAGGGGATCCTCGACTACACCGAGGACCCGATCGTCTCGTCCGACATCGTGAAGTCCGCTTACTCGTCGATCTTCGACTCCAAGCTGACCTCGGTCATCGACGGCACGCAGGTGAAGGTCGTGTCCTGGTACGACAACGAGTGGGGCTACTCGTCCCGCTTGGTCGAGCTCGCCGAACGGGTCGGAGCCCGGGTCGCGCAGGCCGCTGTGTAAGTGTAAGAAACTTCACACTTACCAGCCGAGTGTAAGAAAACTCATAACCACGGTGCGAGGTGTAAGGAAATTCACACCTCGCACCGCAGGTGTCATTCAGTAGTTGTCCCCGCTGAGGACGCCTGTATCCCCTGATGGGGAGGATCGCGGCGGGCCGTAGGGTGCCCAGCCATGGCTGCGATCTTCAATCTCAATCATCACGCGCCGTATGTGCACTGGCACTTCTTGCAGATGTCGGTGTCGAACATCGTCGTGATCGTGCTGATGGTGATCGTGTTCTGGGCTGCGATCCTGATCAAGTTCCCGACGCACGGGATGAGGGGGAAGTCCTGATGAGCGTCTCCCAGCACGAGCCGCCGGTCTCGGCGCCGGAACCGGCATCCTGGAGCGCCTGGGTCCGAGACCGGGCCGTCCGCACGCTGCCCCCGGAGAAGCTCTTGCCGGACAAGCAGCCGACGTACGTCGCGTCTTGGATCTACGTGTTCGGTGTCCTATCGCTGAGCGCGCTCGCGGTGATCATCCTGTCGGGGACGATCCTGGCGCTTAAGGGACCGGGGTGGTGGCACTTCACCGGCATCGGTCACTTCTTCAACAGCGTCCACCTGTGGTCGGTCGAACTGTTCTTCTTCGTGATGGTCGTCCACCTGTGGGGCAAATACTTCATGGCCGCCTGGCGGGGCGGGCGCAAAGGCGTCTGGATCACCGGGTCGATCACGTTCCTGGTCGCGATCCCGTGCGCGCTGACCGGATACGTCTCCCAGCAGAACTTCGACGCCCAGTGGATCTCGACCCAGGCCAAGGACGCGATGAACGCGGCGGGAATCGGCTCGTTCTTCAACCTGCTCAACTTCGGCCAGATGTACAGCTACCACATCCTGCTGCTGCCGGCGGCCGTGGTGGCAATCGTCATCGGGCATATCCTGCTCGTGCGCAGGCACGGCGTCGTGCCGCCGTTCAAGCTCGCCGCGACGGCCTCGCGGGCCGGCCGCGACGGCGCCGGCCCTGACGCCCGGGAGGCATCGTCATGAGCCGCCGCGAGCGTCTGGCCGAGGACGAGCGCTACCGCGAGTGGAAGGGCGGCTACCGCTCCTACGACATCGTCAAGGAGGCGTGCATCGCGTTCGGCGTGGTGCTCGCGCTTGCGGTCGTGCTGACGATCTTGTTCTCCTCGCCCGACGAGAAGCCGAGCACCCTCCAGTCCTGGGCGCGCACCGACCCCGTCGATTTCGTCACCACGGCCGTGACCCAGCTCGACGGGTCGAGCGGCACCGCCACCTATGGACCTCCGTACAACCACGCCTCCGGCGGCCAGCACATCCTGTTCATCCGTCCGCAGAAGTGGCTGGGGGTGAGCCATCCGGTCAACACCGCGCAGGACTTCGTGCTGGCGCCGCTGCGCGCGATAACCGGTCAGCCGGCGCTGCAGGCCGCGGTCACCGCTTACGAGTCGGCCCCGGCCGATCAGCAGGTCAAATGGACCAGCGCGTTTGAGAAAGCGGTGGGTAGCGCCAAGGCCAACGCGGACGGCTCCGTCACGGTCCCGCCCGGCGACTACGGGCCGGTGGCGCCGATGATGGCCGGGCTGCTCGGCTTCGCGCAGAGCGGTGGACTGGACGGCGCGCTGCTCACCAGCAAGCAGTTTTACCAGACCGACTACACCAAGCCGCTGCTGTTCATGGCCGACGGTGGGGTGCTCTCGGACCGCGCCCAGGCCGAGCGCCTGCTCGGCGGCCAGTGGGGCATGATGAACGAGACCGGCAGCTACCCCGGGCAGGTGTGGCTGTGGCTGTACACGTTCTGGTACCAGATCAAGCCGTTCTCGACGTCGGCCAACGCGGACATCCTCGTGATGGCGATCATGGGCCTCCTCAGCCTCGCGCTGATCCTGGTCCCGTTCATCCCGGGCATCCGCGACATCCCGCGCTGGATCCCGATCTACAAGCTGATCTGGCGCGAGCACTACCGGTCGCTCTCTCCGTAAGCGCGCCGCGCGCGCCCGCGGCCGGCGGTGCCGGCGAATGGCCGGCGGTGTCGGTCTCGATCTTGCGGGTGGTCATCCCGCCGCGATGATCTTCTCGTCCAGCCCGGCCAGGCGCCGCTGGCCCTTCTTGACCAGCTGCGGCTCGAACCGGCTGTTGCGATCCCTGGCGGTGGTCGATCCGCACCGGGCCCTGGCCGGTCAGGAGCGTCTTGGGCATGCCGCATTCGCCCAGCACGCCATCCCGCCCGAGAATCTCGCGCTCGCCCCGTTCCGGCACCGGGTTGATCCAACAACTCGTCGATCAACTCCTGGTGGGCGTCGTCTGAGGTTCCCGCCGCCGATCTTCCCAACCGAGCCTTCGCCGGCGCCTCCTCGACCGCCTCAGCGCTCAAGGGGCGCGACGGTACCGCGCTTCTCAGAGGGGGCGCAGGCCGACGCCCGACAGATCAGAACAAGCTCGCCGGAAAGCGAAATTCTTCTCCTGTGTTGAAGGCATGAGACTCCACGCGCTCCTGCCTTGCACAGACCTTGTGGCACTCCCCCGAGGCGCATGGCCGAACCCGATCCTCCACCCCGGTCACGCCAGCCGGCTCTGCCGTCTCACCCCTTAAGCCTCCTGTGGTCTTTAAACGTCGACGAGCCGGTGATCGAGCGCGTACCGGACGAGCTCGGATCGCGACCCGAGGCGCAGCTTCTGTTGGATGTGCGCCCGGTGTGTCTCGACGGTCCGCACCGACAGGTACAGCTGCTCGGCGATCTCCGCGTTCGTGTGTCCGAGCGCGATCATCCGCAGCACTTCGACCTCCCGTTCCGACAGCCCATCGGGGAGACCGGGCGGTGGCTCGGCCGCGACGCGCGCGCCCAGGCGCGGGTTCAGGTAGGTATCGCCGGCGGCGGCCCGCCGGATCGCCTCGACCAGCTCGGACTCGGCTGACTCCTTGAGCACGTAGCCGAGCGCGCCGGCGCCGAGCGCATGCCGCGCGTACGCGGGCTCGTTCTGCATCGTGAGGACCACGATCTGCGTCTCCGGACACTCGGCGCGGATCTCCGGGATCCCCTCGAGGCTCGATCCGCCGGGCATGTTGAGGTCGAGCACGAGCACGTCGGGTCGGTGCCCGCGCGCGAACCGGCGGGCGGTCTCGAGATCGGCGGCCTCGGCCACCACCTCGAAGCCCCGCTCGGCCTCGAGCACCTGTCGCAGCCCTCTGCGGACGACGGCGTGGTCGTCCGCGATCACGACGCGAATCGTCGGGGCCGACGAACCGCCTCCGGACGACGAAGTGCCGGTGGGGGGGTCTGTCTCTGACATCGGCGTCATCGCAATGCCGCCTGATCGCGTGACTCGAGGTACGGCGCGAGGTACTTGGCCGCGATCTTGGTCGGTGGCGCTGAGCTCGCGGCCTCGCTGACCTCGGAGCTCGACCCATGGTCCCCGGTGACGCGGGCGCTCAGATACAGGGGCCTTGGGCCACCGATCAGAGCCCCGTGTATAACGGGGTTGAACGGTTTCGGTTCGATCGGCGCGCCGGCTAGCGCGGCGATCGCCTCGGCCGCGGTGTCCGCCTGCTCGGCGGCGATCCCGCCGAACTTGATCGCGAACGTGGTCGCGTCGCCCGCCGCGAACACGCGCTCGAGGCGTGGAACCTGGCAGTGGACGTCGATCGGGATGAACCCGTCACGCGCGTCGGTCGGAACGCCCGGAACCGATGGGCCGAACAGCTGTGGCAGGGCGATGATCCGGTCGACCATCAGGTTCTGCGATCCGGGAGCGATCGACACGCGACCGGGTGCCGGGGTCTCGCAATGAGCGGACGGAACGAACAGCACCCCGCTGTCCTCGAGCAGCCGCTCGACGGCGGCGCTGGCCTCCGAGCCGAATAGGGCCAGCGGTGCATCCTCGGGGGTGGCGAGCGTGACCGACACGTCGACGTTCATTTCGTACGCACGCCGTGCGGTCATCAGCGCGAGCTCGTAGAGCGGCAGCGGCCAGGGCATCGGCGTCGGGCTGATGAACGCCAGCTTGTGAACGTAGCCGCCCTCGACGTCCTGGATCAGCCCGTGCAGCTGCTCGTCGAGCTGGCTGTCGTCCAGCGTCAGCGCGTGCTTGAACCGCGGCCGCATGACCGCCCCGGGAGCCAGCAGCAATGCGTCGTACTCGAGCTTCTCACCCGCCTCGGTGTGGACGGTGCGAGTGTCCGGGTCGAGCCACTTGAACCCGTCCCGCACCCGCTCGATGCCGATGTCGCGGCAGATCTCGTCGAGCGGGTAATGACGCGCCTCGCTGTAGCCGAACGGTTCGCGAACCCTCATCGGCCGGTACACGAACTCGGGTTGGGGGGCGAGCAGGGTGATGCCGACACGCTCGCCCGCGAGCTCCCGCAGCGCAAGAGCGGCTTCGAGGCCGGCGACGCCACCGCCAACGATCAGGACTCTGAATGGGGAGTTGGAGCTCGAATTCATGGGCTTAGCTTATTGCGGGAAGTGTGCGACATCAGCCGCGCAGGTCCGAACGCTTGCATCGGAAAACTACCGAGGTCCGGCGGACAGGGCGATCCGGCGGCCCGACACCGTCCACGCCCGAATCCGCATCCAATGCGCCTTGCGACCGGGCGTCCAGGTATCGAGCCCGAGGCGGCTCAGGCGTCGAAGCTCGGCCGCGCCGGTGATCTCTTCGGTCATCCCGTTGATGATCACGCTCCAGCCCGTGCGCGAGACTGGGTCGATGCCGTCGATCTCGAACGCCGCATTGCCATTGATCAGCATCGCGTGGAACTTGGATCCATCCGCCGTACGGAACACCACCGATTGCGATGGTTCGTCGAATACGTAGTTGACCGGGCGGATCACCGGGGAGTCCATCGCGACCGCGAGGCGCCCGAAGCTGTTCGCCGCGAGCAGGGCCAGGCACTCCTCGCGCGTCAGCACGAGCATTTCGCTCGTCGGCTCGTCGGGGAGCGGCGAGCCCGCTTCGCCCGCTACCCGCTCCCGATCAGTCGATTCGTGTGAAGCGTCGGAAAACATGCCGCCACCGTACGGCGGTGAAGCCGCTGCGACAGCCGCGCAAATCCGCGGTCGGCTGCACAGAACTACTGGTCATTGTCGCACGCTCGACCCCGACCTGCCTGGCTCAACCGGCGAGTGCGTCGGCCTTCGCGTGGCGGTTGGCCAGCGCCGCCAATGCTCAATTCCGGACCGCGAGTGTGATCAGCAACGCCATCCCGTAGGCCACGGTCAGCGTCCCGACCACCCACAGGCCATGATCGACGCGGCGCTGGGTTCTGGGGCTGAGGTCGAGGTCTCCGAGGATGCCGCGCACCCCGAGCATCGCGTGGATCGTGACCGCGAGCAGGAAAGCCGCCTCGAGCACGAAGATCACCGGGTTGGCGATGTAGCTCAGCACCTCGCCGTAGGTCCGGAGGCCGCCCTTCTGGTGCACGACGAAGTGCTGCGCGACGATGTGCATCGTGGCGAGCGCGACGAGCGCGAGGCCGCTCCCCGCGGTCCAGTGCCACACGCGTGCCGAGCGCCCGCGCCGGTACGCCTGGACAGGAGCTTCCGGCGCGGGCCGTTGCTTGGGGGTCTCGATCACGCTCATCACAGCGCCCCCAGGATGTGGAGCGCGGCGAAGATGATCGCGGCTATCCCAATCACGGTTCCGACCCAGAACAGCGCTCGCTCGCGCCTGACCGCGAGGCCGCTGCCGACGAACGCGACGCGAATGCCGTTGAGCCCGTGGAACAGAACCGCGGCGATCAGCACGACCTCCAGCGCCAAGAAGCTCTTCGCGGTCACGAGGCTCAGGAAGCTGCCCCACGCCGAGCGCCCGATCAGCAGCATCGACAAGACGCCGAGGTGAAGGTAGAGGTAGAAGACGATCACGATTCCGGTGATCCGGTGCAAGGCCAGCCCGCGCCCGCCGTGGCCCCGCCCGCGGGGATCGAGCCACCCGCTCTCGCTCGGGCCGGGGCCCTTGTGATGAACGGGCCCGGGGATGCGCCGCTCGGCGGTGCCGGGCAGTTCGTTGTTTGCGGGCCTGCTCATCACTCGCGCTCCTTGGGGTCACCGTCGTCGAAGATCAGCTCGCGTCGCAGCGCCATGATCCGCTCGGCCGGGATCGCGTCGGCCGGGCACGAGCGCGTGCACTCCAGGCCGACGTGGCAGCGCCACACGCCCTCGGGCCGGCCCGCCCATGCCAGGACGTCCTCGCGCTTGACGCCGCGGGGCTCCTCGAGCAGCCGCTCCGCCGCCGCGAGCGCGGCCGGGCCGACATACCCGCGCGAGGTCGCCGCGACCGGGCAGGCCGACAGGCACAGCCCGCACTCGATGCAGTCCTCGAGGCGCATGAAGTCGGCCCCCGGCGGCGCGGCGCGGTGATCGTGGTGGAGCGGGTGATAGTGGAGCGGCCCGGGAAGCGGGTCGAGGGTCACCTCGTGGTCGCCCTCCAGGTGGATCTCGCCGCCCCGGGCGTCGGGGGGAGGTTCGCTCGCGCGGATGATCGGGTGCTCGTGGGGAAAGCGCGCGAAGAAGCCGTTCATCTCGACGACCAGGTCGGTGAGGATCGACAGGTTCGCCAGCGGTTGCACCGTGATCTCCGATCCGTGGTCCTCGACCGAGCACACGCACGCGAGCTCCTCGCGACCGTCCACCAGCATGCCGCACGTGCCGCACGAGGCGTGCAGGCACGAGTGGCGGAGCGCCAGCGAGGGATCGCGGTGGCGTTTGATCCACAGCAGCGCGTCGAGGACGGTCGTGTGCGGCCCGACCGGGACCTCGAACTCGTCGAAGCGCTCGCCGCCGTTGCCGCGCTTGTACCGGTAAACGCGGAAGCTGCGGGTTTCCTCGCTCATGCCGCGGCCGCCTCCGAGTAGTAGGCGGTGTGCGGGAGCAGGACGTGTTCGCGCGTGCGGCACGGCGCGTCGATGCCGAGCTTGCGGCAGACCAGGTCGGCGCACACCTCGGCCATGCCGCGCAGCGTGGTGGACTTGCCGCCCGTGATCGTGACGAACCCCTCGAGGCCATCTCGCGCGGCGTGATCGAAGGTCTGGAACGTGCGGGAGAGCTCGCGCCCGGTGGCCGCGCCGCCGGAGCCGACCAGCGGTCGTGCCGCCGACCAGGCGGCGCGGCGCGGCGCGTGCCGGAGCGCGGGGATCAACTTCGTGCCCTCCGTGTACATGCGCTCGACGTGGTCCTCGGGCACCGGCAGCTCGTCGGGATCCTCGACCACCCAGGAGCTGGTGCCGACGATCGACAGGCCGCGCTGAGGGACGACGATGTCGCCGTCGGCGGACTTGTGCATCCGGTTGATCACCATGTTGCAGAAGCGGCCGCGGACCGCGAGCAGGACGCCCGGTGAGGGCGTCATCGGAACGGTGGCGCCGCCCATCGCCGCGACCTGCCCGGACCACGGCCCCGCTGCGTTGACGACCAGATCGGCGTTGAATTCGCCCGTCTTGCCGGTAACGTGGTCGCGGAGGGCGGCTCCCGTGACCCGGCCGTTGTGGCGCACGAGCCCCGTCACCTCCATGTATGGCCGGATGTCGGCTCCGTTGTGGCGGGCGGTGGCGAGGAACCTCAGGATCAGCCGCATCGGGTCGACGGTCGCGTCGGGGACGCGGACCGCCGCTTTCAGCTCGGGATTCAGGTTGGGTTCCAGGCGCAGCGCCTGCGCCGCGCTCAGCCGCTGGACGGGGATCCCGGCCTCGGTGCAGGCGTCGACCAGCGGGTCCAGGTACTCGAGGTCCTCCTCGCACACGGCCACGAATAGCCCGTCGTTGCACTCGAACGTACCGGGGGCGATCCGCTTCAAGATCGTGCTCTCGCGGATGCATTCGACGCCGGCCTCGCGGTCGCCGACCGCGTAGCGCGCTCCACTGTGGAGGAGCCCGTGGTGCCGGCCGCTGGTGCCCGAGGTCACCTCGCCGCGCTCGACGAGCGTGACGCGAAGCCCCCTGAGTGCGAGATCGTGTGCAAGGCCTCCGCCGGTGGCGCCTCCGCCGATGATCAGTACATGGGCATCATGCCGAGTGGACATTCGTCGCTCCGCGTCATGGCGGCGAGGCTTACACCGTGGGTGCGCCCGCGCATCCGCAGAAATCCGCAGCCGCAGCACACTTTCCCCCGCTACCGAATTCGGTGGAGCCGCGTTGTCGCCGGGCGTGCCGTCGGCGACTCTACGTACGGCGCATGAATGACGCGTATCCAGTGCAGTTCTCGGTTGAATATCCCGACCGGGATCTGAATCGCCTGACCACCGCGCTTCGGATCTTCACGGTGATCCCAATCGCGATTGTCTTGGGCGCGATCAACGGGTACACGGCGGAGTACGGCGGCCATGGGACGGCCGGCGCCACCAGCGTCGCCGTCGGCGGAACCGGGCTCCTGTTCCTCCCGCCGCTGTTGATGATCCTGTTCCGGCAGAAGTACCCGCGCTGGTGGTTTGACTGGAACCGTGAGCTGCTCCGGTTCGGGAACCGGATCGGCGTCTATCTCGCGCTGATGGACGACCGCTACCCATCCACCGACGATGAGCAGAGCGTGCACCTCGCGTTCGGCCACCCCGACGCCCACGCCGGCCTCAACCGGTGGCTGCCGCTGATCAAGTGGTTCCTGGCGATCCCGCACTACATCGTGCTGTTCGTGTTGTACATCGGGGTGTTCTTCGCCGCGATCGCCGCCTGGGTGGCGATCCTCGTCACCGGCCGCTATCCGCGGGGGATCTTCGACTACATCGAGGGCGTGCTCCGGTGGCACAACCGCGTCGTCGGCTACGCGTTCATTCTTGTGACCGACGTGTATCCACCGTTCCGCCTGGGGCCATGAGCGCCGACGCCACGACAGCGCGGGCGCTGTCGGCGCCGAAGACCCTTGGTCAGATGGTGCTCGACGCGGCCGCGCGCTTCGACGGGGTCGCCCTCCAGTACCAACGTGACGGCGGCACGGTCAGGATCCCCTACCCGGCACTCGGCGCGATCAGCGTCGAGATCGCGCAGGGCTTGATCGGCCTGGGGATCGAGCCCGGGGATCGCGTCGCGATCCTCGGGCTCACCTCCGCGCAGTGGACACTCGCCGACTGCGGATCGCTGTGCGCGGGGGCGGTGGTGACGCCGGTCTACCACACGAATTCTCCGGAGGAGTGCGCGTACGTACTCGACCACTCGCAGGCCCGGCTCGTGTTCTGCGACGACGCGTCACAGCTGGCAAAGGTCGCCCAGGTGCGGGATCGCTGTCCGATGCTCGAGCACGTCGTCACCTTCGAGCCCGCCGGCGACGTGATCACGTTGGAGCAGCTTCGACATCGGGGCAGCGAGATCCCGGCCGAGCAGGTGTACGAGCGAGTCGCCGCGATCCGGCCCGACGACCTCGCGACGCTCGTCTACACGTCGGGTACGACGGGCCCGCCCAAGGGCTGCATGCTGAGCCATGAGAACTTCATGTCAACGGTGCACATGTACGCGCAGCAGCTCGGGCTCGACTGGACGCACTCGATGTATCAGTTCCTGCCGCTCGCGCACGTGCTCGCACGGATCGCCCAAGCGGTGGTGTTGAGCGTCGGCGCTCGCCTCGTCTACTGGGGCGGCGACGCCACGAAGATCGTCGACGAGCTCGGGGACGCGGCGCCCACGCACGTCCCGGCCGTGCCGCGCATCTACGAGAAGATCCACGGCGCGGTCACCGGCGAGATCGCGCAAAAGCCCGCCGTACAGCGTGGTCTGTTCGAGTGGGCCGTCCGTTGCGGCGGTCGAGCCCGGCCGACGTTGCGCGAGCGCCGCCAGCCCGACCTGCTCACGGACATCCAGTACCGCCTCGCCGATCGGCTCGTGCTGGCCAGGGTGCGCGCCCTGTTCGGTCCGGCGCTCGAGGTCGCGCTGGTCGGCGCCGCCCCGATTGCATCCGAGCTGCTCGAGTTCTTCGACGCCTGCGGCGTCCTCGTGCTCGAGGGCTACGGGCTGACCGAGAGCTGCGCCGCGGCCACGATCAACACGGCGGGCGCGGTTCGCTTCGGCACCGTCGGGAAGCCCCTCCCCGGCGCGGAGGTCGCGATCGCCGAAGACGGCGAGATCCTGATTCGCGGCCCCCACGTGTTCAAGGGCTATTACCGCGATCCCGCCGCCACCGAGGAGGCGTTGACCGACGACGGCTGGCTCCGCACCGGCGACCTCGGCGAGCTGAGCGTCGACGGGTTCGTCTCGATCACCGGACGTAAGAAGGACCTCATCATCACATCGAGCGGCAAGAACATCACGCCGGTCAACATCGAAAGCAAGCTCCGCGACAGCCGTTACATCACCGAGGCGGTCGTGTACGGGGACAATCGCCCGTATCTGGTGGCGATGCTGACGCTCGACCGCGACGAAGCGGTGAGGCTGGCGACCCGCCTCGGGATCGCCACCGACCCCGTCACACTTGCCGGCGACGCTCGGGTCCACGCCGAGCTCGAGAAGGAGGTCGACCGCGTCAATCGGAGCTTCGCGCGCATCGAGCAGGTCAAACGCTTCGCGATCCTCGGTCACGACCTTACTCAGGCCGACGGCGAACTGACGCCGACGCTGAAGGTCAAGCGCGCGATCGTCTACGACAAATATGCCGACGTGTTCGCCGGGCTGTACGGGCAGCAGCGCGCGCCCGGCACCGAAAACGCCGGCGGGCCCTGAGCACCTCCGTGCTTTCCCGTACACAATCGGCACGTTTCTCACGACGACCCGCGTCGGCGGCGGCGCTAGGTTCGCCGTTATGACGTCGCACTTGCACCTTGCCTCGTCGGACGGCGAGCTGGACAGAGAGCGACTGCCGATCACGGTCGTACTCGCGGACGACCACACGATGTTCCGGCGGACCCTGCGCCGCCTGCTCGACATCGAAGAGACCGTGAGCGTCCTCGACGAAGCAGCGGACCTGCCGTCGACGGTGGGGCACGTCCACCGCCACCAGCCGCGTGTGCTCGTGCTCGACCTCGACATGCCGAACGGATCGACGATCGAGACGATCCGGCGGCTCCGCGCGCAGGTGCCCTGGACCGAGATCGTCGTGCTGACGATGGACGAGAGCGCACTCGGTGCGCAGCAGATGCTCGCGGCCGGTGCGATTGCGTTCGTGCTCAAGGACCGAGCCGAGACCGAGCTGCTCGAGGCGGTCCATCGGGCGGCGCGCGGGGAGGAGTTCGTCAGCGAGCGCATCGCCACCCGGCTGGAGGCGCTCAGGCGGGCCGCCGATGGCGGGCTGCTCAGTCCGCGCGAGGTCGAGATCGTCCGCCTGATCGCGCTTGGACACACCAGCGCCGAGATCGCGGCCAAGCTCCATCTCTCCCGCCGCACGGTCGAGACGCACCGCGCCCGGATCTTCCACAAGCTCGAGTTGAAGACTCGGGCCGAGCTTGTGCGCTTCGCGCTGGACAGCCGTCTGATCGGTGCATGACGCGGCGCCCCGCGCCGTCGCGCGGCGACGCGGTCCGGTTCGAACGGGTGTCGGTGGAGCGAGGCGGCCGGACCGTGCTGCACGACGTCGATGCTTCGTTTGCCGCCGCCCGGGTCACGGGTCTGTTCGGGCCCAGCGGCAGCGGCAAGTCGACGCTGATCCGAGCGATCGCCGGCGTCCAGTCGAGGGTGCGAGGGAGTATCACCGTGCTCGGCGAGCGGCCCGGGAGCGTCGCCGTGCGCCGCGAGCTCGGGTACATGACCCAATCGCCGTCGGTGTACGAGGACCTGACGGTGGCGGAGAACGTGCGGTATTTCGCCGCGATTCGGGGTGGCGAGATCGGCGATGTCCTCGAGCGCGTGCAGCTCTCCTCGCAGGCCGATCAGCTCGTGCGCAGCCTCTCCGGCGGACAGCGCACGCGGGTTTCGCTGGCCACTGCGTTAGTGGGATGGTCGGCGGCGTCTGACGGCGGCGCCTCAGTCGGATGGTCGGCGGCGTCTGACGGCGGCGCCTCGGTGGGGCGCCCGCGACTGGTGCTGCTCGACGAACCGACGGTCGGGCTCGATCCGCTGCTGCGGCGCGACCTCTGGCACCTGTTCGGCGAGCTCGCCGCCGCGGGGTCCGCGCTCTTGGTCTCGAGTCATGTGCTCGACGAGGCACGCCATTGCGACGAGGTCATCCTGCTGCGCGAGGGACGGATCGTCGCGCAGCTGAGCCCGGCCGAGTTGTGCGCGCGTACCGGTACCGACGACCTGGACGAGGCGTTCATTCGACTGATCGAGCCGCGATGACCGCGGCGCGCACGCTCGCCACGGCCCGGCGCGTGCTCCTCCAGCTCCGCCACGACCCGCGGACGATCGCGCTGATGCTGCTCGTCCCGTGCGTGCTCGAGACGCTGCTGCGATTGGTCTATGCCCATCACCGTGCCGTGTTCGATCAAGCCGGCGCGCCCCTGCTTGCGTTCTTTCCGCTTACCACGGTATTCCTGGTGACCTCGATTGCGCTGTTGCGCGAGCGGGTCACCGGCACCCTCGAACGCCTGCTCGCGAGCCCGCTCGGGAGGCTCGAGCTCCTCGGCGGCTACGCGCTGTCGTTCGGGCTGGTCGCGACCGCGCAGGCGATCGTCGTGTGCGCGCTGACGCTCGGCCCGCTCGGGTTGCGGGTGCAGGGGCCGGTCGCGCTGCTGGTCGTCCTCGCGGTGTGCGTGGCGCTGCTCGGCACCGGGCTCGGCCTGCTCGCCAGCGCCTTCGCGCGGACCGAGTTCCAGGTCGTGCAGTTCTTCCCGCTGATCATCCTCCCCCAGCTCCTGCTGTGCGGTCTGCTCGTCGCCCGTGACCGGATGCCGTCCGTCCTTCACGCGATCTCCGACGTGCTGCCCCTGTCCTACGCGGTCGACGGGATGCACCACCTCTCGCGCCAGGCCGGCGCCGGCGGCGCCGTGAGCGCCGACATAGCGATCGTGCTCGCGTTCGCCGCGGGCGCGCTCGTGCTCGGCGCGGCGACGCTGCGCCGGCAGACCGACTGAACTTGTATGGCTGACTGTCAGTAGTTAGCCCGGCGCATCTGAGGGAAGGACGCGATGTGCCATGAGACGCCGTGCGTCAGCCTGGGTGCTGAACTCACAGAAGCGTCAGAGGAGGTCGCGATGAATGCGATCGTTGTGTACGAGTCTGTGTTCGGGAACACGCGAGCGATCGCGGAGGTGATTGCGCAGGGGCTGGGCTCGGTGCCGGTGGTGCCGGTGCACGAAGCCGACGAGCAGTACGAGACCGTCGATCTGTTAGTCGTCGGGGGGCCGACCCACATGCACGGCCTGTCCAGCGCCCGCAGCCGGCGTCTCGGTGCCGAAGGCGTCCACGAACACGGTGGGGGCCACGTCGAGCCCGACGCTACCGAGGAGCCGGGACTGAGGTCATGGCTCCGCGACCTTCCACCCGATGCAGCGGGCCGCGCCGCCGCATTCGACACGCGACTCGACAAGTCACCCTGGGTGACAGGCGCCGCCGCCCGGGGCATCGCGCGGCGACTGCGCAACCACGGTTTCGAAGTGGTCGCGACCGAGAGCTTCCTCGTCGAGGATTCGGAGGGCCCGCTCGTCGAGGGCGAGCTCGACCGGGCGCGCGCGTGGGGGGCGGAGCTGGCGCGATCCTTCGCGTCACCGGTTGCGCACCCCGTGGGGCGATAGGCCGTGACGCCCGAGGGTGCGCTCGCGCTGCGCCAGCCGGCTTCCCCGGCGAGGACACGCCCGCTGATCGAGCTCGCCGGGGTCGAGAAGGTGTACCGAAACGGGAAGTTGGAGTACGCCGCCCTGCGCGGCGTGTACCTGTCGATACCGGCCGGCGAGATGGTGGCGGTCGTCGGCCCGTCGGGAAGCGGGAAGACGACGATCATCAACATGATCACCGGCATCGATCGCCCGACGGCGGGCACGATCACGGTGGGCGGCCAGCGTATCGACGCGCTGGGCGAGGAGCAGCTGGCCTCGTGGCGAGGGGAGAACGTCGGGATCGTGTTTCAGTTCTTCCAACTTCTGCCGACGTTGACCGCGCTGGAGAACGCGGCCCTGCCGCTGGATTTCGCGCGACGTGGCTCCAAGCGAGAGCGCTTCGAGCGAGCGGCCCACAACCTCGAGCTGGTCGGCCTGGCCACCAAGCTGGACCACCTTCCCGCCGAGCTCTCGGGCGGTGAGCAGCAGCGGGTCGCGATCGCTCGCGCGCTTGCCTGTGATCCGGAGCTGATCGTCGGCGACGAGCCGACCGGGAACCTGGACACGCACACCGCGGCGGACATGTTCGAGCTTCTGGCCCGGCTGAACGCGGAGGGTAAGACCGTGCTCTACGTCACCCATGACATGTCGCTCGCGGAACGGGCGCACCGCCGGGTGACGATTCGAGACGGCGTCGTCGCGGGAGCGTGACGATGACTCTCTCACCGGTTGCACGCAAGTCGATCAGCGATTTGACCCGGCGCCGGGGGCGCGCGTTGTTCGCGGTCGCGGCGCTGGCGCTCGCGGTCGCGAGCCTCGGGCTGTTCGCGCTGCCGACGCTGATGAGTCGCGCGATGAACGGCGAGATCGCCGCCAGCAAGCTCGCCGACGTGACGATCACCGTCAGGCCGCTGCCGCTCACCGCGGCTCAGGTTCGGGCGCTGCGGGCGCTGCCGAACGTCGCCGTATTCGACCCCCGGGCCACGTTCTCCACCCGGGTGTATATCGGCGCGCGCCGAACGAAGGCGTTCCTGATCGGCAAGACGTCAT
>Ga0335080_10000207_pt1 | contig 52933 bp, 40 predicted proteins | sample Lox_Sample_34_FD_206720 | JGI IMG/M metagenome (GOLD analysis project Ga0335080, IMG submission 206720) | Soil microbial communities from Loxahatchee National Wildlife Refuge, Florida, United States - Lox_Sample_3.4 | ecosystem: Environmental > Terrestrial > Soil > Wetlands | place: USA... | reverse complement strand
GCTTTCTTTTCGGCCGCGTGTTTGATCATCGCAAGCAACACCTCGACAGTCTTATCGACAAAGACTGGATCATTAATGTTGGCGTCGATTTCAATGATCGGAATGCCCGGCTTTACCAGCTTCTTGATGGTGTTGAAACACGCCTGGTTGGCGGCAACGTCCCAGAACTCTCCACCCGGGCTGTCCAACATGGAGACACCCTTCAAGGGAAGAAGGATCGTAACATCGCTGGTCGTATGGGTATTCGCCGCCCGCGCGATCAGTTCGCCGATCTTTACGTTCTCCTCGACGTCGGTGCGCATCAGCGTCACGTTTGGATTCCACTTGTACAGCTTGCGCGACTGGTACTTGGGAGGCATGGTCTCCACGCCCCAGAAGTTCGCCATGTCGACGCAACCCGGTACGATGACCGTCGGGATACCCGTTCTCGCCCCGGCCATCAGGCGATCCGGACCTGCCGACATTACGCCGCCGCACACGAAGTCTGCCAGTTCTGTGGTGGTGAAATCGAAGCAGGCATTGACCAGGCCGTCCTCAATCAGACTCTCCATCACCTTGCCGCCCGTGCCGGTGGCATGAAAGACCAGCACTTCGTAGCCCTCTTTTTCGAAAAGCTGCTTGCCTCGGTCGACGGCCTTGGTCGTGTTCCCGAACATGCTGGCGGTGATGACCTGCCGGCTCTCGTCGATCTTCGGGCGCTCCTGCTTTACCGCGCCCGCGATCGCGCCGGCGGCATTGGCATAGACCAGTTTGCTGATACGGTTCAAGCCGGCTACGTCCACAATCGACGAGACCATCATGATGTCTTTCGTCCCGACATACGCCGAGACGTCTTCGCTGGCCACGGTGCTTACCATCAGCTTGGGGAAGCCCACCGGCAGCGCCCGCATTGCGGCCGATGCGATCGACGTTCCTCCACTGCCCGCCATGCCGAGTATGCCGCCGATTTTCCCGTCGTCGTAGAGCTTCCGGACGACTTTCGTCAGCCCTTTCGTCATGGTCTCCATGCAATAGTCCTTCTTCTGTTCGGCCTGCATGGCTTTCAGATCGCCCCCGCCGGCTTTGGCAACCTCGCTGCGCGGAATGTCCACGTAGATTCCCTTCGCCTGCCCGAGCACGCCAAAATCCACCACCAGAGTTTTGAGGCCCTGTTGCTCAATCAACTGTTGAACGTACGCAAAGTCTTCCCCTTTCGTATCCATTGCGCCCACAAGTAATACGGGTTTCGGCATAGGTGTCCTTCTTTCGTAAGGTATGAAGATTGGATTTTCGAACTCTCCGCCTATCGTCTCTACTGAAGTGCCTTCATCACGAGATGTCCGCCCTCCATGCTGGCTTGCGGGACGCAGGAATACACGTCGATGCGAGCACAAAAGGCGATTTCCTCTTGCAAACCAAGTTGCGCCATCACCTGTCCGCTCTCGCTCTCTTGAAACGCCACTTCTCTCGGCAGCGCCTCGCTCACCGCCTGCGCGATGCGTGCCCCGTCCCCAAGCTCGGCCTGCGGCAGCAAAGTGTGCAGACTCTTGACGAAGACACCGGCAAAGTAGGTGTCGTCCAGAATCGGCATTCCCCCTCGTCCAGCGCACGCCACCACAATTCCCGGACCCGTCGCCGAGTGCCTCCAGCCGTCGCTGATCGTTTCCTTAACTGGGGTTCCGGCGGCCAAGGCCCCGTTCGACAGTAGTTTCGCTGCTTTGAAGACGCACGCACTGAGGTTTAGAAAACTGCCGGCCAGTATTGCCCCGCCGATCGAAGTGAGCATCTTGACCAACTTTGTGCCATTCGAAGTCGTGTGAACGGCGCTCCTGCCCTGGATTCGATCCTTGGCATGGAGCAGTGCCAGTGGCGAGTTGTCGAAATCGAAGCCCGGTATCGGCAACGCTCCCTGCTCGCCCATGGCGAGCAGATTGAACTCGCGCCGCAGTGCCCGCGCCTCGTCTACGTCGCCGGTAAGATAGATGGTTTTTCCACCTTCGGCGAGGAAAGTCGTCATCACCGCAGTGGCCCGCAAAACATCTACGGCGATCCACAACCCAGGCCGTAGTTTCTGTGCAGAAGTATGATCCAGCGCTACATCAATCCACATGAGGGTCCCAAAGAACTTTCTTCCAAAGCGCGCGTAATCGATCGCCACCCCGTAACTCGGGAGGCGCCTGGCAAAGGCGTTGCCTCCCGAGTCGGATTTGGCCGGACAACAACTAGTGGGCTACCGGAACGTTCGCAAAGGCTTCCACCTGCGCCTTGATTGCGCGCTCGGTGGGCAGTCTCTCGACGCTCGATGCGCCGAAGAAGCCGGCAATCCCCGGCATCATTTCGAGCGCCTTGTGGACATTTTCCGGCTCATCGAACGGCCCGCCATGGCACAGAACGATAACGTCATTCCGGACTTGTTTGGCCGCTTTCAAAATAGACTTCACGCGATCCACCGCATCGCGCAGGGTTAGCGCGACTCCCGCTCCGATCGTTCCGGCGGTTGTCAGCCCCACGTGCGCGACCAGCATGTCCGCGCCCGCATGCAGCATGTCGACGGCCTGTGTCTCGTCGAAAACGTACGGCGACGTGAACAGGTCCAGTTCATGAGCGATACGAATCCATTCCACTTCCTTGTCGTACCCCATCCCCGTGGCTTCGATGTTCTTGCGGAAGCTGCCATCGATCAGGCCCACGGTCGGGAAATTCTGTACGCCACTGAACTGGTTCCGCTTGACCTCTTCCAGAAAAACATCTGGTAGACGGAACGGGTCCGTGCCGTTAATGCCAGCTAGTACCGGGACTTTCTTTACCACCGGAATCACCTCATGCCCCATGTCGAGCACGATGGCATTGGCGTCCCCGTACGCCAGTAGTCCAGCCAGTGATCCACGGCCCGCCATCCGGTAGCGCCCGGAGTTATAAATAATGAGGAGATCGATGCCGCCTGCTTCCGCCATTTTGGCCGAAATCCCGGTTCCAGCCCCGCCGCCAATAATGGGTTCACCATGTTTGATTTTTGTACGAAACCGTTTGAGCATTTCTTCTCTTGGAACAGCCTTACTCATAATGAAAACCTCCTGCGATCAGTTTGTGGGTTCTCATGACGCCAGAACCATCAAGACATTTGTCAAGGATTTGAATAGGTTGCGGTCGGGAATGGGGTTGTCGATCATGCTATTCCCTGTGAATTTCAGTCGGTGCTCCGGGCTCCTCGGCTCTTTACAAGCGCAAAGAAACCCATGTGCACGAGTCGCAACGAATAGTAGTGCAGAGACGGAAGGGACAACTAGGACTCAAGTTCTGTGCAAGGGTACTTTCCACGGATCGCTGTCGAAAAGCTGTTAATCGTTCGCAGCGGGGTTCAATCGACCGGCTTCGAGAGAACTTTCCCGACCCAGCCGCAACGGCTTCAACGACAATTACTTAAGAATCACGACTCTCCGGCAGGTCCGCTTCCGGCCGAGGCCCCGGCTGCTCGCTCCGTACCTTCTTGTGGCAGAAGACGTCCAAGCTCTCGCTCCAGTGCGCTCGGATCGATTGGCTTCGATAGGTAACCATCGAAACCGGAATTCAAGACTTTCTCCCGATCATCTCGCATCGCATAAGCCGTGACTGCCAATACTGGCAACGAACTGAAATTGGAATTTTCTCGGATCCGCTGTATCGTCCCGAAGCCATCCAGCACCGGCATCCCCAGATCGAGGAGCAAGATGTCAGGCTGGGTCTCTGCGATTTTCTGCAGAGCTTCCTGTCCATCGCAAGCCTCAACCACTTCGTAGCCGCGGATTTCAAGCAATTCACGCAGCAACTCACGATTGACTATATTGTCCTCGGCAATCAGTACCTTTCTCATGTCTGGCCTGCCGCCTTGGCATGTTTGCCATTCTTCAGAACGCGAGCGATCTCGACAAGAAGTTGTGACTGCCAATGGCCGTCCTTGCGAAACAGAGCTTGAGTTTCGCTGCTGATAAGGGCTATTTCTTCGGAACTGAGAGTCTTCCCCGTCATCACAAAAATAGGCAGATCGCGCAGGGTCTCCCGTTCGCGAATCCGGCGAATGACCTGAAATCCATCCATCCCCGGCATCAACAGGTCGAGCAAAACTGCCCCGACCAGCTTCGACGACAGGACTTCGAGCGCCCTTGCGCCGGTTTGGACGCTCTGCGTTTCATATCCCACCGAACGGAGCGTTTCCTCCAGTAGCTCGAGCGTCTTGACGTCATCATCCACAAGCAAAACCGTCGATTCATCATCCGAGTCTCGAGGCACATACTTGCAAATGGTCTCCAGCAGCACGGGTCTCCGAATCGGTTTGACCAGATAGTCCGTCGCCCCTAAGGCGAACCCCACCTCTTTCTGATCGATGATGGAGAGAATAATGATCGGCAGGTTGGCCGTCTGCGGTTCCTTTCGCAATGCAACCAGGGTCTCAAAGCCGTTTCCACTCGCCATCAGCACATCGAGGATGACCGCGTCCGGCAGCAACTGTTTCGCCTTTTCCGTAGCCTCCGCTCCGGATTCCGCGGTAACCACCCGGTATGCCGGCGACAGGTAATTGGTCAGGAGCTCCCGCGCAGGCAGTTCATCATCGACCACGAGGATAAGAGGATTGCTCTTGGCGCTGCTCACAAGCGTGGCGCCGACCCCCGAAGCGCTGGTTTGTTGCGGCTCCGAGTAAGTTTCTCTTGACAGGGGAAGCGCGACGGTAAACCGGCTGCCCTTGCCGAATTCGCTTTCTAACGTGATCTTGCCTCCCTGTTGTTCAACCAGGCGCTTCGTTATGGCCAGTCCAAGCCCGGTGCCTTGCTGCGCGCTCGCCCGGCCTCCGTCCACTTGCCGGAATTCCTCGAACACCAGTTTCTGGTCTTCGGGCCGTATTCCGATTCCGCTGTCCGTCACCGAAAGGCAAACCGCTTCGCCTTCCTCATAACAGTCGATGTCAATTCGACCGTCCTTGGGAGTGAACTTCACGGCGTTGCTCAGCAGGTTGTACAGGATTTGTTTGAAGCGCACCCGATCCGCAAACACGGGTAGATCGCTGGCAAGCTTATGTTCAACCGTAATCTGCTTCGCCATCGCCAACGGACGGATGGTGGAAAGCACCTCGGGCAAGGCCTCGTTCACTTGAAAGGTCTCGCAATGAAGTTCAATCTGTCCCGCTTCGATCTTTGACAGGTCCAGAATGTCGTTGATCAACTGCAGAAGGTGGGCCGAGCCCTGTTTAATGTGGTTGACGAAACGCTTTTGCTTGTCATTCAGTTGCCCGGCAGTCTGTTCTGCCAGGAGGTCGGAAAAGCCCACGATTGCGTTCAGCGGCGTTCGTAGTTCGTGGCTCATGCTCGCCAGAAATTTGCTCTTCATCTCGGTCGCCCGTTGGACTTCCCGGTTCCGCAGATCGAGTTCTTTGTTGGCGTCGGCTAGCTGCGCTGTTCGTTCCTCGACGCGTTGTTCCAGCTCGTCGTGCGCTTTGCGCAATGCTGCCTCGTTCTCCTGAATCTGGTCCAGCATCTCGTTGAAGGCTTCTACCAGAGTCGATAATTCGTCGTGGCTGCCCGTCGCCGCCGCTCGGATCGAATAGTTCTTCTTCCGGGAAACAATCCGGGCAGTCCTCGCCAGCTCTGTCATCGGTTTGGAGATTCGACGCTGGAAGATTCTCGAAGTCAGCAGCGCGACGAGAAGCGAGGCCAGGAAAACAGAAACGACGATCATCGCATAGCTTCTCAGCCGGTCCGTGACCGCTCCCAGGTCCGACCGGATGTATACCGTTCCCACCGGCTTGCCTTCGAAAATAATTGCCCTCGCTAACCCCAGATCCTCTTTTCTGAACAAATGGCTTTGCACCTGGTCGGGCCGGATCACCGGCAGCACCTGAGTCTCTCCCGCGTGATCGCGCCAGTATCCCGCAAAAGGGTGACCGTCTTTTGTGTAAATCTGCGCGTACACGAGATGCTGGTTGGCATTCAGGGCCGAAAGTGTTTTTTCTGCAGAGTGCGGATCATTGAATAACAGGGCTGAAACCGTGTTATCCCCCACGATCTGCGCCTGGATGGAGACGCTCCGCACCAGCCCCTGGCGAAAGCTGTACAGGTCATAGGCACAAAACCCCGCACACGCTAACAGCAGGGCAACCCCGCTCACCAGCATGTTCATCAAGGTGAGTTTCTTGGAGATCGAATAGTGATGGGCTCTATACATGGTTTCAATCCCCGGACGAGGAATTCCTCCTTACCGTGGTCGCAACTTTGAGCAGTTCCGAACTCAGACTTAGCCCGGCGTGGTGCACGGCGCTCAGATTGACCTCAAAGCGGACTTTCTTCCCGTCCAGGACGAACTGGATCATGCCCCCTCGCTGCGAGAAATGCGGCATGTCACTCACCGTCAGGACGGGCTGTTCGTTCAGGGCTCCGATGATTTTCTGAAGCCGGAGCTCTTCCGCCGCGCTCAGGAAAAGAATCTGGCAATTGGCTGATTCCTCCGGAGTCGAGATTCGCTTGGCTGTCACTTTCTTTCCGGCGATCGATTCACCAGCAAGGGTGGCATCGAGAACCGCGCCAAAAGGGTCCTGACCAAGCACGCAGACCACGAATGAGTCGCTCCGGGACACACTGGCATTGGCCGGCCATTCGACGAAGTGGCCAAAGTTGAAGAGATACGCGGCCTTTACGTCGTAGTCGGTGGGTTTTACACTCTGCGCCGGCAATGCGGCGGCCAGCAGCGCGATGAACGTCGCTACACACCAGGAGCGAAAGCGAACCCGCTTTTGCGACTCGTGGCACCCACTGCTGCGACGGAACGCCGCTCTCTGAGCATCTCCCATGGCGATCAATTCGCGGCGCGCCTCCAGGTGATCTTCGCGTATACGCTTCGCTTGATACCGACGAGCGCACCCGGATCACCGCCGAACTCGTTATGTTGAGGTTGGAGGAGGTTCTTCCCCACAACAGACAGTTCAAGCTCGGAGGTGGCCTGCCACGAAAAACGCGCATCCCCGGTGCTGTAACTCTTCACAGACTGCGCTGATAATGCGCTCACGTAGCGATATGCCTGGTCGAACTCCAGTTTCTTAGGCAGTTTCACGAAAGACTGAATGACCACCTGGTGCTTGGGACTCGAATCTTCATAATTGGGCGCGCTCGTCGGATCGTTGCTTCCCGGTCCGTCTTTTACATTCATCTCCAGGTGCGCATACGAAGTCTTCAATTCCCACCAACTTACCGGTTTCCAATCCGGCGCTATCTCGAAGCCTTTTGTGGTGCCTCTGATTCCATTACTGGTGAGCAGCGGAATAACCGCATGTTCCGGCGCCGGCGAATCTTCGAGAAATGGAACGCCCACCTGGAAGCTGAAAAGATCGCGATAGTCGTTGTAGAACAGCGCCAGATCCACGTAGAGATGAGACGTCACCAGAGTCCGGAATCCGGCTTCGTAGGCGATCAGCTTTTCGGAACGAAATTGGCGGTTGCCGTCAACTCGCAGATAAATGGGCAACGGTGTCGCGGTCGCAAAGTCCGTGAGTTGAACATCCTCATCGATGCGTGAGGGAGCTCGAACCGCCCGGGTAAAAGATGCCCAGAAGGATTGCTTGGGTGTGCGGTTCCACAGCAAACGCGCGCTCGGTTGCGCGTCAAAGCCGTTGTAGCTGTTGTGTTCGAATTTCGATCCCACAGTCAGCGCAAGCTGGCGGTTTAACGAAATCTCGTCTTGCAGAAAGCCGCTATAAACCTGATCGGTCAGTTGGTGCGGCTCGAAGTCGATGGTTGGGACCGTCTGCACCAGATTCGATGGGCTCACTCGTGCGCCCAACCCCCAAAGGAAGTTCTGCCTCTGCCCGATGGCCAGATGATGGAGGAAATCGACATCGAAGGTGTCGCGTGTCTCCCCGAACTCAGGCTCGAAATGGTTGGTGCGGTCAAAATACGCTTGCACCTGGAAGTCCGATCGGTCGTTGAGCACCCGCTTCCAGCGCGCCAGAAGATTCCCGCCGGTTAGTTCCGCGTTCGCATCGACGACTACCTGTGAGGGAGGCGAATACAGCGCATACGTTGTCGTCTCCCCGGCAATCTCGTCGTAGACGTCGCCTTGAAACGTGAAGGTATCGCGGCTGCCCTTTTCCCAGTCGCTCCGGAACCCGACCTGACCCATCCGCCAGTCATCAAAATTCCGATCGTCGGAATGGAACTGGGGACCCCGCGTGAAGCCCATGCCGTAGACGCGGTAGCTGAACCCGCGGCCGTTTCCACCTCCGTAGCGGAATGCGCCAGTACCTTGATCCACATTGCCGCCGCCCACCGTCACCATTGATCCCTGGGTATCTTTCGAGCTCCTGGTAATGATGTTGATCACTCCGTCAACGGCATTCGCTCCCCAGATGGTTCCCCCGGGCCCGCGGATCACCTCGATTCGCTCAACATCTTCCAATGGGGTCGCCTGTACTTGCCAATAGACGCCCGCGAACAACGGAGTGTAGACGCTCCTTCCGTCGATCAACACCAGCAACTTGCTCGCTAACGCCGCTCCAAAACCACGAATGCCAATCGACCAGTGATCGCCGTCGACCTGAGCCACCTCAACTCCCGGCACCAGCCGCAGTGCGTCTGGAATACTGGTAGCTCCAGATCTGCGGATGTCGTCCTGAGTTATAACGAAAACGGCGGCGGGCGTTTTCCAAACCTCTTCAGGCTTCTTTGTCACGGTTGTTACTTCGACGTTGCCAAGCTGCGCCAGGCTGAGTTGCTTCAGGGGTTCGCCACCTTGGCTGGTGGGCGAGGGATCCGCCCAACTCTTGCCGGTCAAGCCTGAGACCAGTATCACGAAGAGCGTAACTAGACTGCACGACGTAGATCTCGCTTCCTTTACGCGCAATCCGGCAGCGTCTATCCAGGTTGTAAGAAGCGCCCCGAGCAGGCAAACACTATGGAACCACCATCTCATATGTAACATCCCCGAACAAACAAATGTTTCTCAGCTAATGGCCCGACCTGCCAGCTGCCGCGCCACGCGACAAAAAGCTGGCGGTACCAGTTCGCACAAGTCGCTCGAAATGGTCGAAGATCTCCCGGTCCCACCATCCTCTGGCTACTTCCGCTTTCATCGTTTGTAAAGCGTCAGTGATCGAAAACGCGGGTTTGTAAGGTCTTACCGTGGTCAGCGCATCGTATACGTCTACGATCTGCAGTACCCTGGCGGTAATCGGTATGTTTTCTCCCGTGAGTCCATCTGGATACCCCGAGCCGTCAAACTTCTCGTGGTGGTGGCGAATAATAGGAAGTACTGCGCGAAAGGACTTCAAAGGCGCACAGATTCGTTCCCCAATCACCGGGTGCTCTTGCATCAGCCTCCACTCATCGGGAGACAGACCGGTAGGCTTCAAAATGATGGCATCTGGTACCGCGATCTTTCCAATGTCATGAACTACACCAGCACGCCGCAGGGCGATAATCTGGTCTTCGGGAAGGTTTAGGTGCGCACCCAGGGAAGCTGAATAATCTGCCAGACGCTCACAATGCCCGTGGGTATATGGATCTTTGCCCTCGATGCTTCGCGCCAGGCTGAACAACACCGATTCGGCGCGTTCCAATTCGTCGGTCCGCTGTTTGAGCTTCAAGAGCGATCGAACGCGGGCCAGCAGTTCGGTCCGGTCAACCGGTCGCGTCAGGAAATCATCGGCACCCGCTCGGATCCCCTCGATGCGGTCCTGCTTTTCTGATAACGCGGTAACTAGAATGACCGGTATGAGATAGGTATCTGGATTGGCCTTGATTTTCGCGCACGCCTCGAACCCGCTCAGTTGCGGCATCATCACATCGAGAAGCACCAAATCAGTCGGCACCCTGCTGAGCTGATCCAGAACCTCCGCTCCATCGGCTGCAGTGATGACTTTGAAGCCCTGGGTAGTTAGAAGCTCGGCTAACAATTCCCGATTTGAAGCCTGATCATCCGCAACCAAAATGGTGCCAGTAAGTAATTGACTTGGCTGTGACAACATACCTCACCCTTCCGGTGTGACTCCGGCTTATGCAGCGTGTCATACCCAAAATGGCGAAGCTAGATTACTGAAGTTTGACGATTCGATATTAAAGATGGTGTTACTGGAATCGACTTCGTCCGGCCGTCCCGATTGTCGCGAGCCCTACCGAGCGGAGCCTGTTCCCCGCCAATCGGATTCGCAGGAGACCGGCCGCCGCGCTAGATGTGCGAAGGCCTCGTGAGCACGCAGTCGCCATCCAGCGGATTCGCATTGCCTCCGGCAAGTTGTCTCATCATCCACAAGTAGGTGGTTAGATGATGCATGCACGGGATGGTTGGAGCTACCGCATTCGGCGGACAATTCAACTCGTACTGCGTATTCACGTGTTCATAAGGCAAGGGCAGGATCGATGGCAACTTTGGGACCAGATCCTGTCGATTAGCTATCCGATAACTGTTGCTAATGGCGGCATTGTAAGATCCGGCGAACAGGTGATCGCCCACACGAGGACTCGCATAGGTATATACCGTGGGCGCTTTGCACGAGGTGTTCAGTGTTAAATCCAGTGACAGCAGAGTCGCCAAGGCCCCGCCCAGGCTGTGCCCGCAAACGGTCACCGTTGTGGCGGTTCCTTTATCGAGATAATTCTTGATCAAGTCTCGGGCCGATAACGTGCCTGTCGCCATCCCGCTCCTCAGTGATCGGTAGACCGCGCTGAATCCATCCTCGGTCAGACCCCCGCCCCCGGCAACCGGGGAGCGCACCATCAGAAATGACCCGTCGTGCAGCCATTCCAGAATCGTGTCGGTCCCGCGAATTGCAACCACCAATTCCTTGCTGTCCGAGACGGCCAGGAATCCGAACGACACGATCTCTCCGATGTGCGGGTCAATGTCTGTTGCCAGGTCGTCGGCATACAGACTTTGCAGGTAGGTGTACCCGGCCGCCTGAATGGCAGCGACCTGTGATTGCCCGTTGCTGGCCGAAGGCGCAACCGATTCAGCAATTTTGACCAGACCCGCATATTTGATGGCGATATTCCAGTCGATTGGCGGCATGCGGCTGAGTTTTTCCCGGATCGCGACATTCCAACCCGGACGACAGTCCGCTGCCGCAACCGGCCATTAGACGCATAAGGCATTGAGCCTCAAAAACAAATCAACGCTTGTTACGAAAACCGGACAAGGAAGGGAAAGGGGATTCGTTCGTAGTCTATCGGACGGTTCCTGATCGGACTTACTGGGTGGATGTTAAAGCAAGCCCCCAGTAGCGCCAGGTTGAGTGCTTGGGGAAGAAAGATACCTGCGCAATTCTGGTCTGCCCTCTGCCGTACTGCCGAGCCGATCTCAAGAATCGGTACGCTCGTGAAGCCAGGACTGGCGCCAACCCTGGCATTCCAAACCTTAGCTGTACCCGAGGGAGTCTCCGTCTGGAACGGCCACCATCAGCGTCCGGTTCTCGCCGATCGAAAATACGAGATGCAATTTTCCTAGTGCGTGAATGCCGAAATCGAATTCACCCGCTTGATTCGTTTCATTGCGCGACACCGTTCCGCCCTCAAGCATCAGACTGACAGGGACGCCTCCGATTCCGTGATTCGGTTTCGTCGAATCATGAAGCTGCCCAATGAGCACACGCGAATCGGACCCAGGAGTGGGCTGGATCTGCATATCGATAAAAAAGCTCCCGGACTTGTAAAGCATCTGCCGGACGGCGGTGCTGCCGCGCACGCCCATTACGACCGGCTGCCGGGCGCTATCGAAAATCAGCTGGGCTGTGTCCAGGCTTCCTTGGGCGGCATTCTGGGAGCGGGCTGTGACTCCGTTCATCGCTGAGCCGCTCGGCAGCGTTAACTTTGCACGTCCATTCTTGTTCTTCGCCAAGCTCATTTGGGGGCTCTCCAGATCTCCGTGCTTTTCCGCACAACGGTCGACTGCTATGGTGCCAGCCGGAGATCGACGCTTCTATGGCAAAAGGGCACAAAAGAGCCATGGAAATATATGCCGTGTGCCCGAAGGCTGGTTACTTTAGGACTAGTCCGCTAGGGCCCAGCAGCCGAATCCGGCAAAAGCCATAAATCGCCGCTATCCGGACTCGACTTCGTCGTAATGCCTTGCCGGGGTAGCTCCACTCCCTAGCCCGCTGTTCGATTTCCGAAATCAGGACAGGTTTTCGTCGGACTGCCAGGGTCAAATCCTTGCAAGCAAATTGCTGAAACGCGTGGCGGCCCGATTGCTAGGACCACAAGGTATGCGAATTCCTGTCGAATTCTTGCGAGGCTGGATAAGTTCGGGGTCCGCGATTCCATCCCCCGGCGGCGAGAGCCTGCCCGATTTCCATGCCCAGCCTGAAAGAAAAGGTCTTCACTCGCGCTTTAACCCTAACTTAGTCGGGTTCGGGATTGCCAATCTCTTCGAACCCGCTTCAACCACGCCGGCGGATTCAAACCACCAAGCCGCCAGGCACACTTCGTCTGCCCCCAGGCATAGGGAGATTTCTGAATGAATATTTCTACGGCTTGTTTGGTACCTCTGCAGTGTGCCAGCCTCTGTATGGACTGCGAAACGATAACCGCAGCACACGCCAACTGCCTGGCTTGCGGTTCCAAAGCGTTGCTAAGCATCGCTCGGGTTCTTAACAACCGGCGTCTCTCCGTCTTGGGCCACGCGGACAGGCCGGGCGTTCTCCAAATATCACTGGCCCGTTCCAGTCAGCGGACTTCCCGCAGGGAACTGAAATTGGACAAAGGCCTGGGACGAAGAAAAGTGCACGCGGCCATTTCCGGGCCTGCAATCCCAGAAAGCACAGCATGAGTAGACAGCTCCAGCGCCGTTCTTGGCCTGTCCCAGTCCGCTCGTCGGTCAGGCCGGGCAGCCCTTCCCGCTTCGGCGATGGCGTCCACTCCTGTACGGAACCTCCCCCTGCAGTTGTTGGGGCCGGTACCATTCCCCGGCCCGCCGGCCCCTTGACTGCACTTCGCCGTGAGATATTCCAAGGCGTAAACTCTCTGGACGAGGTGTTCGCTTATGTCGTCAATCAGACTCTTGATCGTGGAAGATGATCCTGCCAGCCTCGAGCTCATGACTGAGGTTTTTACCTCTCTCAAGGCAGTCGTTCGTCCCATCGGCGATAGTTATGAGGCAGCCGACTTGGTTTCCCGGGAGAAATTTGACGGCATATTTCTTGACCTTGAGATGCCCTCGATGCATGGCTTCGACCTGGCACAACGGGTCCGACTCTCTCCCTGGAACAAGTCCACTCCCATCGTGATCGTTACTGGACGCGATGACAAGGCCACCATGCAACAGGCCTTTGCTCTCGGAGCGACCTTCTTCCTTCAGAAACCCGTTGATCGGCAACGGCTGAGCGGCTTGTTCCGCGCGGTTCGCGGCGCCTTTGTCCAAAACCGGCGTAAGAGCCTCCGTGTCCCGCTCCAGACCGACATCCGCTGCGAAGTGGACTCCAGGATCGTCAAAGGTACGAGCTTGAATTTGAGCCAGGGTGGAATGCAGATCCGCGCGGATGGTTTGGATTCCAGGGATCAGGTTCATTTGTCATTCTCGCTCCCCGCCTCCGGAACACGGATCGACGCGTTCGGTGTCGTGGCTTGGGCCGCCGAAGGCCGCCAGGGGATTCAGTTCACGAAGGTCAACAAACAGAGCGAAGAAGCTATCCTGGAATTCATTGCCAACATTGAAGACATCGATTGACCCGATGTCGAGCGGCACACATCTGCTCGGGTGACAAGCGCTCGCTCCTGACCCACTCGCTGACCTGCATCGTTTCCCCGATTACCAGCGTTACTTGTTCGCTTCCTCCCGGTCACGCTAGATTGGCCCACAAAAGATAGACCCTCTCATGCCCTCAATCGGAGGCCTCCGAGAGACGCGCGGTCGCACCGAACGAATCAACCATGGCCAAGAAACGTGTTCTCGTTGGCGAAGACGACCCGGCCATCCGCGGCGCCCTCGCCGAATTCTTGGAGTCTCTCGATTACGAGGTAGTTCTCGCCACCAATTGTGCGGGCATCCGCGAAGCCTTCCGAACTTCCGCCCCCGACGCTGCCGTTCTCGACTATTCCTTGCCTGATGGAACGGCTCTTGACCTCCTGCCACCAATCAAGCAGTCTCACCCGTCGGTCCCGCTGATCGTCCTGACCGGCAACGGCACCATTTCCCTGGCCGTCCAGGCCATCAAGGAAGGCGCAGAACAATTCCTGACCAAGCCCGTTGAAATGTCTGCCATCGCCGTCGTTCTGGACCGCGCTCTCAAGAATCAACGCAATCTCCAGAAGCAATTGGCCGGCAAAGCCAGAGAAAAACGCGAAAGTATGGACCCATTTCTCGGCACGAGCTCTGCCATCCGCGAGGTAGCCGAGCAAACCGAGAGAGTATGCCTCAGCCATTGCCCGGTTCTAATTACAGGAGAAACGGGCGCGGGAAAAGGGGTCCTCGCCAAGTGGGTCCATGATCACAGCCCGAGGACCGAGGAGGCCTTCGTCGATCTCAACTGTGCCGGGTTTGGACGGGAATTGCTTGAGTCAGAACTTTTCGGGCACGAGGCCGGCGCCTTTACGGGCGCAGTGCAGCGCAAAGTCGGACTCCTCGAAGTCGCTCAGAGAGGAACCGTATTCCTCGATGAAATTGGCGACATGGATCTGCAAATTCAGCCCAAGCTCCTCAAGATTTTGGAGGAGAAGCGCTTCCGGCGTCTAGGAGATGTCCAGGAACGCCAACTTGATATACGTCTGATCGCGGCCAGTCATCAGGATTTGGCGGAGTTGGTGCGGCAGAAAAAATTTCGCAGCGATCTGTATTTTCGTGTGAGCACCGTTGTCATTCGCGTGCCTCCCCTTCGGGAAAGGCTCGAAGACATCCCCATCCTGGCGCGCTATTTCTTCGAGCGGATCGCCATGGATCTGGGACGTCTTCATCTCACCCTGTCCGATCAGACCATCCAGGCTATGACTGCCTATGCCTGGCCCGGCAATATTCGCGAACTCAAGAATGTGATCGAACGAGCGGTCTTGCTCACCAATGGAGAGAACATCCGTCCCAAGGACCTGCATCTTGCCTTTAAGAACGAAATCGCCATCGCTGACGGCCCACAAATAACCTTCCGGGAAGTGCAGCGCTTGCACATTCAAAAGGCCCTGGATGCTGAAAATGGCAATGTCGCCCGGGCAGCCGTGCGGCTCGACCTGACGCGAAGCACGCTCTATAACAAGATGAAGACCTTCGGCATCCGCCATCCCGCGGCAAAAATCGGCGCCTCGGCTCCCATCGACCCGGCTTCAGACTAACCGGCGCACACCGTCTGGCCGCGCCATAATCGCATTACGTGTAGAACGATTGCGTGGCCGCCGCTGCCTTCGCAAAGGCACGGTCGATACTCTGCACACTCTGCTCGGCCGTTTCTTCGGCAACCGGCGTTCCAAAGGCCGGGTCGCTGAAGAAATCACAGGCCAGCAATTGCTTCACGGTGAGGGCTGGGCACAACAGGTTCGCCTGTGCCAGCTCCACACCAATGGCCTCCAGGTGAGAGAGGTCTTCGTTCGACGGAACCCCCTCCGCCACCACCGAGCTATCCAGCGCATTCGCCAACGCTACGACCGACTCCACCACCGCGCAGCGCTTTGGGTCTGTCGTCAGGTCGCGCACAAAGTAGGCGTCCAATTTGAAATAGTCGGGGTGGCAATCAAGCATCATGCGATAGTTCGATTGACCTGTGCCCACGTCGTCGAGGGCGATTCGCACACCCCATTCCCGCAACCGGTTGAGGTTGTTCATAAGCTCCGGAATATTGCAGCTTGGAGCATGTTCGACCAGCTCAACGGTGATTCGATCGAGCGCCAGCAAATGTTTTTGTACCTGGCGCCGGAAGAAATCGGCAAATCCGCAGTTTTGCCCGAGCGTTGAAGCATGTACATTGACGTTGATCCGCACACCCGACGGCAGGCCTTCGGCGGCATCGCAGATCGCAGCAATGCACCTTTGGTCCACCACAGCTTCCGCCTTCTTCCGCCGGACATAGTCAAACAGTATGTCCGCCCTCTCAAAGTGCGTTCCTTGCGGCCCACGAACCAAAGCTTCCACGCTGTCGACTGACCTCGCCGCCCCTTCAATCCTGAAAATCGGTTGAAATACAACGCGCAGCTCGCCCGGTTCAAGAATGGTCTCGAGAATTGAATTACTCATACGCCTGCTCCAACTAACAGATCGATTGCATTTCCCAATTCCCGTAGCTCGGTTGGCTTGCGAAGAAATAAGTCCGCGCCCGATGCGGCTGCTTCCGCCTTAAGCTCCGGCCAGCCATAAGCGGTCAGCACAATAATGCGAGTCGCGAAAGAATTCGCCCGCACGTACTTGACCAGGTCGAGCCCTCCGAATGCCAGCTTGCTCAGCCGCAAGTCTGTGATCAGGACGGAATATGAAAAATGCGCCAGCAGGGACTGAGCCTCCTCCAGTTCCCGCGCGCAATCCACCGTATAGCCATTCCCCGTCAGATAATCGCGATAAGCTTCTACGAGCTGCTCATCGTCGTCGAGAATCAGAATTTTGTCTGCCATGCCCGTATATGGGCAAGCCAAGCTCCATTCGCGCTAGGCTTGTCGTCTCTTGCACATACCTTCAGCGTCGATGGTTCGATGCCAATCAAATGTCCGGTTTCTAACTCAATAGTCTGGAAACTAAACAGTTCCCGGAGTGATGTCGTCCCGGTCTTTCCACCTACCCTCAAACCTGTATTACTAAAGGCCTCCGGCGAGTGTTCATCCCGATTACGCGAGTAAGTTGTGATCGCACTTATTATCTGTGATACCGTGAACCGAAACATGCGAAAGTGGGCGGGTGCGGAACCGCAAAAGGTGGGGTTATTATGACACATGCTTCGAGCGGCACTCCGGCGGTCGGTCCGGAAGTTCAGACCGATCTGCGCACACTCTTGCTCGCGCAAAAAACTGAATTAATCGGCGAGATTACCCGGGCCACAGCCAACCAGTTCAATAACATCATGATGGCCATCACCAGTTATGCTGAGCTGGAGATGAGAAATGCCTCGCTATCGCAGCGGCGTAGCCTCGAGCAGGTCCTTAGCAATGTCGGCCGGGCGACGGCTTTGGTTCAAAAGCTTCTCGCGCTAAGCGGCAAACTCGTCAACTCACCTCAGCCTCTTGACCTGAACCAGGTAGTCGCGGGCATCGGCAATTTACTCGAGCAATTGACCAGCGAGCGGGTGTTGCTCGTTTACAAGCTCGAGGAGAATATCCCCTCTGTCTTGGCGGAATTGGCCGATGTTGAGCAAGTAATACTATGCCTAGCCATCATCGCCCGCAATGCAATGCCAGTGGGCGGACAACTCACGATTACCACGAAGCTCGTGGACTACAAAAGCGAGACTCCCGGCGATGGCGACGTCCAGCCGCCCGGCGCGTATGTTGAGCTCTCCATCGATGACACAGGCCTCGGCGCGTCCGCGGCCGCTCCTTCTGACGCCAGCGCGCTGGACCGGCGGGTAAACTTGTCCTTAGCGGCCGTGCGCGGAGTTGTTAAGAACGCCGGCGGTTTCCTTCGCATCAAGAGTGAGCCGGAAAAGGGAACCAGCTTCTCGATTTGTTTTCCAGCCCTGCCGCAAAAGCCTGTCGAACTTTCGAGCCACGCGCGCGCTGGAAGTGCGCCATCCTCACGGACTTTGCTCGTGGTTGAGGACGATGACGCCGTCCGCATACCGACCTCCGAATTTCTGAAAATGGAGGGCTTCAAGGTCCTGCAAGCCAGGACTGGCGAGGAAGCGATTCATGTGGCGCAACAAAACCGTTCAGCGCTCGACCTCCTGGTCACCGATATCGTGATGCCCAAAATGACCGGCCGCCAGGTTGCCGGCAAGTTGCTCGAGCAGTATCCCAATCTCAAGGTGCTTTACATGTCGGGTGACACGGAAGGCCTGCCCTCTCAAACTGCCGGACCGGCCGCAAACGCGGTCCTGCGCAAACCCTTTCGTCTGGAGACGCTAAAGGAAACAATTCAGGAGTTACTCGGCGGGGAGTGAGAAGGTGATCGCAGCGCCGGATGCTGACAAACTCAGACGGAAACCAGCCAGCCATGAGAAACCAGACACCTCCCGACGATTTCTCTCGTGCTCAACAAGCTCTCCATATCAGCGAAATTCACCGCCAGGCCCTCCTCGATTCGGCCCTGGATTCCGTTGTTTGCGCCGACGCAAGTGTCAAAATCACAGAGTTCAATGTAGCCGCTGAGAAAACGTTTCGGGTCACTCGGTCACGGGTCCTGGGCAAGGACCTGGTTCAAACCCTTCTTCATCCAGGGCTGCAGGAGCGCATAAGGCGCGATTTTTTCACTCCAGACACCCTTTCTGGCGCCGGTATGGTGGGCAGTCGCCTCGAAACCAAGTGTGTTCGAGCCGATGGCAATGAGTTCCCCGCCGAAGTCACAGTTACCCGGACATTCATCGACGATGAACTTTCCTATACCGTCTATGTCCGGGATATCACCGCGCGCCAGCGAGCGGAAGAGACGATGACGCGTCTGGCTGCCATTGTCGAATCTTCACAGGATTCGATCATCGGCAAGGACCTCAATTCGCGCATTACAAGTTGGAACAAAGGCGCTGAAGTGATGTATGGATATTCCGCCGAAGAAGCAATCGGTCACGATATCTCGATCCTCGCGCCTCCGGGCCGCTCCCATGAGATGCGAAAGATCATGGAGGATCTGAAAAGCAACCATCCCATTAAGAATCTCGAGACGGTTCGCATGGCCAAAAGCGGCAAGATGATCTACGTGTCTCTGGCCATCTCGCCTGTCCTCGATTCGAATGGCAGAATTATGGGGGCTTCCAGCATTGCCCGCGACATAACGGTGCAGAAGCTCGCCGAGGAAGCTCTCCGTAAGGCCAATGAGACCAGCGTGTACGCCTCTCCCGTGCCCATTATTGCCGCTGACAAAAACAGTCTCGTCACCATGTGGAACCCGGCGGCAGAAGCCCTGTTTGGTTGGACGGAAGAGGAACTTCTTGGCAAGCCGATTCCCATCATCCCGGAGACGGAAAAAAAGGCGGCTCACGAGTTACACGCACGGCTGCTCGCCGGAGAAATTGTAAGAGGCCTCGATGTAGTCCGCCAGACACGCGAAGGTTCCATCGTCGCCATCAACATGGCCGCTGCCCCGATCCGCGACGAGAATCGCAAAGTGAAAGGCATTATCGGATTCCTTACCAATGTCAGCGATCTCCAGCGTTCGGAGCAAGCGTTGCGCCAGGCGGAACAAAAGTACCGCGCGATCTTTGAGAACGCCGCGGAAGGAATCTACCAATCTACTTTGGAGGGGAAGTACATCGCCGCCAATCCAGCTCTCGCCCGAATGCTCGGCTTTGACTCCCCGGAAGAACTGATTTCTTCCCGAACGGATATCCATCAGCGCTACGCAAACCCCGAAGTGCATGCCGAATTTGTAAGGAAAATCACTGAGGACGAAGCGGTCCAGAACTTTGAGCACGAGGCCTTGCGTAAAGATGGAAAGGTAATTCTGGTTTCGGAAAACGCTCGCGCCGTCCGTGACTCCGCCGGCAAGATCCTCTATTTCGAGGGCACGGTCCAGGACGTTACCCGTCAACGGGAATTGGAGCAACAACTCCGGCAAATGCAGAAGATCGAAGCTGTGGGCCGCCTGGCGGGCGGCGTGGCTCATGACTTCAACAATATCCTCATGGCCATCAGTAGCTATGCGGAGTTGCTCGAGCGCAAATTGACCGACCCCTCCACCAGCCGTTACGTCGGCGAAATCGTCAAGGCAACCAAGCGCGGATCCTCTTTGACGGATGGCCTCTTGACCTTCAGCCGTAAGCAGGTTCTATCCCCGAAAATATTGGATATCAACTCACTCATCGCCGAACATCTCAAGATGCTGGCCCGCCTGATTCCGGAAAACATCGATCTTAAATTCGTGGCGGGTGGCAATCTCGGTCACGTCAAAGCCGATCCCAGCCAGTTGCAGCAAGTGCTCATGAATCTGATTATCAACGCGCGCGACGCCATGGCGAACGGCGGTCAGCTTGTCTTGCAGACCCGAAATGCCGGACCCGAGGATACCCCTGCTGACAACCAAACCGCCGCGACCTATGTCATGGTTTCGGTCACTGACACCGGCTGCGGCATGGACAGCGAAACCATGTCCCACATATTCGAGCCCTTCTTCACGACCAAAGAACAGGGAAAAGGAACAGGCCTCGGGCTCGCCATCGTATTCGGAATCGTACAGCAGAATGGTGGTCATCTCTCCGTTCAGAGCGAGCCCGGTAAGGGTACGACCTTCAAGCTTTATTTCCCGATCGTCGAAGGAACGATCGACGGTGAGAGCGCCGAGGTCGTAAAACCTGCATGCCGCGGAACCGAAACCATCCTTTTGGTAGAAGATGAGGAAGGCGTCCGCAACTCAACGGCTGAGTATCTCCGCGATGCTGGTTACACCGTTCTGACAGCCGGAGGCGGCCCTGAAGCTCTCCAGTGTGCGGAAACGTACGGCCGCCCGATACATCTCCTCTTGACCGATGTGATCATGCCTTCGATGAGTGGGTGCGAACTGGCAGACGCCGTAACGGCCATTCGATCCGAAACCCGCGTTGTGTTTATGTCAGGCTACTCCGACAATTTACTCTCCACCCACCAGATCCTCGACACCAAATACAAGCTGTTGCGAAAGCCGTTTAGCCTCGACTCGCTTGGACGGTGTATCCGGGAAGTGCTCGAATCCCGCAGCCACAAGGCAACAGCCGGCCGTTAGTCGTATCGCCACTCTCCGTCCGAAATTACTAAGCGGCCTCGACTTCGGCCGGCACATCCGCGGGATTTCACATACGCCCCAAGGCCGCCTCACGCCGCGCGCCAGTGATGGCAACCCAAAGTGTTCTACGCCGCCACCTGTACATCTGATCCTGACACTGATTTCTGGAATATGGACACCGGCCTCTCTGCGCTCGCTGGACCCAGCCCGCTAAGTGTGTTTGAACCCTCATGCTGACTTACATTTACAACAACAGGAGTTATTTGTTGGGATTGGCGTCCGATTTGCACTCCTTGGGCCTGGCTGCTGCGGATGCGAGCTCTGTGCCAGCGGTTAGATACTCTGAGTAATTCCAATTCAGCGAGGAAAGCAACAATGAAGACAAACTTTAAAAGTATTCTGTTGACTGCGTGCGCAGTCATCGCAATGGGAATGGGTAACGCGGTTTTTGCTACCACCGCGACCAGTAACATGGCAGTCTCCGCCAACGTGTCGGGCGACTGCACGATCACTGCCAACCCCTTGGCATTCGGTTCCTACGACCCGATCACTGCCAACAATTCGAGCGGTGTCGATGCGGTCACTACGACCAACCTGTTTGTGACCTGCACTGCCAACTCAAGTGCCACCATCACACTGGGTCAGGGTCTCAATGCGGCCTCCGGTTCCTCGGATGACGCGCCTTTGCGCAGAATGGCCAACGGGGGTGGTGCGTTCCTCAACTACAGCCTGTATCAGGATGAAGGTCTTTCCGTCACCTGGGGCAATACAACCGATAGTGGCCAAGCCTATACGGGGACTGGTTTCACCACGAGCGTCACCGTATTCGGCGATACGACGAGGGGCCAGAACGTCCCGGCCGGCGCCTACGCCGACACCGTCGTCGCAAGCATCACCTTCTAACCAGAGGGTGTAAGAGCCGTGCCTGGCTGCTCAGGCACGGCTCTACCAACCTACTTCGAAAATATCCGTGAGGCGTGGAATGCGGGAAGCACTCAATCTATCACTGCGGCTGGCGGGCGCAATGCTCCTCTGTCTGCTTTCGACGCGCCTTTCGGGCGCAACGTTCGGTATCAATCCGGTGCGGATTGATCTCTCTGCGGCGCGTCCCAATGCGGTGATCCAGATCGACAACATGTCCGACGACCGGGTTCTTCTTCAAGCCCATGTCGTCACGTGGAGCTTTACGGGCGCCACGGATCAATACGTTGATACCGATGACGTTCTTCTAAACCCTCCCATCTTTGTGCTCGAACCGCATCAGAAGCAGTTCGTCCGGCTTGGGCTTCGGCACGTAAATGAGAGTGATGTGGAACGCACCTATCGCCTGATTCTTGAACAAGTGCCTGAAAAGCCGAAGCCCGGTTTCTTCGGTTTAACCACCATTCTGCGCATTAGCGTTCCTGTGTTCGCCGTTCCTCGGACCAAAGTCTCCCCCCGGGTCTCATGGCATGCCGAGCGAACGGGTACCGGAATAAAAATCATAGCCGTCAACCACGGCACCGCTCACATTCAACTTAGGCAGTTTGAACTGAGTGACGGCGATTCGCAATCCGCCGGATTAAGCAAGAACATGACCGACTATCTGCTGCCGGGCCAAACCAAGGTTTGGGAATTCAATGACGCTGTAATCATGCAGGCGCGCGAGGTTGGTTTTAAAGCCAAAACGGATGCGGGGGATATCCATGAGGCACTTATTCCACTGCAGCCGTAGCCTGATTGTGTGCGCCCTATTGTCTTCCACTTTTATGTGTCTCGCGCAATCGCAGGCTAATCCACCGGCAAACTCAGAGGGCGGTAAAAAGTCTTCCGACTGTGACGGCCATGCAGGGAAAACCATGTGCACCGACGACAACGGCAAGACTCGGCACAAGGCGTCAAACGACAATGATAAGGGCAAGAAAGAGCCCCCTGACCATCCTTCGCAGGCGGAGCCGGCCCCGCCGTTATCCCGGCCCATTTACGAGAGATTGATTCCTGAATTCGGTCGCGGAGATAGTTCAGACAAAAAAACAACCCTGCCCAGGAGAGCGGGTAATCCACCCGTGGATCCGTCCTCCCTTCGCGAAATTGTAGCCTCCGTGAGCATCAACGACCATCTCGTCGATGAGTTCGCCCTTCTGGCCGAAGATGAGCAAGGTCACCTTTTTGCCGGCGCCGATGTCATTTCTGCAACCCGGCTTGGTATGCGCCCGGTAGCAAGTGCTCATTTTCATGGACGCGACTACTACTCTCTCGACTCTATCTCCGGCTTAACCTACAAGTTCGACTCGCGCCGCCAGAGTCTCTCGATTTCCATTGCGTCATCGCAATTCGCCGAAAGCGTTTTGGCCATTCCCCGGCCTCTGCGCTTGGAGCCGACCGTCCCCAGCCCCGGTTTGTTCTTCAACCACGACATCGAACTCGCTCACTCGGCCGGGGACACCATAGCCTCCGGCTTGCTCGAAACCGGCTTCTTTAGCCCGCTTGGAGTGCTGACCTCTCAAGTTGTATCTCGTGACTTTCAAGATGCTTCCCAATCTGCGCGCCTGCAGACCCAGCTCGTAAAAGACTTTCCGGATCGAAGAGCGGGTCTTACAGTGGGAGACTCCACGAGCGCGGTCAATGGCTGGAGCAGACAGGTCTATTATGCTGGTGTCCGCTGGGCCAGTAAGTTCGCGACCGACCCAAGTTTCGCCCCTTATGCAATGCCCGCAATTCGAGGGGAAGCCACGCAGCCTTCGACCGTCGATCTCTACGTAAACAGCATTCGTACCATGTCCCAGCCGGTCGATGCCGGACCGTTCAGCATTCCCACCATCCCCGTCATGACCGGTATGGGAGACGTTCAGCTCGTCATCACCGATGTCATGGGGAGGCAGCAGGTGATCAATGCGTCATATATCAGCACCCCGCAGTTGTTGCGTCGCGGGGTCAGCAATTACACCTATGAGGCCGGCACTCTTCGGAGAAACCTGGGAATTTCGAGCGATCAATACAACGCGATTTTTGGCGCTGGAACGCACCAGTACGGCTTGTCCGATCGAGTCACTCTCAACGGGCGCCTTGAGCTGCTCCCCCAAAGCCAGACACTGGGCGCAGGAGCTGCCTGCGCGTTGCTGCCGCTCGGCCTGGTCGCCGGTGACGTTGCTTTCAGTCACAGCGACGCGGGCGCCGGCGCGCTCGCCTATGCGCAGTTTCAGCACAGCGCTCGTTATTTCGAATACTCCGCAACCGTCCAGGCCACAACCAGCTCATTTCGCCAACTGGGCCTTTTGCCCGGCGAACGACCCTCCCGAATCATCGTTCAGGGCCAGATCAGCCGTGCCATTGGTAACCATGGTTCGATGGCGATCGGCTATTTGCACAAAGAGGATCGCACGCCGGCTGTCGGACCACCGCCGCCCGGATTCTCCGCGTCCTTCGACGCCATTACGCCGTCTGCCAATCTCCGTGTTGGTCGGGCGGCTGTTCTCAGCGCCTCGCTAAACTACTCTCCATCTTTCCCGTCCGGGAATTCCGCCATCCTCGCCCTCGTCATACCGCTTGGCGCACGCCGGTCCCTTACCAGTATGGGTTCCATTCAGGACTCGGGCAGTATTTCCAGCACCGAGTATTCACAACAACTGCCCATCGGCACCGGCTATGGCTACCGTGTGCGCGCCACCACCGATACGAGCGCGCGCGTCGACGGAGAATTCAGCTACCAGGACGATCACGGAACCTACGATTTTCAGGCCGATGTGAATCAGGGACAGACAAGTTGGCGGCTTACCGAAAGGAGCAGTCTGATATGGATGCAGAAACAGCTCGCCATTTCGCGCTGGCTGAGCGACAGTTTTGCCCTGGTCGAAGCTGACGGCACAAAGGACATCAAGGTCTACGCAAATAATCAATATGTCGCGACCACCAACAGCCATGGGTTAGCCGTGATTCCGAACCTTGTCTCTTATGATCGAAACACCATTCGGCTGGATGACAGCGGCGCGCCGTTGGAACTCGAACTCGATCTCGCGGAAAAAACTGTCGCTCCTATGACCCGAAGCGGAGTGCTTCTCAAGTTCAAGGCGGCCACGATCGAGGGCGCTCTGATCCGCCTTAGAATGCCGGACGGTTCCGACGTGCCGCAGGAGGCGGCAGTCAGAGTCAACAATGGCCCGGCAACTTATTATGTCGCGTTGCGCGGAGAAGTGTTTGTAACCGACATCTCATTTCCCGCCCGCCTGGAGGTCACGTGGGACGACCACGCCTGCATCGCCACCGTCGCGGGTCAGGCCACGAACGAACCATTGCCAAGAATCGGTCCCATAGTTTGCGAGGCGAAACAATGAACCTGCATCGTATTCGATGGCGTGTAATTCTGCTCTGCCTTGTTTCCTTCGCTTCAACGGCGGACGCGGCCGTTTCGTGTGGCGTCTCCACAACCGGTGTAGCCTTTGGAGCCTACGATCCCATCCTCGGCCAGGCTCGAGATACCAGCGGCACCATCTCGGTATCATGTACGGGTAACTCCGGCGATGCTGTCAGCTATAGCATTCTGCTTAGTGCGGGAGACGGCACTTTTTCAAGCCGGGTGATGGCTGGGTCCGCAGTTCCCCTCCAATACAATCTCTACACCGATATCGCACGTTCTCAAGTCTGGGGAGACGGAACCGGCGGTACGATCGTCGTCAGCGACAGCTACAGTCTCTCGTCATCTCCGACGGTGCGGAACTACACGGTGTACGGCCGTATTCCGTCCGGGGAGACGAATATAACAGCCGCTGCTTACAGCGATTCAATCACTATCACGTTGAATTACTAGGCAGGCGCGCCTGCACTCAGGCGGGAAATGGGTTTCCGTTTTTTAGGATCAAAGCCCGGCTCGTTCCCTCCATCAATCTCTGGGCAACTCGGCAGTGCTGATTGCAGAGGTCTTGATCGCAGCTCTCGTCGCAACCGTCACGACGTCCCGGCCGCGCGCTTTCGATTGATAGAGGCATTGGTCCGCGATTTTGAGCAACTCTTCCGAGGACATGCAATGCTCGGGAAACGCCGCCACGCCTGCCGAGATCGAGATCTGCCCGAGGGTCTGCTTCTTATACTGGAGCCGAAGGCGCTTCACCTCGGAACGAAACGCGTTCGCCCGGTTCGCTGCATCTCCCGCCGTTGATTCCGGCAGAACGATGGCAAATTCCTCTCCGCCATAACGGCAGCAGATATCCGTGGAGCGGAAGAACGTCCGGAATAAATCCGCCAGTGACTGCAGCACCATGTCTCCCGCGGCATGGCCGAAAGCGTCGTTGAACTTCTTGAAGTGGTCGAGATCCAGGAAAAGTACCGCCACGCTTTGTCTCTTGCGGCTGGCTAACTCGAGCTCTCTGGCCAGTGACTCCTCGAGAAAGCGCCGGTTGAAAAGATGAGTCAGCGGGTCCCGGATCGACTGTTCACGCAGTGTTTCCCGTAGCTGTAGGCTGGCCAGCGAAAGACCAACCTGCGAGGCCACGCTGATAGCCAGTTGCTGGTGAGAGTCCCGATGACTCTCCGCGCCAGGCTTGTGTCGAACTTCTCCTATACTCTCGAATTCCAGATGAAAAACTCCAAGCGTGTTGCCCTGCGCGACCATCGGCACGCACAGGCACTCCGTCTTGGACCTCTTGGTCAGATGCTGGCAGCCGATCCCGCTTCCGGGCAGGTCGCTCCAGTGCGGCTGGCCGCGGCGCAACGACCAGCAAGCATCCGGCAGAAAGCTCGCTTCTGACGTTCCCGTCTGCCCCCACTGCACCGCCGCTTCCACAAGATTGCGTGACGACTTGAACAGGTAAAGCGCGCCTGAACGCGCCTCGGGAAAAAGCTTACGCACCGAGTCGGCGACCACGGTGCAGGCGTCCTGAACATTGCCGCTGCACGCCAGCAGAGATCCCATTTCATTCAGTGCCGAGGTCTGCCTCGTTCGCAGTTCCAACTCCCTCACCAGTTGGTTCAATGACTCGGCATGTCGTTGCTGCGCTTGCGTTGCCTTGATTTGCTCCGAAATGTCCTCATAGATCAGGTAGGCGCCCCGAACCTCGCCATTCAGCAGTAGCGGGACGCCGTGCAGCGCCAGATCGAGGACTTTTCCGTCCTTTCTTCGCTGTCGAACTGTGCTGTTCAATGACTTTCCCGCGAATACTTGCGCAATGACTTCTCCCCCGCCCGGCGCGTCCATCTCCTGGCTCTCCAGATCACTCGAGTTCAATTCGTTTCGGTCGTACTGGAAAAGGTTTTCAAGAGCAGGATTTGCCAGTTCCACCGACCTCTGCCGGTCGAGAACCGCGATTCCAAGCGGGCTGTTTTGTATCAGCAGATCGAGATACGTGTTGCGCTCGTTAAGATGAATGGCTAAACGGTGCCGCTCGCTGACCTCCGACCCTACAATGAGCCCCACGCACGAAAGCACCAGCATGAGCAAGCCAACCTTCGTGAATTGATCGGTTGTCGGAGGAAACAGGTGCATTGCCACCACGATTCCAAAATTCAATGCCAACAGGCTGGTGACAACTCGCCGTACCCCTTGCCGTATCGCCACCCAGATAATCGGGACCGATGACAGATAAAAATAATCGTAACGCCCATACGCGCTGCCGAACATCACCCACAACACCGCTAGCAGCGTAAGGCTTTGCCCACATATTTCTGCAAATGTACCCAGGGTAAGTGCCGAAGAACGCGCTTTGCGATCCCGTTGAGGGGGCGTCGATGATAGCCAATTCCGGACACGCGGAAACACATGAACAAGAAGAAATGGAGCGATCCCCACCAGGCCGATGGCATCTCCCAGAAACCAGCTTAAAGCGGACGACCGGTACTCTTTTCCTGGAATGCTTCGATCCGCGATCAGGCAGGCGACGCCGACGATCGTTGCTACCAAAGCGGCGATTGCACTCACCAATACGTAACGGACTACGTCCCGCCGGCGCCGCAGCCCAAGATCGATTTGCAGGGGACCGCGTAAAACATAGGCCGCGGCCCCATAGCAGGCCCCGATCCCAACCGCGTCTACCGTGTTGCTAAACGACCAGGCTGGCCCCGCATAAACAACGGTGCCGGCAAACGCAACAGAAAAGCTGACCAGTAGCGCGTACCACGGGCTTACGCCCAGCATCAGCGCCATACTGAGCCCGATTGCCGGGTACCAGGCCACTAATCCAATGTGTGAAAAGAAAATTACTTCGGGCCGGTTGAGCACCAGGTAAAACAGAACGAACACGAGGGAAATAAAGATGTGGCGACCAATCAGGCTTCGCGAATGCATGAACGGAATCTCAGTGCCGGATTGGCTCCTTGTTCGGTGGCGCGAATCGATACGATTCGTATGCTTGCGTCTATGTAATCATATGGAGGCGACCCTTGGTTACGTCTCAGCCATTTCACAATTACCTTGGTACCTATTCCTTCGGTTTGCTTTACCGCATTCCCTCGCGTTGAAAAAATCAATCAGCACGAATGTAACTTGCAGTCAGCACTGCAAGAGTGGCTGAATAGAAACTAGGTCTGCCCCGTCCACGGGTAATACGACAAATGCAAGTTCCAGCCCATATCCATCGAATCTCTGGGACTCGATTAGGCGGTTGTCTGTTAACCGCCCTTGGAGTCTCGGTTCTCGCCGGCTGGACGTTGAATTTTGCCCCCGTGCTGACCGTGATACCGGGCCAGATCACGATGAAGGTTAACTCCGCTTTGGGCTTCCTCTGCGCCGGTCTCTCCCTCCTGTTCCTGACTCGCACCCATCAGACCCGCTGGTCACAAAGGCTTGCCGCTACGTTTGCAATGCTGGTGGTGGTCATTGGACTTGCAACCCTCGTCGAGTATTCGCTCCACTGCAACCTGGGTATCGATCGGTTGTTCTTCAACGACCCCTCGCAGTCTCCCTATCCTGGGCGCATGGCTCACATCACGGCTTTGAATTTCTGCCTGGCCGGATCGAGCCTCTTATTGCTATCTCTCTCTCAAAAGCAAGCGGCATGGCCCCAACTCCTGGCTCTGCTCACTGGACTGAGCGCTCTGCTCGCCATCATCGGCTATTCGTATGGAGTGCCCGTCCTGTACGGGTCCATCCACTACACGTCGATGGCCTTGCATACCGGAATCGGATTTCTGATCTTGTCCGCCGCGGCCGTGCACTGTCGTTCCGCCCAAGGTGTAATGGCGGTTTTCAGCAGTCCTTATGCCGGGGGGTGGCTCTCGCGCCGCCTCCTGCCCATCGCAATCCTCGCGCCCGCCGCCCTCGGGGCTCTCTACATTCACGGTAAGTTCTCGGTGACCGACGTGCGATTGGCCCTGGCCTGTCTCATTGTCAGCCAGATTGTACTGTTTGCCATTCTCATCTGGGTCCTCGCCCTCCGGCTCAATCGCGCCGAGATCGATAAGGCTTCGGTCAATGAGGCGCTGGAGGAATCCGAGAAGAAGTACCGCGCCATTTTTGAAGAGGCTCTCATCGGCATCTTCCAAAGCAGCCCGGAAGGCCATTATCTGCACGCCAATCGTGCCATGGCAACCATGCTTGGCTACCGCTCGCCTGAAGAGTTAGCCGTCACGGTGACCAACGTCGCCCACCAGCTCTACGTTGATCCTCAACGGCGAGAGGAACTCAGGCTTGCCATGGAACGCCATGGGCTCATCCAGGATTTCGAGTGTCAGCTCTACCGTAAAGATGGTCGTAAGATATGGGTCACCAGCACCGCCAGGCTGATTTATAAGGATGGCGCTCCCGTCTTTGAAGGCACTATCCAGGACATTACGGAACACAAGCTCTTGCAGGCGCAGCTGCTCCAGTCACAAAAAATGGAAGCGGTCGGCCGTCTCGCCGGAGGCATCGCCCACGATTTCAACAATGCGATCGGCGTCATCGTCGGTTACAGCGCACTCCTGAAAGAGAACCTTCCCGAGAATGACAATGTCCTCCGCTATGCTGACGAGATTGGGAAAGCCGGACACCGGGCAGCATTGCTCACCCGTCAACTGTTGGCCTTCAGCCGCAGGCAGGTCATTCAACCGACAATTGTCGACTTGAATTCCGTCGTCATGGAAACCGAGAAAATGCTCCGTCGCCTCATCGGTGAACATATTGAGATGGTTGTCATTCCCGGCAACGACCTGGGGCGCGTGAAAATGGATCTCGGCCAGATCGATCAAATTCTCATGAATCTCGCCGTCAACGCCCGGGACGCAATGCCCCTGGGCGGGAAACTTGTGATCGAAACCTCCAATGCGGAGTTGGATGAGACCAACCTGATCCAGTATTCCTATGCAAAGCCAGGCCGCTACGTCGTGCTCAGCGTCAGCGACACGGGTTGCGGAATGGACAAGGAGACCCAGGCCCACATCTTCGAACCCTTCTACACCACGAAAGCGCCCGGCCAGGGAACCGGGCTTGGTCTCTCGACTGTTTATGGCATCGTCAAGCAGAGCGAGGGCTACGTCTGGGTCTACAGCGAGCCTGGCAACGGCGCGCGTTTCAAGATTTACCTCCCGCGAGTTGACGCAGTCGCGGAGCCAACGCCGGCTGCGGCTGACTCCCCGATCCTCGGCGGTTCGGAAACGATCCTCCTGGTCGAGGATGACGACGCCATGCGCGGGCTTACCCGCAGCTGCCTAGAAAGCGGTGGTTACTTTGTCTTGGATGCGGCCAATGGTGAATCTGCCACCCGTGAGGCCACCAAGCATTGTGCCCCCATCCATTTGCTGATTACGGATGTTGTTATGCCCGGGGTCAGCGGCTCCAGCCTTGCCAAGACTCTCGTCGCATCTCGCCCCCTGATGAAAGTGTTATATATGTCCGGTTACACTGCCGATCTGATCGCTCAACAAGGCATCCTCGATCGCCAGACCCTCCTCCTCGAAAAACCTTTTACCAAGGAAGCCCTGCTCCACAAAGTACGTAAGGCTATCGATGGAGACTTAGTCAGGACTGCCACTGCGGGACAATAGTCGTAGGACGATAGTAATATCTAATTCTTCCAAGCGGCCGAACGCCCTTCGTCATATGTTACTTGCAGGGCCTTTTTTCGCCGAATACCCTCCGGGATTCCTGACCTCTGAGTTATAAGAGAGGGACATCGAGCTCCGACCGTTTTTCGGTATTGCAACCTCGGTTTCCAGAAAGCTGCTGCTAATTAATGAGTGACTCGTCGCCAGATAATCGTTCCCGAAACCAGAAGCGCAGCTCGCTCGTCGTCCGCCAGGTCGAGCGCCGCGAATGGTGGCTGTGGGGATTTGCCATTGTCGTCACCGTCTTTCTGACCGCGGCTATCATTTTCTTGGTTCTTCCCGGAGAGCATTCCGAAAGAAACCCGCTGTATTGGGCCAGCCTTCGGGAATGGGTTCGCGGACTGGCGGCTCTTGTTTTACTTTTCGACATCTACACGATGTACCAGCACTTACAGCTCCAACGCGTTCGAAGGCAACTGGCGGAGCGCGACGAGTTATTTCAGTTGATCACCGAAAACGCCGCCGACATGATTGCCGTCGTTGACCATGAAGGACGCCGGATCTATAACAGTCCCGCCTACCAGAAGATGCTGGGCTATTCTCCTGAAGAATTGGACAGTGGCACGTCCTTTGATCAGATTCATCCTTCGGACCGGGACTTGGTCAAGCAGGCCGCGGAAAATGCTTACCGCACCAAACGGGGCCAAAAAGTTGAATATCGGATGCGCCACAAAGACGGGTCGTGGCGCGTCCTGGAATCCACGGCCAACACGATCGTTAACCGCAAAGGCGAGACGGAAAAACTCGTCATCGTAAACCGCGACATCACCGAACGCAAGCGCGCCGAGGAAGCCCTCGCCCACCGCGCGTTTCATGATGTCCTTACCGAATTACCCAATCGCGAGTTGTTCCTCGACCGTCTGCACCATGCCATGCTTCGCGCCCGCCGCCATTTCGACTACAAGTTCGCGGTCCTCTTCGTTGACATAGACGAGTTCAAGGTGGTCAATGACAGTCTTGGCCACTCCGCCGGAGATGAGTTGCTGGTCGAGATCGCCCGGCGCATGAGCGCCTCGTTTCGCGATACCGACACCATTGCCCGTTTGCAGAGCGCGGGCGAAGGCGAGGGCGAATGGCGTGGCGGAGCTCTAAGCGTCGCCCGGCTGGGCGGAGATGAATTCACCATACTTCTCGAAGACGTGCACCGCCCGAGCGATGCCGTTCGCGTCGGCCAGAGAATTCAGGAGAAATTGGCGATCCCGTTCGACATCAAGGGGCGCCAGATCGTCATCAATGCCAGCATCGGCGCGGCCCTCGGCGCCAGTTCCTACACCAAGCCTGAGGAATTGGTCCGGGATGCGGAAATCGCCATGTATCGCGCCAAACAATCCGGGAAGGCGCGTTGTGAAGTTTTCGACTCGGCCATGCACTCCAATGCGGTTCGCCGGCTGAAGCTCGAAACCGACCTCCGCCGTGGTCTCGAACGCGGCGAGCTGGTCGTTTATTACCAGCCCATTGTTTCCCTGCGCAGCGGGAAAATTGCCGGCTTTGAGGCTTTGAGCCGCTGGAAGCACCCCGACGGCATGATCTCCCCCGCTGATTTCATCCCAGTCGCCGACGAAACTGGCCTCATCATCCCGCTCAATCGGGCTCTCTTGCGTGAGGCCTGCCAACAGGTGCGGGCCTGGCAGTCCCAACTCGCCTGCGACTCCCCCCTCACCATCAGCATGAACATCACTTCCAAGCAGTTTGCCCAGCCCCATCTCGCCGCTGAGATTGCTGCGATTCTTCGCGAAACCGGGATTTCACCCGCTCATGTCAGTCTTGAGATCGTGGAAACCATCGCCATGGCAGAGCCCGATCGCGCTCTCTCCGTGCTCTCTGAACTCAAAGCCCTGGGCGTTCTTCTGAGCATCGACGACTTTGGAACAGGCTATTCCTCCCTGAGCCGCCTGCCCCGCTTCCCGATTGACTCCCTCAAGATTGACCGCGCCTTCGTCTCCACCATGAATACCGATCGCGACAACCACGAAATCGTCCGCCTGATTATCATGCTGGCCCATAGCCTCGGGTTAAGCATTGTGGGGGAGGGTGCCGAAACCGCGGACCAGGTCGCGTCTCTTAGCAAGCTCGGCTGCGAAATGGTTCAGGGATACTTCTACTCCCCGCCTGTCGACGCAAAGACCGCCTCTGCTCTTCTTCTTCGCGGTTACAAAGCAACTGCTGGCTCGTAGTGATAAAGCCCTACCGGCCGGCTCGCCTTGTTGCTGCCCGAACTGTTATTGAAACTCTCGGCCACCTCGCCCGGAATCTGTTCTTCCAGTTTTCGCGCCAGCCATTCCTGTAGCTCCGTCTTCCGCGACGTCGAAAGCGACGCAAATCGAACACCGATCCTCTCCACCTTCCCCCAGCAGACGGTTCCTTCCATCGTCCACGGATCCTGCCGGCCGGGGAGGGTGAAGCGAAGTTGAACCAACTCGCCAGGCTTCAAAGCAACTGACGTATTGAGAGCGAGTCCACCTTCGCTGATATTGATGCTATGGCACCGTACCTCGCAGGTCGGCCGCTTCAGAATGAGAACAGGAATGCAGACTGGGCAGCGGAAGTATCGCCGCCGCTCGCGCAGGACCAGTCCGTAAGCGGCTCTGAGAGTCCGGCGTGCCGAGTCGGACGATACCGGCCCGTCAAATACGAAACTGGATAGCTTCCGAATGCTCGTATCCATGTCGGCGCTCTCGATCGCGAAGGTGACCGCAGTCCGGTTCGAGGGAGTGGTGCGAACTTCCTCCAGCACCGCCGCTGATTGCCTTCCCAGGTGCGAATCGACGATCACCGCGTCGAACTTTTGGGTATGCAGCAGGCGCAAAGCCTGTGGGACTTCGCGGCAGATGTCGGGCCGAATCGACATCTCGCCCAGAACGCGGCTCAGTTGATGAATATTCAGCGAATCGTCGGAAACCAGCAGTGCATTACCCATCGACATAAGCCTATCCCTCGCTTCCCCTCTTTAGTCCACTCTTGCTCTTGTTCCATCCGGGACCCGGCCTTCGCCGAATCCCACGCTCCGCGTTACCGAATGTACGTTAGCCGCGCGTCTTCGGGCGCAGCCAAGACCGCCGCGTGCAGGTAGCTGTCCAGCCGTCCGATCGCTTCCCGCGTCATGGCTGTGAAGTGTATCCCCATCCCCACTCCCGGGTGGCAGGTCTGAACCAGACCGTGTCCCACGATGTTCCCGTCGTTGATCCGCATCTTCACATCCACCGCGGTCCCGATCGGTAGCGGGAAGATCGTCGCTACGTAACATCCACTCAGGCTCACATCCGTGGTGCTGCCCCGGAAGAACGCGTGGTGCTCGGTCTCCGTTACTTCGATTCCAACGCTTACGGGGTAACGCTTGCAGATTCTTCGTTCCATGACCAGCCTCCTTTCCTGACCACAGCCTCCCATAAACCACCCCGCCCAGTGTCGTCTCCATTACGCCGGGGGACGAAGAGTAGAGATCACCTGGGTGGCGCCCGAACTCGGGTCGTTCATCAAGATCCACATCGTGCCGTAGTAAGTGTCGATCCATACCGCGCATTGCTTGCCGGAGCACACTCCAGAGTTGTTCCAGAACACGACACTGCCATCGCCGCCAACCGGCACGTCGCTCGTAAGAAACGCAAAGTTTCCAACCGTGGGCTTCAACTGATAGTTGCCGCCACCGTTCGGACTTGTCTCAGTCATAAGGCTGCCGGATATCGATTCGCGAATGGTCCCAGTGGAATCGATGAAATTTCCCCCCAGCGTCGAGGTAGTCGACGACGCGGTGAACGGTGCGCTGCTGCCGCTCCCGTCATCAAACGTGCCGGTCATGGTTGTGCCCGTGCTGTCCACCATCCCGGTAAACCGGATCGACTGCCCGCCCGTCTGGTTCAGCGTCCCGCTCACTCCCAACTGCGAGTTGATCGTCAACGTAAACCCGGTGACGGCCGATCCGAGGGTGTAACCCCCGCCCGCGTCCGGATCCTCGTAATAGACATCCGAGTCCAGGCTGAACACCGTCGAAGCGCCGCTCTGATTGTAGGTGCCGGCCGTGTTCGTGCTGGCGATGTTCGATTCCACGTAAATGTTCTCCGAGTCCGTCTTCTGCAGTACGAACTCCCAGTTTCCTGTGGCCATTGTCCCCGCCGCCGGTCCCTGCTGCTGCGTCGCGCCGCCCTGCTTAAGTCCTTGGCAGCCGCACAAACCAACTGCCAGAATCGCGACCAAAATGCCTTTCATAAGTACGTCTCCCTTTACTGGGGCAGAAACTGCACCGGTTGTCGTCTGCTTCTGATCGTTGCTGAGTGTGTTGTTCTTCTGAACTGACATATTCTGTCCCCGCCCCCTAAGTTTCGAAGCTGACGTTGTAGCTTTCTGACGTCGCCTCGCACTTTTACTATGGCAATTCCCACACCGTTACCGCCAATCTCCCGATCTCTATAAAAAAGCAAGGGTTAGCCTCAATGGCCGAGACACGGCTCGCTCTGTCGGCTGAACAATAGCTGGAAATGTGTCTGAAATCTGAACAGCCCTGCCGCCTGGAGCGCGACGCTGCGCCCGGAACAGTCCGTCGCCTGACCTGTGGGTAGATCCCGGACTTGATACTCGACAGTCGGCTACCTAGGTGACCTCAGTAACCTTTTGACCATGTCCATTTGTAACTAAGATCGCAACATCGGGTCATTAGGGGTTTCGCCAGAAGCGGGACGCTCGGAGCTCGTGGCGAGTAGCTGCATTTATGACAAATAACGTCAGACCGTCCCAAAGGGTCCTGGTTGTCGATGACGACCCGCAGCAACTCGAATTGGTGCGCGCGGCTCTGACTCAGGATGGTATCGAGATCCTCTCCGCCAATGGGCCGGAAGTGGGTCTGGAAATGTTTGCCCGCGAACACCCCAATATCGTTCTCCTGGATCTGATGATGCCCAGGATGAACGGCATGGAAGTCCTGGAGCGCATGGTCGCGGCCGATCCCGGAGTCAACGTAATTCTCATAACCGGCCACTACTCCACCGACTCCGCCGTCGAGGCCATCCAGAAGGGTGCCTACGACTACCTCACCAAACCTCTGGACGTTGTCAATCTCCAGGAACGGATCGCGACTCTCTTGGCGGAGGCCAAGCAACGCCGGCACACTTTGGAACTCGAACTGGAACTGCTGAAGGCCTGCGAGTTTCAGGGCATTATCGGCCGGAGTCCGCTCATGCTCGAGGTCTTCGCCGGAATCCGCCGGGTGGCCCCTCACTTCCGCAATGTCCTCGTCCTCGGGCCCACTGGCACCGGAAAAGAGTTGGTCGCGCGCGCACTACATCGTCTGAGCCCGGTGGCCCCCAAGGAATTGGCCGTCTGTAATTGTTCCGCATTGGTCGAATCCCTCCTCGAGAGCGAACTCTTCGGCTATGTGAAGGGCGCCTTTACGGGCGCTGCTCAGGACAAGATTGGCTTGTTCGAGTATGCCAACGGCGGCGCCGTCTTTCTCGACGAAATCGGCGACCTGCCTTTCCCCGCCCAGGCCAAACTGCTCCGCGTCCTGCAAAACCAGGAAGTTCAGCGCGTAGGCTCCCCCGTGGCGCGCAAAATCGATGTGCGCGTAATCGCCGCCACTCACCGCGATCTTCGCGCCATGGTAAAGGAAGGAAAATTTCGCGAAGACCTTTATTATCGTCTCTCCATGGTCGAGATCCACTTGCCGCGTCTTCGCGACCGCAAAGAGGACTTTCCTCTCTTGCTCCGCCACTTCACAAGAAAATTTGCTTCCGCCTACAACAAACCCATCAGTGGAATCACCCGCCGCGGCCAAGCTCTACTGGCCCGCTACTCATGGCCGGGCAACGTGCGCGAACTCGAAAATGTCCTCGGCAACACCTGCATGATGGCCTCGGGCGGGCTCATTGACGTAAGCGATTTTCCCGAGTACCTAAGCGCCAGCATCGCCTCGCCCCAGGACGAAGGTCTGCTCACGCTCGAAGAAGTTCAGCGCCGTCACGTCCAGTACGTCCTCGAGCAGGTCGGGAACAACAAGGCCCGCGCCGCCGACATCCTTAATATCAGCCGGGCGACCCTCTACAATTTCCTCGCCAAGTCCGACGGCGAAGCCAAGGCCGCCAAAGCCTCCGATTGAGTCACCCGAGGCCCTCTTCATTTCAGCCCAGTATTCGCGACTGCAAAGGTTTGCCTACATGCGACACAATTCCCGCCAGATGGCCCGTCCGGGCCATCAAACCGCCGGATTTTTCCCGGCGTTATCGCCATGTCATGGTATGATCTTTCAACTCCTGACCCAGGCGCGCTTGTGGGCGCGACAAGGAGAAATTTAACCCAGGTGGAAGTCAATGACGTGGACCAGTCCCGTATTTGTGGAAGTAGTGTTGTGCTGCGAAATCAACTCCTACGTTAGCGCTAAACTCTAATCCCTGATGCACCTTCGCATCCTCGGTTCTGCTGCCGGGGGTAGGTTTCCGCAATGGAATTGCGGTTGTGGAAACTGTGTGGCCGTGCGCCACAATCTCCGCCTGGGTGCGCGCAAATCTGCCCGCAAGAACGCTCCCCGAAAAACCTTCCGCGCTAAGCCTCGTACCCAGGCGCAACTCGCGGTCAGCTCTGACGGCTCCCGCTGGTTCCTCGCCGGAGCCTCTCCCGACCTGGCTTTCCAAATCGAAGCGACTCCCGATCTTCATCCGCGCGCTTTGCGGGACTCGCCCATCGCAGGCGTTGTACTTGCGAGCGTCGATCTCGACCATGTGCTCGGATTGTTGCTCCTTCGCGAGCTCCAGCCCTTGCGTGTCTATGCCGCCTCCTCGATCCTCCGCGTTCTGCGTGAAGAAAACAGCATGTTCAGCATGTTGAATCGCGCCGACCCGCAGGTCATCTGGAGTCCTATGCCCGCGGCGGTGCCATTCCCCCTGCTCGACGCCGCCGGTGGCGACTCCGGCCTTTATTGCGAAGCCGCTTTTCTCTCCGCAAGGTATCCAATCTATGTGCGAAACAACGAATTGCCACGCGAAGCGACGGCCGCCCTGTTCTTCGAAGCGAAGTCAAAATCCGCGTCGAAAAAGCGCGCTACCCGGCGCGTCGTCTATATCCCCGCCATTGAGAAAATCGGCGACGATCTGCTGGCAAAGGTCGAAGGTGCAGATGTGCTGCTGCTCGACGGCACTTTCTGGAGCGACGACGAGCTAATCCGGCTTCAGGGCAAGGGCGAAACCGCCCACCACATGGGCCACATTCCAGTTGAAGAAAGCCTCCACCTGCTCAAGAATATAAAGGTCGGCCGGCGGATCTATCTGCATATCAACAATACGAATCCGATCCTGAACCAATGCAGCTCGGAGCATCGCGCCGTGCGCGCAGCCGGCTGGGAAGTGGCGGAGGACAATTGGCATCTGGAACTTTAACTGGCAATGATGTCGAAAAATCCCCCAGGCTTACCTTCGACGAGCTGCGTGCCGCCCTGCGCCACGTTGGCGAAGAACGCTATCACCACCGTCATCCGTTTCACCTCCTGATGCACGAAGGTAAATTGAGTCGTGGACAATTGCAGGCCTGGGCTCTTAATCGCTATTACTACCAGTCGATCATTCCCATCAAGGATGCCATCATCCTCTCTCGCTCGACCGACGCCATGTTTCGTCGCGCCTGGCGCAAACGCATTGTTGACCACGACGGCGACCAGCAGCGCAACGGCGGCATCCTGCGCTGGATCAAGCTCGCGGAAGCTACCGGTCTCGATCGCGAAAAAGTCGAGCGCGCCGATGGAATCCTGCCCGCCACCCGATTCATCGGCAATGAATATCTGAATCTGGTCCGTACCCGTCCCTTCACTGAATGCGTGGCCAGTTCGCTGACCGAACTGTTTTCCCGCGATCTGATCGCCCTCCGCATGGAAAAGCTGCGCCGGCATTATCCCTGGTTGGCCAGCGGACTCGATTATTTCGAAGCTCGCCTGACCGAAGCCCCCGAAGACGCCGCCTTCGCCATCCAGTACGTCTTTGACCACGCCTCCACACGCGCCGAACAGGAGGCCGCGATTCAGGCTCTCCGCGACAAGTGCGACATTCTATGGGCGCAACTGGACGCGCTCTACTTTGCCTACGTCGAACCCGGCTGGCCGCCACCGGGAGCCTTTCAGATCGGCAGTGATCACAAGAGCGATAAAAACGAAAAGAAAGATGAGCAGGGAAGGGCTGTCCGTGGCTGAACTGACCGACGCAAGCATCCCCCGTCTGGCCGCAGGCTGCCGTTGGGGTGGATCGATCGAAGCCCCCGTCGTCCTTTTTCCGGAAGGTGCCATCAAGGTTGAAGGCACTGGCCGCGCAATACTGGAACTATGCGCCGGCCAATTAACGCTGGCCCAAATCGTTCAGAAGCTGGAGCAGCAATTCATCCTGTCGCCGCCCGGAAAAATCCGAGCCGACGTCATCAGCTTCGTGGAGCAGCTGCACGCCAGGCGAATTGTCGATTATTAAATACGGCTGAAAATAGATGGGACTGACCAAATAAATGAAATTGTCATCCTGAGCGAAGCGAGGGACCTGCTCTCTTCGGGTCTGCCGCCGGGCCGGTCCTTGTTTTCGCTCGCGGATGACAGAGTTGACGATTGTTTTCATGTCCAACCCTCTAGCCCTGATCGCGGAAGTTACGCATCGTTGCCCGCTGCACTGCGTGTACTGCTCGAATCCACTGGAGCTGACAGCGCGCAACGAAGAATTGCCGACCTCCGACTGGTTGCGTGTTTTCGGCGAAGCAGCAGCCCTCGGCGTGCTGCACCTGCACCTCACCGGAGGCGAGCCGCTTGCTCGTCCCGACTTGACGGATATGATCGCCGCCGCCCGCGACGCCCGTCTCTACACCAACCTGATCACCTCCGGCATCGGACTCTCTCGCGACCGCCTTCAAGAGTTGGTCGATTCCGGCCTCGATCACATCCAGCTCAGCTTTCAGGAGTCGCAGGAAGGTTCCGCGAACTGGATCGCCGGCGCTCGCGCCCACGCTCACAAGCTCGAACTCGCCGAGTGGATTCGTCAGCAGCGCATCGCCTTCACCGTGAATCTGGTCGTGCATCGCCAGAACATCGATCACCTGGAGGAAATGATCTCTGCCCTTGAAGCTCTTCATCCCGATCGCATGGAAATCGCGCACGCCCAATACTACGGCTGGGCTCTCAAAAATCGTTCCGCGCTCCTGCCTTCGAGGTCCCAGCTCGATCGCGCCCTGACCGTCGCCGCCGCCGCCCAGGAACGCATGAAGGGCCGCGTCCGCATCGACATGGTAGTCCCCGACTATCACGCGCGTTTTCCCAAACCATGCATGGGCGGCTGGGGACGTCAGCTGATGCTCATCGACCCCGCCGGCCGTGCTCTACCCTGCCACGCTGCCGGAGTTATTCCAGGAATGCAGTTTGATAACGTTCGCGAACACGAACTCGGTTGGATCTGGACCAACTCATCGGCCTTCCAGAAATTTCGTGGCGAAGACTGGATGCCCGAGCCTTGCCGTTCCTGCGACCGCCGCCAGGAAGACTTCGGCGGCTGCCGCTGCCAGGCATTCCTGCTCACCGGGGATGCCGCCGCAACCGATCCAGTCTGCGAGCTGGCTCCCGACCATCGCCTGATCGAAGACATCGTCAACGAGGATGCGCTCGAGGGATCTGGAGTGCCAGCCCCGCAAGTCCGCGAAGCTCCCTTTCACGTTTTGCAGGAAAAGATGACCGGCCTGTGGACCTACCGCACCGATCCGAAATGATTCCCCATTGCGTCTCCGCTCTCAGAGGCGGTTATTTTTTGTGGCGAATATGATCCTCGGCGGAGCGAAGCGAGCGCAGCAAACTCGCGGAGTCGAAAGACCCTTCGTGTACCTTGGGGCCTGAAAGCTTTCTAAATTGAGCCAGATGGCTGAACCTGCTTTGACGCTCCCGAAATCTCCCTGATAAACTGAAGTTTTGCCATCCTACTTCTAAGCCAAAAGGAAGCGTGTGCGCGCAGAAACTCGGCATCAACTGAAGGAAGACCGCTTTAGCAGGGCCACCATCGAAGCCGCCGAAGCGACTGTTCACTGGAGCCAGGAGCACCAGTCCAAACTCTTTGCGGCAGCCGTTGCTGTGATCGCCATTGCCGCCATCGCGATCGGCGGATTCTACTACATGAAATCCCGGGACGAAAAGGCGAGCTTCGACCTGTCCGACGCCCTGCGCACCATGGAAGCCCAGCTCCGCCCACCTGGAACTCCCGCCCAACCCGGCTTTCCCAGCTACGAGTCTTCGGCGGATCGCGCCACCGCTGCGCGCAAACAGTTCCAGGCTATCGCCGATAAGTATCCCCACACCAAAACCGCTAAAATGGCGGTCTACTTCGTCGGCGTAACCTCGGCCCAGCTCGGCGACACCGTGGCTGCCGAACACAATTTGCAGGAAACCGCCAACTCTTCGGATTCGCCCCTTGCCTCGCTAGGTAAATTCGCGCTCGCCTCCATATACCGCGGCGAAAAGAAAGATGCGCAGGCCGTCGACCTGTATAAACAGCTGGTCGATAAACCGACCGAACTGGTCAGCAAGGTCTCCGCCCAGCTCGAGCTCGCTTCCCTGTACGAGTCCGAGCAGAAGCCCGACGAAGCAAAAAAGATCTACCTCGACATCCAGAAGGAAAACCCGAAGTCGCAAGCCTACTCAGTCGCGCAACGCAGGCTCGCCGATCTCAAGTAGACGATCCGGAGCAGCCTGTTTTTAGGGTTTCCTTCGTGGCCTTTGTGGTTAGCTCTTGCCGTCCGGACTGCTGGCTCATGTATCAGCCAATGCGGCGCAAACAGCTGATCAGCCTCTGGCAGTCTTCCTCGGTGTTGTAAACGTGGGGTGTTACCCGAATCGAGCTCCCCCGCACGCTCACAAAGACCTTCTCCCGCGCCAGCATCTCGGTGAGTTCTTTGGGAATCGCCGCCTTCCGTCGCAGACAAAGGTAATGCGCGGCGCGCAGCGGTTCACCTGGCGCGCTGAATCCAAGTTCCACGGCGGCCGCCGCAAGCTGGCGATTCATGGCGCCGCACGTCTTGGAAATCTCCCCAACCTTCCATTCCAATATCTGCCGCAGCGCGCGCGTCGCCGCCGGCAACAACCCGAAATTCGATCGTTCGCTCATATCGAACCGGCGAGCGCCCGACTGATATTCCTCGCTATACAGGATCAGGCTGGAGAAATCTTGGGAGTTGGCCCGCTGAATCCATCCTTCCTCGAGCGGCAATCCTCCGTGCCATTTCGGTGCGACATAAAGCAACCCCGTGGAATAAGGGCCGAGCTGCCATTTGTAGCTCGCAGCCGTAGCGAAATCCGGCTCAACATCGTCCACGCTGAAGTCGAGCGCGCCCAGAGACTGCGTCAGATCGAGAACAAGTGCAGCGCCAAGTCTGCGGCACGCCGCACCGATGCGGACAAGATCGAGTCGTCCGCCGCTCGTCCAGTGCACATTCGGAAGCGCCGCGATCGCGACCTCTTCCGTAAGTCCATCGAGCACGGCTGAAGTCCAGTCATCGTCGGCAGGCCAGGCCACAACCTTCAATGCCGCGCCCTTTCCCTCTGCGAGCCGTTGCCACGGATAATAGTTCGCCGGGAACTGCTCGGCCAGGACAAGAATGCTTTGCCCTTTGCGCACGGTCAGATTGCGTCGTGCCACCTCAATCCCATAGCCAGCCGAAGGAACGATCGCGATGCATTCCGCGGAACAGCCCATCAACTGTCCGGCAATTCCCCGGAATTCCTCCGAGCCGCTAAAGAACTCCTCCGGCGTAAGCTCCCACGGATGCGCCTTGCGTGCGACTCCCGTAGCTCCCGCCTCAACCACCGGCTTCATCAGGGGAGACATGTAGGCGCAGTTCAGATACGCAACATCACCGGGTATATCGAAGAGTTGGCGCTGGCAGGCTAGCATGGAATTGTCCTTAGTTTATCGAAGGCTGGAAGAAGCCGCTCGAAGGTCTCCCCAAGATCCTCAGTGGGAACGATATCCGCACCGGTCCCGCGCCCGCCTTTCCGTGCTGGCACCGGCGATAAACCATGGAACCAGATCCGCACCGCCTGCGTACCATTCCTCAAGGAGCCGTGTATGAAGCGTTGGACGATCGTGCTGTTCCTGCTTGGTCCCCTCATGAACCTCAATGCCCAATCGAGCCCAGGCGCCGCGTCGAAACAAGATGCGTCGAGCCCATTCGAAAGAGTCGTCCAGCAATCCTTCGCTTCCGGGGGCACCGTCCGCCTGCATCTCGAAGCCGGCGGCTACACGATTCGCGCGGGATCGTCGGACAACGTCGTAGTCGCCTATTCCGCCAGTTCAGACGACCTGTCGCGCGTGAAGGTCGACATCAAATCGATGGCCTCCCGTGTCGACGTGTACGTGCGCCACACCCCGCGTCACAACTTCAACGCCACCATTGAGGTGCCGCGCCAGTCCAATCTTTGGGCTCGCTTGAGCGCCGGAGAACTGAGCATCGAAGAGGTCGAAGGTGACAAGGATGTCGAACTGTGGGCAGGTGAGATCAACATTGACGTTCCCCATCCCGACATCTACGGACACCGCGATGCCTCGGTGCTGGTCGGCAGTCTTGAGGCCAGCGCCTTCAATATTTCAAAGGACGGTCTGTTCCGTTCGTTCCGGCAGGAGCGCAGCGGGAAATACCGCTTCCACGCCCACGTGACAACCGGCGAGATCGACGTTCGTTAGTGCGTATTGCTGCGATTTCGTCTCTGCAGTGTCTACCTATGCTCCCCGGAAATCCGTTATTCTTGAGGAGAGAATATGACACTGCTCGATGCCCAGCCTTTTGACGCTGCGCGCGCGCGCCGTCGCAAAATCAAAATCGGCGTCGCCATCGTGGTCATTCTGGCGCTCGCCGCGTTTGCATGGCTGTACCGTAACTGGCCGCAAGAGCGGGTCATCAGCCATTTCTTCGCAGCGCTCCAGCGCCAGGATTACGAGTCAGCCTACGCGATCTACTTCAACGACCCGACTTGGCGCCAGCACCAGCAGAACTACGCGAAGTATACTTTCCCTGATTTCTATCGCGACTGGGGACCCGGTGGAGAATGGGGCCTGATCAAGTCCTTCCGCATCTATGGATCGGCAAATACCAGGGGCTTCGGCGGAGGCGTGATCGTGGAAGTCGTCGTCAACGAGCGCGCCGAGCACGCCCGCATGTTTGTGCAGAGGTCGGATAAGACAATTACGGTGTATCCGTACTGAGTTCGCGCAGAGCGGACGCTCCTGTCCGTTCCCTCGCGGCCTAGAGTAAGTTGGTTTAACTGGCCATCTCCCCAACCTGTGCCAACGTCTTCGCAAGCGAGGCGTCGTCGCTCACCGTCAAACAGGTTTTCGACCGGTCGATTTGCCGCATCAATCCCCAAAGAACTTTGCCGGGGCCAACTTCAATAAAGAGTCCCACGCCCTTTTCGATCAGCCATCGCACCGACTGATCCCAGCGCACTGCGCCGGTTACCTGGCGAATCAGCGCATCGCGCGCGGCATCCGCCGAATTGACGGCCGTCGCGTCCACGTTGCAAACCACGGGGCATGAGGGATCGTGCAAAGCGAGCGCTCCCAGATCCGCCGTCAGCCGATCCTGCGCTGGCTGCATCAGAGCGCTGTGAAAAGGTGCGCTCACCGGAAGAGCGATCGCTTTTTTTGCGCCGCGCTCGGTCGCCAGTTGAATGGCTCGTCCGACCGCTCCCGTGTGCCCCGAGATTACGATCTGCTCCGGCGAATTGATATTGGCCGCCTGGCAGACTTCTCCCTGCGCAGCGTCGCGGGCAATTTCGCTCACACGATCGAAGGCCATTCCAAGGATCGCGGCCATCGCGCCGACCCCCACCGGCACTGCCTCCTGCATATACTTTCCGCGGTTGCGCACCGTGCGCACCGCGTCCGCAAATTGCACTGTGCCGGCGGCCACGTGCGCCGAATACTCTCCCAGGCTGTGTCCGGCAACATAGCGCAGCGAAGCTTCCGGCTTCATGCCCTTCTCCTCCAGCACGCGCCACGCCGCCACCGACGCCGTTAGAATTGCGGGCTGTGTAATCTCCGTCAGCTTCAGCTTTTCTTCCGGGCCTTCAAAGCAAACCTCGGACAATTTGTAGCCGAGCGCCTCGTCCGCTTCTTCGAACGTGCGGCGCGCAACCGTGTGATTTGCTGCCAGTTCCTTGCCCATGCCCACGGCCTGCGATCCCTGGCCGGGAAATAGAAATGCAATTGGAGAAGATATGTTCGTCATGATTGATTAAGCGAATGAAGGTTCTGGTTGTGAAGTCACGTCGTCGCTTCCGCGGCTGTTCGCAGCCCGGCCAGCTCGCGTTCGATCGTTTCGTTTACCTGGTTTTCCGCAAACTCCGCCGCCACCCGTACCGCGTTCTTAATCGCGTTCGTATTCGACGACCCGTGCGTGATGATGCATACGCCCTTCACTCCGAGCAGCGGCGCCCCGCCATACTCAGTATGATCGAGCCGCTTTTTGAAGTCGGAAAATGCATCGCGCGAAAGGTAGGCGCCCACTTGCCGCGTGATCGTCGCCCGCAGCGTCTCCTTCAATACCGTCCGCACCAACCGGGCCACGCCTTCTGACGTTTTCAGAGCGACGTTGCCAACAAATCCATCGGCCACGATCACATCCACGTGGCCATTGTACAAATCGCGCCCTTCCACGTTGCCGACGAACTGAATCGGCAGGCGCTTCAGCAACTGGAACGCCTCCCGCGTCAGGTCGTTCCCCTTGCCTTCTTCTTCCCCAATCGAAAGCAAACCCACTCGTGGACGCTTCATGCCAAAAATCGACCGGCAATAAATCTCGCCCATCACCGCGAATTGTTCGAGATTCTGCGCCGTGCAATCGACGTTCGCGCCCACATCCAGCAAAATCGCCGCGGTATTGAGCGCGGTTGGAAACGCCGCCGCCAGCGCCGGCCGATCCACCCCTGGCAACGCGCCCAGCACGACTTTGGCGGTAGCCATCGCCGCTCCGGTGTTGCCGGCAGTCACAAAGCCGGCGGCGTTACCCTCGCGTACCAGTCGCAGTCCTACCCGAATCGACGAATCGCGCTTTGCGCGTATCGCGTCCACCTTGTCTTCCATGGTGATCACTTCGCTGGCGTGGACAACTTCGATGGGCAGGCGTCGCGCGCCAGGGTAGCGCGCCAGTTCCTCTTGCAGCCGGCCTTCCGGGCCCACCAGCAGCACGCGCACATCGTGGTGGCGTGCCGCCTGCAGGGCCCCTTCAATTTCGGGCTTCGGCGCCTTGTCGGAGCCCATCGCATCCAGAGCGATTACGCTAGGCATGGAGGGTGCAAACTAGGACTTCTCTTCAACCTCGAGAACTTCGCGGCCTTTGTAGTATCCACATTTCGCGCAGGCCCGGTGTGGCATTTTCTGTTCATGGCAGTTCGGACACTCCGAGAGCGAGTGCTTCGATAGCGCGTCATGCGCCCGGCGCGTGGCCGTGCGCTGTTGGGAGTGTCGACGTTTGGGATTCGGCATGTCTCTGTTAGTCCCCGGTTCCCAGTCCTCGGTTCTCAGCAAGACTGCCTTTGCTGAGAACTGGGAACCGGGAACCGCGAACTTTCTCCTATTGATTCAATTTCGTTCGTATCTCTTTCAGTGCCGCCCACCGCGGATCTTCCAGTTCATACGCACAGGCGCACGCACCTTCGTTCAAGTTCTTCCCGCAATGCGCGCACAGCCCTTTGCAATCCTCACGGCAAATGGCCTTCAACGGAACGGCTAACAGCATCTGTTCGCGCAGTGCATCCTCAAGCAGCAAACCTTCGCCCTGGTAGTACCCGATCTCAGCCTCAGCCGCAGTGACCGATAGCTCTCTGCGCCCGGCATCGGCTCCCAGCGGGCGATACAGCAAATCGAAACTCCGCTCGACCGGCAGTTCGACCGGCTCAACGCAGCGCGCGCAGTCTACTTCAAGTTTGGTCTCCAGCCTGCCCTTGAGCCGGATGTCCTGCACAAGTTCGTGCTTGCCGTGATGTTCTTCCACCAGATCGGCGCGACCTTCGCTCCGCAGCACCGTTCGCTGCCGCACATCTTCTCCCAGGTCGATCATACCCGGGCCGAACTCCTCCCGAAAATCGACAGGATGAAGCTCCAACTCCTTGATTTCGATGAGCATCTGAACCCCCGCTACCCCCGACCGATACCGCGAAGGCCCGCGGAAGCACGTACCGAGACGAAAGTCCCTCAGGGAGCAATAGTTAAGGATAAAGGCCAGAAATCAGGGTGTCAAGGAAGGCCGCATCGCAGAGACCATTTTCGCGGCGCGAGCGCGCGCCGCCGCCGCCGCTTCTTTTTGACCGCACCCCTCAAGCGCCTCGGCGAGCTGCTCGTACGCCATCGGAGTTGGTTGGATCTCCGCCGCGCGCTCGAAGTCCCGTACGGCTTCGCTCCAATCGCCCGACCTCTTCGCCAGCACTCCCAATCCGAAGTAGGCGGTCGCATTCTGCGGCTCTTTCTCGAGCGCCGCATCGAAGTCCCGCTTCGCTTCGCCAAAGTCGTTCAACGCCAGGTTCGCATATCCCCGGTTGTTGTGAGCAAGCGCCAGTAACCCCGGATTCCCCGTGAGTTGCATGACCTCGTCGTACCCTTGAATCGCTCCGCGATTGTCGCCCTGCTGCTGCGCGTAAGAAGCGATGTTCAGTTTGCTGACCGGATCGCCCGGCCGAATCGCCTGCGCGCGCCGGAAATACTGCATTGCTTCTTCTGTTCTGCCCTTGGCAAGGAGGGCAGTAGCCACGTTGTCCTCGGCGATAAAGTTCTTTTGCGTCACATCGAGAGTGTGGCGCCACAGCGTCAGGTTGTCAGTCCAGAAACTCACCTGTCGATGGAGCGCGAAGGCGAGCGAGAAAAGAATGATCGCGCTTGCCGCGAACAACGGCAGCACCGCCGGATTCCGCGGGTTCGCTGGCGAGGACGAAGAGTCCAGCCCTGTCTCCGCTCCACTTTTTGCAGTGCGATTCAGCCGTGGCGCCTGCCTGGATTCGAACAAATCCGGAATTTCCCAGCAAACGATCACAAGAATTCCGAGCACTGGAATGTAGGCGTAACGGTCCGCCATCGATTGCACGCCGACTTGCACCAGCCCAATCATCGGCACCATAGTTCCCAGAAACCAGAACCATCCTACAAACAGGGTGCGGCGCTCGCGGAAGGTCACCACCACCACCGTGAAAACCAAAATGCCGATTGCCGATAGAACTGCGGCGGGAATGCTGATCGCTCCTCCGGGGTGTGGATAGAGGGGCGCGAGATTCGCTGGCCAGAAAGTCTTACCGATGTATTTCGCATAGGCCAGCGCCGCATTTGCCAGATGTATCCATTCTGGGATGCCTTCGTGTCGTGCCGTGCTCTGCGCCTTCATCGTGATGACCGCGCTCGCCGCCGAGAGCGCAAACCACGGAATTTTTTCCCACACCAGCGATCCGAGCCTTGCCTCTCCAATCCGGCCGAGCGGCCAGTAATCGAGCAACAACAACGCGAAGGGAAACGTGATCGTTTGGGGCTTCGCCATTAGCGCCAGCGCATACAAAATCGTGACGAGCGCGTAGGCAAAGCCCGATGAATTTTGCGTCTCTCGCCTCCGCACGTACCAGCCGTAGGCCGAGAAGGCCAACAGGAAGAACAACATGCTGAGTACGTTCTTGCGCTCCGCAATCCATGCCACCGACTCGACATTGATCGGATGCAGCGCAAATAATGCGGCCACCATCAGGCTCCGCCACATCATCCCCGTGGCGCTCGCGAGAATCAGAAACAGCAAAACCGCGTTCGCCGCGTGCAGAAGAACGTTGACCGAATGCGGCCCGGCCGGGTTCATTCCGAAAAGTTGGCAATCCAGCTCGTGCGAAATCCACGTCAGCGGATGCCAGTTCGTCGCGGTCGTCGTGATGAAAGCCCAGCGGAATGACTGCCAGTTCAGCCCACTACGGACCTCGGGATTCTGCGTGACGTAAATGTCGTCGTCAAGATTGAGAAACGGAGCGTGTGCGACCGCGTTGTAGAGTGTGATCGTCGCCAGAACCAGCAGCAGCGAGAGTGTCAGTTTTCGCAACTATGTCGTCGAGGGGTCCCCCCCTCCCCCTTGGCTTGTGTACGCTGTCGAAGGCTATCACCAGTGTTAGCGGCCTGATCTGCCAAGTCAAGAATCAACTTGGTTTCTCGATCCGTTGAAGGCGCGAAACGGCCGGATATATTTTTTCAAGAACATGATCGATTTCTCCTCCCCATTTGCGCTGTAAGAGATCGAGGAGGACGTTTATGTTCAAACCCAACTGCGCCACCCGAATTATTCCGGCATTGACTCTTTGTTTTCTCGTTGTCTGCAGCGCCATGACGCTAATGGCCCAACCTTCAGCTGGCAGCGATCAAGTCGTTCCGTCCGTGGTGAAATACTCCGGCATCCTGTCCGGCAGTGACGGCAAACCCCTCGGCGGCACTCAAGGCGTAACTTTCCTGCTCTATAAAGAAGAAACCGGCGGTGCTCCCCTCTGGATGGAAACCCAGAACGTGCAGCCCGATAAGAACGGACACTACTCCGTGATGCTGGGCTCGGCGAATGGCAAGGGGCTGCCGGCGGAAGTCTTCGTGACTGGCGAAGCGCGCTGGCTCGCCGTTCAGGCCAGCGGACAGGCGGAGCAGGCCCGTACTCTTCTTGTCAGTGTTCCTTATGCGTTGAAGGCCGGCGATGCGGAAACGCTCGGCGGCAAGCCCGCCTCCGCCTTCTTGGCCGCCTCGGCGCCAGGACAGCAAGCCCAGCCCCTCGTGGATGCGAACGAAATCTTCTGCGCATCGGCCACTGCCTGTAAGACGGCATTTCTTCCGGTTTTTGCCAGCAACGGCGGCAATGCCACCATCACCAGTTCGATTTTGTCCCAGAGCGGCAGCACGCTGAAGCTTGCAGGCAGTCAAACCGCAACCGGCAACATCAACGCGAGCGGAACGATCACCGCTACCAATGGTCTGAATACGAGCGGCGGGGTTACTGCCGCTGGCGAGATCTACTCGGCACTCTCTCTGGTTGCACCCACCGTATGGACCAACAGCTCTGTCGGCGGCGTCTACAGTTCGATGGCGGGAACAGGCAATAGCATCGCAGCTGTTCAGGGTTTGGCCACTGCCACGGGCTCCGCGGGATTTACCTTCGGAGTGATCGGCCAGTCAGCTTCCGACCTGGGCCGCGGCGTCTTCGGGCTCTCCACTGGATCTTCGGGTGTTGGCGTCATCGGCGAAAACAACTCCACAGGTATCGGCGTAGTCGGCAAAAGCCTCAGCGGACAGGGCTTGGCCTTTGCCGCTACCGGCAACGTACAACAGGACCGCACCAGCGGCGGCTGGGTGAAAGCACTGCTCTATGTCAACACGGTGCAGGCACCCTACACCATCCAAAGGTGTTTCAACTCAACGCTCAACGGAACTGCCGCCACCACTCCGCCCTGCGGTTTCAATCTCGTCGAAGAGGGCCCGGGTGTCTTTCACATCGACTTCGGCTTCGAGGTGGACGACCGCTTTGTGAACGCCAACGCCTATGGCGACTTCGCTCTTCCCTGGATCGTGACAGAGGACTCCCACACCTTCCAGATAGTCTGGTACAACATCCTCCACCAGCAAATCGCTTCCGGCGAATACTATTGGCTGGCCGTGTACTAGCACGCACGAAGCCCATTCACCGAACCCGTCCGCCTTCTCTCTGGGAAAGTTGACGTAAAAGAAAAGCCCCCAATTCCGGGGGCTCTTTCACTAACGAATATTTGTCACAAACCTAGCTGTTGCCCGCCACCTGCCGAAGTTTCTCGGGCAGGAAATGATAGGGCGGCCAAGGGCCGGTTACGACCATCTCGCAGTTCTTGAGCTGCTTAGCGGCGGTCGAGTATCGATTCTGGTATTTTTCGATGGATTTGGTGTCGATCAGGTGGGCTATATCCAGCAACATGCCGTCGGCGGCCACGCGTTTGCAACTTACTTCTTCTTCCAACGGGTTGAAGAGTTTATGCACCTGCACGCTCAGGGCGCGGGCCTTGGTCTGGCGCTCGCGCTCGCGCGAGGCTTTTTCGCGCAGCTTGGCGAGATACTCGCGGCCTACCGTGTCCGGCAAGACGATCTCTTCCATGTTACCGCGCAGCGAGCCATCGCGGACCACCAGCTTGATGCGCATTTCGGATTTGCCGCGCAGCCGCTGCACGCTCTCGCAGAAAGTTCGCCGGTTGGAACGGACGGCCTGCCGGATCGCGTCTTCGCTGTCAAAGATCGTCCCGAAACGGAAGGGAAGAACGGTTGCGGTGCGGAAGCTCCGGCTCACCACGCGGGCGTGTTCCAGAACCGATTTTTCGTCTAGTTTCGAGGTGGCCCGGTCATATTCACTGACAATGACCGCAAAATCTCCGCTCGGGTAGCTCATCACAGGCGCGGAGTTCACACCTTGAATTCCTTCTAGGACGAAAGGGCGGCGGGCGCGAACACCGTTTGGAAGGGTCTGGTGTTCAGTGAGGCAGTACGCATACCACGACATGCATTCTCTCCGATTGCACCGGGGCCTGGGGCACCCTTTAGATTTTATTAAGAACTTGGGGCTGCTCTGCTCCTACCTGGGAGACGGTTGGTTGTGTTTTGTGAGCTTTGACAGGCGCGAAATGCTGTGCCTAAGGGGATACTACTGCGGGTCACGGAAATTTGCAACCATCGATCGGCAAAATGCATCGCATTTCGTCTCAATCTGCAACGAAAACGATTTTGGCGGGGGATTCGGCCCTCTTTTTATTATGACTGGCAGTGGCGATTGGTATGTGCAAAAAATAGCCACATAACGTATCTATTGGTCATATTGCGGGACTGCGCCAAGTGTTGCACCTCACCGACTGCGCCCGCAAGCCTCAGGACTACTGCTGCTTCCTCTGCGCCGCCGCCCGCTCTTGCAGCGCGAGTGTGACTACGCGCAGCATTTCGCCCGCGGGCGCGGGCTTGCCGGTCCAGATCTCAAATTGGTGCGCGGCCTGGTGGACGAACATTTCAATGCCCGCTACCACCGCAATTCCTTTCGAACGCGCGATTTGAAGCAGGCGCGTTTCCACGGGGTCATAGACCATATCGAATACGACCTTGGCTTGGACCTCATCTTCTTTTAGAGGGCACTCTTTTGTATTACCCATGCCGACCGGTGTCGCGTTGATGATCACATCGAACGCGGTCTTGCGGACATCGGCGCGCTTGATTACGCGCGCCTTAGCCTGACGGGCAAGTTTCTGCGCCTTGACAGTGCTGCGATTCAGAATCCAGATTTCCGCCCCCCGCTCTTTTAACCCGAATACCGCGGCCCGCGCTGCGCCCCCGGCGCCGATCACCAGCACTTTCGCATTTTCAATCGTCAGCCGCTGCTCCAGCGGGCGCACCACTCCGACGATGTCCGTGTTAAAGCCGTAAAGTTTGCCGTCCTGCCCGCGCACCACCGTGTTGCAGGCTCCGATTTTCGCGGTGTGCGCGTCGGTATTGTCGAGGTGCTCGACGATGGCCTGCTTATAGGGCATGGTGATGCTCAACCCATGCAGTGGAATCTCCCGCACGCAGTAAAGTAGGTCTTTCAGCGTTTTCGCATGGAAAGCCACATATACGCCGTTGACATTTTCGCGGCGCAGCGCCGTATTCATGATGATGGGAGAAAGCGAATGCTCGATCGGATCGCCGCCGACTCCGTAGATGCGCGTGGCGGCGTCGACCTGCTCAATGCGGTAAATGCCCCGCAGATCGCGCGCGGTTACCTGGCCCGGCGCGGTCTTCGACTCCGCGCTTACCGCGCCGAAGGTGAACACGCTCCCCGCGCGCACGCTCAGGACCCGGCTGATGATGCCTTGCTCCCCCATGCATAATCCGATGAGCGCGTGCTTGTCGCTCTGCGCCTGGAGAAACTTCATCATTGTTACGTTGTCCGACAGTGTCGTTGCCGTCGTCACAATCTTGTAGAAATCCGCGGGGACTTTCAACATCTTGTCGAGCGTCGAGTCGAGATTGCGCGTGGCCCGGAAATCATGAAATGAAACAATCAGCCCTGCGCTCTTACGCAATCGTGCCAATACCTCGGGCTTGGTCTTAAGCGCGCTTTCCATCTCGACGTCCACGAACTGGCATCCTGCGGCGTTCGCCTTGCTTAGCACCGCGACCTGGTTGGCCAGCGAGCCTTTGAAACGCCCGCCGTTTGCCGCCCGGCGGCAGGTCCCGATGGCCGTCACGTA